>JGI12316J15309_10005637_pt1 | contig 115600 bp, 85 predicted proteins | sample MarCyaLeptolynsp_FD_15309 | JGI IMG/M metagenome (IMG submission 15309)
GCCAACGCCAACGCCAAAGCCAAAGCCAAAGCCAAAGCCGGAGCCGGAGCCGGAGCCGGAGCCGGAGCCAACGCCAACGCCAACGCCAACGCCAAAGCCAACGCCAAAGCCGACACCGATGCCGGAGCCGGAGCCAACGCTGAAGCCGGAGCCAACGCTGAAGCCGCGGCCGAAACCGACGCTGACGCCGCAGCTGAGGTTGACGCTGTCGCTGACGCCGCAGCTAACGCTGATGCCGACGCCGGTGCTGCGCGGATCTTCGTTCTAACGCCGAGATGGCAACGGGTGCCGACGCTACGGTGCCAGCGATCAGGCGGTACGCTGAGGTTCACAGCCGCGCCGGCTTGCAACAATCTGCCGGCCCACGGGCCGGCACCGACAGTAATCCCCCCACTCCCCGTGCCGAACCGGGCACGCCGACCTAGCCGAGGGGCGGAGACGGTGGGGGGTGTCCGCGCGCAGTTCGGACCGCACGCGCTGGTGTTGAAGCTCGGCACGACGCCCTGCGCTCCACTTCCGGCGGGTCGGCGGACCGTATGCTTGAGCACGGACACCCCCCACCGCGCAGCCCCGCTCCACGACAGAGTCCTTCTCTACCACCCAGCCGCGGTAGTCACTACGCAGCCCCGCTCTACGACAGAGTCCTTCGCAAGTACAGCCGCGCCGCCGCCGCCGCCGCCGCCGCCGCAGCCGCCGCCGCAGCAGCCGCAGCTGCAGCCTAGAACTGAATCTTGGCCTTCGCGGCCTTGCCCGGCTTGACCGTAACCTTCGCCGTCTTCTCACCCAGAACCGGATGCCACGCACGCAGCGTGTACGAGCCCGGCGGCACGCCCTTGATCTCGAAAGATCCGCCGCTGCCGCTCACCGCGAAGTACGGATGCTCGGTGATGCGAACGTAGGCGCGCATCCATCGGTGCACGTCGCACTTGAGCTCGAGAGTGGTCTTGCCCTGGACCTTTCGCTCGATGTCCTTTGCGCCCTTGGGCTGGGCCAGGTTGAACGCGGTCTGGCCGTCCTGGTAGCCGTGCACGTTGTGCAGCGTGCCGTCGCTGTTGCGAATCTTGATCGCCTGGCCGGCGACGGCTCCGGATACGCGCGGCTTGTACTCGCACCCGGTCTGGTCGACGAGCACGGGCTGCCCGGGCGCTTTGCCCTTCAGACCCGGCCCCTCCAGGGACACGTGCACGTCCTCGAGGCCTCCGCCGCTGGCGACGACCCGCCGATCTTCGGGCTTTTCCTTGGCGCAGTACGGAATGGGCACCCGGAGCTTGCGGATGTCGCTTTTGCCGGCGAATGCGACGGTGCCCTTGATCGACCCCGCCTTACCGGCCGCGTTGGCGCGCGGGGCAGCGGCGACGGCTACGGCGGCCAGGGCCAGGACACAAATCCCCGCGAACAGAGGGCGGCGAAACGATGGGAGAGGTTGCGAGTTGGGCATAGCGGTGCTCGGGTCGGACGAAGGCCAGGGGCCGTAGCTTCAACGAAAACGGCCTGCCCCCGCTTACAGCACACCTTTCGCGCTACATGCCAGTGGTTAGGCCACCGTCGACCACCAGGACCTCGCCGTGGACGAAGCGCGCCGCGTCCGACGCCAGGTAGACCGCGGCGCCCGCGATGTCGTCGGGGCTGCCCACGCGTCCGGCCGGCGTGCGGCGCACAACCTGGTCGGCGATGGCCGGGTTGTTCACGATGGCCGAAGCAAACTTCGTGTCGACCAGGCCGGGGGCGATGGCATTGACGCGGATTCCCGCGGGGCCAACCTCGTGAGCCAGGGTCTTGGTCATCGAGATGACGGCGGCCTTGGTCATCGCGTACACGCCCTGAAACGGCGCGCCCGTAAAGCCGACGACGCTGGCGACGTTGACCACGGCGCCGGTCTCCGCCTTGCGGTCGCGCAGATGGCGCACGAGACCGCGGATGGCGTAGAAGTAGCCCTTCATGTTGACGTCGACGGTCTTGTCGAAGGCCGCCTCCTCGATGTCGAGCATGGGGCCGAAGTACGGGTTGGTCGCCGCGTTGTTGATCAGCACGTCGACCCGACCGAAGTGGGCCACCGACTGCTCGTAGAGGGCCTGGATCTGGTCGGCGGCCCCCATGTGGCAGGCAAAGCCGACCGCCTCGCCGCCGGCGTCGCGAATGCTCTGGGCAACCGCGTCCACCCCGGGCTGTTTGCGCGAAGCCACCACAACTTTGGCTCCGGCGGCCGCGCACGCGTGGGCGATGGCGGCGCCAATACCGCGGCTGCCGCCGGTCACGAGAACTACCTTTTCGTTCAGTGATATCGGGTGCTTAGCGGTCATGGCGATAAGGCTATCACGCCAGGCGTTGACGGGATGGCGCCGCCGAGTCATAAATTGAATGACGACTCATTCAGTAGGGAGGCCTCAGTCGTGTCGCAAGGAATCAATCGTTTTCGAGCCGATCTTCGGGATATCCGCTTCCGCCTTTTCGAGCAGTTCAAACTTGGCGATCTGCTGGGTACGGCGCCGTATGCCGAGTGGGGCGAAGACGAGTGCAACATGGTCATCGACGAGCTGTACAAGTTCGCCTGCGACCAGCTCGGTCCGCTCAACAGCACCGGTGATGCCGAAGGGTGCACCTTCGAAAACGGCGCGGTCAGCGCGCCCAAGGGCTTCAAAGAGGCGTGGGATGCGCTGCACGAAGCGGGCTACCGCAGCGTGTCGGTGCCCGAGGAGTTCGGCGGCCAGGGCGCCCCGTTCGCGATGCACGCGGTCGTCGAGGAGATTCTGTCGGGGTCGAACACCTCGTTCAACATGTATCCGGGACTGGCCCACGGCGCCGCGGAGGTGCTGATGAAGTTCGGCACCGACGAGGAAAAGAAGACCTACGTCGAAAAGATCCTCAACGGTACCTGGGGCGGCACCATGTGCCTCACCGAGCCGCACGCGGGTTCCGACGTGGGCGCGTCGACGACCAAGGCGGTTAAGCAGGAAGACGGTCGCTATCTCATCACCGGCACCAAGATCTACATCTCGGCCGGCGACCACGACATGACCGAGAACATCATCCACCTGGTGCTGGCCCGCACGCCCGACGCGGTTCCCGGCACCAAGGGGCTGTCGCTGTTCATCGTTCCGCGCGACACCATCAACGCGGACGGCACCGTCGGCGAGCGCTACTCGAACGACGTCACCACCGGTTCCATCGAGCATAAGATGGGGATCAAGGCGTCGGCTACGGCGGTGCTCAACTTCGGCGAAGAGGGCAAGTGCTACGGCGAGCTCGTCGGCACGGAAGAGAGCATCGGCATCAAGCAGATGTTCCTCATGATGAACCACGCCCGCATCGGCGTTGGCCTGCAGAGCCTCGGCGTCATGTCGTCCGCGTATCTTAACGCCCTCGAGTACGCTCTCGACCGCAAGCAGGGGCCGAGCGTCAAGGAGTGGAAGAATCCCGAGGCGCCCAAGGTCGCCATTGTCGAGCACCCGGACGTGCGCCGCATGCTGCTGGACATGAAGGCGAAGGTCGAAGGAATGCGCGCGCTCATCTACAAGCTTGCGCTGCACACCGACCGCGCGCGGGAGCTCAAAGGCAAAGACGACGCGGCCGCGACCTACCACCAGGGCCAGGTCGATCTGCTGGTACCGTTGGCCAAGGCCTACGGCTCCGACCAGGCGTTCCAGGTCGCCGCAACGGCCATTCAGGTGTTCGGCGGTGCGGGCTACCTGACCGACTGGCCGGTCGAGCAGTACTGCCGCGACGCCAAGATTTTCTCGATCTACGAAGGCACCAACCACATCCAGGCCATGGACCTGGTCGGGCGAAAGCTCGGTCAAAAGGGCGGCGCTAACTTTCAGGCGTTCGCCGGCGACATCGGCAAGTTCGTGGCGGCCAACAAGGACGACGACCAGCTGGGCGGGGACGTCGCCGAGCTCGGCAAGGCGATGGAGGCCCTCACCGGCACCGCCATGCGCTTTTTGGGCTGGTTCCAGGGCGGCGAGATGGAAAAGGTACCGCTCGCGGCCAACCGCTTCCTCGAAATGATGTCGGAGACCTGCCTGGCGTGGCTGCTGCTTGACGGCGCGACGGTCGCAAAGGCCAAGCTCGGCGAGCTGGCCGACGATCACCCCGACGTGCCTTTCTACAAGGGCAAGGTCGCGTCGGCCCAGTTCTACGCCCGCAACGTGTTGCCCGACGTGAAGGCCAAGGCTGAAATGGTCGGCACCGCGGATACGAGCCCGATGGACATTCCCACCGAGGGCTTTGGCGCCTGGTAGCGGATTCGCAGAGAGCTTCGATTGAGGCGGCGGACTTCGGTCCGCCGCTTTTTTTTTCGCGCGAGACGCCGTTAGCCGACGAGCTTGTGGGACGCGAGCGCCGTGGTCATGGCGACCATTGGGTCGAGGCACGTTTCGACGTCCTTGATGCGCCCGTCGAGCACGCCCTCCACAGCGACGAGGGTCAAGCCGACGATGATCTCGGCCTCGAGCTCGAACTCGCTGGCCGCGTCCCCGAAGATGCGCTTCACGTCGCCAATGAGATCTTCGCGCGCTTCGGCAATCAGCGCGCGAAGCGTCTCGCCGAGGGGCGAGTTCTTGTCGCGTCGCCGGCTCAGCATGAGGTCGGTCACGGCGGGGTAGGCGAGCAGCGCCCGCAGCGTGCCTTCGTAGGCGGCGCGCAAGTTGTGCTTGGGAGCGCGCGACAGGTCGACGCGTTCGCGCTGCTCTCGCAGTCGACCTCGCATTTCCTGGCCCATCTTGTCGGCCGCGGCCTGCAGCGCTGCGTCCATGTCCTTGAAGTGGACGTAGAAACTCGACTGTGCGATTCCGGCGGCTTCAGCGACTCGCCCCGTGGTGAGACCGCTCATTCCGTTTTCGCGAATGTGCGAGAGCACGGCTTCGATGAGTCGCAAGCGCGTGCGTTCCTTGGCTTCTTTCCGGGTGAGCTTGTCGTCGGGCACCGCTGGACCGTGTATCGGGATTCTCCCGCGCCTGCAACCCCTGGCGTTTGTCCGCTCGTGGCTGTGTGTTAAACGGACGGTTATGAATGCCGGTTCATTGTTGGCGATCGTCGGTTTGGGCGTCGCCCTGGCAGTCGGTTGTGGCGGGCCGGCGGTGACGGCCGAGTCCTCCACGGTGGCGCGAGGAACGCCCGACGGGCTCGAAACCGCGCCTGCGACGGTCGAGCCGGAGGCGGCGCCGCCGGTCGAGGATGGCGTGGATTCCGCTCACGACCGCTTTGCCGCCGAATGCGCGGCCGGCCTGGCTCGGGCCCGGGCGCTTTTGCCCGGCATCGTCGATGTCGCCGGTGAGCGAACGGTCGGCAACACGGTCGAGCCCTACAACGAGCTGTTGATGCACCTCGAAAACGCGTGGGGCAAGGCGCTCCTGTGGCGCAGCGTCCACCCCGACGAGCGCATGCGCGAACTGGCGAAGCAGTGCGAGGCCGATGCAAGCGCTCTGCACAGCGAGCTCGGCCTCGACCGCGGCCTGTACCAGGCCTTTGCCGCGCTGCCGACCGAGGGGCTCGACGCCGAGACGGCTCGGCTGGTCGCCCATCGACTGCGGGACTTTCGCCGCAGCGGCGTCGACAAAGCAGACGCGACCCGCGCGCGACTCAAGGCGATCGACGAAGAGATGACGGTCGTGAGCCAGGCGTTTTCGACCAATATCGCCGAGGACACGCGCTTCATCGAAGTGGAGTCGGCCGAAAGGCTTGCCGGCTTGCCGGCCGACTGGATTGCGGCCCACAAGCCGGGCGAGAACGGAAAGATCCGGATCACCACGGACTATCCCGACTACCTGCCGTTCATCAAGTACGCGCGCGATGCCGAGCTGCGCCGCCAGCTGTACGTCGCGTTCAAGGCTCGAGCCGGTGACGAGAATCCAGCTCTGTTGCAGCGCCTGCTCGAGCTTCGTACCGAGAATGCGCGCCTGCTCGGCCACGACGACTGGGCGGACTACATCACCGAAGACAAGATGATCGGCAGCGGGGAGAACGCCAGGCAGTTCATCGCCCGGGTCGTGGCGCTGGCCAAAAAGCGCGCCGCCAGCGACTACAAGCAGCTGCTGGCCCGCAAGCGCAAAGACGTCCCTCGGGCGCGCCGCGTTCACGACTACGACAAGGGCTACTACAGCAACAAGATCGCCGAGGAAGACTACGCCGTCGATCCCGATACCGTGCGCGCCTACTTCGCCTACGATGCCGTTCAAACGGGGCTGCTCGACATTACGTCCGAGATCTACGGCATCGAGTATCGCGCGGTGAAGGACGCGCCCGTGTGGCACGAGTCGGTGGACGTGTTTGACGTGCTTCGCGACGGCGAGGTTCTTGGCCGCATTTTTCTCGACATGCACCCGCGCGAGGGCAAGTACAAGCACGCCGCTCAGTTTCCGCTGCGCTCGGGTGTGCTCGGCGTGCAGAAGCCGGAGGGCGCGCTGGTCTGCAACTTTCCCGACCCCGACCAGTCCGAGGGCCCGGCGCTCATGGAGCACGGTCAAGTCGAGACCATGTTTCATGAGTTCGGCCACCTGATGCACCACGTCCTCGGCGGGCAGCGGCGTTACGTGAGCCAGTCGGGCGTGGCCACCGAGCGCGACTTCGTCGAAGCGCCGTCGCAGATGTTCGAGGAGTGGGCCTGGAACTACGAAACCCTGGCCCGGTTTGCTCGCCACCACGAAACCGGCGAGGTCATTCCGCGCGCCCTGGTCGACAAGATGCGTCGCGCCGACCAGTTTGGCCGGGGCATTGCGGCGCTTCAGCAGATGTTCTACGCCTCGCTGTCGCTCGAGCTGCATCGCGCGGATCCGCGCAAGCTCGATCAGCAAGCGGTGGTCAAGCGCCTCCAGGAGTCCATCACGCCGTTCGAGTACGTGTCGGGCACGTCGTTTCAGGCCAACTTCGGCCATCTCAACGGCTACTCGGCGATGTACTACACGTATATGTGGTCGCTGGTCATTGCCAAGGACCTGGCCTCGCCGTTTCTAGAGCACGGCTTGATGAACAAGGAATGGACCACTCGGTATCGCGATCGAGTGCTGGCTCCGGGCGGCTCGAAGGACGCGGCGGATCTGGTCGAGGATTTTCTCGGCCGCCCGTACCGCTTCGATGCGTTCGAGCGCTGGCTGTCGGGCAAGTAAGCGCAGGCGTGCGGTCGCGCGCTACGTCCCGAGCGCCGTGCGCAAGCTCTCGGGGAGCGGGCGCTTGCCGGAGCCGTCGAGGCCACGCACACGTACACGATGGTGGCGCGGCAGGTCGGTTCACCGTCTTTGCGCACTTCGAACCCGAGGGTGAAGCTCGTGGTGCCGACCCGTTCGCAGGTCACCGCCACGCTTGGTCGATCGCCGAAACCCAGGCTGCCCAGCCAGTCGATCTGCGTGTGCACCAGCATGCAGTCGGTTCCGTCGGCAAGTAGCTCCTGGTAGCGACAGCCGATGTGCTCGAGAAACGCTGTCTGCGCCTCGTCGAAGTACGTCAGGTAGTGGGCGTTGAACACAACGCCGAGCTGGTCGACCTCGGCGTAGCGCACCGCGATTTGGTGGGTGAACGACACGGCGGAGACCGTTCGCTAGACGAAGTACATCGTGAGCCATTCGGCGACGACGGCTGGTTTGTCCTCGCCCTCGATGTCCACGGTGACCTCTGTTTTGAGCAGGTAGCGGCCGCCGCCCTTGTCGGTCACGTCGACCAGCTTTCCGCGGGCGCGGACTTTCTTGCCGACCTTGACCGGAGCCAAAAAGCGCAGCTTGTCGAAGCCGTAGTTCATGCCCATTTTGAGGCCCTCGGGCACAAAGCTGCCGGGAATGCTCTCCTGCAGCTTGGGCAGAAGCGACAGGGTCAAAAAGCCGTGGGCAATGGTGCCGCCGAACGGCGTGAGCTTGGCCTTGTCTTGGTCGACGTGGATGAACTGATGGTCGAGGGTGCAGTCGGCGAACGCGTTGATGCGGTCCTGGTCGATTTCGAACCATTCGCCGGCGCCGAGCTCGGTGCCGACGAGGCCGGGCAGTTCACTCACGGGGACTGTTTTCATAGGCCGGACTCTACACCGAGGTTCGTGCGGCTGGGGAAAGACGCGTTGTGCGCGTCGGGGCTGTGGAGCGCTGGCTTTTGGGGGGGAGGAAGGACGCGTTGCGTGTCGGGGCTACGCGGTAGGGGGTGTCCGTGCTCAAGCATACGGTCCGCTGTCGCTCCTTCCTGGCGCGTGAAACGTCGTGCCGAGCATGTACCCAACAGCGTGCGGTCCGAACTGCGCGCGGACACCCCCTACCGCCTCCGCCCCTCGGCCACGGGCACCGGCTGCGTTCGCCGAGACGGGGAGGGGGGGATTGCTGTCGGAGCCGGCCCGTAGGCCGGCAGATTGTCGCAACCCCTCGCCGGCCGCCACCTCCCTCGCTAGTCCGTGGCCGACGTGCGTCGGGCCGGTACACTCTTGCGCCGCATGGGGAGCAGGTTCCAGGTTGGCAGTTCGGTGCGCCGCCACCTCCCTCGCTAGCCCGTGGCCAGTTCGCGTCCGACCGGAACGTTTCGGTATCGGGGGTGGCTGTTCGGCGCGCCGCCACCTCCCTCGCTGGTCCAAAGCCAGTTCGAGGCCGTTTGCTCACCCCCGTCGTACGCCGGCCATTGCGAACGCGCCGGTCTGGTGACGAGTCGATGCCCCGATGCCACGGGCCACACGATGCGGTGGAAGCTGGACGACTGTGGCTAGCGGCTGCGACAGGTGTTCAACGATCTGTCGGCCACGGGCCGACACCGCCCGAAATCCCCTAAACCCCAGCCACGGAGAGGCCGCCGCACCCAGGCCTTACGCCGAGGGCGAAGACGCTGGGGGGTGGTCGCGCGCAGTTCGGACCGCACGCTCTGTGTTCGACGCTCGGCACGACGTTTCACGCACCGGCGCGGGCGGTCGGCGGACCGTATGCCTGAGCACGACCACCCCCCAACGCGTAGCCCGACCAGCAGAGAGTCTTTCCGAAATCCCCTAAACCCCAACCACGGAGAGGCCGCCACACCCAGGCCTTGCGCCGAGGGCGAAGACGTTGGGAGGTGAACGCGCCGGTCTGGTGACGAGTCGATGCCCCGATGCCACGGGCCACACGATGCGGTGGAAGCTGGACGACTGTGGCTAGCGGCTGCGACAGATGTTCAACGATCTGTCGGCCACGGGCCGACACCGCCCGAAATCCCCCAACCCCATTCACGGAGAGGCCGCCGCACCCAGGCCTTATGCCGAGGGCGGAGACGTTGGGGGGTGGTCGCGCGCAGTTCGGACCGCACGCTCTGTGCTCGACGCTCGGCACGACGTTTCACGCACCGGCACGGGCGGTCGGCGGACCGTATGCCTGAGCACGACCACCCCCCAACGCGTAGCCCGACCGGCAGGGCGTCCATCCATCCGCCGCGGAGCAGCGCAGCTAACGGCAGCGCAGCTCAGCGAACTGCTGCAGCGCCTAGCCGTAGAGCTTGCCGAGGTCGCGCACGATGTTCTTCTGGTGCGCCTCGATGGTGCCGCCACCAATCTCGATCAGCTTGGCATCGCGCAAAAACTGCTCGACCCGGTACTCCGTGCAGTACCCCCATCCGCCGAGCACCTGAACCGCCGAGTCGGCAATCTCCTTGGCTGCCGTGCTGGCGAACAGCTTGGCGGCGTCGGTGCCGAGTCGGTTGCGGCTCGTCGGCGAAACGGTTGCCGCGCAGCCGTACACCAGCGCTCGAATGGCCTCGGTCTTGGCGTAGGCCTCGCCGATGTGCCGCTGAATCTGGCCGAAGTCGGCGATGGGCTTGCCAAACGCCTGGCGCTCGTGGCTGTAGCGGGTCATGACCTCGAGGCAGCGATTGGCGATGCCCAGGCTCATGGCGGCCAGGCCCAGGCGCTCGATTTCGAGGTTGCGCATCATGTTGGTGACGCCGCCGCCCTCTTTGCCGAGCAGGTTCTCCAGAGGCACTTCGACGTCTTCGAGAATGAGCTCGCACATGGTCGAAGCCCGCATGCCCATCTTGGGGATCTTGGGGCTGGTCGAAAAGCCCTTGAAGTCGCGCTCGATCACGAACGTGGTGATGCGGTCACCGAGCTGGCCGTACACGCAGAACACGTCGGCCTCGGGGCCGTTGGTGATGAAGGTCTTGCGTCCCTTGAGGACGTAGCGGTCGCTCTTTTTCTCGGCGACCGTCTTCATTCCCAGCACGTCGGTGCCGGCGGCCGGTTCGCTCATGCCCATGGCGCCGATGACTTCGCCGGTGAGCACCTTGGGCAAGTAGCGTTTGCGCTGCTCGGCGTTGGCCGCGTAGTAGAAGTTGTTGACGAACAGCAGCGAGTGGGCGAGGTACGCGAGGGCAAACCCGGGGTCCGAGAACGACAGCTCCTCGTGAACGACGCAGGAGGCGGTCGCGTCCATGCCGGCGCCGCCGTCCTCCTCGGGAACCGTGAGCCCCAGCAGGCCCAGCTCGCCGCACTGGCGCAGCAGAGGCGCGTTCAATTCGGCGCGCTGGTCGAACTCTTCCGCCTGTGGCTCCACTTCGCGGCGCGTGAATTCGCGCACGGTTTCGCGGAGCATCTTGTGTTCTTCCGAGGGGTTGTACAGCTTCTCGGTGAGGGACGACGGAATCGGCATAACGCAGTCCTTATAGCACGCACCGAGCGTGAGTCATCGGGCTGTTAAGTGGTCGAACCCGCCGAGATTACGGCACTTTACTGCCGGACGGGACGGTCTCTTTGGTCTGGTTTCGGGCGGCGCCCATCGCACCGCCTCACGAATCTCGCGATCGCATTGGCGCCCGGCGCGGGGCCGTCCACTCGCGCCGGCCAGTCGCCGTTTGGAGCATCAGTGAGCGGGTTTCGAGTATGGTTCTGAGAGCAACTTGACCCCCAGTTTCGGAGGCAGATAGCCGTGAGAGACGTTTTGATTTTCGATGCCGTGCGCTCCCCGCGCGGCCGTGGCAAGGCCGGCAAAGGCGCCCTGTCGGGCATGCACCCCCAGGAGCTCTTGGCCCAAACCCTCAACCAGATGGCCGCGCGCCTCGAGCTCGAAAAGGGCGATGTGGACGACGCGGTCATCGGCTGCGTGACCCAGGTAAAGGAGCAGGGAGCGTGCATCGCGCGCAACGCTCTCATCGCCGCCGGTTGGCCGGAGCAGGTCACCGGCACGACCGTCAATCGGTTTTGCGGATCGGGCCTGCAGGGCATCAACTTCGCCGCCATGGGCGTTGGCTCGGGCTTTCAGGACCTGGTCATCGGCGGCGGCGTCGAGTCGATGTCGCGGGTGCCCCTCGGCTCCGACGGCGCCATGATCGATGGCCTCAACGAAAAGATGCGCAAGAAGGTGGCCATGGTGCCTCAGGGCATCTCCGCGGACCTCATCGCCACCAGGGAAGGGTTCACCCGCGAGGACGTCGATGCGTTCGCCGCACAGAGCCAGACCAAGGCGGCCCGGGCCATCGAAGAGAACCGGTTTGCGAAGTCCCTCTTCGCCGTGACGAACGACGACGGGAGCGCCCTGCTCGAGCGCGATGAGCACCCGCGCCCGGGCACGACGGTCGAGTCCCTCGCGGGCCTGAACCCGTCGTTCGAGAAAATGGGAGCCTCGCCCATGGGGCCCAACGGCGAGACTCTCGACGAGCTTGCGCTCAGGGTCTATCCCGACGTCGAGAAGATCAACCACGTGCACCACGCGGGCAACTCCAGCGGCATCGTCGATGGCGCCGCGGTTGTGCTGCTTGGTTCCGAGGACTACGCCCAAAAGAGCGGCCTCAAGCCGCGCGCCAAGATCCGGGCGATGGCCACCATCGGCTCCGAGCCGGTCATCATGCTGACGGCTCCGGCGCCCGCGTCGGAAAAAGCCCTGGCCCAGGCGGGAATGAAGGCCTCGGACATCGACCTGTGGGAGATCAACGAGGCGTTTGCCGCCGTTCCCCTGCAGACCATGCGCAAGCTGGGCATCGACCGCGACAAGGTCAACGTCAACGGCGGCTCGATCGCACTGGGGCACCCGCTCGGTGCGACCGGCGCTGCGCTGCTCGGTACGGCTCTCGATGAACTCGAGCGCGCCGATCTGAACACCGCGCTGATCACTCTGTGCATCGGCGGGGGCATGGGAATCGCCACGATCATCGAACGCGTGTAGCGCCATCCGCGCGCGTTTTGCGATGCCGACGCCGCCCCGCCACGCTACGTGGCCGGGCGGCGTTTTTTCGTGAAGTGAATCCGTTAGACTGGCGCTCGAACCGATGGAATCTGATCGGTTGAGATGGCGTTTGGTGGCCCAGCTAACCGACGAACAACGATGTCCGGCGCGGATGGATCGTCGAACGTGAAACCGACTCGCTCGCAGTGGATCCGCTTTGTCGCGGTGATCGGGATTGCGTGGGCGTTGGCTGGTTGTCGCAGCCGCACGCCGCCAACCAACGTCGATACCGACGACCCGGCGGCGACCGCCGAGGCGCCGCCGGTGCGGGATTCGCCGCTGGCCACCATCGGGTCGGGGGCTCCGGCGGTCTACCTGGAACGAGTCCCGTTGGCCGGCCAAGCGCCGGCGATTCGGCCCTTTGCCGCGGTGGCGGTTCCGCCGGCCGACGCGGCCGCGCGCCCCGGCCGCGTCGTGGTTTCGGGATGGAAGCGCGGCACTCGAGAACCCTTGCTGCAGCTGGTCGACATCGACGAGGCCCGGGTGCTGTGGAGCGTGGCGGACAGCTGCCGGGGGGCCGTGCTTTCGGCAACGCGCGAGCGCGCGATCTGTTCGAGTGCGGGGGCCATCGACGGAATCGATCTGCGGACGGGGCATCGGGTGTGGGCCGCTCAGCTCGAGCACGTCGCCTCGGGGCAGGGCGTTGTCGTCGCCCGCGACGCCCGGGGCGTGTCGCTGTTGAGTACGGAGACCGGGGCGTTGCTCGTGCGCCTGCGGACCGGCGCCGCCGACCAAGGCGCCGGCGCCGGTTCGCTTCGCCGGGTTTGCGCGGATCCCGAGAGCGGGCAGGTCACGCTGCTCGGGTGGGATCAGGCGGGGAGGGTGGTTGCGCGCGACGTCGACATGCGCACGGGCGAAACGCTTGTTCGATGGACTGCGACGTTGTCGGGTGCCGTGGTCGACGACGACGTGTGCCGGGGGCGAACCGCCGCGTTCGCGGTGCGCAGCGCCAACCAGACGACTGCTGTTCGGCTGTCGCTCGTCGACGGGCGCGAGATCACCCGGTTTGCCGCCGAGGCGGGACGCGAGCTCGGCCCCCCCGGCCTCGGTGTCCTGCAGCCCGGTCCCGACGAAGTCCGAGAGCTCGTCGACGGTCGGGGGCGCCGGGCCGTCCTGGCGGCGCCCGTCGGGGTCAAACAGATCTACCCGGGCGAGGTGCATTTGCTCGCGGTTGGGCGCCTGGACGAGGCGAGCGCCGCGGGCGAGATCGGAGTGTACCGGCTGCCGGAACTCGGACCGCCGCAGCGCAGGCCGCCGGCGCCGAAGGCCGAGACCGCGACGCCCACCGAGGTGCCCGCCGCTCGAGCGTTTGCCGCCGCGGTGTCGCTTCCGAACTCGAGCGGCTTCGTGCCGGCGGCGGTGTCGCTGGCGAGCGACGTCCTGTGGATCGCGGGAGCCGGCGAGGTTGTGTCGTTCGACCTCAAAGCCGGGAGCTTCGGAGTTCGGGATCGCGAGCTGTGCACCGCCCGCGCCCGGCCGATAGCGGTGGTCGCGAGCGGCGCAGCCTACGCCTGCGGCACGCGCGAAAACGACCCGGGGCGCGGCTTCGTGCGCGGTCGCGCCGGTGCCGGCATGCCGGCCTGGACCGCGCGTTTTTCGACCCTCGACCGCCTGTCGGTCGAGGCGGGGCACTATGTCGCCGTCGCTGGCCCCACGGCGGTGGTGATTCGGCCGGACACGGGGGAGTCGGTCTACCGGGTTGCGGCCGACAATGCCCACAGCCCGCGATTCGCGGCGCTCGGTGACTTGATCGTTCACGTCGAGCCCGGTCGGTTGGTGGCCCGCGACCCCAACGACGGGGGAGCGCCGAGATGGAGCGTGGCATTTACGGGCTATCCGGTGGTCGTCGCGACCGTTGGCGAGCGGGTCATTGTCGTGTTTCGCGACCGCTCGGTCGCGTCGGTCGGTCTCGATGGCGCGGTGCAGCAGACGCCGCCGCCGTCCGGGCGAGTTCTCGGCGCGGCCGGTTCGCTGTGGCTCGACGAGGTCTCGGCAGTAGACGCCCGGGGCGAGCCGGTGCTGTCGGTGCGCGGCCGGCTTGCAACCGGCGAGGTGAGGTTTCGCGCGACCATGAACGTTCAGCCGGGGTTTGCGGTGCTGGCACATCGCTCTTCCGGCGAGGGGGCGCCCGTTGTCATCGAAGACCGCAATGGCGCGGAGCGCCTGGTGGTCGTCGACGCCGGCGACGGTCGGGTCCTCGGAGCGATTCGCTTGTCGCGGACCCGCAAACAGGGCACCGCGTTCGCGACTCAGCGCGTCGTAGGCGCGGTGTCGTCGAACCCGCTCACGGTCCACACCACACCGGTCCCCGACTTTGAACGAGGACGTCCGGATGGGACCACGGCCACCGAGGGCGCTCTCCGCCCGCGACCCGGGCCCGCGTCCAGATAACTTGCCCCTGCCGCCCACGACCGCGGAACTGGTGTAGTATTGGCCACCTATGGCACTTCCCCTTGGCGCCGCTATTCGCTCCGCTAGCCGCTTTGCCGTGCGCAATCCGTTCACGGTTGCGCGCCTCGCCCGCCACGCCGTGGGAATGCGCATTGCCGTGCCGCTCGACGCCATGCGCTGGTTCGTGAGTCAAACGCCGCCCAAAAAGGGCTCGCCGACCGACGTCACGATTTCGGCTCAGCCGCCCGGCATTGCGATTGGCGCCAACGTCGACCTCATGGGCACGAAGCTGCGCGCCTCGGCGGTCATCGCGGTCCAGGAGATGCGGGTCGACGACCTCGAGTTTCGCGTGACGCTGCGCCTGTCGCACGTCGACATGCAGGTGCTTGGCAAGTCGGACAGCCCGATTGTCGGACTGCTCAAGTCGGGGGCGCTCGATCTGTCCAAGCCCGGCAACCTGGTCAACTTCATGCCGAACAAGCCGCCGGCGCTGGTATCGGCCCGGGACGACGAAGTGGTTTTGGACTTGATGAAGGTGCCCAGCCTGGCGACCAACGTCCAGTTCCGCAAGTTCCTGCGCACGCTTACGCCCGTGGTCAACATCTCCTCGATCTTCACCGAGGACGACATGCTGGTCATCGCGCTGCGGGCTACCCCGCTGGGCTTTCCTCGCGCGCTGCAGGCCGCGCGGACCTGAGTCCCACCGTGCGCCGGCTGGTCGCGCTCGGAGTTTCGGCGGGGCTCGCCATCGCCTGTGGCGAACCGCCGGGCCAACCCGCGACGGCCTCGGAGCCGAAAACAGCACCGCGGGTCGAGCCGGAGCCGGCCGATGCGCGGCGGCCGCGGACCGTGTCGCAGGCGGGCGCCGAAAGCGCGGCCGGGACCGCGAACGCCCGGTCTGCCTGGGGCCTTGTGCGCCACCGAAGCCAGTTGTTGGCCCGCCGCGGCGACAGCGGTGTGGCCGAGGGGCGCCTCGGTTCGCGCGTCGACGGCGGCCCGGCCGGCCGGCGCTGGCTCGTCGACCACACCGAGGGCGCGGGCGTTCTGGCGGTGCAGGTGCAGCTGCCGGCCTGGGCGGTGGCTGTTGCTCCGGGGCAGCGAGTCTTTTTGCAGGGCGCCTGGGAGTTTGCGACCGAGGTCGACGCCTGGGTGTGGCGGGCCGAGGAGGTCACCGTTGTGTCCGACGCCGCCGCGTTCGCGGCGGAGCATCCGCCGGGCCTCGCGATTGGTTCCGTCCAGACGGCGGACGTGCCGGCCGATGCCCGGGCGCCCCACGAGGCCGGACCCGCCGGGTGGGTTTTGGCGACGGTGGTGGGACGGCCGCTGCGCGCGGGCGACGGCTGGCCCGTCGCGTCCGAGGCCGGCGCCTCGCCAACTGCCTACCTGCAGCTGCCCGGCGAGGGCCTGATCTACGGCGGCGACGACTTGCGCACGGCCGCGGAGAAATGGTCCTTGCGGATCGGGGGGCGCTACCTGGTGAAGACCCGGCGCGTGGTCGCACCGCGTCGCGCGGGCTCGCTGCCGCTTGTGCGCGCCACGGCTCCGCCGCAACGAGTATCTGGCCTCTAGCGGCGCCTTCGTCGGCGCCCGGGGCGTGCCCTTGAGCACCCGCCGACCGGGTGCTCGCTATTGCGGCAGGTTGAACTGCACGCCGAGCAGCAGCGCCCAGACCGATTGCTGGTACGTACCAGCGCCGTCGGGGACCCCGCTGGGCGGCATGAACTCGATGGTGTCCGCTGGGTCGACCGTGCGGTCGAAGTAGAACACGTTGAGCAACGTGGCCGACAGGATGGTGTTCGGCAGCAGGCTGCCAAACCGCGCTCCGAGCACGCTGATGAGCTTGTTTTGGTCGATGATCGACGGGTCGATGGACTCGTCGGGAACCGAGGCGCTGTCGAAGGTGGTGCCGGCGTTGAATTCGAACCCGGGGACGGGAAAGTACGACACGCTGCCGCCGACGCCGAAGGTGCTGTTCCACTGCCGCGGAATGTTGACGATGACACCCTCGCTGCCTTCGAGCGTTTCACCGCTCTCGCCAATTTCGCAGTTGCTGTTCACGCCGGGCTCGCGGCTAACGATGCACTGGTTTTCGAACCGGCCCCAGCGCTGGTAGTCGAGGTTGACGCGAAACTCGAGCTGTTCTCCTCGTCGCACGAGCAGCCCGAGGCGAAAGACATCGGCGAGCTCCTGCTCGATACCCGCCTGGGTGACCACGGTGTCCTGGGCACCGAACCGCTGCGAAAGCTCGCCGTCGAGGGTGGTCTCGCCGAAGCCCGGCGCGCTCTGCCAGGAAAAGCCGATGCGGTAGTAGCCGTCGGACTGGTCCTGAAAGTCGAGAATGGCGCCGGCCCCGAGGGCAAACGTTCGGTTCGACACGTCGAGCAGGCTGCGGCCCTCGACGACCGTGTCATCGAGGGTACCGGGGTCGCCATCGCTGTTGGTCACGTTGTCGGTGCCCATGACTTCGCGCGCGCGGATGGTGTAGACCTCGTTGGTTACCAGGCTTGGCGACACGCCAATGCTCAGTCCGGTCGTCTCGCCGAGTTCGAACCGGTAGGCCGCGCTGGCGCTCAGGTAAATCGAGCGAATTTGGCCGTCGATGGAAAACCAGCGGTTCACGCCGTCGACTGCCCCCGGGAATTGCTCGTTATCGCGAAACGCTTCGTTCTGATCCCAGCTGGCGGAGCCGCCGGTCGGCGCGAAGAACGAAAGAGCGACACCCCAGTTGTCCTGGCCGTAGGCCACCGAAGCAAACGGGCTTACAAGGAAGTTCGTAAGTTCCGCCTCGCCGGAGTTGGCCGCAATCGCTTCCTGTGGCGTTCCTACCCCGGATTCGTCCGGATCGAGCACGTTCGAAATTGCGCCCTCGGGCCGGTCGTAGGACAGCATGCGCAGGGCAAGGGTGCCTTCGATGTAAAAACGGAAGCCTGTGTCGAGGGCGATGCCCGCCGGGTTGTAGTAAGCAGCCGTCAGGTTGTCGGTGGTTGGGTGGCCCTGGACTCCGCCAAAACGAGCGACCGTAAGCCCGCCTGCGCTCGCGGAATTCGATAGCGCGAGCAGCGAAGTAGTGGCGAGCGTGATGACGATCAATTGACCGAAAGAGCGTTGTCTAACCATGTTGCAACCGGGCCCCGTAAGCTTGAATTGGCGACAGAATGGCTTTGTTGGCCCAGAGTGGTCAAGCTAGAATGCCGGCAACATCATGAAGCGACTTGCGAACCTCGAATGTGCAATTGCGCTGGGCATCACCGCTTTCGTAGCGGCGGCGGGCTGCGTTGATCCGGCGGGCAAGCTCACCGAGTTCGAGGAGCGAGTTGGCAACAACGCGGGCGACGGCGATGGCGGCGATGGCGACGGCGGCGACGGTGACGGTGACGGCGACAAGGACCTGCCCGAGGGAGCGGCTGCGGACATCTCGGGTCGCTTTGTCGTCGGCCTCGAGCTTTCCAACCTGGCGCCCGGTGCGCCCATTCGCCTTCTCGCCGAGAACGTCTACACCGGCGACGAAACCGGGGGCGAACTGTCGCTCACCTTCTTTCCCCTCGACTCGGCGGGCAACCTGGTGGCGAGCGATATGAACCCCGGCACCGACGCGCAGATTCCGACCATGAGCGACGTCGATGCCGACGGTCTGTTCCGCACGGTCATCATCGACGGCGAAGTGCCCCAGGCGGCCAACCCCATTACCTTCACGCCGATCACGCTCACCATCAATGATCTCGACTCCGTGATTCTCAGCGCCGACGGCTTCTGCGGCGTCTTCGACGACGCCGTGTCGAGCACGGGCACGCCCCTCACCGGCACCACGGCCGCCCTGCGAGTCGGCGACGACGACATCGGCAATCAGCTTCCGGCCGTCGACCAGCTTTTCAACTGCGAGCAGCTGCAAGAGCAGCTCGACTCCGCGGCCAACTAGCAACGGGGCGGTCGGCGCCCGGTCGGCCCGAGGAGCGGCGCGCCGTCGCCGCTACAGCGGCAGGGACTGCTGAGCCGCTTGCTCGCTCGGCGCCGCGCCCTCGTGAGCGAGCAGCCAGCGCTTGCGGTCGAGGCCGCCGCCGTAACCGGTGAGCGAACCGTCCTGGCCGATGACCCGGTGGCACGGCAGGACAACCGGCACCGGATTGGCGCCGTTGGCGGCGCCGACGGCGCGGACCGCCGCCGGACGACCGATGCGCGCCGCGAGCTCGCCGTAGGATCGGGTGGTCCCCGGCCGGATGTGGCGCAGCTCGTGCCACACGGCGCGCTGAAACTCGGTGCCCAGCACGGTGACCTCGATGTCGTCGAGCGCCGTGAGGTCGCCGGCAAAGTAGCGGCGCAGCGATTCCGTGGCCGCAATCTCTGCGCGGTCCTCGACCGTCGCCGGCCCAAGGTGCCGGCGCAGATGGCCCAGCAGGTCGGTTCGGCGGTCCGAGAAACCGACCCCAATCAGGGTTTGCCGCTGCTCGACGCACCACAGCTCGCCGATAGGCGTCATTAGCGGGGCGGCGTGGAGCTGCATGAGCAGGACCCTACGCCGGCGCTCTGACTTTGTCGCGCCGCCCGGCAGCGCTATAACCGGGCCATGCGCGTCCCCGTAATTCTGCTGACGGGCTTTTTGGGCAGCGGCAAGACCACCATCCTCAACCGGCTGTTTCGTGCCAGGCCGCCCGAACGCGGCCGATTCGCCATCGTGGTGAACGAATTTGGTGACGTTGGAATCGACGGCGATTTGCTGCCCGACGGCGCCACGCGTCAAGTGGAGCTGCCGGGCGGTTGTGTGTGCTGTGCCCTGGTCGGGGAGCTCGAGGACGCCCTGGTGGAGCTGCTCGACGCGCAGCCGAATCTGGGCTGCATCTTGCTTGAGACCACGGGGGTCGCCGACCCGCTGCCCATTTCCTGGACTCTGGCGGACAAGCGGCTGGCCGAACGGGTGCGCCTCGCGGCCGTCGTGACGGTGGTCGACCCGCTGCACCACGCCGAGCATCGACCGCAGAGCCCCAGCGTGGACGCGCAGGTTCGGTACGCCGATGTAATCGTGCTCAGCAAATTGGACCTCGTCGATTCGGTTCCGCCGGAGATCGAGCCGCAGTTGCGGGAGCAAAACGACGTGGCGCCGGTGCTCGCCGTGGCGCCCGACGACGTGCCTGGTCGTCTGTGGGCGTTTCTCGATGACCCGGACTTGGTTGCCAGCCCCCGCCCCAGCGCGGCCTCCTCCGGTGAGCACGGTCACGACCACGACACCCACGCCCGGGAATGGCAGACCGTGTCGGTGCCCGTGCGCGGGACGGCGGATCTGGAGGACCTCGTCAATGCCCTCGAAGACCTCCCCCGCGGGGTCGTCCGCCTAAAGGGAATCGTGTCGGCGGTCGATGGCGAAACCGGCCAGACCGAACCGGCTCTGTTTGCCGTTCACCGGGTCGGCGCACGCGTGTCGACCGAGCGTCTGGTAGGGGCCCCGGCTGCCACCGAGACGCGGCTGGTCGCCATCGGTCGGGGGCTCGATTCCCGGGCCCTGGCTGACGCGTTCGGTCGCGCCGTGTTACCCTAACTGGCAACCGCGAGAAACGGGGTGGTTCCTCGCGCGGGTCATCATGGACAACCAGCGACTCAAAGCGCAAACGCTGCGGGAGCTTCTGATCGAGGTCAAAGAGGGCGCTCCGCTGTTCGCGCCCATCCTGATCGAGATCGAGGCTGGCACGAGCGCGCCTCCGGACATGACGCTCGACCGTACGGTGACCAGCGGCAAGCCGTTTGACTGGGCCGAGCAGTACACGCGCGAGTACGCGGGGCACCGCTACATGATCGTGGCGCCGCAGGCGCAGGCCACGGGCAACGAGGTGCTGGTCTCCATTGGCCGCAGTCGCAAATGCGACGTTCGGGTCGAAAACGACTCGGTGAGCAAGCTGCACGCTTCGATCGTGTTCGACCGCCACAGCGGCGACTACTTCGTGGTCGACGAGTCGAGCCGCAACGGCACCTGCATCAATGGCGAAGCCCTCGAGCCCGGGCGCCGGGTGCCGGTCTGGAGCGGGGCGTACATCAGCTTCGGCGACGCCCTGTTCGTGTTCATCGACCCGCCGACCATTCGAAAGCTGTCGGCGCTCGCTGCCAACGCGTAGGCGCGGGCGACGGTCGAGCGAGGGGCCGCCCAATGACGCGCGCAGCACAGCGAACCGACGGGGCCCGCCGGCAGCCCGGGACGCGAGGCTTGCGCTCGGGGCTCGTGCTGGCGTTGGCGCTGGCGGCGTGCGGTGGCGGCAACGAGATGGAGCTGCGGCCGGTCGGCGCGTCGAGCGATGACCATGGCTATGCCGACCTGATCGCCGCCATCGAAGAGCAGAGCAAGCAGCCGACATCGCCAACGCACTACCGGGACTTCGTCGAGCGGGTCCAGGTCTTGTCACCGCGCTTCAACGAGGAGATGCGCGAGATTGCCGAGCTCTACACGGCATTTCGGGCGCTGCCCGTGATCGAGGCCCACCTCGACCGGCCGCGGTCCGAGCAGCTGGGCCTCCTTGCCAAAACCGTGTTCCCCACCGCCTTCGGGCTCGAACCCAACGACGATGAGTCGGTCGATGGGTACCTGCAGCGGCTGTGCGGAGTCGAAGACCCGCTGTCGTGCAAACAGTACGTGCCGGAGGGGTGGCCAGTGGTCATGTCTGCCCGAGCGCGGCGCTCGCTCAAGCACCGGGCGCAGGAGGCGCTCGATGGCTGCGGCCTCTGTCCCGACGAGGCCAGTCACCGCGCCTATCTCGAGAAGTTCTCCAAGCTGGCCGCCAAAGAAGACGCCTATGCGGCGCGGGTGGACCGGCGCTTTCGCACCGACCGGTGGCCGGTCACGGGCCAAAACGGCGGCGAGCCCTGGGCCGGGTACCCTCTTTTCGCTCTGGTTGGCGACGGCAAGGCCGTCTTTGGCGACGAGGAGCTGGCGCCGGGCAAATGGGCGGAGCCGCTCGCCGCTCGTCGGGGGGACGCAAAAACGCTGGGGGTCCACCTGCTTCCCGACACAAAGGTCCAGACCCTGCGGGTGCTCGCGGCGGATGCGGCCGCCGCCGGGTTTACTCAGATTGCCCTGCAGGCTCGCCGGAGCGAGTATCCGTACGAGATTCGACAGTACGCTATCTCGCTCGGCCGCAAAGGCGCCCGCGTTGACGTGCGCGACATCGACAGCGTTCAGATCCTGGTGCGAGCCCTCGACCTGAACAAGAGCCCGGCTCCGCGCCTCTAGGGACACCCCCTGGTGTCGTGGAACCGATAGAGGCAGACCTGGCGCGGTCGTCGCGCGCCAGGTCCCGACGCCCGGTTACGGGCGCTTGACGGCCGGTGCCGGCGGGCGCGAGCCGGTGCCGCGAACGACGTCGAGTTCTTCGAACAGGAGGTCGGGGGTCACTACGGCGCTTTCGACGCCGCCCGAGGGAACGAAGCCTTCCTCGCCGCCCTGCAGCCGCAGGCTGGTGCCGTCGGCGTCAGTAGCCAGGTAGTTGAAGACGAACGGCTTGCGCCCCACGCCGGCGACGTCGCGCCAGGCCCGCGGCGTTACCTGCTGCAGCTGGACGCCGCGCACGAGCTCTTCTTTGCCGTTGGGGTACACGCGGTACGCGAGCAGCACCGGCGGCGGCGCGGCGCGGTCCACCGATTGAAGCGACGCGACGAGCTCGAAGCCGCCCATCTCGCCGTTCGCGGTCACGTGCACGTCGTCGAAGCGCTTGACGACGAGACCGTAGTCGAGCCCCTGGTCCTTGGCGAGCTTGGTGAGCTGCTTGCGCAGCGCCTTGCGAGTTTGTCCTCGGCCCGCGGGCGACAAAAACAGGTTCGTCGTGCTGCCAAGGTACAGGCCCGGACCGCTCCGCCGAGCGTGGCCGTTGCTCTTGTTGATGGCCTCGGACGGGGTACGGCTCATCAGCAAACGCTCGAGGCGACCGCGCTCGACGATGCTTACGCGCTGGGGTTTCACGCCTTCATCGTCGAAGCGATAGCCGCCGATCAAGTGCCTGCCGGCTCCTCGCGACGTGGTTGGGTCGTCCGCGATGTTGAGGTCCGTCGAGGTGACGCGCTGACCCACGCGGTTGTTGAAGGCGCCGCCAAACTCGTCGACCCGGTTGCCCGGAACTCCGATGGGCACCGGGGTGCCCGCCAGGTGCTTGGTCAGGCTCTCGCGCACGATGCCGGCCGCGCCGGCGTCTTCGAACAAAACCGGGCCCGTGTAGTTGCCGATGAGCGGCGCCGTCTGCATTGCGCGCAGCTGGTCGCTGAGCTCGCGCGCCTCTTTCTGCAGGTCGGCGACACCGGGCAGGTCGGCTTTGGTGCGCCCGTAGTGGGTTGCGTACAGGCTCAACACCTCGCCATCTTCGGCCTGCGTGGTGGCGACTACCACGACGCCGCTCACGCGACGGATGTCGTGGGCGCGGGTGCCCTCGCTGTTGAGGTACCAGCGCCGCTCGATGAAGCTCGTGTAGGCAACCCGCGACTCGCGAATGTGGTCCTGGCCCCGGAACGTGGCCGAGACCTTCTCCGCCATGGTCCGCAACTCGTCGAGGGACTCCATGGGCTCGACCTTGACGTCGTCCATCATCACCGTCGGCGGCTCTCGGGTGTAGCTCGGCGCGTTCTCGGCGAGGCCGGGGGCGCCGTCGAGGGTTACCTTTTTGGCCGTGAACTGCTGGAGCGCTTCTTTGTAAGCCGAGTCGGTGGCGAGCCAAGCGGCCCGCCGGGCCGTCCGAGGCGTCGCCTCGAGGGCCAGCGAGATGGTGGCGTGACCATCTCGGTTTTCCTGCTGCGGGATGAGGTAGTTGGAGTTGTCGAACTTGTAGGAACCAACTCGCACGTGCGAGTCGAGCCCCATAAAGTTGCGATTTTGCGACGCCGTGACCGAGCCGAGGCTCGCGGCGACGTTGTTCACGTCGACCTCGGTCAGCTTGTAGGCGATGAAGTAGGGGCGCGGCTCGCCGGGCAGGGCGAGCTCCTTCATGCCTCTATCGAGCTCGGATGAGAGCTCGTTGAGCATTTCAGGGCTGACGGCCGCGCGAGTCTGAGCGCTGGCCGGCGCGGAACTCGCCAGCGCGGCCAGAATGCACAGACTGAAAAAGGGAAGGCGGTGGTAAACCATGACGTCGCTCATTTCTGAAGGCTGGGCGGGGGCAGGGACGGGCTGGTGTCACCGGCAAATTCGGACCGGGCCACTTCCAGCGTCGTGAGAAGCAAGCTGGGCGCCGAGGCCGAGACCGGTACCCAGCCGCTCTCGGCGCCGCACATCCCGTTGAAGATTTCCATGTCCCGACTGGCCGCCACGATGGAGCCAAGGGCGATGAGGGGCGTGCCCTCGATATCGACGCCGCGGACCAGTTCTTCGCGGCCGTCGGCGAACACGCGATAGGACATGATCGGGTTTACCTTGAACGACTGGGGCGCGAACTTCGACGTGTTGGTAAAGCCGCCGCTGATGTCCGTGAACATCATCCCGTAGGGCTTTTTCTGGCGCTTGATCTCTTCGATCAGCAGCTTCTTGAGATTCTCGTCGGTCACAGACCTTTCGGCCTTCACGATCAGGTTGCCCTGGCGACTGACGGCCGGCAGGCCCGGCTGCCGGCGCCCGTGGCCGTTCGAGCTGGGAAAGCCGTCGAGCGGGTTGCGCCCCTGGACAAAGCCCTTGAGCACTCCGCGTTCTACGAGCGTCGCTCGCTGGGCGGGAACGCCTTCGTCGTCGTAGTGATAGAAACCGTGCAGCGGCGTGCCGTTGAGTTCGCGCACGGTCGGATCGTCGAACACGCTCAGCCACTCGGGCATGATTTGTTTTCCCAGCTTGGACGAGAACGTCTGTCCGCTGGTTTCGTCCTTTTGCCGGTGGCCCTCGATGCGGTGGCCGAAAACCTCGTGAAAGAACACAGCCGCAGCTCGACCGCGCAGGATCGCCGGACCGCTGTACGGGTCTACGACCGGAGCGCCGTGCAGGTCGGTCAGGTCTTTGGCGACCCGCTCGATGATCGGTTCCAGCTCGTCAATGTCGGGCAGGCCGTCGGGGCTTGGCGAGTACACGATTTCGACTCGGGAAAGCGGCATCCCATCGTCGGCCTTGACGCCAACGCTGATGGTGAGCGTGGCCTCGGTCCAGGAGCGCTGCAGGGCGGCGCCCTCCGAGTTCACGTAGTACGTGGTGTTGAGCTCGAACGAGACCGAGCACACGGCGCGGGTGGCGACACCTCGCTCGGCGGCGAGAGAGCACGCGCGTACTTTGCGGGTCCAGGCCTCGCGATCGACGTCGAGGGTCGCCGGCTTCTGAATGAAGACCTTGGCCTTCTCGCGCGAGAAATCCGGCGGGCGCTTGCCCGAGCTCGCCATGACGTTCTGGTTGTTGAGCACCTGCTTGAGCTGCATGACGGCGTCGCGGTAGCGGCGATCCGTCTCGAGCCACAGGTGCTGCTTGACCGCCTCCGGATCGGTGCCGAAGGGCATCCTCGCTTCGCGCGGCAGGTTGGCGAGAAACGCCAGCCGGTTGTTCTTGAGCGGCCGCCGGTTGTCGAGCTCCGGGCTGCCGACCCGCACTTCCACGTCGAGGACCCGGGTTTCGTCCTCGTTTTCGCCGAGAATGGCTCCGCCCTCGGCCGTGATGCTCACGGATTTCTGGTCGCGGACGTGGTGCGCCAAAAAGAACGCGGGAAACTGGGCGCGGGCTTCGAGGGCCGCGAACCAGCGCTTGTTCTCCGCCGCCATCAGGTCGATGAGTGGCGAGCGCGCGCCGGGCTGATGGCCGTCGTCCGGCGCGATCGACGTCAGGTTGAGCGTCGCCGGGATGTCCGGCATCTCGATGCGCGGTCGGTCGGCGGCGGCCGCGGCCGAACCGGAGTCCGCGCCGTCGCCGATGGGAACCACCGCGCGCTTGCTCGACGACGAGCTGCACCCCACGGCGGCAGCGAGCGCCGCTACTGCGGCCAAACGCGAACAATGACGGCCGATTGGCATAGCGGAAACGGTAGGCTGCGAATGGGGCAGCGTCAAATGGCGGGTGTCGTTTCGCAGCCCCGTCAAGCGATTGTTTGGCCGGCCTCCGGCCTGCGGAGGAGCGCTAGTCCCGCTCGTCCAGGGTAACGGCCGACTGGTACTGAATTTGAGCCGCGTGAATCGCCGCCCCCAGGCAGACCGCGTGCTCGGGCGGCACCCCGGTGCGAACGGGCACCGCGAAGTGGCGGGCAAGGGCCTCGCGTACCGCCGGAATGTAGGTCGTTCCCCCGGACAGGTAGACGCAGGTGAGGTCGGTGGGCCGCATGTCCAGCAGCGACAGTGCCTCGTCGCAGGTCGCCAGGGACCGTCGAATGATGGCGCTGCTCGCTCGCTCGAACGTCGGTCGGTCGATGCTGATGTTGAGATCGACCATGCCGTCGGCGGTTCGGAGCACGCCGGGCACGTAGATCGCGGCCGAGGGCTCGAGCGACAGCAGCCGTTTGGCGCGTTCACAGGCGAAGTTGAGCTTCTGCCACTCGACCGCTTGCTTGCGCAGATCGACTTTGTGCATGCGCCAGAACTGGTTGGCGGTGGCCTCGGAAACCACGGCGTCGAAGTCGTCGCCGCCCAGCCAGGTGTCGCCGGCGGTGGCCATGACCTGAAAGTCGCCTCTCGACACGTCCACGACCGAGAAGTCGAAGGTGCCGCCGCCGAAGTCGTACACGCCGACCACGCCGCCGAAGTTGGGATCGAATCGGTTGGCCAGGGCGGCCGCGCTCGGTTCGTCGATCAGGGCCACGACCTCGAGGCCGGCCATTCGGCCCGCGCGGCGCAGCAGATCGGCACGGGCCTCGTCGAAGCTCACCGGAACCGTCATCACGCAGCGGTCTACGATGCCGCCGAGCTGGGCCTCGGCCACTTTGCGAGCCTCCTGCAGGATGTAGGACACCAGCTGCGGTACCGCGTACTGTTGCCCCCAGATTTCCGCCACGACCGAGCCGTCGGGACCCGCCAGGGTGCGATAGGGCGCCGACCCGAGAAAGCCCTGGATCTCCCGGTCGTCGTACTTGCGCCCCAGCAGGCGCTTGGGTGAGTAGATCGTGTGGGGCGGATCCGTCGCGAGTTTTTCGCGGGCCTCCGAGCCGACCAGCAGCTCGGTGCGACTCGGCCAGGAGAGCACCGAGGGTGACGACTTCTTGCCGTCGGGCCACGACAGTATCGAGACCTTTTTGCCGACGACCGCGCCGATCGACGAGTACGTGGTGCCCAGGTCGATGCCGACGATGGTTCTGGGCCCGCTGCCCGGCGCCGGTCGGGGCGGCGCCTGCACGGGCGGGGCGAGGTCGGACGGTTCCGAGAAGGTCACGGCCCGCTTCGCACCGGGGGCCGCCGGCGGCATGGCCTGGGCCACGGGGCGCGGCAGCGGCGGCTCGGCGCCCTCGGCAACTTCGCGCTCGGACAGGACCTGGTGAACCGACGACATGCGCAGGGCGACTGAGTCTTCGGTGGGCTGCTGGCTGCGGTCCACGGTGCCGGCCGGCGGCTCGCCGTTGCGGGTCGATTCCTCGGGAACCGGCGCGTCCTGGCGGGCCGCGACCAGCAGCTGGTCGAAGCGGGCTTTGGCGTCGCCCTCGAGAGGGTCGAGCTTGACCCCGAGCCCGGGGCGTTTTCCCAGCTGGCTCGCCCTCTCGGCGCCGATGATGTTGACCACGGTGCCCTCGACCGAGAAGGTCCCCTCGTCCGGCAGGGTGATGTCCACCGACACGGTTTCGCCCACGGCCGCCGCCTCGTCGGTCGGTATGAACAGGCCGCCCGCGCTGATGTCGCCGGTGAAGAGCTCGACGAACTTGGGCCACGACGAGCATTTCGCCGTGAGCTGCACCTTGAATTGGTAGCGCTCGGACTGGCGGCGACGCGGACCTACAACGCCGCCGTCTTCACCACCAGCACCGCGTAGCCTGTCGATGAAAACCCGCCACCAGCGCACGCACGTCGACGTTACGCGCGCAGCACGGGTGGGGTCAATCGCGACGCTCGGTCATTCGCAGAGTGAATACCGGACTCGGGACACCAGGGGTGCCATAATGCAGCGGGGACGGAACTCGAATGACGTCGGGCAATCGAGGCGGGGGAACCGCGGGTTCGGTGCTGGTGGTGCACGCAGACGGTGGTGCGCTCGACCGGCTTACGCGATTTCTCGAACGGGCGGGCTACCGGGCACACGTGGCCGCTACGAACATGACCGCGGACGCGCAGATGGACACCCAGGACATCGACTGCGTCGTGTGCGGTTGGGAGGCCAGTCGCGCCGCGCCTCTGTTTGCGCGCGCGGTGTCGCGGTCGCCGCTTTTGGCCGAGCGCTTCGTGTTCTACGGCTACGAGGCGCCTGAAACTTACTATCGCGCCACCGGCTCGCGCGGCACCGTCATCGACGCCAGCGCACCGGACGCCGTCGAGCTGTTGCTGGACGCGGTGGCGGTCGCGGTCGGCGAGCTGGGCGATGAAGAGACCCTGATCATGGCTCCCCGCCACGGTCGAGAGGCGACCACGCTGGGCGGGGCGGGTCTCGAAGACCTGGACGACGTGCTCGATGGAGTGCTCCACGACGACAAGCCGACCGCCCGCGGTGAGGCCATCGACGCCCTCGTCGAATCCCTGGACGCAACCGCTGCCGAGGCCCGCGCCGAGGCGGATCGGGCGGCGACCGTGGGGGACGTGGACGTGGAGGAGCTGTCGGAGCTGTCGGCCGAGTTCGAGCTGGTCGAGACCGACATGCCGACGCTTCTCGTGGTCGACGACGAGCCCCTCGAGCTGCGCGCGATGGAGCGCTTCTTGGCCGACTTCGGCTTTGCCGTGACCGGCGCCGACGGCTACCAGGTCGCTCTCGAACGCCTGACCACCGACGACTTCGACGTCATCTTGAGCGACTGGTTCATGCACGACGGCTCGGGCCCCGACATTTTGCGCTGGCTGAGCGACCACAAGCCGCACCTGGTCAAGCGCATGGTGTTCGTGAGCGGTACCGAGCCCAAGGACCTGGCCACCGCGGCGCCGGGGCGGCCCTTTTTTCCCAAGGGCCAGGACTCCGCCAAGCTCATGCGGCAGCTGGTCGAGCTGTGCCGGCGGCAGAACAAGCCCGTGCCGGTGGGCGCCGGCACGCGCATCTAGCGTCGCTCTGGGCCAGCGGCTAGCCGTCGCGAAACATGCCCTCTTCGTACGCGACGATCTTGCCGGCCACCGCCGATGCGGCGACCGACAGCGGCGACGCGAGGTAGAGCTTGCCCGGGCCCGAACGACCCTTGTAGTTGCGGTTGATGGCCGAAACCGTGACCTGGTCGGCGTTGGTCGAAACGCCGGGGCCGCAGCCGATGCAGGCGCCGCACCCCGGGTTGATGATTTCGACGCCCATGCGCTCGAAAAGCTCCAGGTAGCCCTGTTTGCGCGCGTGTTCATGCACCTCGCGCGATCCGAACTGCACGACGAAGCGGGTGCCGTCGGCGACCTTCTTACCGGCGCGCTCGGCTTCGGCGATGACCCGGGCGTACATGTCGATGTCGTCTTTTTTGCCCGCCGTGCACGAGCCCCCGTAGGCGATGTCGATGTCGACATTGCCGATGTCGTCGATGAGTGCCCCGTTGGTCGGGTCCGAGGGGATGCCCCGGTCCGGATCGCCGGGGTGAGCGACCATGGGGGCGATCGTAGCCAGGTCGATGCGATGAACGCCGCCGGCGTAGTCGGCGTCGGGGTCCGGCGCGACGACCTTGGCGCGGAGATCGTCGGCCGACGTGTTTGGCCGGCGAGCCGCAATCCACTCGAGCATGACGTCGTCGCACTCGGTGATGGCACCCCGGGCCGAGCACTCGGTCGCCATGTTGGCGAGGGTGGCGCGCTCGTCGGGCGACAGGGCGAACAGGCCTTCGCCACCGAACTCCATGACCCGGTTGAGGGTGTCCTGGCGCTTTGCGAAGGTGTCGAGGATGTAGAGCATTACGTCCTTGGCGGTGACGCCCGGACGCAGCCGGCCGACGAGCTCGAAGCGAATCGACTCGGGCACCTGGAGCATGGTGAAACCCGAGTAGATGAGGGCCGCGTACTCGGTCGCCCCCACGCCCCAGGAAAGCGCGTTCGAGGCGCCGCCCATGCAGGTGTGGCTGTCGGTGGCCTGGATGAAGTCTCCGGGCTCGATGATGTGCTCGCGCGCCACCTGGTGGCAGATGCCCGGGGACACGCCGTCGGCGGCCGAGAAGTCGCGCACGCCGGTGTGGGCCTGAAACTCGCGCTGCTTCTGCCGAAGCACTTCGATCTTGTCCGAGAACGGCGCCATCTTTTCCACGCCGTCGGCGTAGATGAGGTGGTCTTCGAAGACCGCGAACTTGTCCGGGTTGGGCAGCTGGTAGTCGTCGCCGTAGTTTTCGCGCAAGAAGTGGTGGACCTGGGCGGTCGTGAACTCGTGCGAGTAGCCGCCGGAAACCTTGACGAACACCGCGTCGCCGGGTTTGACGAAGCCGGGGCCGTCGACGAGGTTCTTGCCGAGGACCTTCTCGGTCATGTTCTGCGGCCGCTTCGGCGTGTCGTTTTTCGGCGGGGCAACGTCGCCGGCCTGAAAGGCTTTGACGAACGGAAACAGGCCGCCGTACTCGACGACGAGTCGCGAGATTGGGTCGTAGCCGGCGGTGAACTCGTCGATGGCGATTTCCTCGCCGGCCTGCAGGCGGGCAAGCACGTCGTGGTCGGCCATCAGCTGGCCGATGTTGATGTTGTTGCGCGCGTGAATCGGCGCAAACGAAGCCGCGACGGCGAGTCGGCTGCCGGAAAACACCTCGCACTGGGCGGCGGTCTCGCGCGAGCTACCGACACCCTTGCGCAGGCCCGATACCACGACCTCGAAGTTGCCGTTCTTGAGGTCGTTTTTGCCGAGCAGGCGCTCGCCGTCCACGATGAGGCCGGCGTACGCGTTCTCGGCAATGAGCTCGGGTTCGTAGTCGAAGCAGACCCACGCCGGCGTCATGGCGTCGGTGTTGATGTCGTCGAGCAGGTCTCCGACGGCGACGTCGTCCATGGTCAGGTTGAGGCTGCCGTCGAGCTGGCGCCGGATCTTGTCCGGGTCCTTGGTCAGGAACAGAACGCGCTTGCCGGGGGTGAGCTTGAACGTACGCCTGGACGCCATACCCGGGTGCTTACCACGAACGCCGCGAGGGGGCGTTCGACGCGCCGCGGCAGACAGTTCCACGGCCAGCCGCGATGTCTGCTAGCGTACGGCCCATGATGCGAATCGCCGTAGGTTTCGCGATGGTCGGGCTGCTGCTCGGCTGCGGCAAAGTCGAGGAAATCGAGGTCGGTGGAGCGACGCTGGCAGAAGCCGACGGCACCGTCGAAGCGCCGGCCGGTGCCGACGTGGTCGTGCTGCCCGACAAGGTCGGCGCGCTGGTCGACGGACCCGTTCGCCTGGCGGTGGATCGCAAGGCGACGTACGGGCAAGTGGCCCCGCTTCTCGAGCAGCTCTTCGAGCGCGACGGCAAGGCCGTGGTGCTGGTGACCAACACCGGACTCAAGCGCAAGCTGCTCGCGATCGAGGTGTTTCCACCCGGCGAAGACCCCGACTCGGCGACCCAGGTGGCCGCGTTCGCCAACGGCAAGATGTGCGTCAACCTGCCCGGCGTGGAGGCTGCCAAGTGTTCGCAGGGGCGCACCGGCAACGTCGACCGGGCGTCGACCCGGTCGATCGTTCGAGAGGCGTACGAGGCCGAGGACCTCACCTACGCGGTCGTCTCGGTCGAGGCCGGGTTGCCCTGGGCCGACGTGGTGCGCGCCTACGATGGCGCCCGCACTTGCTGCGGCAAGGACGTCACCATGCGCGTCGAGCTCAAGGCGATGGATCCCGACACGGTTTACGTGCCCGCCGAGTAGCGGTGCAACACCCGTAGCGTGGCCGTCGCCGCGGCCGCAGGAGCCGGCTCACACCGTGCGGGTGAGCTTGCGGTAGGCGTTGATGTGGCGAATGGCGGCGTGGCCGTCGCCGCGCCGGTCGAACAAGGTCGCCAGATTGTAGTGCGCCTCGGCCAGGTTGGGCTCGACGTCCAGGGCGCGGCGGTACAGGTCGATGGCGTCGGCGTCTCGGCCGTCGTCCTGGGCCACGACGCCCAGATTGTAGAGCGCCGTCGCGTCCCGCGGATCGATGCGCAGGGCCTCGGCAAAGCAGTCGGCGGCCCCTGCGGTATCGCCGGCCTCGGCCCGCAAGCGGCCCAGATTGATCAGCGTTTCGCTGCAGTCGGGGCGAAGGTGCAGGGCCCTCTGGTACGCCTCGATGGCGGCCTCCGGGTCGCTCTCTTCGAGCTCCACGGCGCGCTCGAACCACTCGTCGCTGTTCATCGCTCGAACCGGCTCGGGGGCTTCGGCCTCGCGCCGGGTCGGCAGCGCCTGCATTTCGCCCCGCGGGGTCGCCTCGTCCGCGAACGGGAACAAGGTCTGGCCGGTGTCGGCTTCCCACGCGGCTCCGGTTGGCGCGCGCACCACGACGTGGCCGCCCTCGGCGCGAATGGTTACCTCCGACAGGGAGGCGCCCGTCGGCATGCGGCGGCGCAGGGCGGCGAGCTCCCGGCGCACCCGACGCAGGGGAACGCCCTGGTCGACCAGGTCTTTGACCACGCGCAAGATGAGCAGATCTCGAAACGAAAACTGCTTGCGGGGACGTCGTTCCGCCTCGTTGCCGGGGGTCAAGAAACCGGCCCGCGCGCACCCGCGCACGACACCTTCACTCAAACCCACGACGTTGGCGGCTTCTCGAACGGAGTACGCCACGTTCTGTCTTCACATTGATCCTCGGCGATCGATCCTGTCAAGAAGTCGTCGGCGCATCCCACCGCAATCACAGAAAATCAGAGGTGCTCAACAGGCATTGCTCAAGTTGTTCACAGGTTTATCCACAGCCGTGACCCGGGCGGCGCGCCGCGGGCCACCAGGGCGCTTCGGTTCGGGGCTAGTGTGGCCTCCATGGCCGAGCCGGCAGTGGTGCATGTCAGTGACGAAATCGGCGCCGTGTCGGCGCTGCTCGAGCGGCCCCGGGATGCGCGGGCGCTGCTGGCTTTGGCCCACGGCGCCGGCGCCGGCATGCACCACGCGTTCATGGAAGCCGTGGCGGAGCGCCTTGCCGCTCGCCAGGTGGCCACGTTCCGCTATCAGTTTCCGTTCACCGAGGCGGGGCGTCGGCGCCCCGATCGCGCGCCGGTGTGCGAGGCAACCGTCCGCGCCGCGGTCGGAGCTGCGGCGGCTGCGGCCCCGGACCTGCCGCTGTTCGCGGGAGGCAAGTCCATGGGCGGGCGCATGACCTCGCGAGCTGCGGCCGACGCCGAACTGCCCGGCGTGCGCGGCATCGCGTTTCTCGGGTTTCCCCTGCACCCGGCGGGCAAGCCGTCCACCGGTCGCGCCGACCATCTGGCCGACGTGACGCCGCCGATGCTGTTCGTGCAGGGGACGCGCGACCGCCTCGCCGACCTCGAGCTTCTGCGTCCCATCGTCGGCGAGCTGGGGCAGCGGGCGGCCCTGCACGTGATCGAAACCGCTGACCACGGCTTCTCGGTCCTCAAGCGCACCGGGCGCACCGACGCCGCCGCTCTGGACGACCTCGCCGATGCGGTCGCCGGGTTTTGCGGCGCGGTCGCGATCGGCAACGCACCCGACGGGCGGTAGCGGCGCTAGCACACGGAACTGCCCCCGCAACGCGCAGCGGGCCGTTCAAAACCCTTGTTCGCTGGCACCTTGCCGGCGCCTCGGTCCGGTGCACCCCCCCGCGGGTGTGCTATTCGTTGGCCAGCAACGACGCCGCCGAAGACCGGTGGCGAGAAAGCAATCGCGATGGGCGAAACCTGCAAACACCGGCGCGCAGCTTCGAGGCAGTGGCCGTGAAGGTCGGCGTTATCGGTTCCGGGATCAGCGGACTCGGCGCCGCCCGCGCGCTCGCGCGTCAGGGCGATATCGACGTCGAGGTGCTCGAAGCCGGCGCCCGGCCTGGCGGCCACGTGTACACAGTGGACGTGCCGGGGGTTGGCGTTAGCGTGCCCGTGGACATGGGGTTCATCGTTTACAACGAGAAGACCTACCCGCACTTGACGCGCTTGTTCGCCGAGCTGGGCGTGCGCACGCGGCCGACCACCATGTGTTTCTCGGTGGCGCACCCGCGCCTCGGCATCGAGTGGGCCAGCGACGGCCTGGCGGCGTTGTTCGCGCAAAAGCGCAACCTCATCAGGCCCCGGCACTACCGCTTTCTGGTTCGCATGGAGCGCTTCTTGCGGCGCGCCCGCCAGGACGCAGAGCGCGGCGTCGCCGAGGACCTGTCGCTCGCCGACTACCTTCGCCGCGGCGGCTGGGACACCGACATCGCGGAGCTGTTCGTCATTCCGCTGGGGGCCGCCATCTGGTCCACGCCGGCCGGACAGGTCGGCGACATGCCGGCGGCGCTCTACCTGCGGTTTTTGCGCAACCACGGCATGCTCGAGCCGGTGAAGGCGCTGCCCTGGCGCACGGTCGTCGGGGGCAGTCGCGCCTACGTCGAGCGACTGCTCGCCGCCGGTGACTTTGCGGTGCGCTGCAACGCGCGCGCGGCGCGCCTCGAGCGCGACGATCGCGGCGTCGACGTCGTGCTCGCCGACGGTGAGCGGCGCCGCTACGACCGGGTCGTGGTGGCGACCCATTCGGACCAGGCGCTCGGCCTGCTCGCCGAGCCCACCGCCGACGAAGGTCGGGTGTTGGGCGCGATTCGCTACACGGACAACGAATGTGTGCTGCACACCGATGACTCGTTCTTGCCGCGGGCGCGGCGGGCGCGGGCCTCGTGGAACTACGAAGTGGGCGCCGGCGAGGCGTCCGGCAAGGTGTGTGTCACGTACTTCATGAACCGCTTGCAGGGCCTGCCCGGCCCGGCTCGGTATTGCGTAACGCTCAATCCCCATCGCCCGGTGGCCGACAATCGGGTGCTCCACCGGGCCCGGTTTGCCCATCCGCTTCTCGACGGCGCGGCCGTGCGCGCGCAGCGTGAGATTCCGGCCCTGCAGGGGACTCGGCGCACCTACTACGCGGGCGCCTATTGCGCCAACGGCTTTCACGAGGACGGCCTTCGCGCGGGGCTTACCGCTGCGGCCCGGCTGCTTGCCGACGCGGCCGGCGAGCGGCCCCGGGTGGCGGCGTGAGCCATCCGGCGACCGTGCGGTCCGGGCTCTATGAGGGCTCGCTCATGCACTCGCGCTGGCGCCCGGTCGAAAACCGCTTTCGCTACCCGGTGTACTTCGCGGTGCTCGACCTCGCGGAGCTGCCGGACCTGGACCGAGGCCTTCGCCTGTTTTCGCACAACCGACGCAACGCCCTCGCCGTCTACGACGCCGACTACCAGGGGGCCGCCGAGTCGGGCCTGCGCGGCTCCTGCATCGAGTTTCTCGAGCGCGGCGGCGTCGATACCAGCGCCGTCGGGCGCGTGTTGCTGCTTACCCAGCCGCGCGTGTTCGGGTACGTCTTCAATCCGGTGAGCTTCTTTTACTGCTACGACCGCGACGACGTGCTGCGCTGGGTGGTGGCCGAAGTCAACAACACCTACGGCGGTACGCACCGCTACCTGCTGGACGCTCGCAACCGCCTCGAGGGCCGCGAAACCCACGCCTATCGGGCCGACAAGGTGTTTTACGTGTCGCCGTTCATCCAGATGAACGCGACCTACCACTTTCGCTTTCCCAGGCTGCCGTCGGCCGAAGAAACGGCTTGCGAGGTGCGCATGGACGAGCTTGCCGACGGCGAGCCGTTCTTCGTGGCGCGACTGTCCGGCGCGCGGCGCGCGTTCTCCGACCGGCGGCTGGCCGGTGCGCTGGCTCGCTATCCGTTGATGACCGCGCAGATAATCGGCCTGATCCACTGGCAGGCGGCCCGGTTGTGGCTAAAAGGACTCCCGTACCGCCGCCCGCCTCACCTCGTGCCCGGCCACCAGCGGGCCGGCAGCACCGGCCGAGATGGCGCCCCCGGCGGCCATCCCGACGCACCAACCGGCGTCCACGTCGGCGTCTAACTCACCGAGGAATCCTATGTCGCGCTCCGATAGCCTGCCCCGGCCCACCGCCCTCATCCCCGCGCTGCCCATCGGCACCTCCGCCATGCGAACGGTCGCGCGCCGCGCGGCGCTGACGCTCGTGCGAGGCTGGCGCTACGGACACCTTTCGATCCGCTTGCCCGACGGCAACGTGCTCGAGGTCGGGGATCGCGGCTCGGCCGAGCGGGCGGTCATCGAGGTGCGCGACGACGCCGTGTTTTCGCGGCTGCTGACTCGCGGCGAGCTCGGCGTGGGCGAAAGCTACGTCGCCGGCGACTGGGACAGCGACGACCTGGTCAACACGCTGCGGCTGTACATGCGCAACCTGACCAGTCTCGAGACCGAGACCGCATTCGTGCGGCTCGCCCGGCTGCCCGACCGGCTGCGCCACAAGCTTCTGCGCGCAAACCGCAAGTCGCAGAGCGAGTCGAACATTCACGCTCACTACGATCTGGGCAACTCGTTCTACGAGCTGTTTTTGGATCCGACCATGGCGTACTCGTGCGCGTTCTTCGAGCGCGACGACATGACTCTCGAGCAGGCGTCGGTTGCCAAGTTCGACAAGATCTGTCGCGAGATCGACCTGCAGCCGGGCGATCGGCTCGTCGAGATCGGGTGCGGCTGGGGCGGCTTTGCGATGCACGCCGCGCGCGAGTACGGGGCCAAGGTCACCGGCATTACCATCTCGCGCGAGCAGTACGACCTGGCTCGCGCCAAGGTGCGCGAGGCCGGGCTCGACGACCTCGTTACCATCGAGTACTGCGACTACCGCGACCACGTCGGCGAGTACGACAAGCTCGTGTCGATCGAGATGATCGAAGCCGTCGGCTACGAGTTTCTCGGCACCTACTTTCAGTCCCTGTCCCGCTTGCTGCGACCGGGCGGTCGCGCCTGCATTCAGGCCATCACCTACCCCGACTCGCGCTTCGAGACCTACAAGCATTCGGTGGACTGGACCCAGACCTACGTCTTTCCGGGCTCCTTCATTCCGTCCCTGGGCGCTATCGCCGAGGCCATCGGTACGGCGCCGTCCCTGGTCGTCGATCGCATCGACGACATCGGGCCGCACTACGCGCCGACCCTGCGAGCCTGGCGCGAAGCCTTCGAGGACAAGCTGGACGCGGTGCGGGCCCTCGGCATGGATGAAACGTTCATCCGCACCTGGCGCATGTACCTCAGCTTCTCCGAGGCCACCTTCGCCGAGCGGACCCTCGGCGACGCGCACGTGAGCCTTACGCGCCGCTAGCTAGAGGGCCGAACCGCTGGAGCGCGCGAGCCCCAGGGCTCGTTCTTTCCAGAACGAGAGTCGGCGGAGCAGCTCTTCGTCGGCGGCGTTCGCCAGGCCCCGCTCGACCTCGATGATCGCCTCGTCGCGGAAGCCGAGCCGCAAGAGTCCCTGGACGAGCAGCAGCCGGCCGTGGTCGGTTCGTCGTTCGGGTTGCGAACCACTAGCTAGCCGCGCTGCTCGCTCGCTGACGCTTGCGGCGCGTCGAGGGGCTCCTGCCACGTATGCGAGGGCCGCTTTGTTCTGGAGCAGGGGCGTTAGCCAGCGACTGTCCTGGCCGTGGATGCGGGTGAGGATTTCCAGCCCGCGCTCCAGGTCCTCATTCGCCTGTGCACGGTTTCCGATCCGTACGTGACAAGCTGCCCTGGCGGCCAAAACCTCCGCCGTCTTTACGTTCTCACCCGCTCCAATTCCGCTGAACGCCGCATAGGCTTGTCGACTGGCTTCGAGCCCTTCTTCGACTCGTCCCAGTCCACAGAGAGCGACCGTCGCGAAGTGTTTTCCTTCACCGACGAAAAACGTCTCGTCGTCGAACACATCGCGGTAGTTGGCGAGCACGTCCTCGATGATGGTTAGCGATTCTTCGAACTGCAGCATGTCGTTGAGGAGCTTGGCCAAATTCATGCGGCTCAGTCCCACGTCGGGATGACCGGGGCCAAAGAGGCGCCGCTTGAATTCGATGGCTTCGCGCAAGCGCGTCTCGGCCGCCGCGAGGTGTCCTAGCTCGATCTCAGCGATGGCGATGTTGTTCAACGCCCAGGCCACTTTGTAGTAGTCGTCGCCACCAGCTTCGCGAAACAGCTCGAGTGCCTGGGATGAGTGGCTCCGAGCGGCTTCGAAATCCGAGTCCCAGTAGGAAACCGTGCCGATGTTGAGCGTGAGTTGCGCGCGCACCAGCGGAGGCGAACCGGCGCGGATGACCGCGGCCCGGGCTGCTGGCACGAGCATGCGGGCCTCGGTTGGGCGCAGCAGGTGCTGCGCGGTAAGGAACACGGTTTGAGACCAGGCGCGGGCCACCGTGTCGTCGTCGCCGCCGGCGCTGCCGAGGGCAACGGCTTGCATAAGAGCCTCGCGCGCTCCTGTGTAGTCTCCTGTGTAGGTTCGGATCCAGCCAAGTCGCAGGGACGCGAGGGCTCTGACGATCGCGAACTCCGGTCCGGGGTGCTCGTGAAGAACGCGCCGCGCCAGTTCTTCGCCCGCCGAGTATTCACCGGTGTCCTCCAGCGCTTTCGCCTTCGCGAGATCGTCGAGGGCCCTGTCGAAACGAACCCGCGCACTGGGCTGTGCGGGCGGGGGGCGAGCGCTGGTGAGCGCTTTTTCGTTTGCGCAGTAGTCGAGGGGAGGAAGGGATTGGGCAGCGGGAAGAGCTGTCGAAGCGTCGCCGCCTTCGACGAGGACCGCGACGAGAGCGCGGAGATCCGCGCGCCGCCGTTCCAGACAGCGACGGCGCAGCTCGAACATGCGTTCGGACTGGACGCGTCGCTGGTAGGTGGCCAGGCAACTCGCGGTCGCCATTCGGCGCCAGTCAGCTGCGTAGCCGTCGATGGTCGCGGTGGTCTGGGCAATCACACGCCCGGCCCCGGGGGAGCTGTCGCGCAGTGACTCCATCAGCTTTTCTCGATACGAGGCGTTCCATGCCCCCGAAAGCTCTTGCTCATCCACCTGGCATGCAACCGCCGGGTTGGAGAGCTGGGCCTTTCGCACGCTGGCGATGGCCAGGGCGGACGCGGCTACGACAGCGGCCGCGAGCAGGGCGAGACGTCGCTTCACGACCCAGCGCCGCGCGAGTTCCCATCGAGAGTATCGGTACGCTGCCACGAGGTGTCCGCGCTGAAACCGCTGGAGTTCTTCGGCTAGTTCACCCGCGGTTCGATATCGAGCGTCGGCAGCGGGCGCGGTCGCGCGCTTCACAATCGCCGCGAGTTCTCCGGGGACGGGCGACGTGTCGAAGTCGACTTCGAGGTCGTCGGCCTCAGCCGGTGTTGAGCCGGAGCCCGTGCGCTTCGGTGCGTTTCCTGTGAGGACGTGGAGAAGCATGGCGCCGACCGCGTAAACATCCGCGCGCTCGTCGATGTTGCTCCCCCTGGCTTGCTCCGGGGGCATGTAGGCGGGCGTTCCCAGCACGACGCCTGTCCGAGTAAGCGAGTCGTGCGTTTTGGCACGGGGGGATAGGGCTTCCGGGGGAAGCGGTGGCTCGCTGCGGACATCGAGATCCTTGGCCAGCCCCCAGTCGATGACTACCGTTTCGCCGAAGTCGCCGACGAGCACGTTGCTCGGCTTCAAGTCTCGATGCACGATGCGCCGCGCGTGAGCGTGGGCAACGGCGTCGCAGGCCCCCACGACGTAGGGCAGCAACGCGAGCCGAGCTTCCAAGGTGCGAGCAGACGCGATTCGCGCTTTGAGCGAACGGCCTCTGACCAGCTTCATGGCGTAGAAAAGCTGTCCCGACTCTTGCCAACGCCCGAGCTCGTAGACCGGGATGATGTTGGGGTGCTCGAGTCGCGCGGTCGTGAGCGCCTCGTGGCGAAAGCGAATTTCCGCCGCCCGCGTAGGCCGCAAGAGCTGCTTGATTGCCACGTGCCGGCCGGTCTCGCGGTCGATGGCTTCGTAGACGACGCCGAGGCCTCCGCGGGCGACCTCGCCGAGAAACTCGTAGCGGGCCTTTGTGCGCTCGGGAAGGTCCTCGGTTGATGGAGCGGTGGCGTCGCTTGCTCGAGTGGGCGTCGCCGTCGGTTGATATGAGCGGGTACGGTCCATGCCGGGCAGCGCCTCGTCTCGGCGGGGCCACTGCATATCTCATGCAGGTCGACAGCGAAAGACCCGATTGCGCCACGGCGCAAGTGACCGAAGTGACGAACTTTCGCCCAACTCCGTTCGGCTCGCGCCGAGATCTCCGAAGCATGGTCCTCATCCCGCAAATCGGTTAGCGCGCGCCCAATCCGCCACCCGTTTCTGCCATGGTCCCACCCGGCGAGGCCCCGGCGAGGGCTTCGAGGAGGCAATGGAATGAAAACAAGAACTTTGGTTTCGATCGTCGCCGCCGGCGCCTGTGCGCTCTCCGTCGGCTGCAGCAAGAAGTCCGAGGAACAAGCGCCGGCCGATCCCGGCGCCAAGGCGGTCGAGGTCGCCGAGCCCGCCCCCGAGTTGGCGGCGCCGACGCCCGAGCCAGTCGCGGCCATTCCCGAGGGGTCGTTCGCGATTACGCCCTCCATCGTCGTGGCCGACGTCGACGCGGCCATGGAGTACTACGTCAAGGTTCTCGGCGCCGAGCGAGACATGGTGTTGCCCGGTCCCGACGGCAAGACCATGCACGGCGAGATCATTATTGGCGACTCGCGCGTCATGATCGACGTCGCCAACCCCGCCTACAACACCAAGGGGCCCGCGGACGTCGGCGGCACCAACGGCAGCCTCAACGTCTGGACCGAGGATCCGGACGGGCTCTTCAAAAAGGCGGTCGACGCCGGCGCCAAGGTCGAAATGCCCGTAGCGCTGCAGTTCTGGGGCGATCGCTTTGGCCAGTTCACCGACCCCTTCGGTCACTCCTGGGCGGTGATGAAGCACGAGATCGACGTGCCGGACGAGATGATGGCCGAGCTGGGCGCCAAGGCCATGGCCAGCGGCGGCACGCTCAAGGACAAGCCACCCGGAGAGCCGGCGACCGCCTACAAACAGGAGGGCTACCACGACGTCACCCCCGCCATTCACCTGGCCGGTGGCATGGAGGCTCTCGCGTTCTACGAAAAAGCGCTGGGGGCCACGGTCGAAAACAAGATGCTCATGCCCGACGGCAAGAGCCTCATGCACGCGGAGCTCGTCATTGGCGATTCGCGGGTGATGGTGTCATCGGAAAACGAGCAGTTCGGCTCCAAGAGCGCCAAGACCCTCGGCGGCGCGCCGCTCGGCCTGTACCTGTACACGGAAAAGGTCGATGGGGCGTTCGAACAGGCCGTCGCGGCTGGGGCCGAGGCGGTCGACAAGCCAGCGAGCATGTTTTGGGGGGACCGCTACGGCTCGGTGCGCGACCCGTCGGGAATTCTCTGGGGCGTTGCGACCCACGAAAAGGACCTGACCGAGGAGGAGATCGCTGCCGGCATGAAAGAAATGATGGCCGGCATGGCCGCTGGCGCGGCCGAGGCGGCGCCGAAGAGCGACACGGCGGAGAAGGCGGCCGAGTAGCCGACCAGCCATCGGTCGCCGGGGCTCGTCTCGAGTCGCCGGTGACGCCCGTTGCGACAAAGACCAGGGGAGCCCTTTGCGGGGCTCCCTTTTTTCGTGGTCCTTCCCACGCAAGCGCGGTCCCCGAGACGGTGACCTCCCGGCCCGGCGAAGACGCGGCGACTTTCGCACCGCGGCCGGTCGCGGGGCCTGCTAGTTTCGGGCGGTGAGCACCACCGCGCATTCCGTGACTTGCTGCCTGTGCGAAGCCACCTGCGGTCTCGAGATCGAGACTCGCGGCCCCGAGGTCGTATCGATTCGCGGCGACAAAAACGATCCGTTTTCGCGTGGCTACCTGTGCCCGAAGGCAATGGCGCTCAAGGACATTCACGAAGACCCAAACCGCCTGCGCCGGCCGCAAAAGCGCACGGACCGCGGCTGGGTCGAAGTCGAGTGGGAGCAGGCTTTTGACGAGGTCGCCGCGGGCCTGGCCCAGGTGCGCGAGCGCCACGGCCGCCATTCGGTGGCCATCTACCAGGGTAACCCCTCGGTTCACAGCGTCGGGGTGCTCACCTTCGGGCAGCTGCTGCCGGCGGCGATTCGCACCCGCAACAACTACTCGGCCACGTCGGCGGATCAGCTGCCGCACATGCTGGCGGCCCTGCAGATGTTCGGCAATCAGCTGCGCATGCCCGTGCCCGACATCGACCACACCGACTTGCTGCTGGTGTTCGGCGGCAACCCGCTCGTGAGCAACGGCAGCATCATGACCGCGCCGGATCTCAAGGGGCGCCTGCGCTCCATTCGCGATCGCGGTGGGCGGGTCGTCGTGTTCGATCCGCGTCGCACCCAGACCGCGCGCGCCGCCGACGAGCACCACTTCGTGACCCCCGGGACCGACGCGCTGGTGCTGCTGGCCATGCTGCACACGATCTTCAAGGAAGGCCTGGACGACCTGGGCCGCCTGGGGCCGTTCACCGACGGGCTGTCGGAGGTCCGGGCGGCGGCGTCGCGGTTTTCGCCTGACCGGGTGGCCGGCATCGTCGGCATCGAGGCCAATGACCTGCGGCGCGTGGCCCGCGAGTTCGCCCGCACCGAGCGAGCCGCCTGCTACGGCCGCATCGGGGTGTGCACCCAGGAGTTTGGCGGTCTGTGCGCCTGGCTGCTCAACGTGCTCAACGCGGTCACCGGCCACCTGGATCGGCGGGGCGGCATGATGTTCACCACGCCGGCCGTCGATATCGTCCGTGCCGCCTCGCAAATGGGGCGCAAGGGGGCCTTTGGGCGGTATCGCAGCCGCGTTCGCGGCCTGCCGGAGTTCGGTGGGGAGCTGCCGGTTTCGTCGTTGGCCGAGGACATGGACACGCCGGGGGAAGGGCAGATCCGCGCCCTGGTGACCTCGTGCGGTAATCCGGTGCTGTCGATTCCCAACGGCGCGCGCCTCGAGCGAGCCCTGGGCGACCTCGAGTTCATGGTCTCGATCGATATCTATCGCAACGAGACCACGCGTCACGCCAACTACATTCTGCCGCCCACCTGGGCTCTCGAGCGCGATCACTACGACCTGGCCTTCTACGCGTTGGCCGTGCGCAACGTCGCTCGCTACTCCGAGGCGGTGTTCGAGCGCGACCCGGACCAGCGCCACGACTGGGAGATCTATCTCGAGCTCGCCACGCGACTCGGGCTGCAGGGGCCGATCGCCCGGCACCTGCGCGGCGCGCTGCGGGCGACCGGCCGCAAGGTCACTCCGCGGGGCGTGGTCGACCTGGGCCTGCGCCTGGGACCGTACGGCGCCTTCGGGTTCGCCGAACGGCGTGGCCTGACGGTCAAGAAACTCGTGCAGTCGCGGCACGGCGTCGACCTCGGCGCGCTGCAGCCGCGCCTGCCAGAGGCGCTCGAGACCGACAGCGGGCGTCTGCAGCTGGCCCCGCCCGTGTACCTCGACGACCTCGACCGGCTCGAGGACTTCGCCACCGAGCGAGCCAGTCGGGCAGCGGGGGCGTTGTCGCTCATCGGTCGTCGCGACCTGCGCAGCAACAACTCGTGGATGCACAACAGCAACCGACTGGTGAAGGGCAAGCCGCGCTGCACCCTGCTCATGAATCCGGGCGACGCCGGGGCTCGCGGGCTGGCCGACGGACAGCGGGTGCGCGTCGATAGTCGCGTCGGCCGGGTCGAGGCTCCGGTCGAAGTCTCCGATGACATCATGCCCGGCGTGGTGAGCCTGCCCCACGGCTGGGGCCACCACCGCGAGGGCATCGCCCTGGATGTGGCGCGGGAGCACGCGGGCGTGAGCGTCAACGACCTGACCGACGAGGCGTACTGCGACACGCTCAGCGGCAACGCGTGTTTTTCCGCGGTGCCCGTGACCGTGGAGGCCGCAGAGTGAGCGCGCAGGGCGAGTCGCTTTTCGACCAAATCGGCGGTGATGCGCTGCGCGCGGTCATCGAGGACTTCTACGAGCGCGTTTTTGCCGACGTGATGATCGGCTTTCTGTTCCTGGGCAAGGACAGGCAGCGCCTGATCGACAAGGAGTGGGAGTTTGCGGCCGCCATGCTGGGTGGCCCGGTCAAGTACACCGGCAAGCCCATGCGCGCGGCCCACGCTCGGTCGCCGATCCTCGGCGGGCACTTCGAGCGCCGCCGTCAGATCCTCGAGGACGTGCTCGCCGAGCACGACGTTGCCCAGGCGGTCCGCGACAAGTGGATCGAACACACCAACGCGCTGCGCAGTCAGGTCACCGGCGATCGCGGCAGCGAATGCGACCACGACGTGGCCGCCAAGCGTCTTTCGATCCTACCGAGCGACGACGAGTAGCGTCCTGCGCGGCCGCGACGGCCGAAAACTTGAGTCGTTGCCGGAATGCCTTTGTGATGGGTGTACGACGCGTCGCGTCCGTGTCGCAGGCCCTCGCAGCCCCGCGGCACAAGCGCCCGAGTTTCGACGGGATGGCCGGGGGAGTTGTGTGTCGGACTGCACCTGTACAGTTCGGTGGCCGAAAGTGCTTTTGACAATGCGGGATGCCTCTGCGATAACGAACGTATGTGGTTTTTGGGCAACGTTCTCCACCAGCCTGACGTGCGCCGCTGATTTCGCGCGCAGTCGCGGCTGCGCGCCCCGCGCGACTCGAGCACTGGCTCGAGGCACCGCAGCGGGGCCGGGCGCCGCGGAACATCAGGCTTGAAGACGGAGAACGATGTCATGGCTTCAGTGACAAAGCTCAAAACCATCGAGGACAGCGGTCCGCGGCGGCGTGAAAAACCGGCCGTCGACCCCGCTACGCTCGAGCACAAACACCTTCTGGACGGCGACTTTTGGCGCCGCATTCCCGCCTACGCCGACGTGACCGAGGAGCAGTTCCTCGACCACAAGTGGCAGGCGAAGAAATCGATCACCAAACCCAAGAAGCTCCTCGAGTCGCTCGAGGGGCTCGTGAGCGACTCGTTCATCGAAGACGTGTCGCGCGGGTTTCGACGCTCGCCCATGAGCGTGCGGGTGTCGCCGTATCTTCTGTCCCTCATCGATTGGGACGACCCGTACAACGACCCGCTGCGCATCCAGTTTATTCCGGTGGGCTCGCGGCTTCTTTCCAATCACCCGGAGGTCGGCCTCGATTCGCTGCACGAGCAGGCCGACTCGCCGGTGCCGGGGCTGACGCACCGCTACAGCGACAAGGCCCTGTTTTTGGCCCTCGACACGTGCCCGGTGTACTGCCGCTTCTGCACCCGCAGCTACGCCGTGGGCACCGACACCGAAGAGGTCGAAAAGGTCCAGCTCAAGGTCAACGCCCAGCGCTGGGAGGCCGTGTTCGACTACATCCGGTCGAGGCCGGAACTCGAGGATATCGTCATCAGCGGTGGTGACAGCTACCAGCTGCGCGCCGAGCAGATTCGCACCATCGGCATGACGCTGCTCGAGATGGACAACGTGCGCCGCATGCGGTTCGCGACCAAGGGCCCGGCGGTCATGCCGCAGAAGATCCTCACGGATCACGCGTGGGCGGACGCGCTGACCGACGTGGCCCAGCGCGGTCGCAAGCTGCACAAGGAAGTCGTGGTCCACACGCACTTCAACGCGCCCCGCGAAATCACCAGCATCACGCGGGCGGCGATGGACAAGCTGTTCGAGCGCGGCATCACGGTGCGCAACCAGACCGTGCTGCAACGCGGGGTCAACGACTCCATCGACAGCATGCAGCTGCTGGTCAAGCGCCTCGCCTACTGCAACGTTCATCCGTACTACGTGTACGTGCACGACCTCGTGCAGGGCGTCGAGGACCTGCGCACCTCGGTCGACACCGCACTCACCATCGAAAAGCACGTTCGGGGCTACACGGCGGGCTTCAATACCCCGACCTTCGTCGTCGATGCCCCGGGTGGCGGCGGCAAGCGCGACGCTCACTCGTTCGAGCACTACAACCGCGAGACCGGCATCAGCGTCTACACCGCGCCGTCGGTCAAAGACGGGTTCTTCTTCTACTACGACCCGCTCCACGCCCTGTCGGACGACGCGCAAGCGCGCTGGCAGGACCCGGCCGAGCGAGCCAAAATGAAGAGCGCGGCTCTGGCCGCCGCCAAACAAGGCCGCTAGCGGTCGGCGCGAAACAGACTCGCAACCCCGCCCGGCGTTCGTCGCCCGGCGGGGTTTTTCGCGTCTTGCGACGGGGCGACCTGGCTTTGCGACCCGCTTGCGAATCTGCCTCGGCGAAGGCTGACAAAGAGGGTCCAAGGACTCTTGCATCGTATTGAGCGACGAGCCGTCGCGACCCAGGGACTCCGCTGAACGGCCCGGTAGCTGGCTTAGGTTGTGCCTCGCCGTCGGCGCGCTTGTGCGTTGCGCGGCACGAGGGACATGGGCTCGCCGGCACCGCGGGTCCACGAAAGGAACATCGATGCCGAATCGAAAAACAATCGCGTTGCTCGCTGCGACAGCCTGGTTGGCTGGCTGCGGCGGCACGAAAAAAGACACGAGCGGAGCGGAGCAGGGAAGCCCGAGCGGCGCCGGCGAGACAGAGAGCGCGGCGGCCGCGGCCGAGCCGGCCTACTTTCGCATCTCGGACGACAAGGGCACGCTGGAACGGCCGACCGGGTACCGCGAGTGGGTGTTCATCGGCGAGCCGACGACGCCCAACGAGCTCAACCAGGGCAAGGCACCGTTTCCCGAGTTTCACACGGTCTACATCGATCCCGGGAGCTACGCGCACTGGAAGGACACGGGGGAGTTTCGCGACGGGACCATTGTGATGAAGGAGCTGGTGAGCGTCGGCTCCCGGTCGGCGGTATCCGGCAATGGCTACTTCATGGGGGACTTCATCGGCCTCGAAGCGGCCATCAAGAGCAGCAAGCACTTTCCCGACGAGCCTGGAAACTGGGCGTACTACAGCTTCACCAACGAAAAGGGCGGCCGCCTCAAGAAGACCGCCGAGCCGTTTCCAACGGCCGCGTGCAACGCTTGCCACGACGCGAGCGCCGACACCGACTTCGTGTTTACCCAGTACTACCCGGTTCTGCGCGGCGCGAGCACCGAGGAAGCCGCCGCATCGGAGCAGCCGTGGACCATGGACGGCGATGAACTCGTGCGCCCCAGCGGCTATCGCAGCTGGGTGTTCGTCGGCGAGCCCGTCACGCCCAACTCGCTCAACAACGGCAAGGCGCCGTTTCCGGAGTTTCACGATGTCTACATCGACCCGGAAAGCTACGCGCACCTGCGCAAGACTGGCGAGTTTCGCGATGGCACCATCCTTATCAAGGAACTCGTAAGCGTGGGCGATACGTCGGCCGTCTCCGGCAAGGGCTTCTTCATGGGCGAGTTCATCGGTCTCGAAGCGGCGGTCAAGAGCAAGGCCAAGTTCCCCGACGAACCCGGCAACTGGGCCTACTTCAGCTTTACGACCGAGGGCGGGGGGCCGACCAAGCCGCGCGCGACGGCCTTTCCAACCTCGGCCTGCAACACCTGCCACGAAAACAGCGCCGACACCGACTACGTGTTCACCCAGTACTACCCGGTGCTTCGGGCCGCCATGGCGGAGGCCGCGGGCAAGCCAATCGAGACGAACAACCAGTGGCAGCCCACGGGGCCGACGCCGGAGGCCGTGGCCGGCGTACCGCTCGACCGGGACGGGTTGTTTGCGTGGCTCAAGTCCGGGGCGTACAAGAGGTTTCCGGCTCGCGAAAAAGGGACTCACCAGGGGCGCGGGCCGCACACGACCGTCGGTGCGCCGGTGCGAGCGTTCTACAACCAGCCACTGGCCGCGTCGTTCAAGGCCGGCAAGACCGAGCACCCGAAGGGTTCGATCATCGTCAAGGAGATGCACGGCGCTGGCGGACTGGCCGGCTGGGCCGTTATGGCCAAGACCGCCGATGACACCGCGGGGGGCAAGGGCTGGTTCTGGTACGAGGTCACCAGCATTGGCGATGTCGACGCGGTTCCCGCCATTGGCAACGGCGTGCCGGGATGCATCGGCTGCCACGCCGTTGGCGGCACCGACATGGTGTTGTCGGGCTGGCCCCTACAGTAGCTATCGGTTTCCATTCTCACCCGAAACAACAACGAGCCCCCGGTGGACCGGGGGCTCGTTTTTCGTTTGCTTGCTACTCGTTCAGGTCAGCTGGTCGGACGCCGTGGGGGGGATGGTGCCGCCTTCTCGAGCGTTCGGCTTCTTGGATGGCTTTGCCATGCATGTGAGCGGTCGACTTGCCGATGACCGAGTCATTGGCACTTTGCTTGTCGGGACTCGTTGGCGCCGTTCTATGCTTTGTAGAACCGTTCGCGAACGACCTTTCCATTCTCCCAATGCCGTACCAGTACTTCGTTCCAGACAATCCTCTCGTCGTCGCTGCCGGTCATGTCAAACGTCCATTCGGTAAAGGTCGTGGCGCCTTGCACTGCCTGGCCGTGCAACGTCGCTCCGTTGAATCCCTTGAGGGTCGCGAACATGGCCGAAAGCCGGTCGCGCTGAGCTTCCTTGCCGACGATGGGGGCTTCGTTCCCCTCCTGGAAGACGCAGGTCTCGGCGTAGAACTCCTCGAGTCCATCGAGAATTTTGCCGTTGCGATTGAGCTCGTTGAGGCGCGAGTCGAGATCTTGAATTTCGTTGTTGGTCATGGTGCGAATCCTTTCGCTGGTAAAGGTCGGCGCGACTTCGGTGCATGCGAAGGGCCAGCGGCATGAGTGGCGCAAATGCACCAAAGTACTCGTCGAAGCCACCGAATGCGGCGGGGCGCCGCCGCCCGTGGCGGGTCGACTTTCGCGAGTTGTTCACGCGCTCTGTGGTGCCGCAGGTCTTGTTCGACGCCGACTCGTGGCAGGCCATCGACTTCAGCGATAGCGCGGCCCACTACATGGGGTACGAGCCGGATGCCTTTGCCGGCGTTTCGATCACAGACCTCGAGTTGACGCCCAACCCCTCTGAAACTGCGGACCACGTCGCCCGTATTCTCGAGGTTGGTCACGACGTGTTCGAGCAGGTTCACAAGACGAAGGGCGGCACTCCGCGACGCGTGCTCATTCACTGCCGCGCGGCCGGACTGGGCGACGGCTCCAGAATGCTGCACACGACGTGGCGCGACGCCTGGCCAGCGGGCGGGTCAGCTCGACGTCCGGCGTTTCGCCACAACATCATCTACCGGTCATCGGCCATGGCTCACGTGCTGACGCTCGCCGAAAGGGTCGCAAGAAGCGACGCTACGGCGCTGATCGTCGGGGAGACGGGAACGGGCAAGGAGCTGGTCGCGCGCGCGATTCACGGTCAGAGCGCTCGGCATGCCGGCCCTTTGGTCACGGTGAACTGCGGAGCACTGCCGGCGGAGCTTATCGAGAGCGAGCTCTTCGGTCACGAACGCGGCGCGTTCACCGGCGCATCCCGGCAGCGGGCCGGCGCGTTCGAGCAGGCCAACGGCGGCACGCTGTTTCTCGATGAGATCGGCGAGCTTCCCGCGGCGGCCCAGGTCGCAATTCTTCGGGCGCTGCAGGAGCGAGAGATTCGCCGCGTCGGCGGCAGCCGGCAGCACAAAGTCGACGTGCGCGTCGTCGCTGCCACCCACCGCGATCTGGCGGCCATGGTGAAGTCGGGCGAGTTTCGAGAGGACCTGTTTTATCGCCTGTCGGTCGTGCCGATTGTCGTGCCCCCGCTTCGCCAGCGACCGGAAGACATTCCGGTGTTGGTCCAACACTTTCTCGAACAGACTGCCCGTCGGCTCGGCGTGGCGCCGCCCGTGTTGGCTGAGCCGACTCGCGCTGCGTTGCTCGCTCACCCATGGCCGGGAAACGTACGCGAGCTGCAGAACGCCATCGAGCGGCTCGTTGTGTTGGGCGATGGCCGGGTGGAGGTTTGCCACCTGCCGGAGCCGCTGTGCTCTGCGCCGCCCCCCGACGCGCTCGACGGGGTCATCGTTGCGCACATTCGGTCGACGCTAGACGCGACGGGGTGGGTCATCGAAGGTCCAGGTGGCGCGGCCACGAGGCTCGGCCTCAAGCCCAGCACGCTGCGAAACAAGATGCGCCGGCTTGGGATTCGGCGCAACCGCCGCTAAACGGCCGCACCGTCGCTGTTGGCGGCCAGCCACCGTATTCGGTGGCCGGGTGTGCACTTTCCGCCGGTTGAAGAGCGAAATCCCCTGGCTCGGCCCGTGCACCAGGTGTGTGCCATGGTGTTGCTCGCGAGTGCGAAGTTTGGGACCCGAGCGAGGTCGGCGCCCCTTTGGAAGACGGTGGACTTCCATCGTCACGCAGCGACAGGCCTCGAGTCCTTTCATTGGACCGGGGCGTCGGGGGCACGGCGCGCCCATCTGTCCGAGTCGCACGTCTTGGTGTTCGTGCATGCCGGTGGCGGCCTGCTGCGAGCTCGGGGCCGGGATCACGAGCTTCGCGCGCCGGTTACCCTTGTCGTCGAACCCGATGAATACATCGTGTGGACGGCCGACGAAGCATCGGCTCTCGGGCTGCTGGAGATTCACGTGCCGCCGGCTGTGGTGGGATCCCTGTTGTTGGCGCCGACGGAGCCCCGGCCATCGGGCGTTCTGCGCGTTTCCGGCTCGTTGGTCGCGGAGTCGGTCGAAGAGCTGGCCGCCGCGATCGCCTCCGACGAGGCGACCAGAGACATCGGAGGCTTTGTGGCCCGACTCAGTGCTGGATGGAAGAACGCCGCCCCGCTCGACGAGCAGCCGCCGCCGTTTTGCGCGCACCACGCGAGCAAGGCGCGCGACTTCCTCGAGGGGCGCGCAAGCGCGAAAGTGACTCTCGCCGACCTGGAACGCCTCACCCGACGGAATCGGTTCGAGATCGTTCGCAGCTTTAAGCGGGCTTTTGGCGTCACGCCGCTGCGCTTTCAGGCCCACCGGCGGGTCGCCAACGCCCGGGCCCTGCTGCGGCGCGGATATCGGCCGGTCGACGTGGCCCGCGAGGTGGGCTTTTTCGATCAAAGCCACCTGCATCGCCACTTCAAGAACTTCATCGGCGTCACGCCCGCCGACTACCGGCGCGGCATGCTGTCGGACTGACGCCGCAATGCCGGTCGCGCTCTGTATGGGTCAGTGGGCCGGTCCGCCTTCGTCCATGGCCGGGGGCCCACCCCACAGCTCGATGAAGTCGCTGCCGTCCTTCAGATCGACGTGAAAGTGATTGCGGTGCGCCGCGTTGTAGTTGGGCGTTAGAACGATATTCCAGATGTCGTCCTGCTTTTGCTCGCAGATGAGCTGGTGCAAAAGCGCGTCGGCGCCCGGCTCGGTGGCGGCCTCGCAGGTGGGTTCATCGTCGGGGTCGATGACCCAGTCATCGTTGACCGAGTAGAAGAGGCCCGCGGTGTCGGTGTAGCCGGCAATGTCGATCGCGTTTGCGAAAGCGTGCTGCGACACGCCCCGCGGACAGTCGGGGGGCGTTCCCTCGTTGCCGATGCATCGGTAGTTGTAGATGCCAATATCGGCCACTTCGACGATGTCGCGCGCGTGCAGCGAGGGCGCTGTGCGCAGCAGCGCGAGGGCCAGCGAGCAGTCCATCAGCATGGTCTTGCGCGGCTGGTCGGCGGTCACGTAGCGGTAGTCGATGCCGCCAACCGGGGGCGTCACCGTGACCGGCTCGTCGATGCCCGGGCGGTCGGGCCCGGTTTCGTAGTCGAGGCGGTACAGGTCGAGCCACTCGAGACAGGTTTGAGCGGTCGGCGCAACGATGTCGATGGTGACCGAGGTCCTGGCGAGCTCGGCGCCGCCGTCGTCGAGGGCAATGGCGATAAGGGTTCGCGGTCCGTCGGTCGCCCACTCGATGGAGGCCTCCAGCCCGGCACCGGCGCCGCTGGCGAGGACCCGGCCGCCTGGCTCTTCCACGAGCTCCAGCGCGGCCACGTGGCTGGACGCGACCACGTCGGCGGCCGCAATGGCGATGAGCTGGCCTCGTTCGTTCGCCCCGGCCTCGCGAGCGAACACGGCGCCGTCGGCAGGGGCCTCGAACCGAATCTCGGTGTCCGGCGTCGGGGCTGGCGGAGCGGGCGGCGTCTCGGGGGCGTCGCCGCCGGTGCTCGTGGCTTCGTCGACGGTGACTTCGCCGGCGCACGCACACAGGCCCACGATCAGCACCCCCAGAACGCCCCTTCGCATTCCGCAGTTTTCACGCACTTTACTGCCGAAGATCAATGGTCGAACCACTGCATCCGGCACTTTTCTCGGCGCTGTGAGGTTTTGCGCCAAAATGGCGGGAAGCCGCGTTCCCTCGGCCCAAAGTGCACTATACAGCACCTCGATCTCGTGTCGATCCCGAGACGTTGCGTCCCGGGATCGGTCATGGGCCCCGAAACCGCGGCCAGGCGTCGCCGTAAATTCAAGTGCCTGCGGCTCCCTGCGCCTGGCACGTTGCTCGCTAAGAAAACGACCGACCCCGTGTCCAGCTCCACTCCACTGATTTCACTCGAGGGCGTCGGCAAGGTGTTTCCCGGCGACGAGGTGGACACCTACGCCCTCTCGGAGGTGCACCTCACCATCGCACGCGGCGACTACGTGTCGATTTCGGGGCCCTCCGGGTGTGGCAAGACGACCCTACTGTCGATACTCGGCCTTCTCGATACGCCGACGGCCGGCGCCTACCGGTTCGACGGCACGAGGGTCGACGACTTGCCGACGCGCCGCCGAACCGCGCTGCGCAACGAGAACATCGGCTTCATTTTTCAGTCGTTCAACCTCATCGGCGACCTGTCGGTCGCGGAGAACGTGGGGTTGCCGCTGTCGTACCGCGGCTGGTCGGCCGGCCGCCTGAAACAGGCCGTCGCCCAGGCTCTCGACCGGGTCGGTCTGATGCACCGCGCCAACCACATGCCGAGCCAGCTGTCCGGGGGCCAGCAGCAGCGGGTTGCCGTTGCGCGCGCCATCGTGGGCGCGCCGGCGATCCTGCTGGCCGACGAGCCGACCGGCAATCTCGACTCGGGCAACGGGCAGGCGGTGATGGAAATCATCGCCGAGCTCCACGAAGCCGGCTCGACGGTGTGCGTCGTGACTCACAACCCGGACTTTGCGGCGCAAGCTGAGCGCCGGGTGCGGCTGTTTGATGGCCGGGTCGTCGAGGAACGGGGGCGCGACGCCGCGTAACGCCACCCGTGCGCGACTTGTTCAAAGACGCCCGGTATGGCTTTCGCCTGCTCGGCAAAAGCCCCGCGTTCACCGCGGTGGCTGTGCTCTGTCTCGCGCTCGGGATTGGCGGCAACGCGGCCATCTTTTCGGTCTTCAATCGCATAGCGCTTCAGCCGCTGCCGTACGGGACCGACGAGGAACTCGTCACCCTTCGGACGCGGTTCCCCGGCGTCAACCTGGACCGAAGCCGGGTTTCGGAGCCCGAGCTCAAGGACCTGCGCCAGCGATTGCGCTCGGTCGAGTTGCTGACGGCCTTCGTGCCGATCGACGCCAACCTTGAGTTCAGGCCCGGCGACGAGCCGACCACGGCGGTAGCGGTTGTCGGAGAGGCCGGGATTTTTCGCGCCCTGGGCGTGCGGCCGGCGCTGGGTCGCGACTTTCGCCCCGACGAGAGCGAGTTCGGCAAACACCTGGTGGTCATCTTGAGTCACCACCTTTGGCAGCGCGAGTACGGTGGGGATCCCAACGTCATCGGCCGCAAGCTGGTTCTCGACACCGAGGAGCACGAAATCGTCGGCGTTCTGCCGAGTGAATTCCGGCTGCCGTTTGCGACGTCAGCCGAGCTGTTCGCTCCGTTGGCCTGGGAGCCTGGTTTCGTCAACTTTCGCGAAAACCGATACCTGTCGGTGTTCGCCAGGCTGCGAACGGGCTCGATCGTGGACGACCTGCAGCGCGAACTCGATGCGCTGGCCGGGGAACTGCGCAGAGAATATCCCGACTCGTACCCGGCGCATGCTCGCTTCGAGTTCGTCGCGACGACGGCTCGCGACGAGTTGTTTGCCCCGGTGCGGCCCGCCGTGCTTGCGTTGATGCTGGCTGTCGGGGCTGTGCTCCTGATTGCTTGCGTAAACGTCGCCAGCTTGCTGCTCGCCCGAGCGACAACGCGACGAGGCGAACTCGCGCTGCGCGCGGCGATCGGCGCGCAGCGCGGCCGGTTGATACGCCAGGTCCTCGTCGAAAGCCTGGTGCTCAGTCTCCTCGGCGCGGGCGGGGGCTTGTTGGTTGCGTTCTGGGGCGTCGACGCGCTCATAGCCCTTGGGCCGGACGCGCTTCCGCACCTGCGAACGGTATCGGTCGATCGCTCGGTGCTTCTTTTTGCCGTCGGGTGCGCCGTCGCGACCGGCCTCGCGTTTGGCCTTGTTCCGGCCCTGCAGGCAAGTCGCGCAGACCTCACCACGGTCCTCAGTGCGTCCTCGGCGTCTGCCGCCGGCGGCGGGCGCGCGACCGATACGCGACAGGCGCTGGGGGTGCGCAACCTGTTGCTGGTCGTCGAGGTCGCCCTTGCGCTTCTGCTGCTGGTTGCCGCCGGCCTCGCGCTCAAAAGTCTGCACGATGCGGAGCGGGCCGATCTGGGCTTTCGCTCGGATCGAGTGATGACGATGAGTATCCGCCTGTCCCAGGCTCAATACCCGTACTCCGAGAGGAGCAAGCGGATTCGCTTCTTCGCCGAACTGTTTCAGCGGGCGCGCACGGGACCGAACCCCGTCGAGCTCGCGGCGGTTTCGCACCTTCCTTTGTCGGGCAGCAATCGCGAATACACGTGCGAGGTCGAGAACAGTCCCGCGCCCGCGTTCGAGGTGCAGATTCGCGTAGCGACGCCCGACTACTTCGACGCCATGGGAATTCCGGTCAAGGCGGGCCGCGATTTTCACCCGAGCGATACGCCGAAGTCCGGCGTGGTCGTCGACGAGGTTCTTGCGCATCGCAACTGGGGCAACCAGGATCCGATTGGAAAGCGAATCCGCCTGTCCGGCGACAACGAGTGGCTCCCTGTACTCGGGGTCGTGGGATCGGTGCGCCACGATGGTGCCGCCGCGATGCCTCCGCCCCACGTCTACCTGTCGTTCGTTCGGCAACCGCAGCTGCGGATGACGCTCGTTGCCGAGGTTGATCGCCCACCGGAGGAAATCGCCCGCCGCGTACGGGGCATCGTTCGCGACATCGATCCGCAGCTCGCCGTGTACGACATCAAAACCATGAACCAGCGCGTCTACGAGTCGCTGGCGCTGTACCGGTTCTCGACGCTGCTGCTGGTCGTGTTTGCGGCGCTCGCCCTGTTGCTCGCGGTCATGGGGGTCTACGCGGTGATGGCGTACACGCTGGCCCAACGGCGGCGCGAGATGGCGGTTCGCCTGGTGCTCGGCGCCGAGCCGCGCCAGCTGGTGGCGATGCTCGTTCGTCGCGGGATGCGCACCGCTGCCATTGGCATCGCCGTGGGCGTGGCGCTGTCGCCGCTGGTTGGCGCCGGTCTGTCGGCGTTGCTCTTCGGTGGCACGTGGATCGACGCTGGCGTTTTGGTCGCCGCGGCCGTTGGGGTCTTCGCCGCCTCGTCGGTGGCGTGCCTGGTCGCGGCCCGCCACGTCGTCGACATCGATCCCGGCCTCGCTCTTCGCGCCGAATAGCGGACGGTCGTCGCGTTTTCGTGTCATACCAGGGGCATGGGTCGCGTGGCTCCGCTGGCTTTGCTCGTCGTCGTTGTCGTCGTCGGCTGCAACTGCAACGAGTACGGCTTCTTGGCAGCGCGCAAAACCGGGGACCTCTCGGTGTCGGCGCCACCTCGCGTTCGCTTCGACACGCGGGGGCGCGCAGCCTGTGGCGATGGCCCGGTGACCGACGCCGGCCGCGCCGCGCTCCGCCGCTATCCGTACCTGCAACAGGTGACGCGTTCCCAGGCCCAACTGCTGTGGACGGCGGCGTCGCCGCGGCCGGGGGCGGTTCGGGTCTGGAAGGGGGAGCAGCAAGTCGCCGACGCGGCGGCGACCGTCGACACCAGCGCGCCGCTGAAGGGCGCGACCCAGTTCGTCGCTCGCTTTGACGGGCTGGAGCCCGCCACGACGTACTGTTACGAGCTGCTGGGGCCCGATGGGACGCTGTGGGTTGGCAAGACGAGCCTTCAGACCGCGCCGACGCCGGGGGATCCCGGGCCGATTCGCATTGCCGCCATGGGCGATGCCGGCTCCAGCGGGCCCGACCAGTTTGCCGTGCTCGAGCAGCTTGAAACCGTCGAAATGGACCTGCTGCTCATCGCCGGCGATGTCGCTTACGACAGCGGCAAGCTCGCCGAGTTCGAGCGCAACGTGTTCGGCGTCTATCGAGAGCTACTGCGCCGAGTGCCGCTGTTTCCCGCGTCCGGCAACCACGACTACAAGACCGACGACGCCAAGCCGTTCCGGCAAGTGTTTTCGCTGCCCGAAAACGGTGGCGAAGCCGGGCGCGAACGCTGGTACTCCTTTGACTGGGGGGACGTGCACGTCGTCGTGCTCGACACCGAGAAGATCGACGATCGGCAGATCGCCTGGGCCGAGGCCGACCTGGCGGCGGCTGCGTCGCGGTGGACCATCGTCCTCAGCCATCGGCCGCCGTTCTCGGGCGGCTCCCACGGCGACGACCGGGAGGTGCAAGAGGCGTTCTTGCCCATGTTCGTGCGGCACGGCGTCGACCTGGTGCTGTCGGGACACGACCACCACTACGAGCGAAGTCGCGCGATCGACGGCGTGGTCTACGTGGTCACCGGCGGAGGCGGTCGCGGCACCCGAGACGTTGGTCAAAGCGACACCGCGGTCTTCGCCGAGCGCGTCGCCCACTTTGTTTACCTGCAAGTCGAGGGCGATCGCCTCGAGCTGCACGCCATCGACGCACGCGGCAACGTGTTCGACAGTACTCGCATCGACAAGGCCGCCGCCCCCGCCCCCGCGTCGTCAGCCAGCCAGCGGTAGCTGAAGCCGGGCCACGCAGCCGGGGCCGTCCGGGCGGTTTTCGAGAGTCAGGCGGCCCTGGTGGGCCTCGGCGATTTGCCTGCTCAGGGCCAGGCCGATGCCCGTGCCCTCTTTCTTGGTCGTGAAAAACGGCACGAACAGATTGGCGGTGTCGGTCAGGCCCGGGCCTCCGTCTTCGACGAATACCTCGATCGTGCGCTCGCGAACCCGCCAGCCCAGGTCCACGGTCCCGCCGGTTTCCATGGCCGCGTCCACGGCGTTCTTGACCAGATTGATGAGCAGCTGATCGAGCTGGTCGCAGTCTCCGGGAATGGTTACCTCGGGGCCGGGCTTGACCGAGATCGGGAGCCGAGCTTCGAGATGCGAGATGCGTTCGATCCAGTCCGCGACATGGACCTGCGCCCGGGTCGGCGGGGGCAGTTTGGCGAGCTGCGCGTACGCTTTCATGAAGCGAGCGAGCGACGCCGAGCGGCTGCGCACGATGTCGAGGCCCGCCTGCAGGTCCTCCATGTCGTCGCTCTGGAGGTTGCCGCGGTCGACCCGGGCAAACAGCGCGTCGGCGATGGAGTTGATGGGCGCCAGCGAGTTGTTGATCTCGTGGCTCAGGACGCGCACGAGGCGTTTCCAGGCCTGCCTTTCTTCCTCGCGCAGGGCCTCGCCGACGTCCGACAGCACGACCAGCTCGTGAGCCACTCCCCCCTGGTGGATCGACACTCGGGACAGCGCGTAGCGCCCGGTGCGCCCCGGCGCGTCGAGCTCGACCGTGCGCCGCTCGTCGCCATCGAGACACTCCGCGAGGCCCAGCTGTTCCGCCGAGCAGCCGTGGAGGTCGCGGGCGGGGCGGTCCAGCAGCCGCTGGCCGGCGCGATTGCTCAGGCTCAACTGGCCTTCGCCATCGAACAAGAACACCGCGACGTCGATTTCCCCCATCACGCGGCGAAGCAGAGCCGATGCCTCCATGGCTCCCAGCCGCTGCTCGCGCAGGACTTCGCCGATCTGATTGATTTCCCAGATCACCAGGCCCAGAGCGTCGTTGGGGTCGGGCTTTTGTCCGCGCATGGAGTAGTCGCCTACGCGCACGGCGGCCAGCAGATTGGAGATTGTGTTCATGGGCCGCGTGATGTGACTGCGAAGCGCAGCCAGGAACGACAGCCACACGATGACGAGTGCCGCCGTCGCGGTCCACTGGACCTTGGGCGAGTAGGGACCGATCCACAGCAGCACCAGCGCGGCGGTCGTGGCGATCGCACCGGACGCCGCGCCCAGCCAGATGGCGCGCGAGGCATACGACGATCGCCTGGGGCGCGGGTGACTGGTCTCGCTTTCAGGAATCGCTGCCCCCGATGCCGTAGCGCTGCAGACGCCGGTAGAGCGCGCTGCGCGACAGGCCGAGCTCCTCGGCGGCGTCGCTCACGTTGCCTTCGGCGCGCTCCAGCGCGCGCCGGATCAGATACTCCTCGGCGCCGTCGAGGGTCATGCGTTCGATGGTTGGCTCCGGGGGCGCGGCGTCGCCTTTGCGGCGGCGCAGTCCGAGGTCGTCGGCGCGAATCGCAGGGCCCTGGGCCATCAGCATGGCGCGCTCCATCGCGTGTTCGAGCTCCCGAACGTTTCCGGGCCAGGGGTGATCGACCAGGGCGCGCATGGCGTCGTCGTCGACCCCGGTCACTTCTTTGCGATAGCGCGCCACCAGCCGGGTCAAGAAGTGGCGCACGAGACCGGGAATGTCCTCGGGGCGCGAGCGCAGGGGCGGAAGCTGAATCTCGACGGTGTTGAGGCGGTACAGGAGGTCCTCGCGAAAGCGGCCTTCGGTCACCTCTTTGTCGATGTCGATGTTGGTCGCGGAGATGACGCGCACGTCCACCCGGCGCGTTTTCGACGAGCCGACCCGGTGGAACTCGCCGGTTTGCAGCACTCGCAGAAGCTTGGCCTGCTGGCTGGCGGGCATGTTTCCGATCTCGTCGAGAAACAGCGTGCCGTCATGGGCGAGCTCGAAGCAGCCGATGCGGTCCGCTTTGGCATCGGTGAAGGCCCCGCGCACGTGGCCGAAGAGCTCGCTTTCGAAGACTCCGTCGGAAAGGGCGCCGGCGTTGACCGTCACCAGCGGCTGCTCGGCGCGCCCCGACACCGCGTGCAGACGGCGAGCAACGACTTCCTTGCCGGTGCCGTGTTCGCCGGTGATGAGGATGTTGGCGTCCGAGGGCCCAACGCGTTCGATGAGTCGCAGCACCGGCTCCATGGCCTTGCTGCGGGCGATCATGTCGGGCAAGTCGGTGCCGCGCAGGCGGCGGTTTTCGTCCTCGAGGCGCTGGCGGGAGCGCAGCGCGCGTCCGAGCTCGACCTGGGTGCGCAGGGTGGTGAGCAGCCGGGCGTTGTCCCAGGGCTTGGGAATGTAGTCGCGAGCGCCGCGGCGCATGGCTTCCACCGCCCCTTCCACGCTGCTCCAGGCGGTCATGACCACCACCGGCAGGGTGGCGTCGAGCTTGCGCACCTGGGTGATGAGGTCCATGCCTTCGCGGCCGGACGTCGTGTCCCGCGCGTAGTTCATGTCCATGAGCACGGCGTCGAAATCTCGATCTTCGACGGCGGCGACGAGCTCCGCCGGCGAGCCCACGGTCTCGCACTCGAACCCCTCGCCGCGCAGCAGGATGCGCAGCGCCGACAGCACGTCGCTCTGGTCGTCGGCAATCAGAATGCGGGCCACGTTGGCAGTGTTGGGCACGGTGCTCGGAGGTGCGGGTTGCGCGCAGGTCTCGCTCGGTGAGTCGGTCACGTCACCTCCCTCAGCCAGATGCATGCCAGTCTGGTCGAGGCGGTGCCCTCCCTTTCAGTCCAGCAGGTTACCCGGTTTCTCGCTGGTGGGACACGGTGTCCCGGAGGCGAACACGGGCGTCGGCGTGTTCGATTCCGAACTGGGGCATTCCCACAAGCGGACGCATAGCGGCGCGACTGTCTGGCGCGACGGCTCTAACGGGGCGATTTCGCACCAGCGCGAGCGGGAATACTTGTGGCACAGCGCTTGTAACTGTTCTCGGACATGGCAATCGGACGCAGACGAGGCAAAGGGATTCCACTTACCGACGTAGACCGTCGCCGCATCGCCCGCGCGCGGCACCGCCATGGGTGGACGGTGGCGGAGCTGGCCCAGCGGGTCGGCATGCACCAGAGCACGCTGTACCGGCTCGAGAACGGCACGCTGCGCTCGACGCCGCGCCTCGGCGACATCTACGCGACCCTCGGGCTGCCGGTAGACCGAATGGGTAAGGCGGATCAGGACGAAGAGGAGCTGATGACCCTGTATCGGGACCTCAAGCGCCGGTTCCCGTCCCAGGCCGCCCTCTTCATGTCCGTGGCGCGCCAGTGGACCGAGCGGGCTCAGCGCCGCCAGATGTCGCTGGCGCACAACGCGCGCTCCTTCGCGTCCATGTAACGACTTACGGTCCCCTCCTCTTGTGTCAGGCCCGGTGCACGCCCGGGCCCGCCCGCGCCCGCTGCGAATCTTCGCGCGGGCGCGACGCGTTTCGGGGCCCTTGCCGGTAGGCTGGCGCGATGACCAAGAACTTCGCGCCGGCGGCCGATCGCAACAAGGACGTCATTGCCGACTCGTTGGTGGACTTGCTTTCCGACGGCGGCGTGGTCTTGGAGGTCGCCAGCGGCACGGGGCAGCACGCGGTGCATTTCGCGCGGCGGTTTCCGCAGCTCCAGTGGCAGCCATCCGATGCCGACCCGGCTCAGGTTGCCAGCGTCCGGGCCTATCGGGCCGAGGCCGGGCTCGACAACGTGCTGGAGCCCGTTCTGCTGGACGCCACGTCCGACCCGTGGCCGGTCGACCGGGCCGACGCGGTGTTCAACGCCAACATGATCCACATAGCGCCGTGGGCCGTGTGCCTGGGCCTGCTGTCCGGTGCAGCGCGCCTGCTCGAGCCCGGCGCGCCGCTCATCACCTACGGTCCGTACCGGGTCGATGGGCATATGGTTGAGAGCAATCAGCGCTTCGATCGGATGCTGGCGTCCATGGATCCCGAGTTTGGCGTGCGCGAGCTCCGCGATGTCGAGCGCGAGGCCGGCGACCGCGGCCTGGTCCTCGATCGCACCGTCGAGATGCCCGCCAACAACCTGCTCGTCGTCTGGCGCCGCCAGTAGGTCTCGGGCGCGGCCCCAGTCTCGGGTTCGGCCCCGGTCTCGGTCCCGGCTTCGGCCTCGGCCCTGGGCCTCGGACTGGCCGCGGCGCAGCCTCGCGCTACGCTTGGCCCCCGATGCAGCGCTCCTTCGACAGCCTCGTGGACCTTCTCCAGGGACGCAGGTTTGCTCTGCTCACGGGCGCCGGCCTGTCGACCGAGTCGGGAATCCCCGACTACCGGGGGCCCGAGACTCGCCGGCGGTCGCGCAGCCCCATTCAGTACCGGCAGTTCCTCCGCAGCGAAGCAGCCCGACGGCGCTACTGGTCCCGCTCGCTGGTGGGGTATCCGCGGGTCCGCGACGCTCGACCCAACGACGGCCATCGCGCCATCGCCGACCTGCAGGCCCGGGGACACCTGGCGGGCCTCATCACGCAAAACGTCGACCGGCTGCACCGCGCCGCGGGCAGCCATGGCGAAATCGAACTGCACGGCGCCCTGGCCGACGTGCGCTGCCTCGACTGCGGGATCGTGACCCGTCGCGACGACTTGCAGTCCCGACTGCTCGAGCTCAACCCCGGCCGGTCCGAGACCGACGCGCCCCTGGCCCCCGACGGCGATGCGGACGTCGACGACAGCGGCGGCTTCGTGGTGCCGACCTGCGAGTGCGGGGGCGCCTTCAAGCCCGACGTGGTGTTCTTCGGCGAGTCTGTGCCCCGCGACCGGGTCGAGCGCTCCTACGCCATCGTCGAAAGCGCCGACGCGCTGGTCGTCGCAGGTTCGTCTCTCGCCGTCTTTTCCGGCTACCGATTCGTTCGCCGCGCCGAAGAGCGGGGCATCCCGGTCGCCATCGTCAACCTGGGCGAGACCCGCGGCGATCCCCACGCCACCGTAAAAGTGGCACAATCCACCGGCGAGGTCCTGCCGGCTCTTGCGCATCGCCTGGCGGCGCCGTCACAAACGGCGGGCTACAGGTAGACAAAAAAAAGCGGCACCCCGCCGAGGGGGCGCCACTTTCTTTGTCATCGGGCGGGTCCTCCGTCGGTGGCCACTCTCTAGCGGGCGGCGACCGGGCGGCGACTCGCTCGCTTCATGAGGCCGACGAACTCCTCGCGGTCGCGGTCGTCGCCGGCAGCGGCGGTGGCGATGCGGACAACCTGGCCGAGGCTCCAGTCCTTGGCGTGGGCGCTGCCGCGGAGGATTTCGGCGCCGGCCATCACGGCGGAGGCAAAGCGGAAGTCCGAAGACGCGGCGGCAAAGGTCGGGTTGATGCGGTTGCGCGGCAGCAGGTAGGCGGTCTCGGCGGCCTTGGTGCCCCGGGGCTTTTTGGCCCGCAGACGCACGGTGCCGAGTTCCTCGCGGTTGCCCTTGACCAGCTCGACCTCGTACATGGCGGTGACCGTGTGACCGGCGCCGATTTCACCGGCGTCCACCTTGTCGTTGCGGAAGTCGCGGTCGGCGACGTCGCGGTTTTCGTAGCCGACCAGCCGGTAGCGCTTGACCGCGTCGGGGTTCCACTCGACCTGAATCTTGACGTCCTTGGCCACCACTTCCAGGGTGCCGCCGAGCTGCTCCTGGAACACGCGCTTGGCCTGGCTGACGCCGTCGATGTAGTAGTAGTTGCCGTTCCCCTTGTTGGCCAGCTGCTCCATCATGTGGTCTTTGTAGTTGCCCATGCCGAAGCCGATGGTCGACAAGGTCACGCCCTCTTTGACCTTGCCGGCGATGCGCTTGAGGATGGTGTCGTGGCTGGTGGCGCCGACGTTGGCGTCGCCGTCGGACAGCACGATGACGCGGCTTTCCGAGTTGGGGCCGAGGTTCTTGGCCGCCTGCTGGTAGGCGAGCTCGATGCCCGAGGCCATCGCCGTGGAGCCGCCGGCGTCGAGGCCCTCGATCGCGGCCATGATGCGGCCGCGGTTACCCAGGCCGGTGGGCGGCAGGACAAGCCGGGTGTTGCCGGCGTAGGTGACCAGGGCGACCGTGTCCGAGTCGTTGAGGTTGTTGACCAGGACCCGCAGAGCCCGTTTGGCCAGGGGCAGCTTGTCGGGCGCGCCCATCGACCCCGACACGTCGACCAAGAAGGTGAGGTGCGCCGGCTTGCGCTCGCTGCGCGCCACCTTTTTGGCCTGTACTCCGATGCGCACGATGTGTCGCTCGGTCGTAAACGGCGACGGGGCGGCGTCCATGTGAACCGCGAAAGGCTGGTCGTTGCTGGGGCCCGCGTAGTCGTAGCGGAAGTAGTTGACGAACTCCTCGACCCGCACGGCCGAGCGCGGCAGCGAGCCGTTTTCGTTGAGCTTGCGCCGGGCAATCACGTACGACGCGGTATCGACGTCCACGGCAAAGGTCGAGAGTTTGTCCTCGGCCGTGGAAACCATCGGGTTTACGCCGTGGTTGCGGTAGTCCTCGGTGTTGCTGTCGCGCGGATCGGCCTTGACGATCACCATCGGCTTGCGCGCCGGGCGGGGCGCGGGGGCGCCGAGCGCGGCACCGCGTCCGTGGGCCACGCCGCCGAGGGCGCCGCTCGATACCGCGGCTCGCGAGCGGACCTTGGCCTTGCGATCGCGTCGGGAACCGACTCGGGAGGCTTCATCGGCGGCCGGTGGCGGAGCCGGCGGCTCCGCTTCCACGGGCACAGCGACGTCGCCGGAGAACTCGTGCTCCTCGGCGACCGTTTCGCCGCCCTCGGCCGGCTGGGCCGACGGCCGCATCTCGGCGGTGGCAGTTGGGGGCGCGCCCTGAGCCGCCGCTGGCACCCCGTCGGAGCCATGGTCCTCCGACGCCGCGGCGCTGTGGCCGTCGGGGGTGCTGCCGTTTTGGCGGGGCGCTTCGCCGTTGCCGGCGCAACCGCCGGCGGCGAGCATTCCCGCGCAGAAAATCCACAGGGTCTTGGCCAGATGTCGTCGCATGCAGAACCCAAACGCGTGGCTTCTGCGAGCGATCTGCCCCGAAACGAAAAAGGGCCCGGCGTCGCGGCCGGGCCCTGCAAGCAGCTGAAAAGACGCCGGGTGCGCTACTCGACTACCACCGACTGGCGGAAGATTTCGACCCAGCTGTCGGTGCTGGGCTGGTCGATCACGTAGTTGGAGATCACGATGTCCTGGCCGGTGAACGCCGCGGCCACGTAGAACCCGTAGCCGCCCACGAACGGCACCTCGTCGCCGGCAATGGTCGCTCGCTCCCACGCCCCGGTGAGTCCGCGTCGAGCGATGAGCAGCTCGTGGGTGGTCGAGTCCTGATAGACGACCACGGGGCCACCGCTGGTGGCGACCACCGTGCTGTCGTCGCCGACAAAATGGAACACCGGCAGCGGCAAGCCGTCGTCGTTGGTGCCGTCGATGCGCCGACCGTCGTCGACCACCTGCGACTCTTCAACCGAGCTTACGTAGCGAAGGTCGTCGAAGGTCGGGTCCAGGTAGCTCACGTGAACGACATCGTTGCCGTCTACGTCCACCGACGGGTACCAGCCGGTGTCGATTCCCTCTCCGTCGAGAACCGTCGCCTCGCCGAACGCGCCGGCCACCGCGTCGAACTCGGTGAGCTTGAGGTCGCCGTTGATGCTGTCGTAGTAGGCCACCAGCGGCGTGCCGTCGGCCCGGCGCGTAGCGCTGGCAAAGACTCCGACGCCGTCCGGGATCGTGAAGGGACCCGGTTCCTCGGGCACCTCGTAGGTCACGGTATCGATCAGAAAGAACGTCCAGTCGCTCTGGCTCGTCGGCGCGTTGGTGCTTGCCGACGCGAAGCGCAGCTCGCTGGTGATCGTGCCGTCGCTGTTGCCGATCTGCACGAAGTACGCAATGCCCGGTCGACCGTCGTCGGTGCGCAAGGTCATCGAGGTGTACAGCCCGGCAATCGTCGACTGCAGCTCGTCGCGATCGCCGACGATGTTGCCCGGGTCGACCACGTGGGTGGCCCAGCTGCCGCTCGCGTTGTTGGCGAACTTCAGGGAGCCGTTGGTGCGGTCGTGGTAGCTCACCAGAGCAAAGCCGGCGTCCGCGACTTCGATGTCGGTGTAGATGCCGACGTCGTCGCCGTCGCGGGTGATGCCGCCGCGGCGGGTCGCGTTGGGACGGTCCGGCTCGACGTCAGGCACGCCGTCGACGAAGGTCCATGCCTCGTCGGGAATGCGGCCCGATCCGTCGAAACTGGCCACCATCAGGTCGCCGTAGCGGCTGTTGTAGGCCGACACCCAGGCCTGGCCGTTGGGACCGACGCCGACCTCTGAGTGCCGGCCGATGTCGCCGTACGGAATGTCGTTTTCGCACCGGCACTCGTTGTTTTCGCAGATTGGAATCTGGTTGGCTTCGCACTCACCGGCGCAGTCGTCGGCAAGCAGGCAGGGGGGCGCCGCTTCGGTGTCGGATCCGCAGGCGGCCGCCAGCAGCACAACCGACAACAGGGCAACGCGGCCGACGCGCCCATTGCCCGACCGCCGGCGCCGCCGAAGCCCGAAGACCACGGCCAGACCGAGCAGCCAGGTGCCGCCGCCGCCATCGCCGGTGGCCGAACACGAGCACCCTTCGCCGCCTTCCGACTCGCCGTGAAAGTCGAGCTGGGGCACGTCCACCTCTTCGACCGTGGTGTTGCCGCTGGCGTCGCGGGCAAACACCCGCACCAGGCCATCCCGGGCCAGGCCTTCGGCGACCGCCACGGCAAGCGCCGGCTCACTCGCCCACGCCGTCGCCGGTTCGGTGGCGCCCGGGGCGCCGTAGGCGAATTCCAGGCTGTCCGCCGGGGCGACCAGGTCGTGAGCCGGCGTGCGCAGGTAGCCGTCGGCAATGGCGACCTCGCTGCGAAGAAGGCGCGGCCCCATCGAGTCGGTCACGAACGAGATTTCCACCGGCGACAGGTCCGCCGCGAGGAAGTCGCCGACCGGGCGGGCGCGGACCTCGAGCACGTGCTCGCCCTGAATGGCAAACGACGGCGTCGATACGACCAGCTTGCCGTCGGCATAGGTCTCGAACTGACTCCAAAGACCGCCTTTGCGGCGCCAGCTGTACTCGAGCTCGCGCCCCAGGTCATCGGTTGTTTCGACGTCGATCGTCGCGCTGGTCAGGCGGCCGTCGGGCTTGCGGGCAAAGTAGCGCTGCAGCTCCACCGGCGCCGGCGTGTTGACCGAGGCCAGCCGAGCCCGCGTGATGACGTGCACCGGCTTCGGCGTGTCCTGCAGCAAGCGATCGAGCTCTCCACCGGGCACGCGGTTCTCCACGTACTGCGGCAGCACCCGGGCCATGGCCGCCGAGCTGGCCTGAAGGCTGGCAAACAGGGCCATGAAGTCGTCCTCGGTCGTGGTGACTTTGCGCAACGTAATGTCCTGGAGCGCGAAGCCGCCGAGGTCGGGCAGGGCAATGGGGCCCAGGGCGTCGGTCAAAAGCGGCAGCGCAATGTCGAGCACGGCCGGAAACACGTCTTCGAGCTTGGCCTCGGTTTCGCGCAGGAACTCGGCGTTGTAGGCGCGCAGCCCGATCTGATCGGAGTCGAGGCCGGCGAGGACCGGCGTGATGGCGGGGTTGCCCTGGTCGTCGACGTCCATCATCAAATTGACGCCGACGTCCAGCTCGAGCTCGATGGTAAAGCCGCGCACGTAGCGTTCGAACAGGAACGCGTAGAAGTCGATCTGCAGGCCGCTAATGCCTATGTTGAGGATCGGTTCGTCCTCGGTGCCGGCGCCGATGGAGAAATCGAGGGACCGCTGAGGCCGAAGCACCAGCAGCAGCGGGTCGTCGCCGCGCTCGCTGCCGAGCTCGGCCAGGGACGGCACGATAAGCCCGACCAGGCCGAGATTGAGCTGGGCCACCAGGTCAGTGCCCACGCCGAGGCACAAGGTTCCCGAGCTGACAATGTGGTGTCCGGCGAGGTCGAGGAAGGTTTCAGACACGCCGACGACCAGGTCACTGGCCGGGTCCGGCGAGCCGACGAACTCGTCGGCCGGGTCGAGCTTGAAGTTGCCGCGCGGGCTCAGGCTCAGCAGGTGCGGCGCTTTCGAAAAGTCGGGGGCGGCGAACGGCGGCACGCACAGGGCCGGCTCGCTGTCGAGCTCGGGCTCGCGGGTGGTCGGGTCTTCGTCGGCGTTAAAGCCGGCGACCACGCCCAGGGACAGACCTTCTTTGGCGGTTCGCACGTAGCCGCCGGGGACCAGCCGGGTCTCCATGGTTGCGTTGGTGCCCGGGGAGATGCCGCTCACCAGCGCGCCCGCGTCGATGAGGCCTTCGAGGCCGAGCGGGTCGGGCAGGAAGCTCAAAATGAAGTCTTCGATGAGCGGCAGCACCAGGTTGATGACGAACCGAGCGATGTCCGACGAGAGGATGTCGGCGATCGCATCCACGATGTCGAGGACGAAGTCGATGATGACGCCGCAGCCGTCTTCCTCGAGGTCGAGTCCCGAGATGTCGAGGTTGTTGATCTCGGTGAGCGCCAGCTCGAGCTCGCCGGTGGCCCCGGCAATGCCGAGTCCAATGTCGGCGTCGAAGTTCGCGTTGTCGACCGTGGCCAATAGATCGCAGCCGCCAAGGAGCGCGACCCGCACGGGAAAGCGCGCCTCCGGCACCGAGGCCGTCGCGCCGAGCCGCAGGGTCTGCGCCGACGGCGCCGAGACCGTCACGTCGTCGAGCACCAGGTTGACCCCGCAGCCCCGCGCGCCGCCGGCGCACAGGTCTTCGAAGCAGGCCGACGCCAGGTCGATGCCGATGATGTCGAGGTTCTGCTCGGGGACGCAGAAGCCCTCGCCGAGGGCGTCGGCAATGAGGGCTCGCGCCACGTCGGCGATGGTTTCGAGGCCAGACCGGGTCAGGCGGGCCTGCAGGCCGCCCTCGATCGTTTGGTCCGCGGGCAGCGCGCCCTCGGGGAGTGGCTCGAACGCGCCACAACCGCCGCATCCGCCTCCGCCGCCGCAGCCCGCCGCCAGGACGAAGCAAAGGGCGTAAACCCAGTTGAGCACTCGATGTTGTTTCATGTCATTCCCCTGGTTTGGCGCTCACCAACCCCAGACCCCCGGCGGCGCACCACCCGTCGCCGGGCGGGTGGATGCCTTTCTGGTGCGGTAACGTAAGTGAGCTTCATCGCGCAAAAAGACCAATTAAATCCCCGTATTGTGGATTGGTCAGGCCAACTGAATACCAGGAACGAAGATTCGCTCGCAAGCGGTATTCGCTCACCCCCGATCGCCGTTCATCGGTCCCCCAGCGACTGCACGATACAGACCATCGCCTACAGTGTGGGATCGCGGATTCTCGCACCGGCTAACTGCGCGGACTGGCGCTTGTCTGAGGCTGTTGGCGGCAAGCGGCGGCGTCGGATTTGGGGACCCCAGACCTGGGCACTCCCGACACCCGGGCCAATTCTCCCAAGCTTGCCTTGACACCCCGGGCCCGGAAGCGATATCTCCACCGTCCTCTTGGGCCCGTAGCTCAGTTGGATAGAGCGCCGGACTTCGAATCCGTAGGTCACACGTTCGAGTCGTGTCGGGCTCACCAAGCGCTAGCGAACAAGAAGTACACCCCTCGGGGGCATAGCTCAGTTGGTAGAGCAAGGGATTCTTAATCCCTCGGTCCAAGGTTCGAGTCCTTGTGCCCTCACGAAAGCCCTCCTCGCGTTCGCCGAGGAGGGCTTTTTTGTCGCCCGGCCGGGCTGCTCGGCCGATGGCCCAACGTGGGTTGCTCGGACTACGCGCCGCGGGTGCCGGGCGGGCGGTCGTTCGCCTGGCGGTCGGAGGCGGCGGGGCGCGGGTTGCCCGTTCGCTCGAGCGCCTCGCACAGCTCGATCGCACTTGGGCGCGCTTCGGGCTCAAGGGCGATGCATCGCTGCAGGGTGGCCGCCAGGTCGCCGTCGAGATCGGGAACGAGCCGCGCGAGCTCAAGCGGCTCGGGCGCCGGCTGGTCTGACAGCAGCGCAAGGACCGGGGCGATGGCGAAGGGGCGTTGGCCCGCGAGCAGCTCGAACGCCAGCACGCCGAAGCCGTACACGTCGCTGGCCGCCAGGGCCTCTTGCCCGCGGCCGAGCTCGGGCCCCATGTAGGCGGGCGTGCCGATGATGGTCCCGGTATGCGTGAGCTCCGGGGCCGTCGGCCGCGCCGGGGCGCGCGCCGGTCGCCGTGAGCGCGCGCCCACCTGCACGGTTTCGAGCGTGGCTGTTTGCTGGTCGGGCGGCGGCTCAAAGGCGGGCTGTGGCTGCGCCGCGAGGTCGGCGTTCTCCCGTTCGCCCGTGTCGCCGTCGTCGTAGCCTCTCGATACCCCGAAGTCGGTGAGCTTTACCTGCGGGCCGTCGTCGGTGCGCGCCAGCAGGACGTTGGCGGGCTTGAGGTCGCGATGCACGATGCCGAGCTCGTGAAGCGCGCGCATGCCCGAGGCGACCTGGCCGAGGATGGAAAGGGCCCACTCCCTGTCGCCAAAGCGATCCTTTGCCCCCAACAGCGACGGCCCGTTGACCAGCTCCATGACCAGGTACATGTGGCCGGACCCGGAGAAATCGACGTCGACAATGCCGACTACGTTGGGGTGCTTGATCCGCGACACGAGCTGGGCTTCGCGCGCGAACCGCGCCAGGTGCCGCGGATGGGAGGCGTCCATGAGTACCTTCATCGCAAAGGCGCGGCCGTCCCGCAGCCGCTCGACCCGGTACACGATTCCCGATGCACCCGCGCCGAGTTCGTTGGTGACGCGATAGCGGTCGTCGACCACGTCGCCGGGCGCCAGGTTGGCGCCCTCGGGGTCCGCCCGGGCCAGGCGGGCGAGTGCGTAGGCGAGCTGTCGCGAACGTTCGGCAATCTGACGCTGCAGGTCGTCGTTGAGTCCTTCGATCTCGTCGCGCTGTTGCTCGGACTGGCTCAGGGCGTTGGCGTGGATCTGTCCCAGAGCCACGTACTGCAGCGTGCAGTAGATCGTGAGCCCGATCGAGGTCGCGCGCAGGCCGGCAAAGGGGTCGTCGCCGATGTCGGTCCAAAACAACAGGTCCGGCACCGCCGCGGTGCTGAGCAGCCCAAGGGCGATTAGCTGGGTGCGCGACGACACGGGGGCCTTGCCGCGTTGCCACAGACCGATCAGCACCGCGGTGAGGTACGACAAAGACACGACCACCGACGCGATGACGATGCGGCCGAGCCATCGCGTCGAGACGAACGGGTCGCTCAGCGCGACGGCGCTGGCGAGCAGGCCGAGACTCAGGGCCGCAAACGCGCGCGGCGGCGCGCGCAGGTTCAACTGTGCGTGGGTCGTAAAGACCATGGCAATGCCGGCAAAGCCGACGCACAGGCCCAGCAGCGGGACGTCGACCGTCGCGGGGAGCGAGCTGGTAACGCCGAGGTGAAACAGGGGAAAGTAGAGCACCGCGGCGGCCTGAAGGGTCATCCACCCGTAGTCGCGTCGCCGGCGGTCGAACAAGAACAGAATCAACGAAGCGACCCCGATGGCCCCAACGGCGCCCAGGGCCGAGGCGTTGCTCCACCGCATCCAGGTGTCGATGGCGGCGACTTGCCCACCGATGACGGCGCCCGCGCGAAGCCGCGGCGCGCGCTGCCACCAGGCGCTCTGGGTGAACTCGTGGTCGACCTCGATCACCAGGCGGAGGGTTCCCGACGCTGTCGCCTCCGGAGGGATGGCAAAGCTTTGCGGGCCCGGTCGGCGGTACGCTCCGGGCCTCGCCCGCTGCAGGGCGACCAGCGGTCGCTCGTTGGCAAAGGGGCGCGCGCGCCCGACGAAGTACGGAAAGTCGAGAGTCGCCGGCGCGCCGCGCAGCGGCGCCGGCAGGGCTACGTCGGTACTCAGCCGGTAGGTCGTGCGACGGCTCGGCAACCGGGCGTCGAGCCGCCCGGGCAGGGTGACCGCGCCGCGAGGCTCGCCTTCAACCGACAGCTGCCACTGAGGCATCGCGATCGAGTCTCGGTCGGCGCAGCCCGTCGCGGCAGCGAGCACGCACAGGGCCAGCGCGTATCCCAACGGGCGTTGCTGGCCGAACCGCACTCCTCGTCAACTATAGCGTGAGTTTCGTATCCTACATTGCGCTTGATTTCCCGAGCGCTGGTACGCGCGGCGCCCCGAAACCACCACGCCCCCCTCCGTCGGTTCGACAGAGGGGGGCGTTTCGGCAGTTTGCGGCGTCCGCTACGGCGTGCCGGCGTCGGCCGCGTCAGCGGCGTCCGCCTGCGGTGCGTCGACGCTGTCGCCGTCGTCGGCGTCGCCGTCGCGCGGGAACGTCTCGCTGTCCTCGAGGATCAGCTGGACGTCGCCTTTGAAGAGGCGGAACTCGGCGCGCCGGTTCTTGGCCATGGCCGCTTCGTCTTCCCCTTCGGCCAGCGGTTTTTCCTCGCCGAAGGTCACCGCGTGCAGCCGGGTTCGCTCGACGCCGAGGCGTTCAAGGTAGTCGGCTACGACCTGGGCGCGCTTTTCGCCGAGGGCCAAGTTGTACTCGCCGGTGCCGGTGGTGTCGGTGTGTCCGTCGATGTAGACCTCGACTTCCGGGTACGACTTCAGGCGCGTGCCGGCTTCGTCCAGGGCCTGGCGCGATTCGGGGAGGAGTACCGCTTTGTCGTGTTCGAAGTGCACGCGGCGCAGGGCGAGCAGCGCTTCGCGCACCTCGCCGGTGGCGACCTCGGTCTTGTCGCTGGCCGGAGCCGCGGTTTTGGGGGCCGGGGCGGGCGCAACCTCGGGGGTCGTTTCTTCCTTCTTGTCCTTGCTGCAGCCGGCGGCAGTGGCCACCGACAGGGCGAAAACGACGAGTACGAGCTTCTTCATCTTTCTGTCTCCAACTGGGCGTTGTGCCCGACGCGCCTTCTGACGTTTGCGTCGGTCGGCCTGCGCGGCGACCGGCGACGCTTGCGAATGAGCAAACCCTCCCGCTCGATTCCACCCGTACTCTAAATCGGTTCGCGCGACATCGCGAGGTTTGGCGGTTGCCGGTCGCGGGCGACCGACGCTGCCCCGATGGGCGTGATTGTCGTCGGCGCGAATACGTTCGAGACACGCCGAGCGCACCTTGGCTGCGCCGAGGACACGCCGGGCGATCGAAACGCACGTCACCCGGACGGTTCCCGGTGATACCCTTGGTTCGTGAGGCGATCTGCTCTGGTTTTCTGCCTGGTCGTTGGTGGTCTCGCGAACCCTGGCTGCACCGCCGCGCGCCAGCAATCGGCGCCGGTTCGGGCGGTCGCGCCGGGCGGGTCCCAGCCGGCCGCGCAAGCGCTGGACGCCGCCGCCGCCGCCTCGTACGCCGAGCGCGAGCGCAGCGCCGACCAGCAAAAAGACTTCGCCGGTGGACGTCGGCGCGGCGGCGGCGTGAGCACGTCGACCATCATCATTATTCTGCTCGCCGCCATCCTGGTCGTGCTGATCGTCTAGTGTGGGGCCGGAAGGTCGCGGTCCTCGCCGCCTTTGCCGCCGCCTGCGCCGCCGCCTGCGGCGGCTACCTCGGCAGCGCCCGGTCCACGACGCCGGCCATGCTCGCCGCGGACCCGGACTGGGTCTGGCTCGACCGGGTGCCTTTCGTTCGTCAGCAGTCCGAGCGCGACTGCGGCGTGGCGGTGACGTCGATGGTGACGGGCTACTGGGCCGACGGTCAGCCGAGCAATGTCGTCGTCGGCGACGTGCCGGAGCAAGGGCTCACGGCGCGTCAGGTTGCCGACCTGCTCGAGCGCGACAACGACCTCGAGGCTTTCGTCGTCGAGGGGGCCTTCGCGGACCTGGTTCACGAAATCGAGCAGGGCCGTCCGGTTGTCGTTGGCCTGGCCAAACCCTACCGCCGCGACGTCCTTTTGCACTACGAGGTCGTCGTCGGCGTTCACCGGTCGTCGGGAGACATCGCGACCGTCGACCCGGCCCACGGTTGGCGAACGAACTCGGCCCAGGGCTTTGCCCTCGAGTGGGACGCCGCCGGCAACGTTGCGGTTGTCGCGGGTCCGCTCGCCGCGACCGGCGGGGCGGAGCCGGCCACGACCACGAAAAACGCCCCTCCCGCCGGCAGGCGAGAGGGGCGTGAGTGACTCTTCGTCGGGTGCGCTAGCTGCCGTACGCTTCGAACAGGCCGGCGGCGCCCATGCCGCCGCCGATGCACATGGTCACGATGGCGTAGCGGCCACCGCGGCGCTTGAGCTCGTGCAACGCCGTGGCCGTGAGCTTGGCGCCGGTGCACCCCAGGGGGTGGCCCAGGGCGATGGCGCCGCCGTGCACGTTCAGGCGATCGGTCGGGATCTCGAGCTCGCGAATGACCTGCAGCGACTGGCTGGCAAAGGCTTCGTTGAGCTCGATGACGTCGATGTCGTTAATCGACAGCCCGGTCTTGTCGAGGAGCTTCTTGACCGCCGGAATGGGCCCGATGCCCATGATGGCCGGGTCTACGCCCGCGGTGACGAACGCGCGAAAGTAGCCAAGCGGAGTCACGCCCAGCTCTCGTGCCTTGGCCTTGCTGGTCACCAGGGCGGCCGCGGCGCCATCTGACAGCGGCGACGCGTTGCCGGCCGTAACCGAGCCTTTGAGCGCGAACGCCGGGCGAAGCTTGCCGAGGCCCTCGAGCGTGGTTTCGGGCCGGGGCAGCTCGTCGGTGTCGAACGTGACGTTGGCGTAGTTGCCGTCTTTGTCGAAGGTGGTGGCCTCGACCGGGACGATCTCGTCCGCAAACGCGTTGTTCTCCAGGGCCACCTTGGCCTTTTGCTGGCTCTCGTAGGCGAACTGGTCCTGCTCTTCGCGGCTGATGCCGTACTTGTTGGCCACGTTCTCGGCGGTGATGCCCATCGGCGTGTACGCCGTCGGCACCTCGGCCATGAGCTTGGGCGAGCCGCTGGGCTCGAAGCCGCTCATGGGCACGTAGGTCATGGACTCGACGCCGCCGGCAATTGCCACGTCGTAGCTGCCGATGGCGATGCCGCCGGCGGCCAGCGCGATGGACTGCAATCCGCTCGAGCAAAAGCGGTTGATGGTAAGCGCCGAGGTCTCTTCCGGCAGGCCGCCGAGAAAGCCGATCAGGCGCGCCACGTTGAGCCCCTGAGCGCCCTCGGGCATGGCGCAGCCCATGACCAGTTCCTCGACGTCTGCGGCCTTCACCTGGGGCACGCGCTCGAGCAGGCCCTGGATGACCTGGCCGGCCAGCTCGTCCGGGCGGGTGTTGGCCAGCGTGCCCTTTTTGGCCCGGCCCACCGCCGAGCGCACCGCGTCGACGATGACGACTTCGGTGTGCCCGTTGCCGTTGCCGTTTTCGTTGGTTCTGTTCTTAAAACCCATGGTTTTCGTTCTTTCGTTGAACCCGCGGCTAGTTTCGCAGGGGCTTGTTCTTCATCAACATGTGCTGCATGCGCTCCTGGCTCTTGGGCTCGCCGGCCAGGCTCACGAACGCCTCGCGCTCGAGCTCGAGCATGCGCTCCTCGGTGACGGGGCCCGCCGCGCCGGACGCGCCGCCGCACAACACGGTGGCGAGCTTGCCGGCGATGAGCTGGTCGTGCTCGCTGGCGTAGCCGCCGGCGACCATGCTGTCGACCGACATGGCCACGGTGGCGATGCCGCTTTCACCGGGCAGCACGTACGACTTCGGCACCGGCGGGTGGTAGCCCGACTCGGCCATGCCGATGGCCCGCGCCTTGGCTTCGTACAGCAATCGCGCCTTGTCGAATGACTCGCCGTCGCGCTTGCGGAAGTAGCCTTTGGCCTTGGCTTCCTGGGCGCTGGTAGCGACCTGGGCGGTGGCGATCTTTTGAAAGACGCCGGCGACGATCTGGGTTGCCGAGACGTGGGTGCCGTCGGGAATGCCTTCGAAGGCGCGCCACAAAAGGTTCACGTTGCCAGCGCCGCCCGGGATGAGGCCCACGCCAACCTCGACGAGTCCGCTGTAGGTCTCGGCCGCGGCCTGGACCGCGTCCGAGGCCAGGCAGATTTCGAGGCCGCCGCCGAACGTGAACCCGTAGGGCGCCGCAACCACCGGCACCGTCGAGTACTTCATACGCTGCATGGTGGCCTGCAGCTGGCCAACCACGTCGCGCAGCTGGTCCCACTGCTTTTGCCCGGCCGCCGCGACGATGCCGAACAAGTTGGCACCGACGCAGAAGTTCGGGCCCTGGTTGGCCAGCACCACGCCGCGAAAGTCCTGCTCGGCCCGGTCGATGGCGTCGCCGAGCAGAGCGATGACGTCGTTGTCCAGGCTGTTTTGCTTGGTCTTGAACGTCACGCCGAGGATGCCGTCACCGAGGTCCCATGCTTCGGCGCCCGGGTTGGCCAGCACGGCGCTGTCGCCCTGGCGCATGACGGTGAGCGAGGCCTCGCGCGGGTCGCGGTCTCGGTGGATGTAGTCGTTGCGGACCAGGTCGTAGATGGCACCGTCTTCGCGGTAAAAGCCCGGGGCTCCCGCGTCGCGCATGCGCGCCACCGACTCGGGCAGCTCCAGGCCGTCCGACTTCATGCGGTCGTAGGTGTCGGCAAAGCCCAGGGCGTCCCACATCTCGAACGGGCCGATGTCCCAGGCGTAGCCCCACTTCATGGCGTTGTCGATAGCCTCGACATCGTCGGAGATTTCGCCGACGCGCCGCGCCGTGTAGGCCAGCGACCGCGAAATCACCGTCCACGCAAACGTGCCGACCTGGCCTTCATCAGCGATGAGCTTGCGCAGGCGTTTGCCGAGATCCTCGGTGCGCGCAATGGCCTTGGTCGTGCTCTTGATGGCCGCATCGCCACCGCGCGCGCGGTAGTCACCGGTGCCGGGGTCGTAGGTCTGAATGCCTTCTTTGGTCTTCTTGTAGAAGCCGCCCTTGGTTTTGTTGCCCAGGACCTTGTTATCGATCATGGTCTGGACCCACTCGGGCAGCTTGAAGACGTCGCGGTCTTCGTCCTCGGTGAGCGCCTCGTAGCAGTTGCCCGCGACGAGCCCGAGCACGTCGATGCCGACAACGTCGGCGGTGCGAAAAATCGCGCTTTTGGGCCGGCCCATGGGCGCGCCGCAGATGGCGTCGATGTCCTCGGGCACGAGGCCCGCTTTGTCCATCTCGTGCAGCACGGTGAGCATGCCGTGGGTGCCGATGCGGTTGGCCACGAAGTTGGGCGAGTCCTTGGCCAGGACGATGCCCTTGCCGAGAGTCTCCTTGCCGAACTGCTCGACCCGCGCGAGCACGGCTGGCGAGGTATCGACCCCGGCCACCAGCTCGAGCAGCTTCATGTAGCGCGGCGGGTTGAAGAAGTGCGTGATCAAGAAGTTCTGGCAGAACTCACTCGACCGGCCGACGAGCATCTCGCTGATGCGCAGGCCCGAGGTGTTCGACGCCACGACCACGTCTTTGCCCTCGACGATCTTTTCGATGCGTTCGAACAGCGGTCGCTTGATGTCGAGGCGCTCGAGCACGGCTTCGATCACCAGGTCGCAGTCGGCGATCTTGTCGAGGTCGTCCTCGAGGTTGCCCGTGGTGACCAGCGCGGTGTTGCCCTTGTGCATGAACGACGCGGGCTTGCTCTTGAGCATGCGCTTGACCGCGCCGTCGGCGAAGGCGTTGCGTTTGGCCTTCGAGGCGCTGTCCTTGTCGCCGAGGTTCGGCGGAACGATATCCAACAAAAGCACCGGCAGCCCCGCGTTTGCCACGTGAGCTGCGATGCCGCTTCCCATGGTCCCGGCGCCGAGCACCGCGACCCGCCGGATCGGCTTCGTCATCGTATTCAATCCCCTTGGTTAAAAGAGCGGCCCGACAGTAACGCAGCGGCGCCGTCGCGACGCCCGCCGCGGGGCTGTAAACCAAAAGGCCTGCTCCGCGTTTACCGGCGTCAACGGGCGGCCCGCGGGAACCCGGCTTCTCGACGGCCGGCGCAAGCTTCGCTACACACCTGACGGGGAGCGGAGGTTCAATCTGGGGGGTGTAGGTCCCGTAGCCGGCGCCAGATTTCGCCAGTTTGTGGTGGAACGGAGATTGCTGAAGTTTTTCGTATGCCCTCGGCGGCCCCACTGGACGTTGGCGACGAGACCGGAATCCTGGTCGAGCCCCCGGCTGGCGCAAAACCGCCGAAGGGGGGGCAGGCGCCGCTGAGCGGGCCAGCTCCCTGGGCCGAATCCGGACAGCGTCGGCGCGTCCCGCGGGAGACTCACCGGGTTACGCGCCAGCGTCGGCGAATTTCGCCGGCGTGGTTCCTGCTGCTGATCGCCCTGGGTGGCGGCCTGCTCGGCGGGTTCTTTCTGTTCGAAAAGTGGCAGGTCGCCGAGGAATCGGCGCGCAGCAAAGACGCCGCTTTGGCGGCGGCCCACGCGCGGGTGGCCAGCGCCGAAAAGCGGACCCTCGAGGCCGAGGCGGCGCTCATTCGCGAGCGCGAGCTCCGCGGCGAGATGGAGAGCAGTCTGGCGGGCGCGAACCGACGGGCAGAGTCCGTGCGGCGCCGGGCCGAGCAAGCCGACGAGCTCGAAAAGAAGCTGACCGACATCATCGGCAAGCAGGGCACCATCACGCGCGACGACGAGTCGAGCAAGCTCACCCTCGAGATGGTCGACAGGGTTCTGTTCCGCCTCGGCGAGGCGGCCCTCACCGAGCGCGGGGAGGAGGTCCTGGCCCAGGTTGGCGAGGCGCTCAAATCGTTTCCCGACAAGCAGGTGTGGATTCAGGGGCACGCGGACAACCTGCCCATCAGCAACGCGCTGTTTGCCAGCAACTGGGAGCTGTCGGCGGCCCGGGCTCTGACGGTCGTGCACTACCTGCAGGACATCGCCGGCGTCGACCCGCAGCGCCTGGCGGCCGTGGGCTTCGGGGAGTATCGGCCGGTGTCGCGGCGGCGGCGGGCGCGAAATCGGCGCATTGAGATCGTGTTGTTTCCGCGCGATGTGAAGTTGATTAGCGAGTAGGGGGCGCTTGGGTTGGGCGCTTGCAAAGGCGTCGAGCGGTACGCTTGTGGCGATTCGTCGCGCGGGGCGTCTTGCGATTCGTCGAGCGGTGAGCGTTTGGGAGTTCGTCGAGCGGTGAGCGTTCGGCAATTCGTTGAGCGGGGCGTCTTGCGATTTGTCGAGCGGGCGTCTTGCGATTCGTCGAGCGTTGAGCGTTTGGCAATTCGTTGAGCGGGGCGTCCTGCGATTCGTCGAGCGGGCGTTTGGCAATGTGTCGTGCGGTACGCGTGTGGCAGAGCGTCGGGCGGTGTGTTTGTGGCAATGCGTCGAGCGGTGCGTTTGTGGCATTTCGTTGAGAAACACGCTTTGTGTTGAGCGGGGCTACGCGATGGGGGCTGCCCGTGCTCAGGCATACGGTCCGCCGTCGACCGGGTGTTGCGCGTGAAGCGTCGTGCCGAGCATGTACGTCAGAGCGTGCGGTCCGAACTGCGCGCGGGCAGCCCCCATCGTCTTCGCCCCTTGGCTACCGGGGGGGCGCGCGCGGCCGGGGAGGGGCTTGGGGGTGCTGTCGGTGCCGGCCCGTGGGCCGGCAGATTGTTGTGCGGGTGGCGCGGCTGCGGAGGGCATCGAGGGGCCTGGTGGGCATCGTGTGGGCGTTTCGGCTCGGCGCGGTCTGCCAGAGGTCTGTCGAGGCGCTTCGTGGCAACGTGTCGAGCGTTGAGCGTTTGGCAACGTGTCGAGCGTGGCGTTTGGCAATTCGTTCGAACGGCGTGCTTGTGGCAGAGCGTCGCGCGGTGCGTTTGTGGCAATGCGTTGGGAAACACGCTTTGTGTTGAGCGGGGCTACGCGATGGGGGCTGCCCGTGCTCAGGCATACGGTCCGCCGACCCGCGTTCGTGGAGCGCAAGGCGTCGTGCCGAGCATCAACACCAGCGCGTGCGGTCCGAACTGCGCGCGGGCAGCCCCCATCGTCTTCGCCCCTTGGCTAGCGGGTTGCGCGCGCGGCTGGGGAGGGGCTTGGGGGTGCTGTCGGTGCCGGCCCGTGGGCCGGCAGATTTTTGTTCGGGTGGCGCGGCTGCGGAGGGCATCGAGGGGCCTGGTGGGCATCGTGTGGGCGTTTCGGCTTGGCGCGGTCTGCGGGAGGTGGCCGGGGTGCTTGGTCGGGGTCGGACTCCGAGTCGGGGTCGGACTCGGAGTCGGGCTCGGACTCGGAGTCGGGTTCGGGTTCGGGCTCGGGTTGGGGTTCGGGGTCGGGGTCGGGGGCGGCGGAGGTGTGGGAGGGAACGGGGTGAGTCGGTGGGCTGGTGGGCGGCATCCAAGCGGGTGATGCTTTGGTCGTTGGCGTCGAGACGGTCGCGGGTGCTGGTCTGGTCGTTTGGCCTGATGGCCCTGTGGACCCTGGCGCTGGTGCTGCGAAACAGCACCGCGTTCGAGGCGGGTGGCTTTGCCATGTCGCTTGGTCTCGCCATCGATCTGACGGTGACGGCGTCGCTAATGACGTGGGCGATGGTGGTGCGGACCGGCGACCTGTCGCGGCTGGTGTTGGTGCCCGTGTTCGTGCTCGGCGTTGTGATCGCGACGGCCCTGGTGCCGGCCGAGCACGAGTCGGTGGTGCTGGGATTGGCGTACGCCTGGGCGGCGGTCGAAGCGCTGCTGGCCCTGATGGCGATCGGCCGAATGCGCCGCCTGACCCGCAGCTACCGCGACCAGCGCGCGCTGGGCATGCCCGTGAGCGACTCGCTCGAGCGGGCTCTGGCGACGCACGTGCCCTCGGCGACCTTTGCCGCCCTGGCCGCGTCGGAGCTCGCCATTCTCTGGTATGGAATCGCCGGCTGGACGCGTCGCGAGCCGGCTGCGGGCCTGGCGGATCGAAACCTCAAGCAGTGGACGGCCGTCGTTGGCGTGCTGGCCGTGCTCGTCACGGCCGAGAGCGTCGGGCTGCACGTCCTGTTGCGCGGTTGGTCCGAGGCCGCGGCCTGGACGGTCACCGCGCTGCACGTGTACTCGCTGCTGTGGCTCTTTGGCGACCGCAACGCGCTTCGCCACGAGACGACCGCGGTCGAGGCGGGAGTGTTGCGGATTCGCCTGGGTCTTCGCGCCAGCGTCGACGTGCCGGTCGATTGCATCGAGCGCATCGACGTCCTCGGCCCGTCGGACGAGTCACCGCCTCCGTCCGACGACTATCTGCCTGTGCACCTGCTGTTTGGCCCCAACGCGGTCATTCACCTGCGCCAGCCGGTCGAAGCGCGGCTTCTTTTCGGCCGTCGCCGCCAGGTCACGCGCATTGGTTTGGCGGTGGAGGACCCGGCGGCGCTGCCGATGGCCGCCGGCGGCTAGAACTTCTCGACGTGGGGGCGCAGATCGAGCTCGTGGGTCCACGTGCTCGGCGGCTGGCTGTGCAGGTGCCAGTAGGAGTCGGCCATGCTGTCCGGGGCCAGCAGAGTCTCGTCGGCTCGGTCGCCGTCTCGTTCGCGAATCTTGGGGCCGTCGATCTGCCCATCGACGATGACGTGGGCGACGTGAATCCCCTGGGGATGGAACTCGCGGGCCATGCTCTGGGCCAGAGCGCGCAGTCCGAACTTGCCGACCGCGAGATTGGCGAACTTGCCGCCGCCGCGCAGGGACGCGGTGGCGCCGGTGAGCAAGATGGTCCCGCTGCCCGCTTTGACCATGGCCGGCAGCACTTCGCGCGCGGCGAGAAAGCCGCCCATGCAGTTGGCCTTCCAGCAGGTTTCGAATTCCTCCGGGGCCGTGTCGACGATGCCCTTGAAGACGAACGTGCCGGCGTTGTAGACGAGCACCGTCGGGTCGCCGAGCTGCTCGCGGATCTGCGAGAAGGCCCCGGCGACCGACGCGGGGTCGGTGGCGTCGGCGGTCACCGACAGCGCCGAGCCGCCGGCGGCTTCGATGGCGCCCTGGACCGGCTCGAGTTTGCCTTTGCCGCGCGCCATCAGCCCGACGGCAAAGCCCTCGCGCGCAAATCGGCGCGCTACCGAGGCGCCGAGTCCGGGCCCCACTCCCACAACCACCGCGACGTTTTGTGCCATGCCGCGAGCCTAGCTCAGGCGGCGGTCGCCGAACGCCGACTCGGCGAGAATGGGCGGTTCGACCGCGCGGTTGGCGCCGACGAGGGATCGCCCGGGCGCGCCGGTCGGTCGAGGCCACCGCTGGTAGAGTTCGGCGCGCCCGGGCGAACAGTTCGAATGACCCGCACTCTGGTGCAAGGTTAAGAGGCAGCCGGCAACGATTGCCGTCCGCGCGACATCTAAGCGAACGATTACCGAGAAGTAGAGCACCGCTGCGGTTTGCGTACATCGACCGTTTGCTCTAAATTCCGCTCGCTTCGAGCGGCTTTGGCGACCGCCTGCCGCCGGCGAGGAGACCCCATGAGTTCCCTATCCAGTTTCTTCCGCTCCACCATCGGCGCCAAATACCTGATGGGCCTAACCGGCATAGCGATGGTGCTGTTTGCCCTGGCCCACATGACCGGCAACCTGCTGATGTGGGTCGGCCCCGACGCCATCAACGAGTACGCCGTCGGGCTGCGCGAGATGGGCGGCGGCGCGGTTCTGTGGATCGCCCGCGGTGGCCTGGTGACGGTGTTCGTTCTGCACATCGTGCTCGCCATCGGATTGCGCAGCAAGATTTCGAGCGCCCGACCCGTCAAATACGCCCGCTTTCGCCCGCAGGTAACGAGCTACGCGGCCCGGACGATGATCGTCACGGGCGTCATCTTGCTCGCGTACATCCTGTTTCACCTGGGCCACTTCACCCTTCATGCAGGCCCCTACGCGAACTACGCCGAGATGGTCGACTCGGCCGGCCGCCACAACGTGTACGAGATGGTCGTGACAGGTTTTAGTAACCCCGGCGTGGCAATCTTCTACATTGTTGCCGTGTTCCTTCTCGCCGGTCACCTCGGCCACGGCGTGCCCAGCTTCTTTCAGTCGATGGGACTGCGGCACCCGCAGTACACACCCACCCTTGAAAAGATCGGCACCGCCATCGCGTGGATCCTGTTCCTCGGCTTTGCCAGCGTGCCCGCCGGCGTTCTCGTCGGGGCGATTCAGTTCGCGAATACGTAAACCCAGAGGCTCGACGTTATGAAGCTCGATTCAAAAGTTCCCAGCGGCCCACTCGAAAAGAAGTGGGAGCAGCACAAGTTCGACGTCAAGCTGGTTAACCCGGCCAACAAGCGCAAGTTCGACATCATCGTCGTGGGCTCCGGCCTGGCGGGCGGTGCGGCGGCGGCCACGCTGGCCGAGCTCGGCTTTAACGTCGCGTGCTTTTGCTACCAGGACAGCCCGCGCCGCGCCCACAGCATTGCGGCTCAGGGCGGCATCAACGCGGCCAAGAACTACCAGAACGATGGCGACAGCGTCTTTCGCCTGTTCTACGACACCATTAAAGGCGGCGACTTCCGGTCGCGCGAGGCCAACGTCTACCGTCTGGCCGAAGTCAGCGCCAACATCATCGACCAGTGCGTGGCGCAAGGCGTGCCGTTCGCCCGCGAGTACGGCGGCGTGCTGGCCAACCGCTCGTTCGGCGGCGCGCTCGTGTCGCGCACCTTCTACGCCCAGGGCCAGACCGGCCAGCAGCTCTTGCTCGGCGTCTACGCCCAGCTGTCGCGCATGATTGCCGCGGGCAAGGTCAAGATGTTCACCCGGCGCGAGCTGATGGAAGTCGTGACCGTCGACGGCCGCGCCGCGGGCATCGTCACTCGCGACATGCAGTCGGGCAAGCTCGAGCGCTTCTCGGGCCACTCGGTGCTGCTGGCTACCGGCGGCTACAGCAACGTCTTTTACCTGTCCACCAACGCCAAGGGCTGCAACGTCACGGCGGCCTGGCGCGCGTACACCAAGGGCGCGGCGTTCGCGAACCCCTGCTACACGCAGATTCACCCGACGTGCATTCCGGTCAAGGGCGACTACCAGTCCAAGCTCACGCTCATGTCCGAGTCGCTGCGCAACGACGGCCGGGTGTGGGTGCCCAAGCGCCAGGAAGACTGCGGCAAGGACCCGCGGCAGATTCCCGAGGCTGACCGCGACTACTACCTCGAGCGCAAGTATCCGAGCTTCGGCAACCTGGCCCCGCGCGACATCGCCTCGCGCAGCGCCAAAGAGGTGTGCGACGAGGGGCGCGGCGTCGGCCCGGGCGGCCTGGGCGTCTACCTCGACTTTGCCGACGCCATCAAGCGGGTCGGCGAAGACGGCGTGCGGGGCAAGTACGGAAACTTGTTCCACATGTACCAGAAGATCACGGCCGAGAACCCGTACCAGCGGCCGATGCGCATCTTCCCGGCGCCGCACTACACCATGGGCGGCCTGTGGGTGGACTACAACCTGATGACCACCGTGCCGGGCCTGTTTGCCCTCGGCGAGGCCAACTTCTCCGACCACGGCGCCAACCGCCTCGGCGCCAGCGCCCTGATGCAGGGGCTGGCCGATGGCTACTTCGTCATCCCGTACACCATCGGCGACTACCTGGCCAACGCCAAGCCCGAGAAGATCTCCACGGACCACCCGGAGTTCGAGCGGGCCGAAACCGAGAGCAAAGAGAAGATCAACAAGCTGCTTTCGATCAACGGCAAGCGAACGGTCGACGACTTTCACCGCCAGCTCGGCCGAATCATGTGGAACGAATGCGGCATGGCGCGCAGCAAAGAGGGCCTCAGCAAGGCGCTCGAGCAGATTCCCGCGCTGCGCGAAGAGTTCTGGGAGAACGTCAAGGTGCTCGGCACCTCCGACTCCATCAACTCGTCGCTCGAAAAGGCCGGGCGCGTCGCCGACTTCCTCGAGTTCGGTGAGCTCATGTGCCTCGACGCTCTCGACCGGCAAGAGTCGGCGGGCGGCCACTTCCGAGTCGAGTACCAGACCGACGAAGGCGAGGCGTTGCGCAACGACGACGACTACGCCTACGCGGCCGCCTGGGAATACACGGGCTACGGAGAGCGGCCCAACCTGCACAAAGAAGAACTCGTCTTCGAAAACGTCAAGCTAGCCACGCGGAGTTACAAGTAATGAATTTGACCGTCCACGTCTGGCGTCAGGCCAGCAAGGAAGCCGCCGGCAAGATGGAGACCTACCAGGTCAAGGACATCGACGAGAACATGTCCTTTCTCGAGATGCTCGACGTCATGAACGAGCAGCTCATCGGCGAAGGCCGAGAGCCGGTTGAGTTCGACCACGATTGCCGCGAGGGTATCTGCGGCGCCTGCTCGATGATGATCAACGGCGAGGCGCACGGGCCGGAGCGGGGCACCACCGCCTGCCAGCTGCACATGCGCAGCTTCAAAAACGGCGACGAGATCTACGTCGAGCCGTGGCGCGCGGCTGCCTTTCCGGTGGTCAAGGACCTCATGGTCGACCGCGGCGCGTTCGACGAGATCATGAAGGCCGGTGGCTTCATCACCGCCAACACCGGGGCTGCCCCCGACGCCAACGCTTTGCCCATTGGCAAAGAAGAGGCCGACATGGCGTTCGACGCAGCCGCCTGCATCGGCTGTGGCGCTTGCGTCGCGTCGTGCCCCAACGCCTCGGCCATGCTGTTCGTCAGCGCGAAGATCGCCCACCTGGGACTGCTTCCTCAAGGCAAGCCCGAGGAGCTCGACCGGGCGCGCAACATGGTGCTCGAGATGGACAAGCAGGGCTTCGGCTCCTGCACGAACCACTACGAGTGCATGAACGCCTGCCCGAAAGAGATCAAGATCGACAACATCGCCCGAATGAACCGCAAGTTCTTCAAGGGCTCGCTGACCGCTCGCCGCTAGGCGAGCACAACGCGAACGACGGCCGCGTCCCGATTAGCGGGGCGCGGCTTTTTTTCGTTTCGGCGGTGCGTCGAGTCCCGGGAGACTGGGCTGCGAAACGCTCGTCGCGCTCGGCGTGCGTCGGCGGGCGCTTCGGGCGCCGGGAGCTTCGCGCCGTCCGCTCGGCGTCTTTGTCCGCGGGGCGGCGCTGACCGCGACCCGCTGGTCGGGCGGAAGCGCCGGTCCGTCCACGGTCATGCCGCCGTACGACGCCGACGCGTCGCGCTCGCGCTCGACCAGCTGATCCCAGGTTGGTCCGCTGGCGCTCACCTCGAGCCGACGGGCCTCGCGATCCAGGGCTCGCATGGCCGCGAGCTTGTCGTCCTGGCCCAGGCGGGCGCGATCGACGGCCCGGCGCAGGGTTGCGATGGTGCGATCGTAGACTCGCAGAGGCACCGGAAAGGGGTGGCCGTCTTTGCCGCCGTGCGCGTACGAGAATCGGGCGGGGTCGGTGAACCGGCTGGGCGCGCCGTGCAGCACCTCGGCGACGAGGGCGAGGGACTCCACGGTGCGTGCGCCCACGCCCGGCGTCATCAGCAGATCGGCAAAGTCGGTCGGTCCGCGTTCGGCGGCGGCCTGCAGGGCTCCGTGCAGGCGGCGCAGGACCACGTCGCCCGCGCGCACGTCGTGATGGCCCGGCATCTGAAGATGGGGCAAGACCGGCTGCGCGGCCGGCTCGGCGCGCCGGGCCTCGGCCGCGAGTGCCACTGCGCGATCCGGCCCAGCGGCCACCAGCTCGAGTTGGTGCCGCCGGTTCGCCTCGGCCCGCGCGTCGGTGAGGTTGACGATGGTGCCCTGGCCGGGCCCTTCGATGGCGGCGTGAGGCTCGTGGACAAAGTTGCGCACGTCGTCGGAGAGCCAGTGGTAGCGCCGCGCCTGGCCGCGCCCGTCGTGTTTGCCCTGCTGGACCACGGTCCATGTGCCGTCGGCGGCGACCACAAAGCTGTGCAGGTAGATGTCGAAGCCGTCCTGCACCGCGGCGCTGTCGACCTTGGCCACCAGCCGGCTGATGTCGGCGAGGTTGTCGCCATCGAGCCCCGTGCGCTCGCCGACGTCGGCGAGTTCGCCCGGCGTCTTGCGCGACTGTCGTCCGCGTCCGCCGCACACGTACAGGCCCAGCTCGTCGGACACTGGCGCAAGGCCGCGCTTGAGCGCGCCGACAACGCTGGTGGTGATGCCCGACGAGTGCCAGTCCATGCCCATCACCGCGCCGAAGCTCTGAAACCAAAACGGGTGGGCCAGGCGGCGCAGGAACTCGTCCCGGCCGTATTCGATGCAGATGGCTTCGACCACGACTCGACCGAGGGCGGCCATGCGGGTCGACAGCCAGCGCGGCACGCGGCCGCCGTGGAGCGGCAAATCGGCCCGACCAGTTCTGCCCATTTGTTCAGTATGGCGCAAAAGCGGGCGACGGCGCCAGTTGCGCGCCGCCGCCCGGATCCCGGAACGCCAACCCCGGGAGGAGGACTCGTGCCCCGATGGTGGGGCTCCGCTCTACTCGAGCTCGACCATGGCCTCCGACGGCAGCCACTCGACCTTGCTGCGGGCCGCCGGCTCGCGGCCATCGACCTCTGCGGCCGCGCGCGGCGTCGCGATGCGGTTGAGCAGCGCCGGCACGTCGACCCCGAGGGCGTGCTTGAGTTGCTCCGAGGTCACCGCGGCTTTCGCGGCCAGGTTGCCGTCGCCGCCCGACAGGTCCCGGTCGATAAACGTCACCTTGTCGATGGGCGTCGAGCCGACCGTTGCCATGAGCTGCGACACCAGGCCGCCGAGCTTCTGCGCGACAACAATCTGTCGGGCGCTGTCGCCGGCCTCTTCCCAGGTGCGGGCCATGTGCCGCAGCGACTCGGCCGTCGCCTTGCCTTCCTCGGCGACCTTGGCCGCCTTGCCCCGGGCGTTGGCGATCAGCTCGGCCTTGCGCGCCCGCGCCGGGGCGACGCGGTCGGCCTCGAGCTGCAGGCGCACCTGCTCGACGCGGGCGGTCTGAACGGCGAGCTCGGCCTCGGCCTTGGCGACCTGGGCCTCCACCTGGCCGCGCGACTCGGCGACCATGGCTTCGCCGCGGGTTTGCGCCTCGAGAATGCGGCGCTCGGAGTCGGCGCGCGCCTCGGCGATGGCTGCGTTGATGCGCGCGATTTCGGCGTTGCGGTGGTTGTCGGCCGAGCGCTCGGCGGCCGACGCTTTGTTCTCGGCTTCGGCGACGCGCGACCGCATCAGCAGCTCGGCGGTTTGCTTGCGACCGATGGAGTCGAGGTAGCCGACGTCGTCGGAGACGTTCTGCACCTTGAGCGTATCGAGCTCGAGGCCGAGCTTTTTGAGGTCGATGTCGGCCTCGTCGAGGAGCTCCTCGGCAAACTTCACCCGGTCCTGGTTGACCTCTTCGGGCGTAAGCGTGGCGAGCACGCCGCGCAAGTTGCCCTCGAGGGTCTCGCGAGCAACGCCCATGATCTCCTTGCGCGATTTGCCGAGGAAACGCTCGATGGCGTTGCCCAGGGTCGGCTCACCGCTGGCGATCTTGACGTTGGCGACGCCCTCTACGTTGAGCGGAATGCCGCCTTTGGAGTAGGCGCCGTTGACGCGAATTTCCACGATCATGTTGGTCAAGTCCATGCGGTCGACTCGCTCGAGCAGAGGAATGCGAACGCCTCGGCCGCCCTGGACGAGTCGGTAGCCGACCTGCTTGCCGTTGACGGTCCGCTGCGGGCCCGAGAAGATGAGCACCGCGTTGGGCGGGCAGATGTAGATGAGGCGGTAGACGATGGCGGCGCCGATAACGGCCGCCAGGGCCAGCACGCCGAGAACGATGGCAATGGTTGTGGTCACAGGTTCCTCCTTGGGGGGCTAGTGGGCAGTAGTTCGACGAAAAGCGGCTAGGCGCTGGGCTCGAGGGCCTCGACCCGGGGAGCGGGGCGCGGCGGCTGCGGGTCGCGCGTTTCGCCGCGCAAGACCGCACCCACGTCCACGCCGAGGGTTGAGGAGACCTGCTCGAGCAACGCGCCGACCGCGGCCGGGTATGCCTTCATGTACGAGGGCATCGTTTCGCCCGATCCCGAGTCAATCAGGTTCACCTCGCGCGCCTTCATCTTGCCGGCGGCGTCCACGACCTCGCCGAAGATCTCGTCGAGGTGCTGGAGCACGTAGATGTCCATGGCTTTGCCCTGGGTCTCCGACCAGGCCTGGGCGACGCTGCCCAGCGCCAGCGCCATGGCCCGGCCGTTTTCCTCGATGGCGGCGGCGTGTCCGGCAGCCTCGAGTTCATCGACCTGGCGTCGCGCCTCGGCGGGAATGGTCACGTCGGCTTCCAGTCGCAGGCGCTCGAGCTCGGCTCGAATGGTCTGCAGGGACTTCTCGGCCTCGGCGCGGGCGGCCTGAGCGGCGGCCTCCGCTCGCTCTTCTTCGCTGGCGGCGGCAGCTTCGAGCTCGGCGCGAATCTGGCGCAGCTCGTTGCGCTTTTGTTCGACGGCCGCCTTGGCTCGGGTCATGGCTACCTCGGCTCGGGCGTTCGCCGTCGCTTCGGATTCCTCGGCGGCGCGAACGGCGTCCGACTCGGCGACCTCAGCGGTGCGCAGGATCTCGGCGATTCGCTTGCGGCCGATGCTGTCGAGGTAGTTGCGCTCGTCGGACACGGCCTGAATCTTGAGCGTGTCCAGCCCCAGGCCGAGCTTTGCGAGGTCATCGCCGGCCTCTTCGGTCAGCTGGGCCGCGAACTTGAGGCGGTCTTCGTTGACCTCTTCCGGCGTCATGGTGGCGAGAACGCCGCGCAGGTGGCCTTCGAGGGTCTCCTTGGCGACGCGGGTGATCTCCTCGCGGTCGCGCCCCAAGAAGCGCTCGATCGCGTTGCCGCGAATGCCGGGGTTCGACGAGATCTTGACGTTGGCGATGGCGTGCATCGACAGCGGAATGCCGCCCTCCGAGTACGCGCCCGTGACCGTCATCGGGACCGACAGAAGGCGCATGTCCATGCGCTCGACGGTTTCGAGGATGGGCAGGCGAAACGACCGGCCCGAGCTCACGACTCGGTAGCCGACGCGCCGACCGTCTTCGGCGACCCGCGTGCGGCCCGAGAAAATGAGGATTTCGTTGGGCCGGCACACGTAGAGGTAGCGGCCGATGAAGGCGACGATGCCCAGCAAGAGCAGCGCGACGCCGGCACCGACGAGAGGAAGCAGAGGTGTTGTCATGGTGGTCTCCATTGGGTTGGGGTGAGCGAGTGCGTTAGGCGGCGGCGCGGTCGGCGCGTGAGACGAGGACGCGGCCGTTTTCGCGAAGCGCGTAAACGAGAACGGTGGTGGACCGCTCGAGGCGCACGGGTTCTTCGGTTTCGGCAACCAGGTCGACCAGGCGGCCCTTGATCGAGGCGCGCACGGTGCCCGGTCGGTCGGCGGTCACTGGCAACACGACGGTGGCCGTGGAGCCGATGTAGTCATCGCCGGTCAACGTGCTGTCGACCGCGCTGGCCTTGAGGTGCTTGACGGCGTTGGCGATCGCCGCGCCGCACAGGTAGCCGACGGCGGTGGCGATGACGCCGGCGCCGACGGCCCCGACACCGGCGCCGCTCCAGGAAAGGGCGGCGCCCGTGAGGCCGAAGAACGTCAGAAAGAACGTCCAGAAGCGCATGGACGTCACCGGCAGCCACGCCGCCGCGAGTTCGGGCGTGCCCGCGTCCGCCTCGGCTTGAATATCGACGTCGGCGTCAGCGTCGATATCGATGTCGGCGTCGGTATCAACGTCGCCGAGCAGAAGTGATGCGGCGAGCAGGGTGCCGCCGAAGGCGAGCGCCCCGAGATATACAGTCATCATTGGCAGGTCCTCCTTGAGTCGTTCCCTCGAAACGACGGGTCTCTTTATTGCCAGGGGTGTGCCATCGACCTTCACGGAGCTAAGTGCCTGTTACGGCTAGGCTAAATTCGTGATCGCCAGCTTCTTGGACGCTGTGGGTGGTGTACAATGCCGCGGCACAACACCCCATGGACGACCAAGCGAGCACCGTCATCGAGGCCTTCATTGGCAATCCGTTTGCGACCGACCCCCGGGTGGCCAGTCGCGGTGCCGAGGTCGCGGCCCGCCTGGACCTGGGCGCGTCAGTGCGCGGGGCGCTGCGGACTGGCGAGGTCGAAACCGCCAAGCTGCTGGTGCTGGCCTACGGCCACTGGCAGGCGCGGGAAAACCCCGACGACCCCGCGCACACCCTGCCGCGAAACCTCTTGCCGACCGCCGTGTGGGGCAAGCTGCCGCGCAAGCGCTCCGCTTATCTGCGCATCGTCATGGCGGCCGGCCGCGCCCATCGAGCGCTCACGGCGATTCGCGGCGCGTCGCCGGCGATGGCGCGGCTGCGCCGCGACGTTTGGTCGGCTTGCTTTGGCGACACCCTGCGCAATGCCCTCGATCTCGAGCGCGTGATTCGCGACCACGACGTGCTGTTGCTCGGCGAAACGGGCACCGGCAAAGAGCGGCTCGCCAACGCCCTGCGCCAGGCGACGCCGGGACCGGTCAACGGTGAGCCCGCGCCGTTCGCCTCGGTCAACGCGGCGGCGGTTCCCGAGACCCTCGTCGAAAGCGCGCTCTTCGGGCACGTCAAGGGCGCGTTTACCGGCGCAGACGACGTGCGCCGCGGCCTGCTGCGCAGCGCGAGCGGCGGCGCCTTTTTTCTCGACGAGATCGGCGACCTGCCGGCGACCACCCAGGTGAAGCTCTTGCGGGTCATGGAGACCAACGAGGTCTTCCCGCTCGGCTCTGACGAGTCACACCGGGTCGACGTGCGCTACATCGCGGCGACGCACAAGAATCTCGAAGCGATGGTTGCCGGGCGCGAGTTTCGCGGCGACTTGTTTCAGCGCTTCGCCGGCATCGTCGTGCGGATTCCCCCGCTTCGCGAGCGCCCCGAAGACATGGTCGAAATCGGGCACGACTTTTTGCGGCGCTACCTGCCGGACGACGACCATCCGCTCATCGAGCCCATCGAAACCTGGCTCGCCTCCGACGAGGCTCTTTCCCACACGTGGCCCGGCAACGTGCGCGAGCTGCAAAACGTCCTGCGCAGCATGATGCTGGGACTCGAACCGGTGCTCGGCGGCGCCCCGGAGGCGCGGGCCGCCGCGAGCGCCGCCGGGGTGCCCGAGTCGATTCGCGAGGCGCGCGCCAGCGCCGACGAGGTCGACGAGTGGTACCTGCGGCGGGTGCTGCAAGCCTGCGACAACAACCTTACCCGCGCGGCGATCGTGCTGGGCATCGACCGGTCCACCGTGCGACGGCGCGCCCGGGCATTGCGCACCGGCGGCTGAACCGGACACTCGCTTCGCCTGGCGCTACGGCGCTACGAGTCCGGCGCGTCTTTTTTGCGCTGCATTCCGTAGCGCCGTAGAAGTCGCGTGAGCGAGTTTGGGTGCACGCCGGCGACCTCGGCAGCTTCCTTGAGGTTGCCCTGGTGGGCATCGAACAGGTCGCGCAGGTACTGGCGATCGAACTGCTCGCGCGCCTGCTCGAGGGGGAGAAAGTCGTCGGCGACCATGCGGGAGATGGTTTTGGCTACCTTGTCGAGCTGAGCGGACTCGGTCGCGTCGAGCAGGCGTGGGTCGAGGTTGGCGGCCGCGCGTTCCACGACGTTGCGAAGCTCGCGAATGTTGCCCGACCACCGGCGGGTCTTGAGATCCTCGAGGCCCTCTTCGAAGGTGCGCTTGAGCCTGGGAGAGATGCGCTGCTCCTGGTGCTCGAACGCCTGTTCGAGAAAGTGCAGGGCGAGTACTGGAATGTCGTCCGGGCGCTCTCGCAGAGGGGGAACGTGAACGGTGGTGACGGCCAGACGGTAGTAGAGGTCGGCGCGAAACGTCTTGTCGTCGACCATCCGGCGCAGGTTTCGGTTGGTCGCCGCGATGAAGCGAACGTCCACGGGAACCTCCTGGCCCGACCCGAGCCGGGTGACGGCTCCGCGGTCAAAGACGTCCAGCAGCTTCGGCTGCATGTCGATCGGCAGCTCGCCAATCTCGTTGATGAACAGCGTACCGCCGTTGGCGCGTTCGAAAACGCCCTCTCGCCGTCGGTCTGCGCTGGTGAACGCGCCGCGCTCGTGGCCAAAGAGCTCGCTTTCGATCAGCGTGGGCGACGCCGAGCCACAGTTAAAGATGACGAGCGGCGCGTCGGCGCGCCGGCTATTGCGATGAATCGAGCGCGCGAGCACGTCTTTGCCGACGCCGGTCTCGCCGAGAATCAGCACGGGCAAGTCGTTGATGGCGGCTTTTTGCGCCCGCTCGAACACGGACCGCATTGCGGCGCTGGCGCCGACCGCCTCGCCAAAGCTGCCGGGCTGGTGGGCTTTCGGATCGACGTCGCGAGTCACGCCGACCCCGATCTCGGTTTCTCCTATAGAAAACGCAGTGCCGTCGTCGGGAAAGACCTCGCGAACGCGGACGCCCGCGACGAAGGTTCCGTTGGTGCTGCTGTCGTCGACGAGGCGGACCTTGTCGCCGGCGCCGGTGAGGCGACAGTGAAAGGACGACACGGTCGGGTCCGTCAGGACCAGGGAGTTCGAGGGATGCGTGCCGATGGTGAATTCACCGCCGTCGAACGCGGCCTCGAGGCCGGCGTCCGGGCCCCGGGTTACCGCGACCCGGTACGTGTTCCGGATTGGCAAGGCGTCTACGCCCGCCATCCGCTGGGTCTTTTGCGGCGACGTCTCTCGCGGTGGCCCCCTCACCCAACAACGATAGGGCGAAACCGATCGGTTTTGGGCAACCGCTCTGTTGTTCTCGCGGGAGTGGAGGTCAGCGTAAAGGAAAACAGTAATTTGAATGACTGTATTTGGGGCGGCCAAACACCGGTGCACCGACCGGACTCCGTTCGGTGAAATCCTAGTCGAGTAATTCTAGGTGTATCCGCTGGCACGCTTTCTGCTCAAGGAGAAGGGCATGCACGCCTCTCAGTCGCCTCGTTCCCTCGCCGTCAACGTCGCCGTCCTCGCCGGGCTCCTGGCCGTGGTCATCTTCAGCTCGCCCGCACAGAGCGACAGCCGCGTTCCCGACCGCGTCGTGGTGGACCACACTGCCATGGTGGACCTGGGCGTGTCGGAGCTGCACGTATTCGAGGGCGACCCCATGCGCATCGAGCTGGTGGCGGATGGCGCCGGTGTCGTCGCGGCGGTGTTCGTGTACGAGGCCGGCCGGGGCATCTACGGGGACTTCCAGCGCGCCCACACCACCGAGGCCGCGTCGTTCTACGCCGCTCGTTCGGCCGAGGCGCCTCGCGCCATGCTCAACGCGATTCTTCACGACCGCGACCTGCTCGGCCTCTCGGCCGGAATTCCGCAGAATCTGCTGGTTAGCAGCCGCTAGCCTCGCCGGCCGCCGCGGCGCGCCTCGACTGGCGTCTCGCGGGCTGCCCGCGCGCGGCCACTGAGTTTCAAGGGTTTGCATGGAGACATGCAAACCCTTGTCAGTTTCGGTTCCCCAAGCCCCCATACTTTCCCTTATGGCGTTTGCGATTGCCGCGTACGGCGAGCGACTGTTGGACCTGTTTCCCGACGAAGTGCGGGCGGAGCTTGGCGAGGCGCTCGTCGAGCTGTCGGGCGACGCGACGGTGCTCGCCCGGGAGGTCGCGGAATGCGAGCGCGACGAGCTGGCCTTTGCCGAGGCGGCCCGGCTGTTCGAGCAGTTTCCCACCATGGCGCGGGTGCACTTCGGCATGCTGGACCTGCTGCAGCTCGACCTGCCGCGGCAGCAGCGCGATCTGGCCCGCGAGCTGGCGGCTCGGGCCCAGCAGCCGGCTGGCGACGAGCTGCGCCGGAACTGGTTTTTGGCGGCCGCGCGGGACGACGAGAACACCGACGACGTCGTGGCGGGCCTGATGCGCTTTTTGCTGTACCAGGCTGTGCGCATGAACGTCTGGGTGCTCACCTGGGACGACGGTGCTCCCCTCGAGGCGGCGGGCGTGATGCGGGAGCTCGACAACCTGGCGGAGGCGAACCTGCGGCGGCGTCTGGACATGGTCGAGATGCGCGACCCCGGCGTTCGCCCGCTAACCGTGCTGGTGGCCGAGGCGGTCGAGGGGGTGTCGCGCGCCTGGGACCAGCGGCGAGCCGACCTGGCCCGGTCGCGCCCGGAAACGGTCGAGCAGTTTCACGCGCTCACCGAGGCGTCGGCGGTTGCCCGTCGTCTCGGCAGCGGCGACGCGGCCTTGCTTCGCAATGAGATCGAGGGCGTCACCGGCGGGCGCAAGCTCGACTCGCGGCCGCTGGCCGAGCGGTCTCCGCTGGCGCTGCCGTCGCAAAACGCGACCGACCAGCGCCGAAAGCGCCTGCTGGCGAAGCTCGAGCGCGAGGAGGTCCCGGAGGCCAAAGGCGAACGCCTCGTCGATCTGATGCGGCAGGAAAGCGGCAGCTGAAGCCGCCGTCGGCCGGGCCGGCTCGGCCCCCCTTGGGGCCTGGATGGTCGGTCATTGAACCGATCAATCGACCGGTGGCTTGACGACCCAGTAGGCGCTCATGTTGTCGGCGGCGACGTCTTGCTGCGGCAGCCAGAAGGGCACCGCGCTGGGGTCCTCGCCCGGCGTGGGGTTGTTTTTGATGGCGGCAACCCAAAGCTGGCGGCGCCCCGTGCCCTTGGTGCCGGCGGCCGCGTTGCCGTAATCGCGGGTCGAGTAGAACGCCAGCCAGTAGTAGCCGCCTTCGTCGAACGGCGAGAAGTTGGGCAGGTAGCTGTTTTCCTGACCGCCGTTAAGGGCAGCGAGCTCGGTGGGCGTGCCCCCGGTGCGCGGAATGAGGAACAGCTTGCCGGGGTAGACCTCGGCGATGCTGTCGTTGCGGCCCCGGCTGTTGGCGCCTCGGCCAAAGGCCACCCAGTTCGAGTCGGGCGAAAAGGTTGGCCAGGAGTTCGCCAGTCCGTCCGCGATTCGAATGACCGTTGGCGCGGAGAATTGATCGGGCCCGGTCACGGTGATGGTCGCCAGGTCACCCACCGTGTAGTCGACGGCCCAGGTGCCATTGGTGTTGGCGACGTAGGCGATGGTCTGGCCGTCGGGCGACCACGTCGGATGCGCGGCGCCGTTGGCGGGCAGTCCCGCGCCGCCGGCGGCGATGGGATCACCGGTTGTCGGATCGATGAGTGAGAGCGCCGTGCCCCGGTTGATGAGCAGCCGGGAGGCGTCGGGGTTGAAGGTCGAAAACAGCGCCGTGTACTTGTCGGGTGCAACCACCGTCGGCGCCGGGTCGGCGGACAGGTCCGCGGTGAGGTCGAAAATCGCCGAGGGTTTGTCACCGCCCCACAGTTCGGCGGCCAGTAGACGGCCATCGCGGCTGACCGTGTGGCAGGCGACGCAGCGGCTGCCGGTCTCTGGACTTGCCGGTGGGTTCGGGATGAAGTCCTCGCGGCCGGACTCGGTAATGCGAAGCATCTTGCCCGCGCCCAGGTCCCAGTAGTAGATGGCGCCGTCGAGGTTTGCGTTGGCCAGTGAAATGGCCACGGGGGCGCTGCGATAGGCGGTTTGATCGGCGGCCGACCACCGGTCGAGAACGAAGCGTACGGATCCGTCGGAGCTCGAACGCTTGATCGTCGACCACTGCTCGCCGGCCGCGGTGATGGCGCTGTCGAAGCCGGCGCCACTGTGGACGCGGTAGAAGGTGAGCCGGGCCAGGCCGGAGTCGATGACGACGCGGAAGAGATCGCCGTCGGTACCGCCCTCCCACTGGACGGTTGGCGAGGGCAGGCTGGTGGGCACGACCGCACCGTTGAGCGGGTACAGAAGTGTTCCGGCGTTGGTTGGGTCGGCGGTCGGGGCATCCGGAAAGCGGTCCGGGCCGTCGGCGGGAACGCCGTCGCCGACGATCGTCGTTTCGACACGCACGGTGACGTCGGTGGTGGCCGAGTCGTCGCCGACGAAGGCCGTGACTTTGCCGATGCCGGCGAGGGTGCCCGACGCGGCGAACTTGCCCGTGCCGCTGTCGACGGCGCCCAGAGATGGGTTGTCGATGGACCACTGCGCGGCCACGAGCTCTCGGCGGCCGTCGTCGTAGACGGCAGTCGCTTCGAACGCGACCGGGGAAGAGACGCCGTTTTCGACGAGTACGGTCGGGTTTACCGGGGAGATCACCAGCTCGACCAGCGGGCTTGCCGGTTCTTCATCGCTGGTGCCCGTGTCCGCCGAGTCTGTCGCTTCGGCGGCGCAAGAGGAAACCGCGAACAGACAAACCATCATCGTCGTGCGAACCGTCCCCATGACGGAAAGGGTAGCCCTGTGAGATGGTCGCCCCGTCGCGAGCGGCTTACACTCGCTGGCGAACATCGCGAGGATGGCGGAACTGGTAGACGCGCTGGATTTAGGTTCCAGTGCCGCAAGGTGTGGGGGTTCGAGTCCCCCTCCTCGCACTTCGTGCTCGGGCCTACGGACTTTGTCCGTAGGCGCGTCGACCTTCGGTCGCCGCGGGGACTCTCTGGACCGCTTACCCTTGCGCCCTTACGGGCGCAAGGGTGGCCGACCGCCTGGGGGCGGTCGGCTGCAGCGCTTCGCGCTGCGGCGGTCGGCCGAGTCCGCTCCGTGGTAACCGTTGTTAGGCGGAGCGCTTCGCGCTGCCTTGGTCGGGCGTGCATTGATACCGTGGTTGGCTGCAGCGCTTCGCGCTGCCTTGGTCGGGCGTGCTTTGTGCCGCAGCGCTTCGCGCTGCCTTGGTCGGGCGGGCCTTGGTACCGCGGTTGGCTGCAGCGCTTCGCGTCACCGTGGTCGGGCGGGCCTCGGTGCCGCGGTTGGACGCAGGGCTTCGGTGTTGCGGTCGTTGGGCGGGCTCGGTGCGGCGGCGCTTCGGGGGGCGGCGGGCCTGTGTTTGTGAGGTTGGATGCGGGGGGAGTGGTCGGGCGGGTGCCGGGGCGACCGAACCGGCCACCGGGAGGGCGGTATGTCCTTGAAAATGCTGCAAGGTCGGGCGCTTATCGCGGGCCATGCGCTATGGTTTCGGGGTGAAGTTTGTCGTCAGACTGGGAATCGCCACGGTTCTTTTGGCGAGTCTTCCGTCCTGCAAGGTGGGGCGGGCGGCCGATACGAAGGAGCGGGTGAAGCAGTTCGAGGCCAAGTTGTCGGAGGAGCTGGGCATGGCGGTGAAGCTGCAGTGCCCGACGATGGTCGACAACAGCTACCACTACTGCACCGCCGTGGTGCCGGAGCAGGATGACCTGGCGTTTCCCGTGCGGGTCACGTCTCGCGGGGACGAGCTCGACTACACGACCAAGCGCTGGGTCACGGGCGCGCGCATGGAGGAGCTGGGCCGGCACGCGCTGAAAGAGAAGCTCGACATCGAGATCGACTCACTGTCGTGCCCGAGAATCTCTCACATGCCCGAGGGGGCGACGGTCCGCTGCGACGCGGTTGCCGAAGGCGTGACCATTCCGATCGAAGTCGCCATGGTGCTCAAGGTGCGCAAGCTGGAGTTCACGCCGGTCGGCGGCGTGGTGTCGGGCGATCAGGCGGCTCGGGTCGCCCACGAAACCCTGCACGAGCAGGGCGTTCACGCGGAGGTCAGCTGTGACCTCTCGGTCATCGCGAGCGTCCCCGGCAGGCGGTTTGAGTGCGAGGCGCTCATTGCCGGCAAACCGGTTAGCACCGTCCACTTTTTGATCACCGACGCCGACGGCAGCTTCGAGGTCGGCACCGAGCCGCCGACGCAGGTCGCCGACGCCAGCGACGCGCCGGCACAATGAGCCCGCGAAGCTCTTTTCACGATAGGGAAACGCGACACATGAAATGGACAACGGTGATGGCAGGCCTCGCAACGCTCGGCCTGTCCGCGGCTGGCTGCGCCAAGCAAGAGACTCCCGACGGCACGGCGATGCTCGCTCTCGAAGGCCTGCCCGGCCTGGAGGCTCGCGTTCCCGCGGGAACCCAGGCGAGCAAGAACGCCATGGGAATCGGCGTCATGCTCCAGGGGCCCGACGTGTCCGTGACCATCGGGCCCGACCTCGACGGCGACGCCGCCAACCTCGACCAGGCGAAGAAGAACGCCCAGGCCTATTCGCCGACCGACCTCGAGGGCGAAACGCTGTCCGACGGCTATGTCTTGACCTACACGAGCGAAGCCGACGGGCGGGTGAACTACTGGCTCGTCGGTCGCCGGCGCTTCGTTGACACCGCGTACACGTGCGGCGTGAGCTCGCCCAAAAAGGCCCATCAGCAGACCGCCATCGCGATCTGCAAGAGCCTCACGAAAAAGTAGCGTCTACCAGCGCTCGAAGATCGCGGGCGTGCCGTTGAGCGGAAAGACGATGACCCGCACCGGATTGCTGCGCGCGGCATCGCGCTCGGCCAGATACAGCGTCTGGGCGTCGCAGGTGCCGTTGGGAAAGCACTCCAGGGCGTAGTCGGTGCCGATGGCCGGAGGGTTGGTTTCTCCGCTGCCGGCGTCGGCGTCGAAATTGACCCCCACGAGCTCGACGTTCGGGCCCAAGGACTGAACCGCCAGCGGCGGGTCTTCCCAGGTGAATCCCGAGGAAGTCTCGTCAGCGTCTTCGACCTTGCGCTGGACGACGAGCGTCTGGACCTCGCCGTCGGTCGTGACGATGAGGCGAGTGCGCGCGGCCGAGCTGGCAGCGGCGACGTTGGCTCGCACGGGTCCGTCGGCCACGGCGCGGCGCGACGCGGTTCGAATCAGGTTGGAAAGTCGCTTGGCCCGGTCGGACACGCCGGGGTCCGGGCTCAGGGCGACGGTGGCGGAGCTAACCAGAACTCCGACGATGACGATGACGACCATGAGCTCGATGAGAGTGAGCCCGGCTTGCCCTCGCCAGTCGTATGCGCGCTTCACAGTCCCACCCCCAGGTTTCGCGTGTCGACGATGGCCGACGTCCAGCGCAAAAGGAAATCCCCGCGGTAGCGGACGGGCCGGCTGTCCTCGGGTTGGTCGAGCTGCGGATCGCTGTGGTTTCCGAACTCGTTGTTGTTGGCGGTGCCGGTGGCCGGCGTTGGTGCCGGCGGCGCGGTGGTCGCCGGACCGCTGACTTCGCCGCTGGTCTTGACCGTGATGCTCACGCTGAGCTGGGTCAGAGCGGGCGCCGGCAGGGCCGCGCCGTTGTTGCAGAGCACGTCGGGAAAGACCCCGTTGATGGCCGGGTCGTTGTCGGTCTGGTTGTTGCCGGAATACCAGTCGCGCTGGGAGTCGCCGTCGCCGTCGAGATCGAGGGTGGCATCGCCGATGGTGTCGCAAGGCTCCCAGTAGCGGCTGGCAATCTGCAGGTCGGCAAAGCCGATGTCCAGGCTGGTCCAGTCGGTAGCCTGCGGGTTCGGCGACAGCTCACCGGTGTCGTTGACCTGAAGGATGCCCCAGCTCTGGCGCGTCGCCCGGTCCGTGCCTTCGCCGGGATCGATTCGGAAGCTGCGCGCCGACCATCCTTCGATCGACCAGTTGGGAGTGTTGTCGGCGAACGTCGCCGCGTTGAGCGTCGAGTCGACGCTGAGGAAGTCGAGGTCGCTGCAGTTCGCCTCCAGGTCGGCCTCGTCGGCCGCGCCATCGTTGGAGTTCCAGTCGCTGGTCTCGGCGAACTCGAGCGAGAGCCCGCCGTTGAGCACGCCGGTCACCTGGGCCACGCACACGCGAAACTGGGCTTCGGCCTCGCCGTCGGCGTCGATGTCGGCGATGTTCTGCTGCACGATGGCGACGATGTCGTCGACGGCGAACTGGCTGGCTTCGTTGAGTTCGAAGGTGTTGGTCGCCGAATCGTAGCCCGCGACCGTGTTTCGCTGGTTCGGGTTGGTCTCGTACACTCGAAGGCCATCGGCCTCGGCGCCGTTGGCTCCGCCGTCGACGTTGTCGATGACCTGCACCGGGCTGTACGGACGCGGCCCGGCGTTCACGATTCCGTACGGGCTGTCGTGGGCCGTCTGAAACGAGGTGACGTGAAACCCGGCGGTCCGGATCGACTGCGTGAGCAGGTCTCGCGCGGCGCGAGCCTTTTGCTGCAGGTCCGAAACCGTGGCCTGGCGGCGGTAGCCGCCCGAGATGCTCACGTGCACGGCGAACACGAAGCCGACCAGCAGCGACGCGACGAGCAGCGAGATCATGAGCTCGATGAGCGTTATGCCGCGCTCGGATCTCCGAGGATCGATCGTCGTGCTCACAGGCCGTCTGTCCGGTTGCGCACCGTTTCGTACGCGATCATGTGCTCTGGCTCGGCGACGTCGCAATCGACCGCCCGACGGTCGTCTCGCCAGCGGACCTCGACACGAAAACGAATCAGGTCGTTGTCGATCGCCAGCGCCTCGGCGTCGAGGCAGCGCGTGTACGTGACGCCCCGCGTGTTGTCGGGCAGCGGCGGCAAAAACGCCAACGGGTTGTTCTCGATGGGGTAGCCGGCCGTTCCCGCACGGGTGGCGATCTCCTCGACCGACAGCCCGCGGAGCTCTTCCATGGTTCGCTGGCCAATGATCGAGGCCTGGCTGGTCCGGTCCGAGTCGACGTTGGCGCGCGAATTCGAGCGGTACAGGCCCATCAGGCCCACCAGGCCGATGAGTGTGATGAGCATGCCGATGAGGAGCTCCACCAGCGTGAAGCCCCCCTCGGTTCTCGATGCTCGAACGTCAACTCCGCGCACAAATCCTTCGTCGCGCACGTCCCCCCCTGTTTCTGCCGATTCGTCTGGGCTCGCTAGAGCACCTGCCGGTAGCCGACGACGGTGAATCGGCTCGACTGACCGCCGCCGCCGCCGCCGCCCTCGTCCGACTCACCGGTACCGCCGTTGGCGCCGGAGATGCCGTTGGCCGAGTCTTCCCCGGCCGTTGCGGCGCGCGGAGTGCCGACCCGAATGGCGTTGCCAGACACAGACGAAGTGTAGATCGCACCGGCGTGACCGAACAAGGAAGAGACAACGGCGCTGCCAATCGCGATGGAGAACGACGACAGGAAGTCGGTAGTCTCCGGATCTCCGTTGACGTCAAACGCGGTCAGGACCGTCGAACCGACATCGCACGCACCTGTGCCCACCTCGGGGTCCGTTGTGCGAGTCGTAACGACCTGCTCGGTGGTCACGACCACGCCACCGTAGAACTTTTCGCAGCGCCCGTCGGTGCACGTTCCCAGCTCCTTGCTTCGGACGGCGCCGGTGTCGGCGTACACGGCAAAGAAGCCGTTTTGCCGGGTCGGGTCGTAGCTCTCGAGTCCGCCGGTACCGAAGTACAGGACCACGCGGTCCGTGCTGTCGATTCGCGCGCCCAAGGTGCCGACGATGGGGCGTCGGGCGTTGAGAGCGTCGGTGGTGTCCTTGGTCGAGAACAGGGCGTAGACCTGGTTGCCGTCGCCGTCGGTCCACGCGTCGCCGTTGCCCTTGGCGTGAACCGGGATGCTCCCGTAGTTGGCGCTGTTGTTCCAGCCGTTGCCGACATCGACGCCGGGGTCGAGCTTGTAGACGTAGCCGCAGTTGTCGGCGAACACGACCCGGTCGATGTAGCCGTCGAGGGTCGGGCCGTTGAACTCGAGGGTGTCATCGGTTTCGAAGGCCACCACGTTGCTGGTCACCGGGCAGCGAGCGTTGAACTGCCAGACGCGGCTGCCGGTCTCGACGTCAACCGCCCAGACCCGGCGGCCTTTGCCGCCCGACACGGGGTCGATGCCCGTGGCCATGATGGCCAAAAAGCGGGTCTGGTTGCCGATCTTGACGCGAATGATGGCCGGCTTGGAGTGACCGAGGCCGGCTCCGTTGTTGCCGGGCTGAATGGACCAAAGGGGCTTGGGCGGCGACGAAACGTTGCCGTCCTCGTCCACGGTGTCGGTGACGTCCATGGCGAACACGGTGCGTCCGCCGTTGCCCGACGAGACGATCATGACCGAGCGGAACGAACCGTCCGAGAACATGACGTCGGCCAGGGTGGGCGAACCGTCGGGGTACGACGACACCTGCAGCTCCCCGTTCGCGACCGTGGTGGTGTAATCGGTGAGCATGCCGCTCGCCGTGCCGGGCGGGACGACCGCCCAGGCCTCTTCGCCGTTGCGGGCGTCGCCGTTGATGTCTTCGGGGTTGTTGTAGACGGCGTGAATCATGCCGTCTTTCGACCCGTATAGCACCAGGACCGGACGGTTCGCGTGGGCGGTTTGAAACTGGTCGGACGCGGTGAGCTCGGAGCCCTTCAGGTAGTTGTAGAAGAACGGCTTGCCGGGCGGCGCCAGGACGGCGGCGGTCGAGGTCTCGACGGCGCCGTGGCGCGACTTGTCGATGCCCACGTTGCCGACACCGAAGCGCTTGCTGCGCACCCAGTCGATGAGAGCCCGAGTTTGGTCGGCGTCGGCGGTCAGCAGCGTCTCCTGCAGGTCGGCGTTGTCGGCCTCGGACGTCTTGAAGGCAATGAGCGTCTTGCCGTTGGTGGTCGTGGTGTAGACGTTGCGCGCCGAGTCGGCCATGGCGTCGAGCTTCTCGGCCGCGTCCCAGTAAACGCCGTCCAGAGCCGCATCGGTGGCGAACATGTGGCCGCGTTCACCGGGCTGGCGGAACCCGCCGGTGTAGGCGACGCCGTCGCTTACGACCACGCCGGCGCGGTACTGAATCGACGCCTTCGAGTAGTCGAACTTGACCTGCATGCCCGTGAGCTCGGGCGTGGTGGTGTTGAACTGGTTGGCACACATGGTGGCCTTCCACTGAACCTCGCGACCGATGGGCCGGTCGAACTGGGCACAAACGTCGCCCGAGCCGTCGCCGCAATCCGTGGCCTCGACCCAGTTCTGCGGAATCTGGTTCGAAAGGTAAAAGGTAATGGAGCCGCCGTTGAGCGTGTACGTCGGCTTCAGGCGCGCCGCGGTGACAACCATCTCGGTGTCGTCCAGTCCCATCGTCGCCAGATCCAGAGTGCCGGAGGCCGCGTCGCCACAATCGACGTACTCGGACACCACGCGGTTGGCCAGGATGTAGAAGTTGGCCGAGTGGTTACCGTCGGCGATGAACACGTCGGGCGTCGAGTCGGGGTCGTTGTCGTAGTCAAAGGTGAAGCCGACGTCGTAGTCGTAGATCTTCGACCCGGACCCGCTCACCACCTCCTGGTTGTTTCGGGTCAGCGTCTGATCGACGCCCCCCGAGAACGGCGTGTCGGTGCCGTCGTTTTGGTAGTAGAAGGCGTAGCCGCCCATGCCGCCGGACACGCTGCTGTTGTTGTAACTCCAGTTGTCGGTCGCCGCGATCAGGTCCATCTTGCCGTCGAGCGAAAAGTCAGCGGCCATGGTTGCCGTGGAGGCGCCGATGAAGTCGAGCGACTGCACGTCGGCCGCGTCGTAGGAAATGTCGCCGCCGGTGATGCCCGGAAACAGGCGCAGGCGCTTGGAGGCGGTGCTCGAAGCGTTGGGGCTGGAGACCACGAGGTCGCGAATGCCGTCCCCGGTAAAGTCCTCGTACGAGGCGACCGTCGATTTGCCACCGAGCTTGAAGCCGCCGAACTCCTTGCCGAGGGTGAAGGTCGGCGTGTTTGCGCAGGGCAGCGGCTCGGGCGCGTCCGGCACGTCGGGCGGCAGCGGGTTCACCAGGTTGCACTGGTTGTAGAAGATGCGGACCCAGTGGTTGCCGTTCGAGTCGTTACTCGAGCCGACCATCACGTCGAGCTTGCGGTCGCCGTTGAAGTCGCCGACCACGGCCTGGGTACTCCACCGGAGGATGCCCATGTCGGCCGGGTTCGACAGCGCCGAAACGCGCGAATGGAACGTGGGATTGCCCGACGAGTCGAGGGCACCCTTGTTGAGAAAGAGGCTGACGTTGTTGACGTAGTTGTTGCTGCCGCTGCCGGCCCACATCACGTCATCCCAGCCGTCGCCGTTGAAATCGCCCGCCGCGGCGTTGAAGCGGTTGCCGTACGGGATGCTCAGGGTGACGTCGCGGTTGAACTTCGGGTCGAGAATGTCGTCCGGGTCATCCCAGTCGACCGGAAGGTTTTCGTACGACCGGTTGATGTAGATGTCGACCGTGGAGTTGAACTCGCGCGAGCCGGCGAAGTCCATCCAGCCGTCGTTGTTGAAGTCGCCGGGCGAGCCGTACACCGCGTTGCCGGAGATGGCGACGTTGGCCGAGCGAAAGCTGCCGCCGCGCCTTTGCAGCCGCAGCTTGCCGACGCCGGTGCTCGCGTCGAAGACGACGCCGTCTTTGCCGCCGACGCCGGCGGTGAACGACGGGCTCGTGGCCTCGTCGAGGGCGGCGCCGTTAAACGCGTTCTGCGGCGATGTCTCGGGACAAACGAGATCGGACCCCGTGTTGGCGGGGACAGTTCCGACGTCGTAGGTGAGGCCGGTTGCGACCACCAGACCGGCGGTCAAAACTCGGCGGGCGTTGCGAGATGACGAAAGCTTCATTGTTTACAACCTCTAGAGATTCGACATGTCGAGGGTTTGAACGGCGGTCCCGTCGATCGTCGTGATGCACTGGTCGTAGCCGGTGCCTTTGGAGTTTTCGCCTTCCTGGCTGTACTGCTCGCACGCAACGCCGCCGGTACCGCCCGTGGCTGCGTTCTGAGCAACTTCGACCTCGATGATCACCGAGGTGTTACCGGGGCCGTGGCCGACCGAACGCACGATGAGGCGCCCGTCGGTATCGGTATCGAGGTCCGGGTCGATGTCGAAGCCGGAGTCGTCGCCGTTGTTGCGAAGCGTGACCTCGTACCAGGCCTTAACGTCCTCGGAGAAAACGTTGTCCTGGTCGTCGGGCTTGGCACCGGTGCCGTGGATCGTTAATTCGCGTTCGTCGGCGGCTCGGTTTTCGTGATTGGCACGCAGCAACGTGGTCGTTGCCGTGCCGTCGCGGATCTGCTGCATCACCGCGGCGACGCCGGCTTCGGCGGCGTACAGCGACACGGCGCGAAACCGCTCGTGACCGGCGCTGCGCACGCCGTCGCGCGTGGCGACCATCGATAGGCCGCCGAGCGCGAGAAGCGACACCAGCACGACCATCGAGACAACGAGGACGGCGCCGCGCTCGTCGTTTCCACGCGTCACGGGCACCGTACGCACTTCCAATCCCCTGTCCATTTGATATTCAAGATTACGTGTTGAGTTGCCGGTATTCTAGGGAAAATCGGGCACTCGACCCGAAAACCCTCTTACTTGTAGGGGGTTGCGACACACCCCGTGCCACCCGACCACAGGGCTGCGGCTGGCGGAGTCGGGCGGAACTATCGATTCCTGCGCGGTTTTCGCGGCGCACCCATGTGGTCCTCTGTGGGGCCTCGGCCGCCGCGGCGGCTTTTGGCTTTTCGGGGACTTCGCCGTCCAAACCGGAGCGCGGCGGTCATGGCGAGCAGCGCGAGCAGCGCGAGCGGCGGAAACGGGGGGCGTGCGTCGGCACCGCAAGGCCGGCTTGATTCGCGGTGGTGCCCTTTCTTTCCCTGAACCCAGGTACAGGCCCTAGCGTCGCTCCGGAGGACGGCACGACATGAACACGACCGAGTTGGCAATGCTTCTGCTCGGCGCCTGCTTGCCTGGCGCGGTTGGCTTGATGTGGCGCGGAATCGTGCACGCTCGGCAGAGTGCCGTCTTCTGGGGGCACCGCCTCCGCCACGGCCGCCATGCCCATACGGCATGGCGAACCCGCGTCTATGACTTCGCCCACTACCGAAGCGGGCTCTCCCGAGACGTCGCCTTCCGGTACAGCACCCGGTGCGAGTGGACAACCGCGGCGCGCGCGGGCTTTCACTTGGCGGCCGCGGCTCTGCTGCTCGCGTTCCCCTTTTGGATCGCACTCCAGGCAGCGGCGTAGCTACACGCCGAGGTTGCCTGGCCGCCGGCCTGGCGAGCGTTACGCGTGCGAAACCCTGGCGACTCGGTCGGCGGGTGGGGAGCTCTGGACAAAAAAAGAAAGCGCGCCGGCTCGGCGGTGGCCGGCCGAGGACCTGCTCCTCGGCGGACCATCGCGCGGACCGACGCGCTGATGGGCGGTGGGCGCGGCTCGAAAGCCTTGCCCCTTGGTCGCGGACTGTCGCCGCTGCCTAGTCGTGAACGATGGTGAACTCGACCCGGCGGTTCTTGGCGCGGCCGGAGGCCTTCTTGTTGTCGGCGACCGGGCGGTCGGGGCCGTAGCCCTGGACCGTCAGGCGGCTTTCATCGACGCCGTGCGAGATCAGGTACTCGCGCACCGCGCTGGCCCGGGCGAGCGACAGCTGGCGGTTTTTCTCGGCGCTGCCGGTGTTGTCGGTGTGACCCTCGATGACCATGCGCACCGAGTCGTACTTGGCGAGCACGGCGGACGCCTTGTCGAGCAGCTTGAACGACCGGGCCGCAATGGTGGCGGAGCCGCGCTTAAAGACGATGCCCTTGATGGTTCCCGAGAAGCGGGCGACCTGCTTGGGCAGCTCGTCGGGGCAGCCGTCGTCGTCCTGGTAGCCGTTTTTGGTCTCGGCCTTGTCGGCGCACTTATCTTCGCGGTCGTCGATGCCGTCGCCGTCCTCGTCGCTGTCGGGGCAGCCGTCGTTGTCGCGAAAGCCGTTCACGGTTTCGACGCCGTCGGCGCACTGGTCGAGGGTGTCGGGCACGCCGTCACCGTCGTTGTCCAGGTCGGGGCAGCCGTCCTCGTCTTCGAACTGGTCGAAGTCTTCGCCCTGGTTGGGGCACTGGTCGGCTTTGCCGATCATGTTGTCGCCGTCGGTATCGAAGTCGGGGCAGCCGTCGGTGTCGTCGACCTGGTTGACGGTTTCCGGGTGTAGAGGGCACCGGTCCTTGCCGTTGGGAATGGAGTCTTTGTCGAAGTCGCCTTTCGGGTCCATGCGCGGCGGGCCGGCGATGGCGAGGGACGCGGTGCTAAGACCAATTCCAACGACGAGAGCGTATGCTGAGAGTTTCACGAACGAAGTCCTTTGCTAGGGGGAGCCCGAGCGCAGCGGAGGCGCCGGCTGCTTGCTAAGCGGACCACCGCGTCGGGGTCCGCAACCATGACGACTCTTCTATCTCAACGGTCACGAGGGCATCGCATTTCGGCGAAAAAAAGAGCGAGGCGGTCCGAAGACCACCTCGCCCACTCCCCCGGAGCGAATAATCGTTAGGCGACTTGGTGCAGGTGCACGTCGCGCTGCGGGAACGGAATCGAAATGCCGTTCGCGTCGAGAGCCTTTTTGACTCCCTCGGTCACTTCGAACATCACGTCCCAGTAGTCCGCGGTGTTGCACCAGGGGCGCACCACAAAGTTGACGCTGCTGTCTCCCAATTCGGATACGGCCACCTGCGGCGCCGGTTCAGCAAGGACCTTGTTGTTGTCCTGGAGCACTTTCATCATGACGTCACGCGCCTTGTCGATGTCATCGCCGTAACCAATGCCCATGACCAGGTCGACGCGGCGATGGGGCAGCGCCGTCACGTTGACGATGGAGTCATCGGTGACCTTGCCGTTGGGCACGATGATCTTCTGGTTATCGAGGGTGTGAATGACGGTGTTGAAGATCTTGATGGCTTCGACGACGCCCTCGTGTCCCGCCACTTTGACGTAGTCGCCGACGTTGTACGGGCGAAAGCCGATAATGAGCACGCCGGAGGCGAAGTTGCCGAGGGAGCCCTGCAGAGCGAGGCCGACGGCGAGGCCGGCGGCACCGAGCACGGCGACGGCGGCGGTGGTTTGCACGCCGAGCTGCTCGAGGGTCGCGATGATGATGACCATCAGCAGCAGGGCGTAGGTGAGGTCGCACAGGAACTTGCGCAGCGAGTCGTCGACTTTGGCCCGCTCGAGCAGCTTGCGCACGATGCGCACGATCAGCCGGGCGATGAGGCGCCCGAAGAAGAAAACCAGAATGGCCGTGATGAGCTGAATGCCGAACGGCACGGCGTGGGTGTTGAACAGCTCGATGATCTGCTCGGCGGAAAAGAAGTCCATGGGGTGTCCTCGGTGCGAGATTGAGAGGTGGGTGCGGTCTACAAGAGGTTGACGATGATGGAGAGGGACGTGATCGTGTCGACGGCGTCGGCCTGCAGCGGGTCCGTGCCCGCGGCCAGCGGCAGGTCGAAGTTGATGGGCGCGGGCGCCGCGTCGTAGCGGAACTCGAATGCCGCCTGAAAGCTGATGTTCTTGTAGAGCTTGGTCTTAAGGGCCGCGCGGCCGTTGAGCTTGGTGTCCTCGAACGCGCCGGCTTCCTGCACGCTGGTGTTCACGGAGTTGAGGTTGAACAGCGCTTCGAGGGACGCCTCGAGACCCGTGTCGTCGGTCAGTTTCGACGTGTAGCCGGTAAAGGCGCGAGCCGAGTGAATCGAGTTTCCGTCCTCGTTGATGAGCTGTTCGCGCGTGAAGTCGTAGCCGGCCTCGGCTACCAGTTCATGCCGGTCGTTCTTGAGAAGCTGGCGGCTGTATCCGATTTGCGCGCCGATGAGCAGCTCCTTTCCCGCGGGCTCGTTGGCGCCGATTCCCGCCTGAATGTAGGCGGAGTTCTTTTCTCCACCAAAAAAACGGTCGTAGCGGCCGTCGAACTGCCACAGCTGGGTGGTCGTTTGCTCGACGTCGTTGATCTCGTCGTCGCTCAGGGCGCCGTCGCCGTTGGCGTCAGCCGCCACGAGCAGCGTCGAGCGCGCGTAGGCGCCGGCGGCCTTCAGAGCGATCTTGTTGTTGCCGTCCTTGCGCGACGCGTTGGCGCCACCCGAGCCCGTGAAGGTTTCGGAGTTGCCGCTCGTGACGATGACGCCGGCCTGGGCCGAGGCCTTGTACTCGACCCCTTTGACGTCCTCTTGCTTGCCGTATTCGTAGTCGGGCTGGGCCTGAGCCGTGCCCGCCAGGGACAGGCCGATGCCGGCAGCCAAAACGTAAGTCATGCCTTTCATCGGCCGTAAGGACGACCGTTGGCGCGGGCTGGTCACACCCGGGCGGCGATTCTCCTACCCGTCGCGCTGGCGGCGAAAGCCGAGTATTTTCATCGGTCTCGGGCGCTGGCTTCAGTCGCGCGGCAAGACGCTCAGTCGATAGCCGAATCCGTGGCGCGATTCGATTAAGTCGCCGATGCCCCCGGCCTCGAGCGACTTTCGCAGGCGTCGCACCAGCTGCTTGAGGTGGTTGTCGGCGGGGTGCGCCGTGTCCCACGAAAGCGACGCCAGTAGCTCGCTGGTGCGCACGTAGCCTCGCACCGGAGCCGGGGCGTCACCGTCGCTCTTCATGCGTTCGGCGAGAAGCTCGAAAAGTTCGAACTGGCTGGTTGCCAGCTGCACCTGCTGGCCGTCGACTTCGACGAGGCCGCCGCCACCGCCGCTCGGCGACCACGCGCGGACGCTGCGCACCTCCAGGCCGGCAACGTCGTCGGCGCTGGCGTCATCGCCGTCTTCGCCGGTCGCCGCCTGTCGGTCTTCCGGGCGGAACGTGCGACCGGCGGCCTGGGGCGCGTCGAGGGCGGCCTCGGGGGCGCGTGAACAAAAGAAGAACGCCGCCGAGCCAAACTTGACCAGATCGCCGTCGGCGAGGATGCGCGGTGCACTCACGGGGTCGTCGTTGACGAAGGTGCCGTTCGAGCTGCCCAGGTCGCGAACCTCCCAGCCGTCGCCAATGGGTTCGAGTCGGGCGTGGTGGCGCGATACCGACGCCTCGAACACCGACAGGCCCGGGCCGTCGAGCTGTCGGCCGACCAGCACCGAGTCCCGCAGGTGCAGGGCGCGGCCAAACGGATCGATCAGAGCCGGGCCGTCGCTGCCGTCGCCGCCGCGGCCGATCATCGTGACTTGCTCGAGGCAAAGCGGCGGCGAGCTTTCCAGCATCTGCGCGCACTCGACGCAGAGTCGCCCGCCCTGGGCTTGCTTTGGGCAACGCAGACACCGCATGGACGGGCGAGTGTAGCGCTGCCGACCCCGGGTCTCCAAACGGGCGCTGCCCCGCCGCAACGGGCTCTACAGCGAAGAGCCGCCGAGGCGGAACTGAACGCCGACGAGCACCTCCAGGGAATTGGCGATGCCGTCGATTTCGCCCGCGGACAGCAGGTGGCGGCCCTCCACGCGCACGCGCAGGCGGTCGTTGGCGTGAATGGCGACGCCGGCGCCCCAGTGGTACTCCCAGTCGACGTCGCTCTCGGCGCTGCCGTCGGTGCCGACGAGCACGTTGCCGCCGGCGCCGGCGAGCAAAAAGAGGCTCGCCCGAGAGCCCGCGGACGTGGAGACGCCGGCATGCCCGCGCCCGGCAAGCAGGGTGGCCGACCCCTCGGACGCGTCGTTGTACGCAAGCTGCGCCGCCATGGCCTCGGCCTCGATCCAAAACGGACCGTAGGCGACGCTGCCGCGCAGGCCGCCGCCGCCGCCCACGAAGACGTGCACGTCGCGGTCGTCGGTGTTGCCGAGGTTGTGCCGCTGCGGCCAGAGCGACCCCACGGCGAAGACCCCGCCCCAGGCCGTCCAGTCTCTCTTATTGGCGGCCGGGTCCGGGGTGGGGGCTGCCGGTGCGGCGGCCGCCGCCGGTGCGACCGGCGCGATGGCCACGGCAACGCGGGCGAGCGCGGTTGTCGGGTCGTCCTTTCGAAAGAGCTCGAGCTCTGTCGTTTCGGGGGCATTGGGGGCCGGCTGGACCTCGACGCGCATGCCGTTGGCGGTTCGCTCGACGACGTGCACGGAGACCGTCGGCGTGGTCGAGCGGAGGTCGAGGTCCTCGAGCGGATCGGCATCGCCCTGGACCGCAACGTCGACGGCGGTGGCGATGCCCCGGGCCAGGGGCGCCGCGCCGCCGGCGTCGGCGGCGAGGGCGAGCGACGGCGGGACAGGTGGTGCAGCGACCGGGATCTCGAGGGTCGCTACCTGGCCCGCGTTGGTAGTGCATCGAACGGTCACCCGGGCCGGGCCGACGAGCTCGAGGGCGTTGCCGCTGGCGGGCCCGTCGCCAAGGGCGCAGGTCGCGCCGTCGGGGACCGGCACCAGGGTGCCCGACGGCACCAGGGCGAGCTCGGCGGGCCGAGACCGGTCGGGGCCGGCGTCCGCTTCGTCCACGTTGGTCGTGGCGTCGGCCGGTGCGGGCGGGCCGACCGGCCCGGGGCCGGGCAGCTCGAGGGCGATGGCGTCGATGCGCGCGGCCTCGGACGGGGCGCTTTCAAACTTGTCGCCGTCAATGGCCGCGACCCGAGCGAAATACCGGCCGGCAGGCAGGCGATGGGCTTCGAATCGGGTCACGGTGGCCGGCACTTCGACGCTCGCCACCACGTCGCCCATGGCCTCGTCGCGGGCAATCTCGACCTGGTACGTGGCGGCGTTGGCTACCGCCGCCCACTCTCCGCGAATGGTCACGCCCGTTGTGCTGGCGCCCAGCCCGGCCAATTCTCGCTGTTGCCACGTGGGGGTCGCCGGCAGCTGGCGCGGGGGCGTCGGCGCCTTGCCGACCTCGACCTTGCTGCCGAAGCCTTCCTTCACGGCGACGCGGCCGCGCCGTACCGGGCGTTTTTTTCGCTTGCCGCGCACGGCGACCGGCGCGCCGCGGTGGTTGGCAATGCGGCTGGTGCCCTGCGGGCCGACGGTGACCAGGGCCGAGCCGCTGCGCAGGCGCGCCTCGGAGGACGGCGTATCGACCACGAGACGGCGCCCGGATAGCTCGCCCAGCCGCGTGCGCAGGGCGCCGCGCTCGAGTTCGGCGCGGGTTGTTGCGCGCCGCGCCGACCGCTGGGAGGGCCCGTAGATGATCACGACGGTGTTTTCGCGCATGTTGAGCCGGGACGTGTCGCGAAACGTCAGCTCCGCGGTCGAGCGTGTGCGCGAGTTGACGCGCCAGGCGCGATACAGGCCCATGCCCTCTTCGGCCGGATCCCAATCGGGCTTGACCGGCTCGCGCACCCGCACGACGCCGCGCTTGGAGGTGAGCACGGCGTCGCTGTCGGGGACCGAGTTTGGCAGCTGGATGATGGTGCCCGGCTGCAGCCGCCGCGGCGTCTTGCACTCGGGAATCGCCCGGTAGTTCTGTGGCCCTCCCAGCTCGCGGCGCGCGATCTCGATGCACGTATCGCCCGGCTTGACGACGTATTCGCGGCCGCCGGTTGGCGATGGCTTGTCCGACTGCGCCAGGGCCGCGTCGGCAGCGAAAAGAATGACGAGTGCGGTCAGGGGAAGTGCGAAGGAGCGAATCATGGTGAATCGGGGAGGGAGTTGAGGTGAACCGAGAGCCGGCCGGGGACCTAGGGCCGGACTTCGTGCAGCTCCACCGGCTCGAGCCGGCCCGCCAGTTGCTGGGCGCCCAGGGGTTCGTAGTGAAAGCCGGGACCGGCCGCGCGCCGGGTCTGTTCGGTGGCGAGGATTTGCTGGGGCCGCGCGATGGACTCGAGGCGCGCGGCGACGTTAACGGTGTCGCCGACGGCCGTGTACTCCATGCGCGATTTCGATCCGAAGTTGCCCACGATGGCCTCACCGGTATGGACGCCGATAGCCAGGTGGATCGTCACTCCGTAATCGCGAATCCAGCGCTCGTTGGCAATATCGAGCCAGCGCAGCATGTCTTCGGCGGCGCTCAACGCGCGGCGGGCGTGGTCTGTTTGCGGCGTCGGCGCGCCCCAAAAGGCCATGACGCAGTCGCCGATGAACTTGTCGACCGTGCCGCCGTGGCGGAACACGACTTCGGTGAGCACGGTAAACAACTGGTTGAGGATGGCCACCACGTCTTCGGCGTTCTGGCTTTCCGCCAGGGGAGTAAAGGCGGCCACGTCGGCAAAGATGACCGTAATGTTCTTTCGCTCGCCGCCGAGAGCCAGGGCTTCGTCCCGGTCGACGATGCGGTCGACCAGCTGGCCGGGCAGGTAGCGGCTCAGATCGGCGCGAATCTCCGCCTCGGTGCGCAGTTTGTCCTCGCTGTCGCCGAGCTCCTGGGCGGCGCGGTTCATGGCCTGGCCCAGCACGGCGAGCTCGTCGCCCGTGTGCACGTCGACTCGCGCGTCGAACTGGCGCGCGGCGAGGGCGTTGGACTGGGAAACCAGCGCGTCGATGGGGGCGGTCAGGCGACGCGACAGCCAGGTCGCGGCCAGGGCGGCGCCGATGATGGCCAGGGCGATGACGCCCAGGACGATGGCGCGCGCGCGTTCGAGCGACGCGTAGGCGACGTCTCGGGGCGTTTCGGCGACCACTGCCCACGGCACCCGGTCGAGGCTGCGAACGGCGGCGACGACGGTACCGGCCGGGCCGTCGAACTCGCCGAACAGCTCGATGCCGGCGCCCAGCGACGCCCCGCTCACGCCCACCAGCGCCGGGTGGCCCTTCATCGAGGACAGCGCCTGGCTTTGCTGGGCGTCCGAGTGGGCCACCGCGCGCAGGGCGTCGTCGACCGCGAACACGGCGCTGTCGGTGTTGCCAAATCGCGCGACCGCGATGCCCTCGACCCGCTCTTGCACCAGGGCCAACGACGCGTGCGCGGCGGCAAACCAGGTGACGTCGGCCCCCCGCACCGGAACGACCAGCAGAACGCGGGGGCCCTTCGGTCCCACGTCGGGAGAGGCAATGGCAGGTGAGCGGGCCAGGGCTGCCTGGCGCACGTCGTCGCCGAGCGTGTCGGGCAGCCGGTCGTTGGTGTCGACCTCGCGAATTGTGTCGATAGCGCGGCCCTCTTGATCGTAGATGCCGACCGCCTCGACGCCCTCGGCGCTACTGACCGCGGCCAGCGCGACGGGCACGCGCAGCTCGTCGGCAAGCTGCGGGTCGGTCAGGGCGCGCGCAACTGACTCGGCGGTGGCCTCGACGTCGTCGAAGCTGCGGTCGATGGCGGCCGTGATGTCGTCGACCACCGCGGCCAGGATTTCCTGGTTGCGCAGGCGCAACTCGTCGCCGTTGACGTCGAGCAGCGCCAGGCCGACGGCGGCCAGAGGAATGGCGGATACCGCAATGGCGAGGGCAACCAGCTTGGACCGCACGCCCCAGCGCGACTTACTCACGGGGCCGCCTTCGTTCGTTGCGCCGGGCGAGGGAGCGCAGTTTGCGGGCCAGCGCGCCCGGATCGAGGGGCCGGGCAACGACGTCGTCGGCGCCGGCGCGAATCAGCGCCACGATGCGGTCCGAGTCGCGAATGTCGGTGTCGGTAACCACCGCGGCGTGGCTTTGCGCTTCCGCGGCGACGGTCGCGGGCTCGGCCCCGGGGGCAAACACGATGCCGCAATCGCCGGGGACCGGCGCTCCGTCGGCCAGTGCGATCAGGCGAATGCCGTTGGTCGCCATGGCGAGCACGAGCTCGCTGTCGAGCTCGCCTCGCACACACACGTCGAGGTTCGGCTCTGCGCCGTCGGCCGGCGACGAGGCGTCGCCGCGCACGGTTTCGGCGGTCGGTTGCGGGCCGGCGGCGGGGCTGTTGGTGTCGAGCAGCTGGGTCGCCGCGCTTGCCGCGCCGGTGGCGCGCACGGCCCGCTGCGAGCGCGGACCGACGTACGCCGGGTCGTCGGCGCGCCGCAGGCGCTCGGCGTCGGTCTCGCCCAAATGCCGCAGGCGCTCGAGCACGCGCTGGGCGCTCGGCCGATGCGCCGCCGACTTGCGCAGCATGTCGGTCACCAGCGCGTCGAGCTCGGCCGACACCGATCGCTCGGGCGATCGCTCGCGCAGGGACGGAGGCTCCTCGTACGCTTGCTTGGTGAGCAGCTGCGCAACCGTGCCGTCGAACGGAGGCACGCCGGCGACCAGCTCGTAGAGAACGCACGCCAGCGAGTACACGTCGGCGGCCGGCCCGACCGGTTTGCCCATGGCTTGCTCCGGCGCCATGTACGCGGGCGTGCCCCCCAAAACGCCCTCGCCGGTCATGCGCCCGAGGTCGGTGGCGTCGGCGCCGGCGATGAAGGCCATGCCGAAGTCGACGACCACAACGTGGAGCGCGTCCTCGGCGGTGGATTCGACGAAGATGTTGTCGGGCTTGAGGTCGCGGTGGACCAGCTGCATGTCGTGGGCGGCCACGAGCACGCTGGCGATCTGGCGCGCCACGTCGAGCACGTCGTCGAGAGGCAGGCGGTTGCCGCCGCCCGCCATGCGAGACAGCGGCGCGCCGTCGAGGAACTCCATGACCAGGTACAGAAGGTCGTCGTGCTCGCCGAAGTCGTTGACCTTGACCGCGTTCGGGTGGTGAAGGGCTGCCGACACGCGCGCCTCGCGCTGAAAGCGCAGCCGGGCGCCACGGCGGGTGGCGAACGCGGGCTGGATGAACTTGACGGCTACCGGCCGGTCCAGGTTGACCTGGTTGGCCCGGTAGACCACGCCCATCGCGCCTTCACCAAGACGCGACTCGACGAGGTACTTGCCCCCGACGAGTTGCCCCACCAGCTCCACCGACGCCGTATACCACGGGCAGCCGTCGCGTTGTGGTGGCGTAAGGTACCGCAAACTATGCAGAACTGACCTCGCCTACCCGGGCGCTACCCGGGCCGACATGGCGCGCTAGCCGCCCCGATCGCCATCTTGGGAGCATGAGCAGAACGAGGGCAGACCAGGAGTCGATTCGGCGCCGCGGCGGCGGCCCGTGCACCGGGAGCCACCGGTCGCACGGCGGCGTTGGGCCAGGCGCCGGAGGCGGGGCGTCGTGACGAGCGCCGCTAGCTGCTTTGCGGTCGCGCCGGCGGCCGCGTCGCCGGCGCCGATGCCGGCGCGGCACCTGGCCGTCGAACGATCGGACGCCGACCTGGTGCGGGCCTACCTGACCACGGGCGACGAGGAGCCGTTCGGCCAGATCGTGCGCCGGTATCAGCCGCGGGTGTTTCGCGTGCTCGTGGGCCTGCTCGGCAACGAGGCTCTGGCCGACGAGATCGCCCAGCGCGTATTCGTCAAGGCGGCGTTTCGCCTGGGTCAGCTGCGCGACCCGGAGGCGCTGTACGGGTGGCTCTTGCGCATCGCGCGAACGTCCGCCCTGGACGAGCTCAAGCGGCCCGAGCGCACGCGCCGATCGGATGTCGACGTGTACGTGTCGGCCGAGCGGGCGACCCTGCCAAACCACGCCGTCAAGAACCTGGTGCGTCGGGTGCTCTCGGAGCTGTCGTTCGGCGACCGCGAGATTCTGCTGCTGGTCGATCTCGAGCGTCGCTCGACCACCGAGACCGCCAGCCACCTGGGTATCTCGGTGTCGGCGGTAAAGATGCGCGCCAAGCGAGCGCGAGAGCGGTTTCGTCGACTCTACGAGGAGCACTCGTGTCTTCCCGGCGACTGCGCACCCGCGCCCTGCTGAGCCTTGCCCTCGACACGCAGCCCCACGAAACTCTCGCGGCGCGGACCCTGCGCCGGGTTCGGGCCGGGGCGCTAGCAGATGCGCGGCAGCTGTTCGCCGGTCATCATGTCGAGGATCCGGCTGCCCCCGACCCGGCTTTCGAGGACGACGCGCCCGGTGGCGCGGTCGCCGTCGACGCGACCGACCATGGCTGCGCCCGGACAGCCCGCGCCGCGCAGCAGGTCGACGGACCGCTCGGCGTCATCGCGGCCGACGATGGCGACGAACCGGCCCTCACAGGCGACGTAGAGCGGGTCGAGACCGAGTAGCTCGCAGGCGTCGGCGACCTCCGGCCGCACGGCGCGAGGGACGGCGGCGCGGGGGCGTTGCTTGCTGTACTACGCGATGGGGCGTTGCGGCCTGGAGGAAGGACTTGATGTTCGGATCGGGGCTGCGCGATGGGGGGCTTTGCGGGGGCAGGAAAGGACGCGATGTCTGGGCGGGGCGGGGCTGCGCGATGGGGGCGTTGCGGGGACTCGATGTCTGACCGGGGCTGCGCGATGGGGGCTGCCCGTGCTCAAGCATACGGTCCGCTGATCGCTGGCGTTTGGCGCAGGGCTTCGTGCCGAGCATGGACCTTCTC
>JGI12316J15309_10001222_pt1 | contig 115263 bp, 103 predicted proteins | sample MarCyaLeptolynsp_FD_15309 | JGI IMG/M metagenome (IMG submission 15309)
TTAATTGGGTGGCGTTCTTCCTGCCGGCGTTCTGGCTACTCTTCCAGCGCATGTGGCTTGAGCTCATCGCCTTCCTTGTGCTCATCGTCGGTGTGCAATGGCTGTTCGGGCCGGGCGAGAGCGGCCGCCAAGTCGCGGGCTGGGTGACGCTGGGAATCACATTGTTGTTCGCCTTCGAGGCAAACGACTTGCGCGGTTGGGCGCTGCGGCGGCGCGGCTACCGTCTGGCCGGAACCGTATCCGGCCGCGGCCGTGAAGCTGCCGAGCGGTCGTTCTTCACTGCGTGGCTGCCCCAGCAAGAGCGTCCCGTGCATCCCTTGGTGCGACGTGGTCAGACCCCGGCCCCGCCGGCCGTGGCGCAACGGTCCGCCGACGCCGACGCGGTCATCGGGTCGTTCCCGCGGGGCTGAGGACTATGCACGTCGCCATCATCGATTACGGCTCGGGCAACCTTCACTCCGCGGCCAAAGCGTTCGAGCGGGCTGCGGACGAGACGGGTACGCCCCTTGCGGTCAAGGTCACGGCAGAACCGGAGGAGGTCTTCGCGGCCGATCGCGTCGTGTTGCCGGGTGTCGGGGCCTTCGCCGATTGCAAGGCGGGCCTGGCAGCGATCCCCGGCATGATCGATGCGCTGGAAGAGACAGTGCTGGAGCGGGGGACGCCCTTTCTCGGCATCTGCGTCGGCCTTCAGCTCATGGCGTCGCGCGGCCTAGAGCACGGGGTGACCCAAGGTCTCGATTGGATCGCCGGCGAGGTGCGGGCGATCGAGCCAAACGAGCCCGCGCTCAAGATCCCCCATATGGGCTGGAACACGCTGCGTCTGGCGCGCGCCCACGCGCTTTTCGACGGTATCCCCACCGGTGAGCAGGGCCTGCACGCCTATTTCGTGCATTCCTATCACTTTGCGCCGGAGGACCGGTCCGACCTGATCGCCACCACCGACTATGGCGGCGCGGTAACCGCGTTCGTGGCGCGCGACAACGTGGCCGGCAGTCAGTTCCACCCGGAGAAGAGCCAGAAGCTTGGGCTTGCGGTGATTGCCAACTTCCTCAAATGGCAGCCATAAGAAAGGCGGCAGCTCGCGCATGATTCTGTTTCCCGCCATCGATCTGAAAGACGGCCAGTGCGTGCGTCTCGTGCAAGGCGAGATGGACCAGGCGACCGTGTTCAACGAGGACCCGGCCGCGCAAGCCAGAGCCTTCGAGGAGCAAGGCTTCGAATGGCTCCACGTGATCGACCTCAACGGTGCGTTCGAGGGCAAGCCCGTGAACGGTGCGGCGGTCGAAGCGATCTTCGCGGCAACGCATCTGCCCATCCAACTCGGCGGCGGCGTTCGCGATCTCGACACGATCGCGATGTGGCTCGACAAAGGCATCGACCGGGTGATCCTCGGCACGGCCGCGGTACGCGATCCTAATCTCGTGCACGAAGGTGCGCGGGACTTTCCCGGCTGCATCGCCGTCGGCATCGATGCGCGCGATGGTAAGGTGGCCATCGAAGGTTGGGCGGAGACATCGGAGATGACCGCGCTCGATCTGGCGCGGCGCTTCGAGGACGCAGGCGTCGCCGCGATCATTCACACGGACATTGCGCGCGATGGCGTGTTGGAGGGACTCAATCTGGAGGCGACGAAGGAGATCGCCGATGCGGTGACCGTGCCGGTGATCGCGTCCGGCGGGCTCGCCTCGCTCGACGATATCAAACGCTTGTTGGACCCCGCGTACGCCAAGCTCGATGGTGCCATCGCCGGCCGCGCCCTCTATGACGGGCGTCTTGATCCGGGCCAGGCGCTGGCGCTGATCGCGGAGCGCTATGGCCACCACGGCGCAACGGGGCAGTATTAGGCGCGAAGAGATGCTGAAGGTCCGCGTCATACCCTGCCTCGATGTGAAGGATGGCCGCGTCGTCAAAGGCGTGAACTTCGTCGATCTGCGCGATGCAGGCGATCCTGTGGAGGCGGCGACGGCCTATGACGAGGCTGGTGCTGACGAGCTCTGCTTTCTCGACATCACCGCGAGCCACGAGAAGCGCGGCACCATTCTCGACATCGTCTGCCGCACGGCGGAGCGCTGCTTCATGCCGCTCACCGTAGGAGGCGGCGTGCGCTCCACCGACGATGTGCGGGCGCTGCTGGAGGCGGGTGCCGACAAGGTCTCTATCAATACGGCCGCGGTGCGCGATCGCGAACTCGTACGCCGGGCGGCGGAGAAGTTCGGCGCGCAGTGCATCGTGGTGGCCATCGACGCCAAACGGGTGGGGGCCAATGGTGTGAGCCCGCGCTTTGAGATCTTCACCCATGGCGGCCGCGAGCCCACGGGACTTGAAGCCATCTCCTATGCGGAGGAGGTGGTGTCGCTCGGTGCCGGCGAGATCCTGTTGACCTCCATGGACCGGGACGGCACCCGCGCGGGCTTCGACATCGATCTGACCCGCGCCATCGCCGATGCCGTGTCCGTGCCCGTGATCGCATCGGGCGGGGTGGGCACCTTGCAGCATCTGGTTGACGGGGTTCGCGAGGGCCATGCATCCGCGGTTCTGGCCGCCTCGATCTTCCATTACGGCGAGCACACGATCGGCGAGGCGAAGCGCTATATGGCGGATGCGGGGCTCCCCATGCGTCTCGATCCTTGAGGGGGCCCGGCCCCACTTAACGCTCCCTCTTTCGGCCTATTCCCACGGTCCCCGCCAGGGTGTAAGAGCCTGGGCTTAAGCGAGGGACGGCATGAGCGACACCGCATTGGAGAGGCTGGCAGCCATCATCAAGGCCCGGCGCGAGGCGCCGGAAGGCGCCTCTGGAGAGACGTCCTACACCAGGAGCCTTCTCGCCGACCCCACCAAGCCCGCCAAAAAGCTCGGTGAGGAGGGGGTCGAGGTGGCCCTTGCCGCGGTCTCTCAGGACAAGACGGCGTTGGTCTCGGAGACTGCGGACCTGCTTTACCACCTGCTCGTGGTGCTGGAGTCCCGCGGGGTGAGGCTTGAGGAGGTCTATGCCGAGCTTGAACGGCGCATGGCCGACGCGGAGGCGAAAAAGCGGAAGGCCGCGCCGGTCTGAGTCCCGACCCTGCGGCCCGCGTCTTGTCATGACCCTTAGCCCGTCCCCCAGCCTTCGCCCGTCCGGTCCCTTCTCGCCTTACTCGACCTATTCGCGTTCGGAATGGGCGCGGCTTCGCGATGACACGCCGCTCACTCTGAACGAAGCAGACCTGGAGAACCTCTCGGGTCTTACGGAGCGGATTTCGACCGACGAGGTGGTCGAGGTCTACCTGCCTTTGAGCCGCCTGCTCAATCTCTATGTGCGATCTTCCCAGGAACTGCACGGCGATACGGAGCACTTCTTGCGCAAAGGCGAGGGGAAGGTCCCGTTCGTCATCGGCCTCGCCGGAAGCGTCGCCGCAGGGAAGAGCACGACCGCCCGCGTGCTGCGGGCGTTGCTGGCCCGCTGGCCAAGCCATCCCGACGTGGCGCTGGTGCCGACCGATGGCTTCTTGTTTCCCAACGCGGTTCTGGAAGCGCGCGGGCTCATGGCCCGCAAGGGGTTCCCCGAGAGCTACGACCTGAAGCGGCTGCTCGACTTCCTGGCGGACGTTAAATCAGGCCGCGCCGCCGTCGAAGCGCCGGTTTACTCGCATCTCATCTACGACGTGTTGGGCCATCAGACGCTCGTGGTCGATCGTCCCGACATCGTTATCGTCGAAGGGCTGAACGTGCTGCAGCCGGCCGAGCTGCCGGAGGACGGCAAGGCCATTCCCTTCGTCTCCGACTTCTTCGATTTCTCCATCTATATCGACGCCACCGAGGCGCTGGTGGAGACGTGGTACGTGGAGCGCTTCTTGCGCTTGCGGCAAACGGCGTTCCGCGATCCCGCGTCCTACTTCCACCGCTACTCCACCTTGTCGGAGAGCGAGGCCCGCGAGACCGCCTTGTCGATCTGGCGGTCGATCAACCTGGTCAATCTGAAAGAGAACATCCTGCCGACACGCCAGCGCGCTGACCTCATACTCCAAAAGGGCGCCGACCACGCGGTGGAGACCGTCGAGATTCGCAAGCTCTAAAAAGTGTGACGCGCCGCTAGTAGCCGTTGGCGTAGAGCTGGTTGGACCCGAGCCCAACGTTCAACCGCAGCATGGTGCGGGAGGCGAAGACGTCGTCGTCGGAGATCCGCGTGGTGCCGCCCGGTCCGGCATAGCTCATCTGCGGAACCGACGAGATGTACTCGTAGTCGGTCCACAGCGACAGGCTGGTGCGATCGCCGAGAGGCATTCGCGTCTCCAAGGAGAGCGTGCCGATAAAGGCAAGTTCGTCGTCTGATTGCGAAAGCCGCGTTGCAGCGGGTCCGGTGAACCGGCCGGAATAGTCGCTGTCGGCATTGTAGAGGCCGGCGGTCGCGTTGAGATAGGTCCGCAGGCCCAAGCGATCCAGCAGCCCGCCCTGGCCCTTGAGCCACTTGCCGACGACCGGAATGAACCCGAAGCTGTACTCACCGCCGATGCCGATATAGCCGCCCGTGTAGGTCGTATCGAGCGTCTCCTTGAGCGTGAAGACGGTGCCGGTCGAGCTGTGGATGTGGCGGTCCTGATCGATCCCCCGCACGTCGAAACCGATAATGAAAAAGTCGTTCCGGTAGACCTCCGGCTTCACCTCCATCGGCGAGCGGCTGCCGAATTTCAGCTCCGCTTGCGCGCCCCAATAGTCGGCGTCGTTGGTGCTCTTGGTGTTGAGCGAGTTGCTGACGAAGGTATTCACGCCTGTCGGGTCGACGACCGTGCAGTTCGCGACGTTGCTGCACCTCACGCGGCGATCCGTCTCGACATTCGACCAGAACCCCTTCACGGACCCTGTCACCATGACGTCGCCCCAGTAGCCAAGCGACGTCTCGATGCCGCCGCCAGCCGAGCCACCGATGTCCCAGAAGTCCTTCTCGGTGTTGTCCTGCCGCCGCCCCTTTCTTCGGGTGAACTGAATCTCGGGGAGCGACAGGAATTGATAGCCGCCGCCGACCCAGATCGTCGTTCCGCCCGACGTGCCGGTGACGAAGTCCTGCGCCGCTGCTGGCGGCACCAGCACGGCAGCGCCCAACAGCGCTACCGCGGCAGCTTTAAGAAAACTCAGCCTGCGTGGTCCCATAGTCCGCCCCAATCATTTCGATCGAGAATAACAGGGGAATCACCCGTGCTGGTACGTATTCCTCAACCGGAAGAGATTTTGGTCTGCGGCGTGACAGTTTGGCCACAACGGCCGAGAGCCATATTTATATTCTAATTCAATAGATTACGCTCTTTGGCCAATTCGGCCAGGTTGACCTCGGGCCGGGCCCCGATATGGGAGATCACCTCTGAGGCGGCGAGACTGCCAAGCCGGCCGCAAGCCTCGAGCGGGAGCCCCCGGGTCAAGCCGAACAGGAAGCCGGAAGCGTATAGGTCCCCGGCGCCGGTGGCGTCCACAACCTTGGCCACCGGATCGGGTGGAACCTCCGTCGTCTCGCCCTCGCCCACGATCACCGAACCGACCTCGGACCGGGTCAGCACCGCGAGCTCGCAATCCTGAAGCGCTTCGTCCGCCGCCTCCTCGAAGGTGTTCATTTCGTAAAGCGTGGTGATTTCTTTCTCGTTTGCGAAGACGATGTCGGCGTCCTCCTTGACGAGGCGCAGAAAGTCGTCGCGGTGGCGGTCGACGCAGAAGGGGTCCGACAGGCTGAGCGCCACTTTGGCGCCCGCCGCCTTGGCGAGCTCTGACGCCTCGCGAAAGGCGGCCTTGGCGGCCTCCTTGTCGAACAGATAGCCCTCAAGATAGACGATCTTCGCCGCGCTGATCATGTCGGCGTCGATATCGGCGGGTGTAAAATCCACGCTCGCTCCGAGGAAGGTGTTCATGGTGCGCTCCCCGTCCGGTGTCACTAAAACGAGGCAGCGCGCGGTGGGCGTGCCATCTTGCCCCGGCTCGGTGGTGTAGGCGATCCCGAGCGAGCGAATGTCGTGGCGAAAGATACCGCCGAACTGGTCGGCAGCAACGCGCCCGATAAAGCCGCACTTGGCCCCGAAGGAGGCGAGACCGGCAATGGAGTTCGCCACCGAGCCGCCGGAACGCTCGATCGCCGGACCCATGGCCTCGTAGAGGCGTCCCGCCTCATCCGCATCGATCAAGCGCATGAAGCCCTTGTCGAGATCGTGCTTGGTGAGAAAGCCTTCGTCGCAACGGGAAATGATGTCGACGATGGCGTTGCCGATACCGACAACGTCGTAGGTTTTGTCAGCCATGTGGTGCAGATGTCCCCCGGTCGTGTTGCGTGCAGCTGGCGGGCGCTGGCGTTGCCGGTCCCGGCCACTATAGTCGCCCTGCCGATTGCCCAGGGACAACGTCATGCTCGCCGCCGCAGGTCAAGCCTTTGAGGAGCTGTTCTCGCCGCCGTTCCGTGCGGTGCTGTTGAAATGCGTCGGTTTCACCCTGGTGCTCTTGGCGGGTCTCATCGTCGCACTGCAGTTAGCCTTCACCTATTTCGTTGTCTGGCCGGATTGGATTGAGACCACGATCCAGTGGCTCGGCGGATTGGCGATGGTCGCCGCCTCGATCTTCCTCATCCCGCCGGTGACCTCGCTCATTGCCGGTCTCTATCTCGACGACATCGCCGAGCTTGTCGAGCGCAACACCTTCCCAGCCGATGCACCCGGCCGCGCGTTGCCTGTGGGCACCTCGGCGCTGCTTGCCGTCAAGTTCTTCTTCGTGGTTCTAGCCGTGAACCTCATCGCGCTGTTTCTGCTGCTGATCCCAGGCGTGAATCTGATCGCCTTCTATGTCGGCAACGGCTATCTGCTCGGCCGGGAGTATTTCGAGCTCGCCGCCATGCGCCATGTGAGCGCGAAGGATGCCAAGCGTTTGCGCAAGGCCAACCGGCTCAAAGTGCTGCTGTGTGGGCTCGTGATCGCCGCCGTCGCTTCGGTGCCGATCCTGAACCTGGTCACGCCTTTGTTCGCGACCGGGTTCATGGTCCGGATGTTCAAGCGCATGGCCGCCAAGGCCGGCCTCCAATCCGTTCCCACGCGGGCCTGATGGCACTCTCTTAGGCGGACGCGCGCGTCTTCGACGCCGATGTCTTGGATATGCGCCTCTTGGACGCAGACGTCTTTGGCGAAGGCGTTTTGGGCGTAAGCGTCTTGGGTTTGAAGATGCAGATATCCTCGATGATGCAGCGCCAGCATTCGGGCTTGCGGGCTTTGCACACATACCGCCCGTGCAGGATCAGCCAGTGATGGCAGTTGTGTTGGTACCGCTCGGGCACCACGCGCGTCAGGGTCTCCTCCACTTTGAGCGGCGTCTTGCCGGGCGCAAGCCCCGTCCGGTTCGATACGCGAAAGATATGAGTGTCGATGGCGATGGTGGGCTCGCCGAAAGCCACGTTGAGAACCACGTTGGCAGTCTTTCGCCCCACGCCGGGGAGCGTCTCCAATGCCTCGCGGGACCGGGGCACCTCGCCGCCATGCTCCTCGATGAGTTTTTGCGATAGCGCGATCACATTCTTCGCCTTGGTGCGGTAAAGGCCGATCGTCTTGATCATCTCGGTGACGCGCTTCTCGCCGAGCGCAACCATTTCCGCAGGTGTACCTGCGAGGGCGAAGAGCGCGGGCGTCGCGCGGTTGACGGAGGCGTCCGTAGCTTGCGCCGACAGCACTACGGCGATCAGCAGCGTGTAGGGATCGGTGTAAGCGAGCTCAGTCTTTGGGTCGGGATCTTCTGCCGCGAAGCGGGCGAACATCTCGTCGATCTGGCGGCGCGTGAGCCTTGATCCTGCTGGCTTCCCGTCGGGATCGGCTTTCGCCCGTTTCTTGGCTTTCACAGATGCTGCCACGGGCCTTTGTCACCACGCGTTTCGTGTACTAGCCTACTTCCTATGGCAGAGCCGTGGCCCCCATCACAAGCCCCATCGCAAGCGTCTGGGGATGAGAGTGCCCACTTTCGCGCCGTGCTGTCGCCGCACCGTTCGCTGGGGCCAAAAGGCTTCGTGGTGTTCATGGTCGCGCTGTGCACGATCTCGTTTGCCACGGGGCTCCTGTTCTTCTTCATCGGGGCCTGGCCCGTTTTGGGCTTCTTCGGCCTCGACGTGCTCTTGGTCTATATCGCCTTCAGGCTGAACTTCCGGGCCTTGCGCGTCTATGAGACCGTAGACTTGAGCCCGCAGACCCTCAAAGTGACCCGCGTCGATCCCAAGGGCCGGGAGCAATCGTGGGACTTCAACCCCTATTGGGTGCGGCTCAATCTGGATGAGCGGGTGGGCCGCACGAGTGAATTGTCGCTCACCAGCCACGGCAAGCGGCTGGTGTTCGGGAGCTTCCTGACCGATCCGGAGCGGGAGGATTTCGCCTCCGCCTTGAAGGCGGCGCTGCGAGAGGCACGCGGCAGCATCGCTTAGGCGGCGAGGTCGGTCTTCTTCACGCTGCCATCGACCGCGAGTCGGTAGATCACTGGCGTGGCGGTGGCCAGCGAGTATTCCTTCACTTCCTCGGGCGACAGGTTATCGAGCTCCATGATGAGCGAGCGCAAGGAGTTGCCGTGCGCGACGACGATGACGTTCTTGCCTTCTTGCAGCTCCGGCACGATCCACCGCTCGAAGAAGGGGCAGACCCGGGCCGCGGTGTCCTTCAGGGATTCGCCTCCCGGGGGCGCGATGTCATAGGAGCGCTGCCAGATCTGCACTTGCTCGGCCCCAAAGCGCTTGCGCGCCTCTTCCTTGTTGATGCCGACGAGTTGGCCGTAGTCGCGCTCGTTTAGGGCAGCGGCCTTGACGGTGGGGAGCTTCCCCTGGCCGAGCTCGCCGAGGATGATGTCCAGCGTGTTGTGGGCCCGCCGTAAGGTGGAGGCGAAGGCGCTGTCGAACCGAAGCCCCTCGTCTTGGAGCAACTGACCGGCCCGATGGGCCTCGGCCACGCCTTCCTCGCTGAGCCCGACGTCCTTCCAGCCGGTGAACATATTGCGGCGGTTCCATTCGCTCTGACCGTGGCGGACTAGAACGAGAACATTCTCCGATTTTCGCGGTGCTTCGCAGGCCTTTTGCAGCATGTTTTTTGGGAATGTGCCTTCGTTTGCGCGGGTCTGTCGTCCTTAAACGTCTGGGGCGGCCGTTCTCGGGACGCCGCCACGATAGAAGAGGAAGGTTAAACTTGGTGGCACCATCGCCTCACTTTTGGGCCACTTTCCGGCGTTGAGACCAAGGTTCTAGGCGGTTGCATAGCGTTTTGCCAACGGTTGGCCGCAGATATCAACGTGATGTCACAAGCCGAGCACATCGGCCATGGAGTAAAGCCCTGGCGGTCTGCCCCGGGCCCACAAGGCGGCCGTCACCGCCCCGCGGGCGAAGATCCCTCTGTCTGATGCGATGTGCGCGAGCTCCAGGCGCTCCCCAGGCCCGGCGAAGATCACCCGGTGCTCGCCGACCACGTCGCCGCCGCGAAGCGCGGCGAAGCCGATATCGCCCTCGCCGCGGGGGCCGGTATCGCCGTCGCGCGTGCGCACGCTCCGCTCGGCGAGGCTGACGCGGCGGCCTTCCGCGGCCGCAGCGCCCAGCATCAGCGAAGTGCCGGAGGGGGCGTCGCGCTTGTGGCGGTGGTGCATCTCCAAGATCTCGATGTCGAACTCCGGCCCTAGGGCCCCGGCCACCTGCGCTGTCAGTGCGGCGAGGAGATTGACGCCGAGGCTCATATTGCCAGCCTTGACCATGGTGGCGTGGCGGGCGGCAGCGTCGAGCTTGACCAAATCGTCTTCGGAAAAGCCAGTCGTGCCGATGACGTGGACCATCCGCGCTTGGGCTGTGAGTTCTGCGAACGCCACCGTGGCCTTGGGGAGGGTGAAGTCGAGCACGCCATCGATATGAGCGAAGAGGGGCAAAGGATCATCGGTCACCGTCACGCCGAGAGGGTCCAGGCCGGCTAGCGTGCCAATGTCTTGGCCGACCGCGGGCGAGCCTTTGGCCTCGACGCCACCGGCCACAGTGCAGCCGGGGGTCTCGGCGAGCGCGCGAGTCAGGGCCTGGCCCATGCGCCCGGCCGCACCCAAAACGGCGATCCTCATGTCACTCATGCTGCCCCGGCCCGTTTCTCGCGGTTCTGACGCCCATCGCCGCTGGTTGGAGCGGCGGTTCGGTGCTGTTCCCGCGCCGTTCTATGACGGCGTGGGGCCGGTCACAAGGGTTGCTGCGGTCACAGGCCTCCGGATCGCGCCGCCTCGGCGGCACACGGATCTCAGGCCACGAGGGGCCGGTCGAGCGAAGACCGAATGTCGAGGGGAGTGTCTTCCGCCTTCTCGTCGGGAATTTCCATCTCGGGGCGGCCGTAATAGTAGCCTTGCACCTGATCGCAGCCCCACTTCTTCAGCATGGCGGCCTGGCTCTCGGTCTCAACGCCCTCCGCGGTGATGGCCACGTGCAAGGATTGGCCAAGTCCCACGATGCTCGACACGATGGCACTGGTTTGCGGGCTCGTGCCCAAGGTGTCGATGAAGGAACGATCGATCTTGATCTTCTTGACCGGCAGTCGCGTGAGGTAAGAAAGGCTCGAATAGCCCGTGCCGAAATCGTCCATGGCGATGGCGACGCCGAGTTGATCGAGCTTGGTCAGCGTCTCGATGACGGCCTCGGTGTTCTGCAGCACGATCCGTTCCGTGATCTCCAACTCGAGCCGGCTGGGCTCCAGCCCAGTCTCGGTGAGCACGCGGTGCACGAGCGCATAGACATCTTGGGTCTTGAACTGCGCCGGCGAGAGATTGACGGCAAGCTTGGTATCGAGCGGCCAGGTGGTGGCGTAGGCGCAAGCCGACTTCAGGATCCACTCGCCGAGCGGCACGATAAGACCGGTCTCCTCCGCGATAGGCAGGAACACCGAAGGCGCGATTTCGCCTTCAGAGGGATGCCACCAACGCACGAGCGCCTCGTAGCCGGTGAGGCGGCCGTCTTCGAGACCGAACTGGGGCTGGTAGTCGAGATAGAGCTGGTTCTTGCGCAGCGCATTGCGCAGGTCATTCTCTAGACGGCGGCGTTTCTGGAGCGCGGCATCCATTGCCGGCTCAAAGAAGCGGAACGTGTTGCGGCCGTCGTCCTTGGCGCGATAGAGCGCCAGATCGGCGTTCTTCATCAGCACATCGACAGGCTCGTTCTTCAGAGGCCCGAGCGCGATGCCGACGCTGGCCGATGTCGTGATCTCATGCCCGTTCACGTCGTAGCCGGCGCCCAGGGCGCTACAGACGCGCCGCGCGAGGCGCATGGCGTCTTCAGGCGCCTCGATCTCCTCGGCGACGATTGCGAACTCGTCGCCGCCAAGACGACCGACCAGGTCCACCTCGCGCACGTTCTCCTTCAGCCGCGCGGCGACCTCTTCTAGAAGCGCGTCGCCCGTGGCGTGGCCGAGCGTGTCGTTGACGTCCTTGAAGCGGTCCAGGTCCAAACAAAAGACCGCCATCTGCGTGCCGTGGCGCTTGGCGCGCGACACAGCCCGCTCCAGGTGCTGATGAAACTGAAGGCGATTGGGCAGGCCCGTCAGCGAATCGTGCATGGCGAGGAAGTGGATCTTGTCCTCCGCGTTCCAGCGCTCGCGAATCCGCCGCGAGGCGATAGCCGCGGGCACCGAGAAGCCCATGACGATGAGAAGGCTCGTTGTCAGCGTAACCACCGTGAGGGCGACGCTGGTGAGCGATGCGGCCGCCGTCTGATCCACAGTGAAGGCATAGACGTGCGATAGAGTGCCGTCTTTCATCACCGGAACCAACGCCAAGCGGACATCGCCGTCGCCCGCAAGGTCCACGAGCTCGACGGTCCGGTTTCGGTCGGCTTCGGCGAGCGCCGCCTTGACGTCGACTTGGTCGAGCACGGCCGAAAGGTCTTTAGGCGAGAGCGTGCCCCCGACTGCGAGCGTCTGGCCCGCCGGTCCGAGCACGGCGACGCCGTCTTGTTGGCTGACGAACTCTCCGTGATTGTCGTCCATGCCATCGAGCAGCCAACCGCGCGTCAGATGATTGACGCCATTGATCAGCGTGCCGCCGTCGATCTGAAAGCTCGAATAAGCGGGCAGGCTCGGGGCCGCGCTGGAGCTGTCACCTACGATATCCCGCAGTGCGGTGGGGTTCAGGACGGTTAGCTTGCCCACGTCTTGGGTGCGGGAATCACGCAAACGTTCGTCGAGCTCGGCGGCCCAAGTCAGCGCGGCATCTTGCGCATCGCGTTGAAGGACGTAGTTGATCGTCGATTGGCCTGACAGCACACCGGCAAGAACGGTGAACAACCCCAAGATCACCAAGCCGGCCATGATAAGCCGGTCGCGCGCGCCAAAGTCTGCCATTGCCATTTTTTCCTGTGCCCACAAGTAGAACTTTGCAACCGTAGAAAAAGGTCGTTAAGGCACGACCAACGCGAGCGGTTAACACCCCCTTAAGCGCGGTGGCGGCGGTGGGCGGGTGTCCGTCGCGAAGGTGGCGCTTTTCGGCCCTTTCGTTCGCGGCTTTCAACTAAGACTCGATCCTTAAAGCAGGTTCAACCGGGACGGTGAACATGCCGTTAAGTGTCTATGTTTTGGGCAGTGTGAAGTTTGGTTGCTCAGCCCGGCGCTTTGGCAGCGGGCCTTAGGCCCATGCGAAGGCGACCTTGCGCACCGTCATGTCACCGAAGCTCTCCGCGCCTTCGGCGATGGGCTTGCCCCCCAAGCTCAGGTAGAAGCCGCAGGCGGCCTCGTTGTCGGCCAGGGCCCACACCAGCAGCCCTTTTAGGCGCAGCTCACCGAGCCGCTGCCGGGCTCCGGCAAAGAGCTTCTGGCCAAGGCCGAGACCCTGATAGGTCGGGTGCATATAGAGTTCGAAGATCTCGCCGCGGAACGGCAGGTTCCCCAAGCGGCACCGGCCAAAGGTCACGTAGCCTGCCGCCTCACCGCGAAAGTCGAGCACGAGCAAGGGCGCGCGCTTGCCTGCGGCGTTCTGCCACCAGCGCAAACCGCGACGCGCGATCATGCGCTCCAACGACAGATGAGGAATGATGCCCTGATAGGCTCCGCGCCAAGCTTCCTCGTACGTGGCGGCCAGTGCGGTCGCGTCCTTTGGCCGCGCGGGCCTGATATGGGCGACGTCGACGGACATGATTTGAGAGCCTAACGCACGTTTCGTGCGCCGGGCAAAGGGGAGGTTGGCGTTATCCAGCCTTCTGTTGCGCTCAGGCAACTTGCTCGGCGCGCTGGCGCTCGGCCTTCTTGCGGTCGTTCGGATCGAGGTGGCGTTTGCGCAGGCGAATCGATTGCGGCGTGACCTCCACCAGCTCGTCGTCCTCGATATAGGCGAGCGCCCGCTCCAGCGCCATGCGCAGCGGTGGCGTCAGACGAACCGCCTCGTCCTTCGACGTGGTGCGGATGTTGGTGAGCTTCTTGCCTTTCAGAACGTTCACCTCAAGGTCGTTGCCGCGCGTGTGCTCGCCGACGATCATGCCTTGATAAACGCGCGCACCGGGATCGATCATCATCGCGCCGCGGTCCTCGAGATTCCACAGGGCATAGGCCACCGCCTCACCCTGGTCGGTGGAGATGAGAACGCCGTTGCGGCGGCCTTGGATCGGGCCCTTGTGCGCAGCGTAGCCGTGGAACAGACGGTTCATGATCGCCGTGCCGCGGGTGTCGGTGAGAAGCTCGCCCTGATAGCCGATGAGACCGCGGGTGGGCGCGTGAAACACCAGGCGCTGCCGACCGCCGCCCGACGGCTTCATCTCGATGAGGTCAGCCTTGCGCTCGGAGAGCTTCTGCACCACGGCGCCTGAGTGCTCCTCATCGAGATCGATGACAACCTCCTCGATGGGCTCGAGGAGACGTCCGTCGTCGCTGCGTGTGAGAAGCACCTTGGGCCGCGACACCGACAGCTCGAAGCCCTCGCGGCGCATGGTCTCGATGAGAATTCCCAGCTGCAGCTCGCCCCGGCCGGCAACCTCCATGGAGTCGCGCTCCTCCGATTCGGCGACCCGGAGCGCGACGTTGCCCTCCGCCTCGCGCAGAAGACGGTCGCGGATCATGCGGCCCGTCACCTTGGAGCCCTCCGTGCCGGCCAGCGGCGAATCGTTGACCCGGAAGGTCATGGAGAGCGTCGGGGGATCGATCGGCTGGGCGGCGAGCGGGGCCTCGACGTCGGGCGCGCAAATCGTGTGGGCGACCGTGGCGTTCGGCAGTCCGGCGATGGAGACGATGTCGCCGGCCGAGGCCTCGTCCAGGCCAACGCGCTCCAGTCCGCGGAAGGCCAGCACCTTGGACACGCGCCCCTGCTCGACCAGCTGTCCGTCATGGCCGAGCACCTTCACCATTTCATTCGGCTTGACCGTTCCGGCGGTGATACGGCCCGTGACGATCCGCCCCAGATAGGGGTTGGACTCCAAGATGGTGCCGAGCATCCGGAAGGCGCCCTCCTCGATGGCGGGCGCTGCCACGTGCCGCAGCACCAACTCGAACAAGGGCTGCATGCCCTGGTCCTTGGGGCCGTCCGGGCTATCGGCGACCCAACCCTCTTTGGCCGAGCCGTAGAGGACCGGAAAGTCGAGCTGTTCGTCCGTGGCGTCGAGGGCGGCGAACAGGTCGAACACCTCATTCAGCACCTCGTTGGGCCGGGCATCGGCACGGTCGACCTTGTTGATCACGACGATGGGCTTCAGGCCCATCTTGAGGGCCTTGGACACCACGAATTTCGTCTGCGGCAGTGGGCCTTCCGCCGCATCCACAAGCACGAGCGCGCCGTCCACCATGTTGAGGATGCGCTCCACCTCGCCGCCGAAATCGGCGTGCCCGGGCGTGTCGACGATGTTGATGCGCGTCTCGCCCCAGATCACCGACGTCACCTTGGCAAGGATGGTGATGCCGCGCTCGCGCTCCAGGTCGTTGGAGTCCATGGCGCGCTCGTCCACGCGTTGGTTGTCGCGCACGGCGCCGGATTGCTGAAGCAGGCGGTCGACCAAGGTCGTCTTGCCGTGATCGACGTGAGCGATGATCGCGATATTTCGGAGCTTCATGTCTGTTGGGGTCTTTCGGCCGCGGGCGCGAAGCTTCGCGGCAGCATCAGGTGTTGCGGCGCAATATAGGGATTCCCGCTACGATCGCAATGCGACAGAGGCCGCCGCGTCGGCCTTAAGGGGTGCGGCCCCAGGGACCAGGTTGAGAGCCACCGGGCTTAGAGCGGGAGGCCGCATCGGGCCGGGCGGAATGGACCATCATCAACTCGCTCAGGTTCTCGACCGTGAGCAGGCCAATGAGCTTGCCGCCAGCATCGGTCACGCCCATGACTTGGCGCCCGGTCTCGCTAAGCATCCGCAGCGCTGCGTCCAACTTGTCGTTGGGGGCAACGGTTGGGACGTCCGCGTCCATGACCTCAAGGACTGGCGCATCGGGACCGAGGGTCTTCAACGCTTTGATCATGGCATCGCGCGTCAGGATACCGCGCAAGTGTCCGCTGCCGTCGACGACGGGAAACTCCGTCTGGGTGGTGCGGATCAGAGCATCGGCCCCATCGCTGACCGTCGCCGGCGTGGGCAGCGACTCAAACGAGGTGATCATCGCGTCCGAAACACGTGCGCCTTGCGTGGCGGCACGAAGCTGCGCGTGCGTCGCCTCGCCAGACGCTGCGAGAAAGATAAAGACCGCGATGATGAGCAGCATGGGATTGTAGAAGAGGCCGAGAACGCCAAAGACGACGGCGAACCCCTGACCGATGGTCGCGGCCATCTCTGTGGCGCGGGCATTGCCCCAGCGCATGGCGAGCAGCGCGCGCAGCACGCGGCCGCCATCCATAGGGAAGGCTGGGATCATGTTGAACACGACCAGAATGATATTGGCGCCGGCGATCTTGACGGCGAGTGATATGGCGGGATCCTCGATCTTGGCCAGATTCTCCAAATCGAGATGCGGCCACAGAAACAACAGGAGGACCGCGGCGATGGCGACATTCACCGCCGGGCCCGCCACGGCCACGATCAGTTCCTCGACGGGTTTGTCCGGCATGCGCTCCATGCTGGCGATGCCGCCAAAGGGCCATAGCGTCACGTCGCGGGTTCTCACGCCGTAGCGGCGGGCGGCGAAGACATGGCCAAGCTCATGCAACAGCACGCAAAGGAAGATGAGCACGATGAAGATCGTGCCCTGCCAGGCCGCCTCTGCCCCACCCTGGCGGTAATAGACCATGCCGAGCCAAGCCAGGAACAGCAGGAAGGTGATGTGGATCCTGATCGGGGTGCCCGCGATCGATCCAAGACTGAGGGACCAGCGCATGATTTGCATATAAGCACTGGGGAGGCTCCGAAGAAGCGGCCGACCGACCTAGCGCAGCGATGTCCGATTGCGGTTGTTTTGGCTAGTTGAGCGGGACGTTCAGCCAGACCTTACCGGTGACGGCGTTGTAGCCGTTGGACCCGATGCCGTCGTAGGCGGCGGCACCGCGGAATGAGATGCCCTTGGGCAGCTGAACGAGGGCGCCACCCTCAAGCCGGCCTGTGAAATCGTCCGGCGTGAAGAAGGCGTTGTTCACGAACAGCCTGCTGCTGCCTTCAAAGTTCCAAACGCCGAAGAGCGCGACGTGTGGCTCGATGAGCGTCCCGTCCGCCAAGAGCCAGCGATAGCCGAACTCTGGTCCGAATTCGATCCGGCCGAGCGAGACGTCTTGGCCTGTGATGCGGAAGCCGAGAGAGTCCGTATGAGCGTCCTGGCTTTCCTCGCCATACTTGATCAAAGCGCTCGGCGTCAGGCGCCAATTGCCCGACGTCCAATTGCCTGTGAGGCGCGCCATTGCCAGCCAGCGATCGCTATCGAAGTCGTCAGTGAAGGTCCCGATCGGGCTCACGCTATTGTCGGCGCTTCCCCATGCGGCGCGCGAATCGAAGAATAGATTCTCGCTCAAGCGCCCACTGATATAGGGCCCGACCATCCAGCCTTCGCCTTCGGCCTTGCTGCCATCGGCTCTTGTGGTCTCGTCCACCCAGTCGAACTGGCCCAACACACCGACGATCCAGTTGTTGTTGAGCGCATAATCCGCGCCGACATACAGAATATCGAAATTGCCGTCCGTCCCGCCGGTGTCGTCGTAGCTGGCGAAGTGGCCTTCGGTCCAAATATCGACGCCGCGATAGGGGGCCGGCCCGGGCCGTTCATAAAGCGCGGGACTACCCAACGTCATGGCGTTCTCGTCGATGGCGGGCTCTGCGCTTGCCACGGCCTGGCGCATTTGGCTGAGGCTCGTGGAGAAGGCGATGCGGTTGCCCTGTCCGGAGGAGGCGATGCTAAACGGCGGTGTGTTGCCATTCGTGTCGCCGCCCCAGAGCGAGCCGGGAAAGCGGCGGATGAAGCGGGGACGATCCGGCTCGTCGTCAAGGATGGCGACGAGGCGGTGGTACATGAAGCGCTCGATCACCGCGCGGGTCTGCCGACGCGGATCAAAGGCTTCGTCTGGCGGATCGAACGTCACGGTGGCTTGTGCCGTCCGAAGAACGGGCGCGCCATCCGGCTCACCAAAGGCTGTTGCCGTATTCGTCACGCTGCCGGCGCTGATGTCGCCTGCCGTGATTGTGTACTCGCCCGTGCAAGTGATCGACTCGCCGGGGAAGAAGGACGTTGCCGGACAACTGACGACGGGTACCCGGTCGTCAGTGATGGCGATGTTGGCGAGCTGCTCGCCACCGGTGTTGACGAGTTCGTAGGTGTAGGAGATGACATCGCCGACCTCCGAATAGGTCGTCGGATTGGCCGTCTTGGTGAGAGTCATGTCGGGAGGCGCTTGGGCTGCGGCGCGATCAAGCGGCGCAAAGAACGCAGCAAACAGCGTTGCCCCAAAGAAGAGGATGCTCAGCGCGCGGCGCCAACACTGACTAGGGCTAGACTGACTAGAGCTAGCGCCGGGCGCGCCTATGTCTGTGCGCCTTGGCTCTCTGTTCAACGCCCACCGCGAGCCGTTGCCCGGCCCGTCCCCTGATGTGAATCAGAGAGTAACAGTCCGACGGCACAGCGCGGCGCGGACAATAGCGGAGGAAGTCAAATTGCAACCACCTGTGGCAGATTTGTCACAGGCTGTGACAGCACTTGTACGAAAATGTACGGCTTCCTGACCCTTCGCGCTTCCTGATGCATGGGCGTTTATCCACAACCGACCTGGTGCAGCGGTGTCCGATCGCGGCTGCTTGGCTAGTTGAGGGGGACGTTCAGCCAGACTTTGCCCGTGACGGCGTCGTAGTCGCTGGACCCGATGCCGTCATAGGCCGCCGCGCCACGGACCGACCAGCCCTTCGGCGTGTAGATCAGCGCGCCGCCCTCCAGCCGCCCGGTGAAGTCGTCCGGGCTGACCACCGTCGTGCCGACCAGATAATTCCCTGAGTCCTCGAAGTTCCAGACGCCGACAATGGACAGATGCGGCTCTACGACGGTGCCATCGGCAAGCTCCCACCGGTAACCGAACTCGGGACCAAACTCGATCAGCCCGAGCCTTGCGTCTTGGCCGCGAATGCGGAACCCGCCGGAGTCGGTGTAGGCGTCCTGCTCGTCCTCGCCGTATTTCACCGAAACGCTTGGCGTCAGTCGCCAATCTCCGGACGTCCAATTGCCGGTGAGGCGCGCGGTGGTGAGCCACCGGTCCGTGTCGAAACTATCGGTATAGGTTCCGAACGGGCTGACGCTGTTGTCGGATGAGCCCCAGGCGGCCCGCCAGTCGAAGAACAGGTGCTCATCGAGGCGGCCACTCACATAAGGCCCGACCATCCAGCCATCGCCTTCGGCTCGGCTGCCATCGACCCGCGTGGATTCCTTGGCCCAATCGAACTGGCCGAGCACGCCGACAATCCAATTGTTGGTGAGAGCGTAGTCCGCGCCAATGTAGAGAATGTCGACATTGCCGTCCGCACCGCCCCGGTCGTCGAAGCTGGTGAAATGACCTTCGGCCCAGACGTCGATGCCTTGATAGGGCGCGGGTCCCGGCCGCTCGTAGAGGGCGCGGCCGCCAAGGGCCATAGCGCTGTCGTCAAGGTTCGGTTCGGCGTTTGCGAGCGCGCGGCGCATTTGGCTGAGGCTGGTGGAGAAGGCGACGCCGTTGCCGTTCTCCACGGACGCGATATCGATCGGCGGGGCGTTGTGACCCGGATCGCTGCCCCACAGCGCACCGGGAAAGCGGCGGATGAACCGCGGCCGATCGGGCTCGTCACTAAGCATCGCCCGAAGCCTGTGATTGATGAACCGCTTGATGACCGCCTTGGTCTGGGGACGTGGATCGAAGGCTTCTTCCTCAGGGACGAACCTCACAGTAACCGTGGCCTGGCGGATGATGGTGCGGCCCTGAGCGTGGGCAGTGCTGATGGGGTTTAGGTGCTCCAGTAGACTGCGCCAGAGGCTCCGCTTCGGGACGCTGCCGCCAGCAACGGCTGTGGTCGGTGGCACCGGCCCATGTAAGTTCACAAGCTCCAAAACACCGGTCGCCGTCGCCGTATTCGTGACGCTTCCGGCCGCGATATCGTCTGCAGTGATCGAATAAGTGCCCGTGCAGGTCAGCGAGTCGTTCGGTCTGAGTATTTCTGGAAGCGGAACCGGGCACGTGATGACGGTTGCCGGAACGTCATCGGTGAGCGTGACACGAAGCGTGACATTGCCCGTATTTGTGATCACGTAAGTGTAGGTGATGACGTCACCGACCGCGGAGTAGGTCGTGACATTCGCCGTCTTGGTCAGCGTCATTCCAGGCACCGGCTGCGCGTGCGCCGTCGTCGGCAACAACGAGACCATGCCGATCAGCAGTGCGACACCCAGCGTCGCCAGGACAGCGCTTGCCCCAATATGTCGTGATCTTCCGCCCAGGACCATTTTCGGTCCGCCCCCCAGTTTTTATGGGGCGACCATAGCATCCTTCTATGGGCGGGGAGACGCGGCGATGCCGATTGCATAGAGGACTGTGGCGGAATCGCTACAGGCTCAACCCCGCAGTTTTCCAAGGATCCGCAGCCGCAGGGCGTTCAGCCTGATGAACCCTTCGGCGTCCTTCTGGTCGTAAGCGCCGGCGTCGTCCTCGAAGGTGACGATGTCGCCCGCATAGAGCGACTTGTCGCTCCTGCGGCCGATCACGATGACATTGCCCTTGTAGAGCTTCAGGGTGACCTCGCCCTCGACGTTCTCTTGGCTCTTGTCCACGAGCGCCTGCAGCATCTCGCGCTCTGGCGAGAACCAGAAGCCGTAATAGACAAGCTCCGCGTAGCGCGGCATCAGCTGGTCTTTCAGGTGCGCTGCTTCACGGTCGAGCGTGAGCGACTCGATGGCGCGGTGCGCGACCATGAGGATGGTGCCGCCCGGCGTCTCGTAGACGCCGCGCGATTTCATGCCGACAAAGCGGTTCTCCACCAGGTCGACACGCCCAATGCCGTTGTCGCGGCCGAGATCGTTCAACCTCTCCAACAGCGCCGCGGGAGACAGAGCTTCGCCGTCGATGGAGACCGGGTCGCCGTGCTGAAAGCCGATGGTGACGACGGTCGGTACATCCGGCGCGTCCTCCGGCGCGATGGTGCGCTGATAGACGTAAGGCGGCGGTTCGACATTCGGGTCCTCCAGCACCTTTCCTTCGGAGGAGGAGTGCAGCAGGTTCGCATCCACGGAGAACGGCGCTTCGCCGCGCTTGTCCTTGGCGACGGGGATCTGGTGTTTCTCCGCGAAGTCGACCAGGTCCGCGCGGGAGGTGAACTCCCATTCACGCCATGGCGCGACGATCTTGATGTCCGGATCTAGCGCGGCATAGGAAAGCTCGAAGCGCACCTGATCGTTGCCCTTGCCGGTCGAGCCGTGGCAGACGGCGTCCGCGCCCGTCTCGTGCGCGATCTCGATCTGGCGCTTGGCGATGAGCGGCCGCGCAATCGACGTGCCGAGCAGATACACGCCTTCGTAGAGGGCGTTGGCCCGAAACATTGGGAACACGTAGTCGCGGACGAAGTCCTCGCGGAGATCCTCGACGAAGATCTCCTTGATGCCGAGCATCTCCGCTTTCTGGCGCGCAGGCTCCAGCTCCTCGCCCTGGCCGAGATCGGCCGTGAAGGTCACGACCTCGCACCCATAGGTCTCTTGCAGCCATTTGAGGATGATCGAGGTGTCGAGCCCGCCGGAATAGGCAAGCACCACCTTCTTGATATCGGTCGGCATGGGAACGGGCCTCGCGGCGGCCAGGCGGCAGCTAGATGGTTGAAACGCCCGCGACTATAGGCAGGCAGTACGCTTGTGCAAGTTTTGTCCGGTTTGCCGCAAGGTGCTGCCGGTGCGGGCCAGAACGGTCCCGGCCTGCGACAGGAGAGCCCCGATATTCCGATGCAGGGCGATGGCGCCGCGCTCAATGATCCTCTCAACCCGGGCGTCGTTCCGTCGGATCGGCTGCATCAGCAACAGGTAGAACGCCATGACGATGGCGATGGTGATCAGCCCGGCGAAGACGACGTCGCTGAGGAAGTGGCGGCCGAAGATGATGCGCATGGCGCCGACCGAGGTGCCGAACACAACCGCAGTGCCGAGCGCAATGGGCCGGACTTGCGGGGGCGCGAGGGCCGCCGGCGCAACCACCCAAAAAGCCTGGCTCGCTTCGCCGGAGACGAAGGAGCAATTGCGTTCACAGGCGCCGCCCGGCTTCCACCAGGGCTTGAAGTCCGCCGCGCCGGCAAATTGCTGCACTTGGATGGGGCGTGGGCGCCCCCAGCTCTCCTTGAGCAGGAGATTGGAGGTCAGTCCCGGCCCCACGATGCAGGAGCCCACCAAGAAGACGGCCACCGAGGGGGCGACAATCATCTTGGTCTCCGGAAAGGTGATCTTGCGCAAAAGCGCGAAGATCGCCGGAACGAGCAGCAGGAACGGAATCCAATTGGCCAGCTGCCGGATCAGATTCCATTCGTAGGTATTCGATACGGGAAATTTTGCCTGGTCGCCGTCGTAGAACAGGCGCGCCACTTCAACATCGATGTTGGGATAGGCCGCGAAGGCGATGCCTGCGACAATTCCCAAGACTAGACATGCGAGAAGCCAGCCGCGCGCCACTTCGATCCCCCAATCGACTAGGCCCGTGCGCGACGCCACCGGGCGTCCACGACACTGTGCTGTGACCAATGTGAATCTCGTACTGCGCCTGAATGACGGTTGTTCGACAGCTACGTAACAACTTTGATTCTCCTCCGTGTACGGCCTGTGGAAAATTGATCGGGTGTCGCACGACTGTCGAATGGAACCGTCAGAATAATCACGACGTTGTCGGCTTACGGGGGCAACGAGGAGTTCTTTGAGATGCTGGAGGTAAGTGACCGGCGGCGTGATGACGCAGGTTTCGATGTTGCTTTCAAGGGCGCGTGCAAAGGCGCGCGTGGACAAAGCGCGCGTGGGCCTGGGTTCGCGCTTCGCCGCCGCCTAGCGCGCTTGGCTGAGAAGACCTGGCGCGAGACCGTCACCCGCTACATGCCCGACCCTTGGCTCGTGGCCATGAAGCGCGGCCGGTTCGGGCTACCGGTCAGGCCCGGGCGCCGGCTAGCAGCCAGTAGGTAAAGCCGCCGGCGAACCCTGCGGTGGCAAAAATGGTCATGTAGGCGCCGTACAGGCCTTCGAACGTGCCGCCTGCGGATGCACCGGCCAGGAGCGGGATCGCCACGACCGATGCCCCACCGGCCAGCACGTAGTAGACCCACGACCGAAGGCGCAACACCTCTCCGGCGATTGCGGCGAGCATGGCCGGGAGTGCGGTCAGCGCCGGCGCGACCGTCGCCGTGAACAGCACGATGCCGAACACCGTGGCGCCTTCACGGGCGAAGAACGGATCGTGCGGCGGGGCGGCGGCGCGGAGTTCCTCGCCGACCCACATCGAGCCAAGGACGAACAGGACGGCGAGCGCCACAAGGGCGGCGGCGCAGAAGGCCACCAGCACGACGATGGTCCGCCAGAGCACGCGTCCGATCATGGCTTGCCTTGTTCCATGCCACAGCCCACGACATGGCCTCCAAGCTGCGCGTCGGCTATAGCATCAGCCGAGCGGCACAGGCATATCGGCTCCATCAGGCACATCATCATGCAAGCCATCGACTTCTGGTACGAATTTGCCAGCACCTATTCCTATTCGAGCGTGATGCGCATCGCACGGCTCGCCGACGATGCGGGCGTTCGTGTCCGATGGCGCCCCTTCCTTCTCGGCCCTATCTTCAAGGCGCTTGGCTGGAACGACTCGCCCTTCAACATCTACGCGGCGAAGGGGCGCTATATGTGGCGCGACCTGGAGAGGGTCTGCACACACGAGGGCCTGCCGCTAACGCTGCCGCCTGCGCGGTTTCCGCAGAACGGATTGAAGGCCGCGCGTCTAGCGATGGCCGGTGAGGCGCAAGGCTGGACGCCAGCCTTCACCCGCGCCGTGTTCACCGCCAATTACGCGGAGCAGAAGGATATCTCCGACACCGGAGTTCTGCGGACGCTTCTTGACGATCTCGGTATCGCTGCAGATGCAGCACTTGCCGCAGCCGATACGCCGGAAACAAAAGCGGCCTTGCGGGCCCAGACCGAGGAAGCGACGGCGCGGGGTCTCTTCGGGGCGCCGTCCTTCACCGTGGGCGATGAACTCTTCTGGGGCAATGATCGGCTGGAGGACGCGCTCGCCTGGGCGAAGCGCTAAGCGTGCTCTTCAAGCCAGCGCACGACGTCGCTCGCGTGGGTATCAGGCGGAAACACCGGATAGAAGACGTGCTCGATCATGCCGTCCCGGACCACAAGCGTCAGCCGCTTGATCAGACGCATGCCGCCCGCCTCGAAGGTCGGCAGGCGGAGAGTGCTTGAGAAAGTGAGCGCCGCGTCGCTCAAGACCTCGAAAGGTAGATGCAGCCGCTCGACCAGCTCGCGCTGCTCGGCGGTCGTTTGTGCACTGAGGCCAAACAGTCTTGCACTGCGTACGCTCAGTTCGGCGGCATGATCGCGGAAGGCGCAGGCTTGCGGCGTGCAGCCCCGTGCGCCGGGAATGGCATCCCAACCTTCCGGCATTTCTTCGCCCGGGACGCCCGTGCGCGGGTAGCAGTAAATGACGGTTCGGCCCGGACCCAAATCGCCGAGATCGACTGCGTGACCTGCGGTCGAGGCGAGGCGGATGGACGGCACGGCGAGACCCACGAGATGATCGCAAGCGCCATCGTCCTCGGGCCGCGGCAGGTCCGGTGGAAGCTCGCTCAGATCGCTCAGATCGCTCACGCCGGTGCCTTAAGCCGCGCGCTGGCGCGCTGCTTGATGCTGGCGCTCTTGAGCTGGCCACAGGCCGCCATGATGTCTCGCCCGCGGGGTGAGCGCACCGGGCTTGCATAGCCGGCGCGGTTCACCACCTCGGCGAACTTCTCGATCTGCTCCCAGTCGGAACACGCATAGGGCGCGCCGGGCCACGGATTGAACGGGATGAGATTGATCTTGGCGGGGATCTTGGCGAGGAGCTTCACGAGCGCCTTGGCGTCGGCGATGGAGTCGTTCACGTCCTTCAGCATCACGTACTCAAAGGTGATGCGCTTGGCGTTCGACAGCCCAGGATAGTTGCGGCATGCCTCCAGAAGTTCGGCGATGGGCCACTTCTTGTTGATGGGCACCAACTCGTCGCGCAGCTCGTCACGCACGGCGTGCAGCGAGATGGCGAGCATGGTGCCGGCTTCAGCGCCCCACCGCGGAATCTCCGGCACGATGCCCGAGGTGGACAACGTGATGCGCCGTTTGGAAAGCGACAGGCCCTCACCATCAGAGGCGATGGCGCAGGCATCGCGCACATTGTCGAAATTGTAGAGCGGCTCGCCCATGCCCATGAGCACCACATTGGTGATCTTGCGCTCGCCGCTCGGTAGCCCGCGCGGATCTTCGGCCTCAGCACCGGGCCAGTCGCCGATGCGGTCCCGGGCGAGCAGGATCTGCCCGACGATCTCGCCGGCCGTCAGGTTGCGGACGAGCCGTTGGGTGCCCGTGTGGCAAAACGTGCAGGTCAGCGTGCAGCCCACTTGGCTGGAGATGCACAGCGTGCCGCGGTCCTCTTCGGGGATGTAGACCGTCTCCACCTCTTTGCCGTCGTCGAGGCGGAGCAGCCATTTGCGCGTGCCGTCGACGGAGACCTGCTCGCTCACGATCTCCGGCCGCGCCACGGAGAAACGGTGCGCGAGCGTCGCGCGCAGGTCCTTGGCGATGTCGGTCATAACGGCGAAGTCCGTGGCGCCGCGCACATAGACCCAGCTCCACAGCTGGCTCACCCGCATGCGGCGTTGACGCTCGGGCACGCCGAGATCGCCAAGCCGCTCGCCCAAGGCGGCGCGGTCGAGCCCGATGATAGACTCCGTCCTTACAGGTTCAGGCCTTGGCGCAGGCCGGTCTTTGAGTGTCGTCACGGTCATGGCAGTGGGGTCTGGCATCGGGGTCCGCCAATGGGCCAATGCCCTTCACAATCCTTGCCCCTCATATCATGGGGCGGATGGGCCACGCCAAGTCCTGCGCGGTCTCAAACTCTAGGTGGTCAGCCTTGAGCGGGGCATTCCTTGGCGATGCGCTCCAGGGCGGCCGTCGCGCCGCTCAGGGAGTAGGTGTCGCTGGTGTTGGTGCCCCGCGCCGAACGGCCTTTGACGGTCATGTTGTTCCCGGCCTTCATGGCATTGGCGAGCTTCGCCTCGTCATCCGTCTTCTCGATGAAGGCGCCTTCGTCCTTGGTGAAGAGCTCGAAGCTGCTACTACCGACCGCCACGGTGACCTTGCCGCCGGGCGGGAAGGGATAACCCATCTTCACGCTGATCTCGCCGACGACTTTGTCGCCGGGATAATGCGACACATAGAAGTAGATGGGACCGCGGCGAACGTTCTTCGGCGTTGAGTTCTTCGGCTGAGAGACGGCAAAGCACACCTTGCCGTTGTTGTCGGCGGTGTAGACCGACCAATCCTTGTACTTCTGAAGAAGTTTGACCTCCTGCGCGAACGCCGGCGCCGTACTCAGGGCCAGGATCACGCAAACAGCTCCAAAGGCTCGGCGCATCTCCCGGTCCCCGTGTCGTGAGCAGACGTAGCGCATGAAGGCAATAGTCTTCGCCTGATCAGGCCCCTAGGTCAACCCTACGGCCTCCGGCGCTTGGGGTCGCCTCGGACGTGCGGTGTGAGCCCCGGCGCTTCCGCCCCTTCAGTTACGGGACGCGGCGGGAAGCGGCCGAGCATGCGTGCGCGGTCATACATGATGATGGCCCCCGCCGTTGCCACGTTGAGGGAGAACGCGGTGGGAATGCGCACAAGGTGCTGGCAGCGGGCGAGAAGCGGCGGGGTCAGTTCGCCGCGCTCCGGCCCCAGCACGTAGGCCGCGCGAATTGGATGGGGAAAACTTGGCAAGTCCACCGCCTCGCCGAGAATCTCCACGCCCACCAGGCTGCAGCCCTTGGGCAGCCGCATCGCATCTACATCCGGCCAGTGATAGAGGGGCAGGTGGGTCTCCGCACGGGATGTGTCGGAACGCATCTCCAGCGCCCGCTCGTCGGCACCGATGGTGAAGACGAAGCTCGCGCCGAAGGCATGCGCGGAACGCACGAGATTGCCGAGATTGACCGCCTTGGAGATGCTCTCCGCGCCGATGCCGAAATAGCCGCGCATGTTTGGAGGTCGCGGTTTCATGCTCTCGTCTCTGCCACAGGCCGTGTGCAAGAAAAAGCGTCTCCTCAAGGTTGCGCGAACTGGCGGACGGCGTCAAAAAGCCATGCCTCAAACCCTAAACCCTGAGCTGCCGCCCGAGGGGCTCCCGTAGCTCCAAGGAGCCCATTTCTATGCGTGCTGTGCAATTCCATGAGTTCGGCGGGATCGAAGCGTTGCGTCTGGAGGAGGTGCCTGCGCCCAGTCCCGGACCCGACGAGATCCTCATCCGGGTCACGGCGGTGGGGCTCAACTTCTTCGACACGCTGATGCTGCGGGACAAGTACCAGTTCTCGCCGACGCTTCCGTTCTCGCCCGGCGGGGAGATCGCCGGCGTCGTCGAGGCGGCCGGCGCCGAGGTGACCGGGCTCAAAGCCGGTCAGCGCGTGGCCGCGTTCATCGGCGGCAATGGCTGCCGCGAGTTGATCGTAACGAAGGCTAAGGACGCCGTCCCGATCCCCGACGGGGTGAGCGATGAGGTGGCGGCGGGGATCATCATCACCTATGGCACGGCACTGCACGCCTATAAGGACCGCGCGGACCTGCAGCCCGGCGAAAGCGTCGCCGTGCTTGGTGCGGCCGGCGGCGCGGGCGTCGCCGCCGTGGAGCTGGCAAAACTCATGGGTGCGCGCGTCATCGCCGTGGTGTCCTCGGAGGATAAGCTCGCCTTCGCCAAACGCCACGGCGCCGATGAGGGCGTGAACTACAGGGAGGTCGACCTCAAACAGACCCTGAAGGACCTCACCCGGCCGAAGGGCGTCGACGTGGTCTATGACTGCGTCGGGGGTGACGCTGCGGAGCCCTCCTTGCGGGCGACGGCGTGGGAGGGGCGTTACCTCGTGATCGGCTTCGCCTCGGGTGAGATCCCCCGAATCCCGCTCAACCTCGTGATGCTCAAAGGCTGCGAGATCATGGGCGTATTTTGGACGTCATTCGCTCAGCGCGCGCCGGCGGTGCACCGGGAGAACACAGCGCAACTCTATGCGTGGTGCAAAGACGGAAAGCTCGTGCCGCACATCCATGGAACTTTCCCCTTGGCGCAGACGGCGGACGCATTGTCGCAGATCGCTGGCCGCAAGGTCACGGGCAAGGTCATCGTCAAGCCACAAGACTAGTCGGAGGAAAGGCTAGTCCGATCCGGGCAGCTCTTTGTCGAGGGCGCGGGCAGCGGCGGCCCGGTGCGTGGGTGTGATGTGCGACGAAACCATGCCGATCACCGCGGTGAGCAGCGCCATGTCGTCGGCAAAACCAAGACCCAGTACCATGTCCGGAACGAGATCGATCGGCAGGATGAAATAGGCCAGTGCCGCCAGCAACATGCCGCGCACCCGGATGGGTGTTGCGGTGTCCATGGCGCAGTAATAGGTGGCCACGAGATCCTCGACGAACGGCACGTTCCGGGCCACGCGCTTGAGCTTCACCCAAAACTCTTCACGCACCTTGCGTTCGCGTTTGGCGAAGGTGCTCAAGGACACCTGCCTGCCAAGCGCGGCGTCCCGCAATTCGCTCGCGTTGTCGGAAGCCACCATCCCGGTCAACCTCGTGATCTCGCCGATAAAGGACCTCAAGCCCTTGATAAATATAGGAAGCATAAGGGGGGCGCGCAACATGACGCGCCCGGCTTGCGCAAGGGGTTCGCGCCGTGCCATGGGAGCGGCCAAGGAACGTCATGGCCAAACACCGCATCCTCTTCGTTTGTCTCGGGAATATCTGCCGCTCGCCTATGGCCGAGGGGGTCTTCCGGCGCACTGCCGAGGAGGCCGGCCTTGCGCACCTGTTCGAAATCGACTCCGCCGGCATGGGCGACTGGCACGCTGGTCAAGCACCAGACCAGCGCGCGCAAGAGGCTGCACACGCCCGGGGCGTCGACATCTCCGCGCAGTCGGCGCGGAAGATCGAGCTAGAGGATTTCGACAGCTTCGACCTGGTGGTGGCGATGGACGGATCGAACATCGCCGACTTGGAAGAGATCGCGCCCCATGCCGGGCGGCGCAAGATCCGGCGCTTCTTGGACTATGCGCCTCATGTCGACGCGCAGGATGTCCCGGATCCCTACTATGGCGGCCGGCAAGGTTTTGATCATGCGCTCGATCTCATCGAGGCCGCAGCAGACGGGCTCCTGACCGATCTGACGGGAAAAACCAAGCCCACGCCCCGCTAGGCGGACGGCAAGTCCTCGGCGCCGAAGGCCTCAGCGAACTCGCGGTCGTCGTGGAAATCAGTCTCGTCTGCGTAGGGGGTCTCAAGATCGTACGCGGCTTCCACCACATAGGGTCCGCCCCCCACGGAGTTGCGCGACGAATACAGCACGAAGCGGCTGACGGTGAAGGGTTCCGCAACGACGCCGCCTTGACGCTCCAGATAGGCGGCGACGGCATCGGCCCGTGCTCCACGCAGCCGCGCCAGGGTCACGTGCGGCTTGAAGTTCCGGCTCTCCGGTGGAAGCCCTGCGCTGCGGGCGGCGCGCTCGTGGGCCCGCTGTAGGGCCTCCAAGGCGGGCGATGCGGTCAGGCCGGCATAGAGCGTGCGCGGCTTGTTGCCGCCGAAACTGCCAAGCCCGTTAAGCCGGAGCTCGAAGGGCGCGGCATCGATCTCGCCGAGCGCATTGGTGAAGTCGCGCGCGGTCGCGCCATCTACGTCGCCGATGAAGCGCAAGGTGAGATGATAGTTCTCCGGATCAATCCAACGTGCGCCGCTCAACCCTGAGCGCAGCATCGTTAGACGCTCGGCGATGCTCCAAGGAATCTCGATGGCAGAAAAGAGCCGGGGCATGGCCTGGTACTTGATTCTCTCAAATCAGAGTCTCAAGGGCAGGGGTTGGGATAGTCAAGGTGGATCTTGTCTATGTCCTCAATAACGGCCGCATCGAGCGTACCATCGGCGGCATCGATATCCGTCTTGAGTTGCGCCATGGTCGTGGCACCGATGACAACGGACGTGACGAACGGTCTTGCAACCGCATAGCGGATCGCCATTTGCGCCGGGTCCAGGCCGTGCTTCTTGGCGAGCGCCACATAGGCGGAGATGGCGCGCGGGCCGTTTCCTTTCTCGTAGCGGCCGAGTCGGTCGAACAGGGTCTTGCGCGCACCGGGCGGTAGGGCGCCGCCTTCGTACTTGCCGCTGAGGTAGCCTTGCGCCAGCGGTGAGTAGGCGAGAAGGCCCACCTGCTCCTCAAAGGCAATCTCTGAGAGCCCGATCTCGAAGGAGCGGTTCACCAAGTTGAACGCGTTCTGGATGGAGACGGGCCGCGGTAGCCCGTGCATCTCGGCGAGCTTGAGAAAGCTCATCACCCCCCAGGGCGTCTCGTTGGAGAGGCCGATGAAGCGCACCTTGCCCGCATCGACCAGCTTGCCGAGCGTGGCCAAGATGCCGTGGAGGGCGTGGGCGTCGCCCGGAAACCGCTCATATTCCAGCCCCTCGAAGACGCGCAACGGACGGTCGGGCCAGTGCAGCTGATAGAGATCGATATAGTCCGTCTTGAGCCGCGCCAGGCTCTTGTCGACCGCCTCCAGGATCTGCGCCTCGCTTTGCCGGGACAGACCTCCGTCGTCCCGTAGCCAATCAATCACCGTGCTGCGGCCGGCGACCTTGGTGGCGATGAGCAGTTTGTCCCGGTTTTTGCGGCTTGCCAGCCACGTCCCGATGATCTCCTCAGTACGCCCTTGGGTCTCCGCCTTGGGCGGAATGGGGTAGATCTCGGCCGCATCGAAGAAATTGATGCCGTGCTCGACGGCATAGTCCATTTGCGCGTGCCCTTCGGCCTCGGTGTTCTGCTCGCCATAGGTCATGGTGCCAAGGCAGAGCGCGCTCACCTTCACGCCGGTGCGGCCAAGTTCGCGATAGTCCATTCGTCCTCCCGTCCTTGAGCGCCGGCAGACGTTAACGCCGCATAAACGTTAACAGAGTCTTATGCAGCGGCGCCCAATTTGCCGCCTAACCCAGTTGTTAAGACTGGTACCGTAAGACAGGGAATCGGGCACGCCCAAAGGCGGACATTTCCCGGATACTTGTCCCGGATACTTGTCCCGGATACTTGCATGGCAGACTCCTTGAGCCCCCCGCGTTTTCGGCGCAACACCTGGGCCGCGCTGCTCCGCGCGCGCGCCGGCCGTCTTATGACCACGTCAACGGTCTTGTCGCTGGCGCGGATCGCCGGCGCGGGCGCAGGCTTTCTCACGCAGGTGCTGCTGGCGCGCACGCTACACGCTTCGGCCCTTGGCGTGTTCTTCTCCGTGACGAGCCTGGCGGCCGTGGTGGGCCTGGTTGCCACCTACGGCTATCCGCTGATCGCACCCCGTTTCGTGTCGCGCTACCGGGAGCAGGGCAAACTAGGCCTGATCGCTGCCTTTGTGGCCCGGGCGCGGAGGGACGCCACGCTGTATGCGGCCATCGCCACCGGCGCGGCAGTGGGGCTTGGACTGTTGTGGCCGTCGCTCAGTGTCGAGGAGCGCTTGGCCACGATCGCCGCCGCCCTGTCTATTCCGGCCCTGGCGGCGCTTCGCTTCAACGGCGCCCTGGCCACTGCCCTGCGGCGCTTCCATCTGGCCTATTTGCCAGATACTTGCATCAGGCCGTTCCTGCTGCTGGCTGGCGTACTCCTGATGCTCGCAGCAGGTATCACGCTGACGGCGCCGAACGTCGCCTTGCTCCTCACCGTCATTGTCGTAGGGCTTGCACTCACGCAGTTTTTCTTGTTGCGCAAGGATCTCCCGCGCGTCGAGAGCACGGTACAGCCAGAAGCGCCGGTCCGGTACGTCAAGATCTGGCGCCGCGAGGCGAGGCCTCTGATCCTCGTCGCGCTACTCACCTATTTCTTCGCCGACGTGAACATTCTCATCATCACGCCGCTCCTTCAAAGCGCCGACACCGCAATCGTCGGACTGTGTCTGAAGCTTGCTCTGCTTGTGGGATTCGCCGTGCAGGTGACGCAGCAGCTTGTCGTGCCCGATCTTGCGGATGCCCATGCGCGGAAAGAACACGGCGCCATACGCGGCATTCTGCTCAAGGCGCTCGGCTTCCCCGTGGCCGTGACCATTGCCGCCTTGGTGTTCGTCGCATTGTGGGGCGAGACGCTGCTGTCCTTGTTCGGCCCGGAGTTCACCGGCGCCAAGGTGCCGTTGCTTATTCTCCTAGGGTGTCAGCTCGTCCGGGCGGCATTCGGTCCGAACGTTCCCCTGCTCACGGTCATCGGCGCCCAGCGTCACAATGCTCTGGTCTGCATGGCAGCGCTTGTCGTCTTGGCGCTCGCCAACGTGATCCTCGTGCCGGTCTATGGTGTGCTTGGCGCGGCGTTTGCCGTGACCATCGCCACGGTCTTCTGGCTCGGAGCTTGCTCAATCGTGCTGGCACGCTTGAGCGGGCTTCGGACCGATGCCGTCCATCTTCTGGGCCCGCATAGAACCGCGCCGAAGGCGCACGCTTAGGGCTGCGTTTCGATCGTGCCCATCTGGCCCGTCTCTTCCGATACCTCCTCCTCGGTGGCGAAGACATACGTGAAGATCAGCCACAAGGCGAAGGCTACGGCGATGAGGACAGCGATGGTCTTGCCGACAGGACCGAACGACAAAGGCATGATGGCCACTCATTCATGGTTAAGGGGTGGACGCGACCCTAGCCAAAGCGACCATCGCGATCAATGGCAAGCTCTGACGTCACAGGCGAGACCTCGCGGGGCGACGGAGGCGTTTCAATTGTTGCCGACAACACGGTAGATTGCGCATGAGCCGAAGACCGAAAGTGAGCCTTGCATGACCGCACAGACGCAGGACGCAAGCGCGGCACTCGATGTCATGGAAGAAATCGTTGCGTTCGAGCGCGCCGAGCCGGACGTGTTGTTGTCCGAGCTTGCGACGCTGTTGCTCGGCTTGCAGGGAGATTCGCCATACCGGCCCCGCGTGCACCGGCTGATGGGTGTGGTGCAGATGCGTTTGAAGCGCGGCGACGATGCACTGCGCGAGCTTGCCGAAGCGAAGACCTTGGCGGAAGCGCTGTCGCCGCCGGACCCTCTTGAGCTCGCCAAGATTGGCCGTGAGACGGCCACCATTCGTGCGGCCCAAGGTGCTGTGGAGGAGGCAGCTGAGACTCTGCGAACCTCGCTCGCGCTCGCCGCCCTCGAAGACGACGCTGGCGAAGTCGCCAGGGTGGTCGCGGCGATCGGCAGCTTGGAGCGGGATGCGCAGCGCTTCGCCGCCGTCAGCCATCTCTATCAGGGTCTTGTGTCGAAAGGGGCCGTCTCAATGCTGCCGCCGCGCGAGGCCGAAGCGGTGCGCGCCGATCTATGTCACGCGCTCAACCGGCTGGGGCGGCATGAGGATGCCCTGCATGAGGCCTCCGCCTTGCGCGAGGCCCTGCCCGAGGGCGCTGACGGCGGTCTGTTTCTCGCGCGGCTGGAAGAGGCCCGCGCGCTCTGCGGGCTCGGTCGTCACGAGGATGCGGAGCGCGCGTTGGTTGACGCTCAAACGTTGCTGCCGGAACGGGACGGTGCACGTGAACACTCGGCATTCATCCAGGCGGTGACGGAGTTGCAGGAAGCCAAGGGCGGTCCGCCCGCCGTAGAGAGTTTGGCGCAACTCGCCGCCAACGCCGCGAATGACGGTCAGACGGCGCAGGCGGTTGTCGTCGGCCGGGCGCTGGCCGATGCGTGGCACGCGCGTGGCGAGGGTGGTCGAGCCCGCGAGGCACTGGCCTTGGCCCTGCGCACCGCGGTGAGGCACGGCTTCGATGAGGCCGCAGACGGGCTTCGTGCTGACCTCGTCAAACGGGGGGCGGGGCAGGTGGAAGACCTCGCCGCGACGATCGATCTGATCGGCGGCGGCGACGAATTGGTGCGCATCATGCGCCTGCGCAGACTTGGTGCGGGCCCGCGCGGTGCCGTGTGGTTGGCCGTCAATCTTGCTGACGGCGACTTGGTGACCCTGCGGGCCGTCGATCTGGAGGGCGCCGACGACACCCACCGGGAGGCGGCGATCGCGGCGTACAAGACAGTTTTCGTTCCTGCTGCGCGGCTGGACGATCCGCGCGTGGTCAAGACACTGTCGCTGCGCCTCGCGCCGGGCCGCGCGCTCTATGTGACGCAGCGCTATGTCGAGGGCCTGAACCTGCGGACGCTGTATAGGCCAGGCGGTTCGCCCTCGCGGCTTCTCACGATCTTGGCTGGCGTCGCCGATGGGCTCGCAGTGCTCCACGCGCAAGGGCTCGCGCACCGGGATCTCAAACCGGAGACGGTCATCGTCACCAGTGGGCACGGCATGGAGTGGCCTGTCCTCATCGGTCTCGGAGTGCCGCTGCCAGGGCAAACGGACGGGGCCTTCGCGTCGCCGGCGACACCCCCTTATGCGGCGCCGGAGCAGACGGAGGGGCAGCCGGGAGACGCCGCCGCGGATGTCTATGCGCTCGGCCAGATGATCGCCGAGATTTGGGGCGGTGAGGCTCCCGTCCGCCAGGGGCTCGGCCGGCTCTGGCAGCGCCGGACAGCGGATGGCATGCCGCGCGCGCTCCAGGAAGTCGTCGCGGACATGCTCTTGCCGGACCCGGACAAGCGTCCTTCCGACCTCAGCTCCGTGGCTGAGGCGCTTCGGCGCCAGAGCGGGGAGGCGGCAGGGGCGGCGCCCTGAGCTGGGCGCTGAGGCACAGGTAGATCGCCATGAGGCCGATGGCGCAAATCCACCATGTTTGCCACATGCCCCACGCGAACGCGGCGATGGTGGCGAAAGTCGTAAAGGCCGCCGCCGCATAGGGTTGGACGGTTCGCGGCAAGCTGCCAGCGCGCAAGATCACGAGCGCGCCTGCGACCGCCAGCAGAAGCGCGCCGACCGCGCCGAGCTCGAACCAAGTCTGCAAGAAGAGACTGTGGCTGTGATGGCCGGTGGTGCGCGGAAACCGATAGTCCGCTGGCCGTCCCGCGCGCGCGTGGTCCTCAGCATCTTTCGTACGGGGCCGCGTGGCGCCTATCTCCCGCGTGGTGTTCACGCCCACGCCTAGCCAAGGATGTTGAAGCGCATGCTCCGCCGTGGTGTCCCACAGGATGATGCGCGCCTTGTGAGACGGCGGCACGGACGGATGCTCGTGGAGCTTCGCATCGTGTGCCAGGAAGCTCGCGGGCACCACGAGAATGAAGGCAAGGCACCACAGCACCGCGAGGGCGCGAATCACCAGACGGCTCCATTGCCAGGCGGCCGCAAAAACGAGCGTGGAGGCGAGCATCGCGACTTGAGAGGAACTGTGCTTGGACGTGAAGACCGTGATCGCGGTCGCCACGAAGATCGCGGCAAGGAGCAAAAAGCGATATCGGCTTGCGAACCCCGCCTGCACCAAAAGCGCCGGCCACATATTGAGCATGATCACGGTCAGGCCAAGATTGAGCACGCTCAAATTGATCTTCGTCACGACGCCGTCGACCACGGTGATCCGTTTGACGTTGTCCGGCCGGATCGCCGGAAGCGCGTTGAGCACGAAGCGCGTGAGGCCGCCGGCGGTCAGGGTCTCGATGACAAGATAGGTAAGCCCCAACGCGGCGCCGGCGGCGAAAGCGCGCCCGAATGTCTGAAGCTGCCGCTCGTTCAATTGGGTTACGGCCCGGCCCGCCGCGATCACCAGCAGGGTCGCTCCGAGGAGCAGCGCAGCTTTGGCGAAGCCCGCACCCGGGTCCAGAGCCCAGGAGGCGTTGAGGAAGGCATAGCCACAAAACGCCAAACAGCCGACAAGGGCGGCGTTCGGGGTGGTCAATGACTTCCAATCCCGACCGTGCCACCAGGCGGCGGCAATCAAGACGAGGCCGATCAAGGGCAGGAAGACTTGCGTAAGGCGTGGCGCGACCGCCGTCAGGAGGGGCGCGGCGAAGAAAGCAATGGTTGCGAGCCTGCGGAGCGTGTCGCCGCTCGCCCTGGTCGTCATGCGCCAATTCCCCCACCGTTCATGCCCAACCCATAGCAAGCCCGACCCCGCAAGGCGAGCGGCCGCACGCGGGGCCTGCGGGCTCGCCTTGACAAGGCGCCTGCGACAATGGCGTCTCATTGGGCATGACGTCGGTCAGGTCGAAAGGCAGCTAAATGTGCGGAATCGCGGGGTTCCTCGACGCCAGGCGGCGCTCCGGCGACAACGAGCTGAAGGCGCTCGCCGCGAGCATGGCGGGAGCCTTGCGTCATCGTGGACCCGATGCTGAGGGCGTCTGGGTCGACGCCGACACCGGGGTCGCGCTGGGGCACGCGCGGCTCTCAATCATCGACCTCAGCCCCGCCGGCGCGCAGCCCATGGTCTCGGCGTCCGGTCGCTACGTGCTCTCCTATAACGGCGAGGTCTACAACGCCGGTGAGCTGCGCGCCGAACTGGAGCGGGCCGGTACGCGCTTCCGCGGTCACTCCGATACGGAAGTGCTGGTGGAAGGGTTTTCCCAATGGGGTATCCGCGCCACCGTCGAGCGAGTGATCGGTATGTTCGCTTTCGCCGTGTTCGACCGGCAGGCACGGGTGATGACGCTGGCGCGCGACCGGCTTGGCATCAAACCGCTTTATTGGGGGTGCGCGGACAACCGCGTGATCTTCGCCTCCGAGCTGAAGGCGTTCGCAGCGCTCCCCAACTTCGCTCCCGAGATCGACCGCCAGGCGCTCGCCGCGTATCTGTGCACCGGCTACGTACCGGCGCCCTCCAGCATCTATCGGGATGTCGGAAAGTTGGAGCCCGGTACGTTGCTGACGATCGACGACAATGGGAAGACACACGTCGAGCAGTACTGGTCGCTGCTCGATGTGGCCGTTGGGGCGCGCGCGGCGCCGATCGATGCGAACGACGACGCTGCGCGCGATGCGCTTGAAGAGATTCTCGGCGATGCGGTCACGCGGCGCATGGTCGCCGACGTACCGCTTGGCGTGTTCCTGTCGGGCGGAATCGATTCCTCGACCGTGACGGCGTTGATGCAGGTGGCTAGCGCGAACCCTGTGAAGAGTTTCTCGATTGGGTTTCACGAACATGCCTACAACGAGGCGACTCACGCGAAGGCGGTCGCGGCCCATCTCGGCACGGACCACACCGAGCTCTACGTGACCGCGGCTGAGGCGCAGGCCGTCGTGCCGAAGCTTCCCCTCATCTACGACGAACCGTTCGCCGACTCCTCGCAGATTCCAACTTTCCTCGTGTCGGAGATGACGCGGCAGCACGTCACCGTGGCGCTTTCTGGTGACGGCGGTGATGAACTGTTCGCAGGCTACAATCGCTATGCGCAAGGCTTGCGCTTGGCTCGCCTACTGCGGCTCTTGCCGCGACCAGTGGCGGTGTGTCTGTCGCGCATGATCGGCGCGTTGCCGCCGTCGGCCTGGGACCGGATGTTCTCTGCGGTCCCGGAGTCCTTGCGCCCGCGGCTCGCGGGAGACAAGGCCCAAAAGCTCTCCTCTGTGTTGGGTAAGGACGCGAGCGGCTATTATCGCGCGCTGATCGCTCCATGGGCGGAGGCTTGGTCCTTGGTCGATGGCGCAGCAGCACCGGAGCAGAGTGCATTCAGCGGCGCGACGCGCGCAAAGCTCGGCGATGATCTGTCGTGGATGCAGTACGCCGACAGCGTCACGTATCTGCCCGACGACATTCTGACCAAGGTCGATCGCGCCTCGATGGCCGTTTCGCTGGAGGCACGTGTGCCGCTGCTCGACCATCGCGTGGTCGCCTTCTCATGGCGGCTGCCGGACCGCTTCAAAGTGCGCGACGGGAAGGGTAAGTGGCTGCTCCGGCAGGTTCTACAAAAATACGTGCCGAAAGCCCTCGTGGAGCGGCCAAAGATGGGCTTCAGCGTCCCGATCGACGCGTGGCTGCGCGGTCCCTTGAAGGCCTGGGCTGCCGATCTCCTCGATCCTGCGGCGATGCGGCGCACCGGACTGATCGACCCGGGACCGGTCCAGGAGAAATGGGCCGAGCACCTCTCGGGTGCGCGCAACTGGCAGCACTTTCTCTGGAACGTCCTGATGTTCGAGGCCTGGCACCGCGAATACCGCTGAATGCTCCGGCGGACCCTACCTCAGGACCTTCCCGGGATTGAGGATGCCGTTGGGGTCGAAGCTCGCCTTGATCTTGCGCATCAACTCCACGGCGAGCTCCCCTTTCGCGTGGGGCAAGAGATCGGCCTTCATGCGCCCGATCCCGTGCTCGGCGCTGATGGAGCCGTCGAGATCGAGCACGATCTCATGCACCGCGGCATTCAAGGCCTCCCAGTTTGACAGGAACACCGCTTTATCCATCTCGACCGGCTGGCTGACGTTGTAGTGAATGTTGCCGTCGCCGAGATGCCCGAACGGCACAGGCCGCGCGCCGGGGATCATGAGTTCGACAAGCTGATTGGCCCGGGCGATGAACTCCGGCACCTTGGCGACTGGCACGGAGACATCGTGCTTGATGCTGCCGCCTTCGAATTTTTGTACCTCGCTCATCAGCTCGCGCAAACGCCACAAGTCCTGGGACTGCTGGAGCGATGCCGCGATGACGGCGTCCGCGACCTCCTCTTGCTCGATGGCTTTTGCCAGAAGCGTTTCGGCCAGCTGCCGGGGCTCCTCGCCGACGCGCGGGCTCGTCAGTTCGAAGAGCACGTACCAGGGATGGGTATTGGGAAACGGATCGCGGGTCTTCTCCGCGTGCTTCACCACGAATTCGAGGCCGAGGCGCGGCAAGACCTCGAAGGCGGTCAGCATGGCGCCACTTGCCTCGTGTACCCGGGTAAAGAAATCTGGTGCCTGCGCCAGGTCGTTCAGCCCGGCCATGCATGTCACGCGCTCCATGGGCCTTGGAAAGAGCCGCAAGACCGCGGCGGTGATGATCCCCAGCGTGCCTTCTGAACCGATAAAGAGATCCTTCAAGTCGTAGCCGGTGTTGTCCTTGCGGAGACGCTTCAGGCCGTGCCACACGCGCCCGTCTGCCAGCACGACTTCGAGACCGAGTGCAAGCTCCCTCGCGTTGCCATAGGTCAGCACCGCTACGCCGCCGGCATTGGTGGCGAGCACGCCGCCGATTTGGCAGCTCCCCTCCGAGGCGAGGCTCAAAGGAAACAATTTGCCCGCGCTCTCGGCCACTTGCTGCGCCGTGGCGAGGGTGAGACCTGCATCGACGGTCATCGTGTTCGATGCCAGATCGACATCGCGCACATGGTTCATGCGCTGCAGAGACACGACGATCTGATTGCCGCTTTCGTCGGGAATCTGGGCGCCGACGAGACCGGTATTGCCCCCCTGAGGCACGATCGCGATGCACTTCTCATTGGCGTATTGCAGGATTTCTGCGACTTCGTCGGTGCTGCCCGGCTTCAGGATAAGAGGCGCCTTGCCTTGGTAGCGGTCACGCCACTCCGTGAGGTAGGGGGCCATGTCCGCCTCGTCGCGGATGGCGTGCTCCTCACCGACGATGCGTACAAGAGCGTCGATGGCCGCGGGACCAGGGGATCGGGGCTTTGCTGCGGCGCTCATGGATGAGGGTTAGCGCGCTTTGGGCGGAGAAGGCAAATGCGCCAAGTGCGGGATCGCTTTACGCGTCCCTTAGATAGCGCACCACCTTCTCGCCGTGATTTTCCGGCGCAAGCAAGGCGTCACGCCACTAGACCGGGAAGCCATTGCGGTATCTCTGATCGTCCAGGGCGCCGCTCAGGAAGGGATGCTGTTCGCCTGTGCTTGGATCGACGGGCGCGCTTCGGATGCGAGACACAGTCTCGATCGAAGGGCGGACGTCATCAAGACTGAAGCCATTGTCGGCGATGATCTGCTCGTAGCTCTGCGTGTGAAGATCGGTGAAGCCGCTAGAGAACTCCAGCTCCTCGTCATTGATGGTGATAGACCGGAACGTCGTCTGACCGGCCGGGATGTTCTGCGGCAGGTCGCGGCGATTGATTGACAGAAACCAACGTACGCGCGCCTTCTCGTACTCCAGGTAGCCGGAGGCACAATCCGCCGCGCGATGATGCACGTGGTTCTCCTGGAGCGGGCCGAACACAAATGTCAGCATGTCGTAGAAATGAACGCCGATATTGGTCGCGATGCCGCCGGACTTGTGCTCGTCACCTTTCCAGGAGGCGTAGTACCAGCGGCCACGCGAGGTGATGTAAGTCAGGTCCACCTCGTGTTTATGGTCTTGCCCGTTGGCTTGGACTTTCTCCTTCAGCGCGATGATTGACGGATGCAGGCGCAGCTGGAGGATCGTGTTGACCTTGTTCCCCGTGCTCTGTTCGATTTCCTGAAGCCCGTCGATGTTCCACGGATTCAGCACCAGGGGCTTCTCGCAAATGGCGTCGGCGCCGGAACGCATGGCGAAGCGCACGTGAGCGTCATGGAGATAGTTGGGCGAGCAGATGCTAACATAGTCGATGCGCTCGCCGCGCCGGCGCAGCTTGTCGATGTGGCGGTCAAAGCGTTCGAACTCGACAAAGAAGCGCGCCTCAGGGAAGTAGCTGTCCATCTGTCCGACGGAGTCGGCGGGATCGAAAGCAGCGACGAGCGCGCCACCCGTGTCTTGGATGGCGCGCATGTGCCGCGGCGCGATGTAGCCTGCGGCCCCGATCAGCGCATACGTCTTTGAGCCGGCGCCATTCGTGCTCATTTGGATACCCCCACTTGAACAAACAGGGTCGTCTGGTTGTCACAATCTGCTGGCCCCGCCATCCGCCCGGCCCGTCCGGGGCGGTTGAGCAAGACCTAAGACCTCAGGTTTTCTTGCAGGAAATGTGGTCCAAAATCCGCACGGCGCAGTGCCCGTCACCGCACTCCCTGCACATCCACGCGGGGCCTATATCCCGGCTCCGTCCATAGCCGGTTCCTGGCATATTTGACAAGTTCGGTCCACGGGCTCCAGCCGTGGTGAAGGCGCGTGGCAGCCGGTCTCGCAGCCGATCGACTGCTCAGCCACCGGCAAATTTCCCAGAGTCTCTAGGTATCGTGACGTTGGTTTTGGGCGCGATGCGCCCCGATCGTCGCATCGATCAGTGCGGCCGTTTGCTCGCTGCGAGCCTTCCAGGAGTGCTCGTGCCTTACAGAGGCGTATCCGCGCCGTCCCATTTCCGCTGCGGTCGCCGGTTCGGCAGCTAGCTTGGCCACGGCTGCGGCCAGTGCATCTGGGGCATCGGGAGGAATGACGATACCGCAATCGGCAGACCGGATGAGATCTGCCTGCCCGGCATAGTCGGATACGATGGCCGGCGTTCCGCAAGCGAGGATCTCACACAGTTTGACCGGAAAGAGCCCGGTGTTGTCCTTGTCGTCCTGACGGGTCTTTGGGACGAGGCCCGCGAGTGCCCTAACGACCACGGATGCAACGTCGCGATAAGGCAGCTTGCCGATATAGCGAATTCGTGGGTTCGTCCGGGCCGCCTCCTCGACATCCGCTCTCAACTGACCGTCTCCAACAAAGACGAGGTGCGTATCCTGGGGCCACGCCGCCGAAGACGCGGCCTCAATCATCGTGTGGACACCCTGCCAGCGAGCAAACCCTCCAAAGAAGACGACATATCGTTCAGGCAACTCAGCACGAGGTTCGCGCTCTGGATTGAAGACATCGAGGTCCACGCCATTGGGCACGACCTCAATTGTGGTGTCGCACCCTTGATCACGCAGCCAAGCCTTGAGCTGCGGTGTTACCGCTATCAGAGCGTCGGCCCGCAAGTACTGTGTTTGCTGAAGCGCGCGAAGCGGCCATTCGAACGCTTTGAGCCATGGGTAGGTCGTGATGATGTCGGTATAGGGCCCGTTCACCTCGTGAATGGCGGGGACATTTCGCAATCGTGCCGCCAAGGCGACCGGGAGAGCCATGTTGTGCGCTCTGATGTAGAGCAGGTCATAGTTGCCGAGTGCGCCTATCAATCGCGATTGGAGCCAGATGTACTCCCAGATCCGCCGCCATAGTCCCGGCGATTCTTCTGAGGTCGCATAGCGCGGACTATAGAGGTCGACCTCATAGCCCAACGCGCGCAGGCCATTCACAATCGAGAAGACGTGAGTATAGGAGGCTTGCCCCTCGCGCGGGGCCTCCAGAGTCAAGTACGCTATACGCGCTTTAGGCATGCGCGGACAGGCTCTCGTAGAGTTCTCGAAGCCGTGGAGCGTAGGCTTCCCAGCTGTTGGTTCTGATGAACTCCTTGCAGTTTTCGCGTGCTTTTTCCCACGCATCGTCCTTGAGACCGTTCACGGCGTTTGCGATGTCATGCTTGTCGAAATCTCGCGGCAACAGAAAGCCGATACCGGCCTTTCGGATGATGGCTCCCATCTCGACGAGGTCCGTGGCGAGAATGGGTACGAGAGCGGCGGGATATTCCCAAAGCTTGTTCGGCGTGCAGTAGAGATGGTTGAGGCCCGCGTCTTCATATGGAATCACGCCAAGCGTGGCGCCAGCGGACCACTTCAGCAACTCGTCTTGCGGTACGCCGGGCAGAAACACGATCGCCGGCGCGCTCCCCTGGCGTGTATTGGCTTTCGCCAACTCGCGCAGCTCTGGCTCAAGGTTGCCCCAGCCCATCAGCACGACAGACCAGTTGGGCTTCAAGAGCGGGGCAGCTTCGACGAGTTGGCGAAGCCCTCGCTTCAGCCCCAAGCCTCCCTGGAACAACAGGATCTTCTGATCGCGGGGTAGTCCCGCTGCCTCATGCAGTCGCCCATCGTAGAGCGGCGGCGGTTCTGCCATGGTCGCATTCATGACGATCGTCGGTTCGGGCAGTTTTGCGTAATGCTCCTTATAGAAATCGCCGAAACTCTCACTGATGGTGACAAAGCCATCTACTAAATCTTGATTCTCGGCAATGATTCTTGCGTGATATTCACCAAGCGAGGAGTCCAATGAGGCGAGTTGCTCGTAGATTTCATGGGCATCCCAGACAACGGGAACGCCGAAATCACCTTTAAGAACGCGTGCGCCCAAGAGCGGTACGTGGTCATGAATATGGATGATATCGGGGGGCTCGTTCCTTTTGACGCTCTTCACCAGGGCGCTCGATATGGACTCATAGTTCTTGGTTTGAGCGAACCCACTCAGTCGCCGACTGCGTTTGATCTGCTTGACCAAGAAGCGTCGAGCCTTCGAAAGGATGATTCTTGCCCATCGGACGGACGGCAAGTTTGGTGACAGGTGCACCACGATCTGCGTTCCTGGAATGAGATGACGTTCGCGCCGTCCGGTTCCCGAAATGCCGTGAATCTCGACCTGATAGCCCGCAGCGTCTAGCGTCTTGGCCTCTTTGAGAACCCGAGAGTCTCTGAGAACGCTGTTGTGCGCCAACACGGCCACTCTCAATGGTCGCTTGGGGTGGGAGTTACTCATCGGAAGAACGGGTCGTTACAAGGTGGGTGAAGCGCTTGAGATGGCGGTAGGCCGACGAAGACTCCATCCATTATGCAGCCTAGCGGCCTACTTCAACAACTCCTCAAGGTGCTCTGTAATCCTAGCGGCCGTATCGCCGTTGCCATACTCCTCGATCTCCCGGCGTGGCGTGGCATAGTGCGGAGTTCGCCAAAGTCTGTTCCAGCCGTGCGACACAGTCTCATTCCATTCCGTCTCGCCGCGGAGTGTCACGCAAGGCACCCTGTAGAAGTACGCCTCTTTCTGCAGACCTCCGGAATCGGTGAAGATCGTTTTCGCCTCGCTTATCAGGGACTGGAAGTCGACGTAGCCAAGCGGCTCGATAATTCTAACTCCCTTCGGATTGCGACCAAGATCGGCGAGACAGCTCCGCGTACGTGGATGGATTGGGAAGACGATCTCCGCTTCCTCCGCTTGGCGCTCGATGAAATCCATGAGTTCGCCTAAGCGATCCAGCTGGTCCGTGTTTTCCGCGCGATGGATCGTGCACACCGAGTATTGTCCAGCCTCAAGGCCGAGCTCGTCGAGTATGCCAGACTTGGATTGCGTCAGCTTCTTCACGTCAAGGCACGCGTCATACATGATATCGCCCACGTGCCATACGTTCCGCGTGATGCCCTCGTTCTCCAGGTTCTTCACGGATTCATAGGTCGAGCAGAAAAGCGCGTTGCTTAGGTGGTCCGCGACAACCCTGTTTATCTCCTCTGGCATATACCTATTGAACGAGCGGAGTCCGGCCTCCACGTGAGCCAAGGGAATATGCAATTTGCTTGCGGCAAGAGCTCCGGCCAGCGTCGAATTCGTATCACCGTAGACGAGCACAAAGTCAGGTTTCTCATCGAGCATGACCCGCTCGAGTGCTTCGAGCATTTGCCCCGTCATTTGGCCGTGCGGCCCACCCTTTACGCCAAGGTTCCAGTGCGGCTCCGGAATGCGCAGCTCATCGAAGAAGACGTCCGACATCTTCGAGTCATAGTGCTGACCGGTGTGCACCAGCTTCTCGGACAAGATGTCTGACTTTGCGAGCGCCCGGCTCAGCGGGCCGGCTTTGACGAATTGCGGCCGCGCGCCGACAACTGACATTATTACACGCATAAGGCCCCTCGGGCTCCTCTAGACTGGTGTGGTTATGAATGGCCATGCCCCGGCGATGGCATTGGAGTACGTCGAAATCCGCGGTGCGACGTCTCGGTGGTGAGTATCCTAACTTTCGGGAAAACACAAAATAAGGTGTCAACGAAATAGCCCAGAATGGGCTGTCGCGAAGCTGCATCACGTCCTGCCCTGAAAACAGGGAGTTCTTAAACGGCTTGCGGTGATGCGGATCCCCATCGCAGAGCAGTGCTTGAAGCGTCTGTCCTACGGCCTGGAGGCGCGGGCCAGCGGTCGATATAGGTCAAGCAGTATTTCCTTCTGCGCGGCCCAGCTGTACTTGCCGTTCAGTGCGGCCTGCCCCTCGGCGGAGAGCTTGTATCGGTCGCGGCACTCTACCGCCTCGCGCAGCTTGGCCGCAATGTCAGCCGGGCTAGTCTGGTCCATGATCGGGCCGATCCCGAGTTCGGCGACGAAAGCGGCCATGTCCGGCAGGTTGGAGACACAGACCGGTATTCCTGCATAGGCTGCCTCGAATAGCTTGTTCGGCATTGAGTGCCTGTAGCTGAGCGTCGCATCCTGTATGGGGCACACCGCTACGTCAGCATCGGCAATGACCACCGGCACCGTTGTCGCCGGCACGGGAGAGTGGAGCGAGACCCGATCGGCGACGCCGAAGTGCTGGGCAGCGTCGAGCAGCCACCTGTCTTCCTCCCGGTGCCGAGGTCCCAAGACAGCGAGCTGATAGCCCGGCAGGCTGACGAGCGCTTCTGCCACCTTATCGAGCCCGCGGTGAACTCCAGAGATACCTCCGGTGTAGACGACAAGTGGCACGTCGGCGCCCAGGCCTGCCATTGAGCGGATGGTTGGAACGCGCTGGCCGACGGAGTTCTTCGCGATCTCCGGAGAGTTCATGACGAGGCTCACGTTCGGAAAATGGGATTTATAAGCGGCAGCGATGCCCTCCGACACAGTGATGATGTCGTCCACGGACTTCAACGAGGCCCGTTCTAGCCGGTCTATGAAACTCTTTTTGGCTGGAGGCAGTGGCGGAATGCGCTCGACTTCGAGTTCGTGCGCATCATAGATGAGCTTTGCCCCGAACATCCGCTTCACCGCTACCCCCGCTGGCAGGGTGTAGAGGTCGTGCGCGTGGACCACGTCTGGTTTCTCCGTAAAGCCCTGTTCGATCAGGTTGACGGCAAAGAGCGTGTGCCGGTTGTAGAAAAGCTCCTCCTGGGCGGTTTTGCGTAGCTCCTTGTACTCCTCATACCTTGGCACTGTCTCGCGCAACCTCTGGATGCGCCGGCGCTTCTCCCTGATCTCGTTCTCCAACCTGCTGCGTCCCCCGAGGTCCGTGATCAGACTCAACAGCGTGGTGGTATTGCTTTGGCGCGAATTGCGCTTCTCGGTCGCGGCCACGACCTGTGTTGTCAGTTCTGTTAGCTCGCTCAGAGTGCGTTGGTAATGGCCATACGGTCCGAGCATAAGATCACGGACCTTCTTGTTCCGTTCGAACGGACTGCGGATGACCTCAAAGATCTCCTCACCAAGTGCCTTTCGAGGATCGTCGATGCCGCGAGTATCCGGCTGATAGCACTCGAAGCGAACGACCTGGATGTCGTCCACGACTTCATCATGCCGGAGCCCTTTTTGCCATCGGCAGTAGAGATAAACTGCGGCCCCAGCCTCTCGCAGAGCCCGCGCCTCCTTCATGACCCGCGCATCTGCCGTTCCCGTGTTGTGTACAAGCGAGAATACCGTAAGGCCTGAGAGGTCTTCATCAAGAGCTTTGGACGAGCTTCTGCGCATCTATGCTCCGTAACCCGGAAAGAAATTGGTATGGTAATTTAGAACGTAAACAGAAGAAAGAAACGGCCCTCCTGCATCTATGTGGAGCAGTTGGAGAATTCAGCCATCACCGTGCTTGCCGCCCGCTTGTAGCTGTCGAATGCCTGCACCATCTGCGACTCTATTTCTTTCGGCATCCGCTTGGTTGGTTCGTTCTCTTTGAGGCCCTCTATCGTCGGGCCGCTCATCAAATTGAGAAAATTCGCTAACATCCATATTTCGTTGTCGTAATGCCGCCGAGCGAGTGTCGTCAAATCGTCTTCCTCGAACACCGGTGTAGGCAAGTGTGCCAAGACCCGGCCAGCGTCAACGCCGCTGTCGATGACATGCAGGGTGTTTCCGAGGGGGTACCCTTTTAGAATCGCCCATTTGAAGGAGTCCAGTCCGCGAGCGCAGGGTATCAAGCCCGCGTGCGCATTGAGTATCTTTCCTGAATTCGCGAAATCCGCCTCGATCAGATTCGAGCCGCATACAACGAAATGGTCGTATTGGTCGACAAGACGGTGCCACTCCGAATAGGAATGCAGCTCCCTCCCAAATCTCTTGGCTAGAGATTTCGGATCGGGCCCCGTGAACTGATCCGGTCTGTGGCTGAAGAGCACTTCACGTTTCGGGCGCTGCTTGAATGGGGTCAGAAGGAAGTCGACATCCCGAACGCCGGCATTCCATAGCCCCAAGAAAACTTGGGACGTTTTCTGGTGTGGCGCGTCGTACGTTAGCAAGCATATTTTCATTCGAATTTCGCCCGGCATGCGGACGTCCGTACTAGTTCAGCGGTAGCCAAGTGACTACTGTTGAGGTGCAGGGGGGCACGCGATCTCGCTGTACAGTTTGACGAGCCGCTTTTCGTATACACCCCAGTTGTCGGATTCCACGAATTTCGCGCAAGCCTTCCGCGCCTGAGCGATCTCCTCCTCACTCAATCCGTTGATTAGATCAGCGATGTCTTGCGGCGTCGGAGACTTCGGCAGACACCAACCGATACTCCAATCGTCGAGGGTCCTTCTAATTTCAACGAGATCGGATGCGACAATGGGAACGCGCGCATTCGGATACTCCCAAAGCTTGTTCGGTGTGCAATAGCGATGATTGAGTCCATGGTCCTCATAGGGGATCACCCCGACCGTAGCGCCGGCGGTCCAGTAGGGGAGGTCCGCTTGCGGCGCGCCGGGAATAAAGCAGACAGGCGGGATATCGCGATCTGGACCAGCTCGTGCGATGTCTTTCAACTTCTCTTCAATTGGTCCCCAGCCCATCATCACGACGCTCCAGTCATGGTCAAGATGGGTTGCCGACGCGACCAAGGCTTCCAACCCTCTATGAGTCACGAACCCGCCCTGGTAGAGTGCAATTCTTTGGCTTGCCGGTAATCCGGCCGCGTCGTGCAGTCGGCCATCATCTGCCCGGGGAGGCATGATCTCAGTAGCATTTCGAATGACAATGGCCGGCCTCGGTAGCTTCTTGTGGCTACTCGCATAAAAATCCGCAAAGCTGTCGCTGATAGTTATGAACCGATCAATGCAATCGCTTGCTTCACGAATGATCGATGCGTTTAGTCGGCTCAAGTAAGGCGGCGCCTGTGCCAGATCCTCATAAATCTCGTGAGCATCCCAGACGGTAGTGGCGTCAGGATATGTCTGCCGAAGCTCTCTTGCCGCTACCAGCGCAATCGTGTCGTGAAGATGAATGACGTCCGGCTTGGGGCGATTTCCGATACTCTCAATTAACCTCTCAGCGATTTTTCTGAAGCGCCGCCCTCTCATTCTGCTGGGCAACATTCTGTCGGCAATATTTTTCAAGTAACGCGTGAAAGGCATTGACTCGGTCTTCGCGCGATTCACAGTACGACGACTCGCGACTTGCACTTTCTTCGCAGCGATGTGGAGCCAGCGCAAGCCACGTGTGGCATACTCCGATTGACCGGCGACTCTGTACGCATATTGCACAATTTCTCGGGCAAACTTTGTGAAGCGACCGTCATTGCGTATGCGTTCGCTGCCCTGACCGATGCTATCGGCAGACGGTTCCGTGAATGAGTTCAAGAAGATTTGCACATCCGTGCCAGGAACGGTCTTGATCTTTTCATCGGTCTTAGGATCAAAACCATGAACCTCCACGACATAGCCTTGCCGATAGAGTGATCGAGCCTCTTTCAGGACCCGGGCGTCGTGGACGACAGCATTATGGACAAGCATCGCCACTCTAGGCCGGGGTGCCGACAAATCTCCGCCTTTCGATGTGGCCCCAAACGCCATACTCAATCCTCTCACGTTATCCTCGGCTCCTCGTTCACAGTGAGACCCTCCGTGAGCTTTCTTGGGCAGTCGTTTCGACTGTTAGTGCATCCTACAGAAACGTTCCATTAGAATGCCGTCTCAATAAGTTTCATCGTCCTGGTCTACACCGCCTGCCTTGATGCCAGCGTTGCCCAGAGCTCGCGTCAGTTGCTTCGGCGAGGACGATTGGTCGAGCACCTCGATAAGCTCCTTCTGCTTAACCACGGCGGGATAGAACCGCCCGAAAGCGGAGACCTTCGAACTCAGAGTAATGAGCTGGCGGAAAGCCAGGAACAGCGCCAGCAAATAGACGATAGCGCTACTCCAGTCCGCGGTTTGAGTTGCGCCCGAGCTGTAGAAGACGAACCCAACGCAAAGGAATACGACCGTCGTTATGATTGTCGCGGCGAACCGTGCATACTCTGCCCAGAGTAGCCGATCGACTAGAGCCCTCGCGCGTTTGATGATCGCAGAACCCGGCTCCAGCTTCGTTGCGGCTGCATATTGCCCCTCTGCCGCGCCCTTGAGCAAGTGATCGAGCTCTGCCGTCTCTTCGCCGGCAAGGTCCACGACTGCGCGAGACGCATGCGATGCCTTGCGAGCGAAAAGCAGAAGGGCAAGCCCCGCAGATGGGACAAGAGCTACAAGAAGTGCAAGCGTCAATAAGGGCTGTGCAACTGCGGCAAAGGTCGAGAAGACCAGGAACCTAAGCGCGGGCGCGATGCTTGCCGCCACGATGCGCGAGAACGCTCCAAGTTGTGCCACTTGACGCAACGGACGGAGAAGCGAACGGCCTCCTAGGGACTCAACCGTAATGGAGCTTCGCTGACAGGCATTCCTAATCGCGACAAGCAAGGAATCCAGCGCGTGCAACTGATAGCGTTGCCAGAGCTGAAGAACCGTGTGCACTTCGATGAGCGAAAGGAATGCTGAGCTCCCCAAAGTGACCAGCAGAAATAGGCCGACGACCATCGCCATTTCGTCAGAACCCATTTCCGTCTGGATATAGGGGATGACGATAGGGCCCGGTGAACCAAGTTGTTCCAGAGCGTATTTGATCCCCACCAGAGCGCCTGCCTGAAGTGCTACGGCGGCGAATCCCAATACTGTTATCCACGTCAGGCTGGCAGGATATCGCTTCACGAAGTCGTTGAAGAACCAACGTGCCGTATCAAGATGAGAAGAGTGGTCGTAAAGCCCCATAGGACTCCGCAGAAGGCTGCGCTTCTTGGTGGCTGATGCAGGAAGCAACATTCTCTCCTTGATTGGGGCATTCTAATTCATAAAGGTGATTCTGCAGGGTCAGTCTAATAGCTGAGGTGACCAGCCCTCACCTGTTCGGCGTGATTGTTAGTGCATGACTGGCTTTTGGTCTATCTGGGCGATGGTTTCAGGGGCTTGACGGATCAATCACACGAAGGCTGAGCGAATCTGTCCAGAATGATGACTCCGGCGCCCGCAGCGGCGTAAAAACCGCAAGGGGCTCAAATATCGTGGTTCTTCCGCAATCTGGCTCAGGCCGCACCCGTTCATTGGTGTCGGTCTTCCCATGCCCATGATGCTCCTGGAGCAATCGCTCTAACGTGGCCCACCTCAAGCAGGCTGGTCTGTTGCCAAGACAGCCGTACACTAGCCACTCTCACCCTGGGAGATGGGATATTGTGCAATAATGACTTCTTCTGGGAGGGGTTGCCGGACGGCGAGAGCTTCTACAGTCTGGTAGATGCACAAGTCCTGATCGAGCAATGGCGGAATTATCACACCACAAGCAACCACAAGTTCCCTAGGCTACTATCCACCTGCGCCGGCAACCAAATGGTCAGGCGCAGCATACGCCCATTGTCCTCCAACAATCGAACTGGCCCTCTAAGGTGGGGCGATCAGGGTCCTGGGTAGCAATCAATGGATGTAGGGTCTCTTCTGAAAGACGCGGACAAAGCTGCTGACCGCAACGACATGGCGGGTGCCATCGAGTCTTGGCGGCGTGCTATTGAGATTGCAGACGGCAGCGTCTCCGAAGAAGTTTATCGTTCATATGCGAAGGCACTGCGCGAGACGAGAGATCTCGAAGAAGCCAAGGTTGCCATCAGCCAAGGCCTCGACAGATATCCAAACGATCTAGGACTGCTTGTCGAGCAAGGTCATTTGCTCGACAGGATCAAAGACTGGCCCGCGGCGGCGGAGGTGTGGGCAAGGGTCATTGCTGCACACGGCATCGCGTCGCCACCAACTGCCTTGGTAAGGTACGCGCATGCGCTCCGCATGATTGCTGATTTGGATTCCGCCGAGAAAGTCATCCTGGAGGCGACAAAACGTAGGGGTAAATCGCGCGCGGTCTGGTATGAGGCCGCAGAAATCGCAACCGCTCGGGGTGCATCGGAAGATGCGGCAGATCGGTGGCGGCAGTACTTCGACGTGTTCCCTAAGGGAACGCCCACGAAAGGCGCGTATGCACGGCGCGCAACAAGCGCGACTGCTCGAGGCGCATGGAAGTATGCGTTAGATCTGTGGCGGCGATACTTCAACGCGATCCCCTCTGAACCTGAGATAGCGCCCCCGGCGAGGGCGTACAAACAGCGCGCAATGGCCGAACTGGCAGCCAACCGGCATGTTGGCGCCGCCGCGACGATTGCGGAGGGGAAGCGACACTACCCGGACGACATCGATTTGCTCAACGCAGACGAAGCGCTCTTAGTTGTGCGAAGGCGGCCTGCCCGGAAACGGGAACCGTCACGCCTCGAGCTGCCTGATGGCATTGGTGTCAAGAGGGTCTGCGAGTGTTTTTGGGACATCGAGAAGAAGTACGATCTCGTCGACTGGCAAGTAAACGGCGTCTACGCATGGCCGCTCATGCGCATGCATATCTATTACGACTTGGCACAGAGGCTCAGCCTATACGATGCGCCTCATCCGGCACACGTCAAGTTCACTAAAGAAAGAGCGATTGATGGCCGAACTGGTTCGGCCATTAAGAGCGTCCTCGACTATTGCCGTGGCGGAGAAGTTCCTTCGGGCAAGCTGCCGGGGAGTCGGCCTTCCAATGTCGTGCCGGCAGCCGTGCGTTTGCCGGAGCGGAGTGAGGTACCATTGTGCGACAGCGATCTCCGCCACGCCGTGCTAACGACGCCGCGCAAGGTTGGCGGAAACGAACTTTACACGGAAGCTCTGCGGGTTGAACTCGGTGATAGGGCAATGTTGCTCGACCGTCCGCTGGGTCACGCCCTGATGGCGGGAGCATTGAGTTTCGATGAGCTGGCATCGCAGTTTCAACTGCATTTCCGGAAAGCTAGAGACGGTCTGATCCGCGCCGACGACCGCATTTTGTGTGCGGATGTGGCGGAGCATTTCTTGTGCCAACTGGGCTGTAGCATAGGTGACCTCGCGACACGATGTCAGCATTCGGTGACGAAATTCAATTCGGTGAGGGCAGGTTTCAGGGCCCTCTTCGAGCTCAATCCTGTAGAGACCTTTTTCCTGACGAATGCCTATACATCAACGATCCGAGCTGCACTCGCGGGGGCGCAGGACTGCGGCATCAAGACAGTCGAGCTTCAACATGGCTTCATTTCGCGGTTCCACTTGGGATATAGCTGGCCGGAGCGAAATGAAGTGCCGTACACGCCCGATGAGCTCTGGTGCTTCGGAGACTATTGGGAAGAGGTTACGCCGCTGCCGGCAAACGTGAAAGCGCGGACGATCGGTGCGCCGTATGTGAAGCGCTTGGGCGGCGAAGCACGGGTGCAGCGGCAGCCAAATCTGGTCGTCTTCACTTCACAGGGTGTCATCGGGCATAGTCTTTTGAAAATTGCCATTGAGACCGCGCGCAGGCGCCCTGACAAAGAAATCGTGTTCCGGCTCCACCCGAACGAGGTGCTCGATGACTATGCCGAACGCGTCATGGAACAGGATGCGGTGCCGGATAATTTCTCACTGTCCCATCGCGATCCCAATATCTTCAAGTTGCTAGCAAAGGCCAGCATCCAGGTGGGCGCCTTTTCGACAACGCTTCTAGAGGGTATGGTGTTGGGGGTTCGGGCTGTGGTGGTGGACCTGCCGGGGGCTGAGTACATGCTGCCTGTGATCGAGCGAGGCGATGCGCTATTTGTTGCAGATACAAATGAACTGGTCGAACGCCTCGACGACGCGCCGTTAGCGGAAGACCCAGAATACTACTACGCGGCGCCCGCATCTCCTCTCCTGACCTGAGGCGGCTTCGAAGGAAAACGAGAGGACCAGTTTGAAGAATTTTCGGCTACGTGAGCAAGACTTCGGTTATTTGCGCCCCTACATTATCGCCGAAATCGGAGTGAATCACGAAGGCAGCCTGGAACGGGCTAAGCGCATGATTGCGGCGGCTGCGCGGGCCGGTTCGCATGCGGCCAAGTTTCAGACCTACAAGGCGGATCTGATTGCGACACGAGGCTCAAGTCCAGCCTATTGGGATCGTACGCAAGAGCCAGCTTCCAGTCAGCATGCCCTGTTTCAACGCTGGGATACATTCGAGGAGAAGGAATACAGGGCCCTGGCGGAGGAAGCCCGAAACTGCGGTGTCGATTTTCTGTCGACGCCTTTCGATCTGAGTGCGGTTGATCTGATTTGTGAACTGTCTCCAGCTATCAAGATTGCTTCAGCGGACGTGACCAACGTTCCCTTGCTGCGCAAGATCGGCAGCAGCGGGCTTCCCGTTATCATGTCACTAGGAGCATCACGCATCGACGAGGCGGCGGCCGCAGTCGAGGAGTTGCGCCAGAGCGGTGCAATTAGCCTGACTCTACTACACTGCGTCCTGAACTACCCCACGGCTCCAGGTAACGCTCAGCTTGCCCAGATTGGAGAATGGGCGCGCATTTTTGGTGATGAATGTGCGATTGGCTACTCCGATCATATCCGGCCGGACGACGGAGGCGGCATGGCAGCGTTAGACATGGCAGCCATTCTCGGTGCTGTCGTCATCGAAAAGCATTTCACGGATGATAAAGCCGCGCCAGGCAATGACCACTACCATTCAATGGATGAGGCGGACCTTGCTGCATTCAACAAGAGGTTGGCTCACTTCCGCGAGCTCTATGGCTCGGAGCACCGAGACCTGGCGATCGAGGCACAGGCCATCAAGAATGCGCGCCGCCGCATTGTGGCAGCCGACGACCTTGAGCCTGGCCAAATATTGGATGCCGACAAGCTGATTGCTTTGCGCAGCAACTGCGGCATCGAAATCTCACATTGGGATCGCGTTTTGGGGAAGACTGCAAACAAGCGGATCGCCCGTGGGTCGCCACTTAAATGGACCGACCTTGGATGATTGTCACCATTTGTGGAGCATACCGGAATGCCGGAGATCATCTGATCGGGGATCGAGCCCGAGCGTTACTGCGTGCTCACGTCGATCCGGACATTGTTGTCGTCGATCGCCGGTCGATAACGGCCCGAGACTACGAGACGTTCAATTCCGCGCGCGCAGTGTTGCTGACCGGAGGCCCAGCTTATCAGAAGCCGGTGTATCCGACGGTGTATCCGATCGACTGCGATAAGATTAGTCGTCCCATCGTGCCGTTCGGCCTCGGATGGAAGGCCGCCGTCAATGTACAGGCAGATCAGTTCAAGTTCACGCCTGCGGCGGAGGCGTTTGTCCGGAGAATACACAAGGACATCGAATTTTCCAGCGCGCGCGACCCGCTAACAGTCGATGTGATTCAGTCGCTCGGCATCGACAATGTGCTCATGACGGGATGTCCCGCGTGGTATGATCCAGGCTTTCTCGGACAGCCCTATCGGTTTGAGCCAAACGTCAAGAAGATCGTACTGTCCATGCCCGCCCAGATGCGGCCCGGTGTCTACGATCTGATGAACTGGCTGAGCGAGCGGTTTCCGCATGCTCGGCGCGTTGTCAGCTTCCACCATGGCGTCATTCCGGCCTACAACCGCATAGGACGCGGGCGCGCAGTGGAATTCATAAAATTCTGTATGCGTGCCATACGTCGTGGCTGGGGTGTGGCATCATTGGCTGGGAGTTTGGAGAAACTGGAAAGTCTATATGGCGATGCTGATCTTCAGGTCGGATACCGTGTGCATGCGCACCTGTTTTGCTTGTCGAGACGAATATCCTCGATCCTCATTAACGAAGATGCTCGCGGTGTCGGTCAGGCCCGGGCACTTGGCGCGCGAAGCCTGAATGTCGATAAGAGAGGCGATATCGAACCGATCAAGGAAGCGGTCGAGCGGCATTTCGAGACGCGGGGGGAACAGGTTGCCCGCGGCATTGCCGTCATGCATGAGACCTACCCGACGATGCTGCGCTTTCTTCGCTCGCTTTAGGATGCACTGAACTGTTCATGCGTGGTTCGAGTTCGAAAGGGCCGTCGCATCAAATATTGGGGGCTCTCAAGTGGCGATCGATAACCTATGGGTAATGATCCCGGCGAGAGGCGGCTCACGAGGAGTGCCGCGCAAGAACGTGCGGCTGCTTGCAGGAGTGCCGCTGGTTGTGCATGCTATTCGGACGGTGCTGCAAGCCGCCGACCCCGGTCGAACAATCGTAATCACGGACGATGAAGAGATTGCAGCGATTTCAGCGGCCGAAGGCGTTGTCGTCACGCGTGAACCGGAAACGACTGGCAGGGCTACTCTGGATGATGTCGCCCGAAAAGTGGCGGATGTCATCGCCGAGCGCGGGGGCGCCGATCGTGATATCTTCCTGACTGTTCAGCCCACCTGTCCGTTCCTGCGACCTGAGCGGCTTCATCATGCCTGTGCCGCGTTCGAGGGTGGAGCGGCTTCCGTGATAAGTGTCGTTGATGATCGGCATTTGGGATGGCGCCTGGATGAGCAGGGACGGCCAGTTCCGGACTATCGCGCCCGCGTAAACCGGCAGGAGCTCGACCCTCAGTTTCGCGAGACCGGTGCCGTAATCGGCTGTCGCCTCGGAGATTTGCGCCGGCGAGGCACTCGCATCATCGAGCCCATCAAGCTCATCGAGGTCGACCGCCAGGAGGCCCTGGACATCGATGACTTTTCTGACTGGGCGATTGCTCAACACTACGTGTCTCGGCGAACGATCGTCATTCGCGCCGATGCAAGCCCCGAGCGCGGAATGGGACATGCGTTCAGGGCGCTCGCCATATCGCAGGAGCTTGCGCATCACCAAGTCACGATCGCGACGGACCAGAGCCAGCCACTGGGCAAGCAGTTGTTCTCGCAGTATCCTTTCGACCTGGCGGAAATCGACGGCAATGATGGTTTTGTAAAGTTCGTTGCGGAGCGCCAACCCGATCTCGTCATTCTAGATCAGCTCGACACCGACCGCGCTTATGTGCAAGCGCTCAAGAGTTGTGCTTCGCGTGTCGTCACCTTCGAGGATCAGGGAAGTGGAGCGATCGAAGCCGATCTTCTGGTGTGCGACCTCTATGCCAATCTCGATGTTCCAACAGAGGCGCAACTGTCAGGCATTTCGAATGCGATTCTCGCACCCAACTTCGAGACGCTCGCACAACGCGGCGCGACGCGCGACAGCGTCGAGGAGATCCTGTTGCTTTTTGGTGGGACTGATCCGTGCAATCTAACGGAAAAGTCGCTGCGGGCCCTTCGACAGATAGAATACGACGGGCGATGTTCGGTGGTTCTGGGACCCGGGTACCGCTCTGAGATCCAGCTTTCTGATTTTGGACTACATGGCCAGGTTCATCGGAATATCAAGTTCATCCCTGCGCTGATGCGCAACGCGGATATGGCGATTTCGAGTGCCGGGCGAACGATTACTGAGTTGATAAGTCTTGGGGTGCCGGTCCTGTGTCTTTGTCAGAACGATAAGGAGCTGACTCATACACATGCTTCGGCGCGCTTCGGTGTGATAAATCTGGGTTTGGGCGAGCTTGTTGACGAGCGCACGCTCGCAGCACACATCAAGCGGCTGATTGATACTCCGCAGTTGCGGCAGATACTGCACCGACGCGCACTTTATGAGACCGCCGAGCGAAGCAACCAAGCCGTGATGAGCCGAATTCTAGAGAAAATTGGGTGGTAGGTCGGGCAGAGACCGAGCGGCGTGCTATGGCCAAATCAGTAAAGTCGCGGCCTGAGGAACGCTGGCAGGTCGCGATCCCCGTAATTGCGTTCGTGGCCATGCTTTTAGTGGCGCTCTTGCCCTATGCGAGTATGGGGCGCGATGCTGTTGTGATCGCGCATGACCATTTGGATGCAAACTTTGTTTGGGCCACGGTCCTGGCACAGGAAGGACAGATCTTTGCCGATGGAAACGAGATTGTGGCTCCGATATTGGGGGGTATTGAACGGAAATATTTTGGCAGTTCCGCATATCTCTACTATTGGCTGTTTGCAATATTCAGCCCCTTTTACGCGCTGGTTGCCAATGAAGTCATCATGCGGTCGGTCGCATTCGTCGGTCTGTTCCTCTTTGCGAGAAGTCTGGTCCGCGTCCCGGAACCAGGACTGACGCCGCACCAAGCGGAACTGCAGCTGGCGTTGGTTGCAATCGCGAGTTTGGCGGCAGCCGCCTTCGCGCTCCTTCCATTTTGGCCGACGACAGGTGCGGCCGTGGCCGGCGTTCCCTGGTTCTTTTGGGCCGCACTTGAATTCCGCAATGGCGATGCGTCGCGCGTCAGTCTCTTCTTGGCGGTGCTCGGTGTTGTCTTGTTTGTCTTCTACGGATCGTTCGCGGCGTCGGGCGTCTTTGCGCTTGCCTTTCTGTTTCTGCTGGCGGCCATCGATGCGATCCGGCGAGACTGGGCCAGGGCGCGACGGCTGCTTTTCTTCAACCTTGCTGTTCTGGCATTGTTTGTGCTTCAGAACATCGGCCTCTTTGGCATTTTCGGCGGCGGCGAGCCGACCACCCGCGACGAGATCGTATTCCGGACCTTCTCCAGCGATCGTCTGATTGCTGAAATGTGGAAAAGCTTCATTGCGGGCCAGTATCACGCACCGCCAGGAACCGCTTGGCCGATGTTCACGGCCGTACTGGCCGCGTTGTCTATTGCGGCCGTTTGCGCGATTCGTGGGCGCCAAAAAATCCGTGCCGTTGCATCGGAATTCAGCATGATTTTGATCGGGCTTGCGCTCCTCGCGTTGACTGCAGCAGCCTACGCTCTGTCACGCTGGACAGATTTTCAAATGCTGATCCAGGCGCTTCCAGCGTTCAACTTCGGACGCTTCCATTGGCTGCAGTCGGGGCTTTGGGCAATCGTCTTTGTCGCCGCTCTGGCAGTTATCTGCAAGGGCATCCAGGTCTTATGGCCAAAGACAAGACGCTTTGCCGGACTTGCGGTCGGGGCATCGCTTGCGATTGTAATTACGGTCGCACAACTCATCATCACGGTCGGCAATCTGCCTGCGTATAGCTCACCGATCGGCTACTTTGCTCGGTTCGATGATTTCTTCGCCAAGCCGATATTCGATGACGTCAGGAGACGACTGGGGCCAGATGTGGAGGGAGTGCGCCTCGGTGTGATCGGAATGCATCCTGCAGTCGCTCAGTTCAATGGTTTCAAGACGGTGGGCGGCTACGTCCCTGTATACCCACTCCGCACCAAGTATGCGTTCCGCGAGATCATTGCGCCGGAACTTGCAAAGCAACCCAAACTGGAACAGAAGTTCGACACTTGGGGCAGTCGTGCCTACTTATTCGTAGCGGAGACGTCTCACTGCGGATCGACGATATGTCCACCAAAAAAGACGCCCAGTTCGATATCGGTTGACTATGATATTGATGCCTTTCGCAGCTTTGGCGGTACGCACATTCTATCTGCGAGTGAGATCAAAAACAGCGATGCGCTTGGGCTTGAACCCTTGGGCGCGTTCACAATGACGGACTCATCGAATACGCAAGAGCGCGTGTACTTTCTCTACGCCATTCCGGCCAAGAGCTGACGTGCCAGTGAAAGACTAGAGAATTCGGGACTCAATCGTGGCAACGTCATGCACTTCACTGCGCGACAAGGCCTCCAAGTAGAGGCCATATTGGGAGCCCTCATATCGCTGCGCGGCGGCCCTAATGTCAGACAGTCCGATATAGCCGAGGATGTAAGCGATCTCTTCCGGGCAGGCGATCTTGAGCCCCTGACGGTGCTGGATCGTTCTGACGAACTCGCTGCTCTCGAACAACGAGTCGTGTGTGCCTGCATCAAACCAGGCAAAGCCACGACCCAGTTTGAGTACATGCAACTCGGACCTGTTCAGATAGACATCGAGTACTGACACGATTTCAAGCTCACCCCGAGCGGAGGGTTGCACAGAACGAGCGATTAAAGGTGCAGACGAGTCCACAAAGTAAAGGCCGGTTATGGCCCACGGTGATAGCGGACTGTCAGGCTTCTCGACGATGGATGTGGGCCGGTTCTCGGCGTCACATGTCACAACGCCGTACGCACTGGGGTTGTCGACGCGGTAAGCAAGAATGGTCGCGCCGCTCGGTTCGGCGGTTATGGGGCGCAAGAGCTCGCCGATCTGGTGGCCAAAGAAGATGTTGTCCCCCAAGACCAATGCAGAGGGATGGCCGTCTAGAAACTCCTCCGCCAAGATGAATGCCTGCGCAAGGCCCTCAGGCCGCTCCTGGATCGTATAGGAAAGGGATATTCCCCATTGCTCGCCCGTCCCGAGTGCATCGCGGAATGCCTGAACATCTCTCGGTGTTGCGATAATGAGAATGTCGCGAATACCGCTCAACATCAGAGTCGTCAGCGGATAATACACGAGCGGTTTGTCGTACACGGGTAAGAGCTGCTTGCTCACCGATGCCGTGACGGGAAACAAGCGCGAACCTGTGCCGCCGGCGAGAACGATACCTTTGCGCGGAAGGTCTTCCATGTTCTGAGATCCCCAGGTCATCATTGCGTCTGGCTGGACGGCTGCGATTTCCGCAGACCTTGCCGCTCAGGCGTTGACGTGCGCTTCTTAAGCCATGCAGGGTTGTCGAGAAACCACTCGACAGTCGCAGTTAGCGCCTCCTTGAAAGGGCGCCGTGGCTGCCAGCCAAGCTCCTGCTCGAGCTTTGCTGGATCAATTGCGTAGCGATAGTCATGGCCGGGACGGTCATCCACAAAAGTAATGAGATCGCGGTACGATCCTTGGCCCGGGCGAGGCCGCACCTCATCGAGCACCGCACAGAGCGTTTCAACGAGATCGATATTGCGCAGGTCGTTGCGTGTGCCAACGAGATACTGCTGCCCACTCTTGCCTGACCTCGCGATGAGCTGAAGCGCATCGACATGATCGTCAACGTGGAGCCAATCACGAACCTGCAAGCCCTGACCATAAACGGGGATCGGCTCATCGCGAATTGCGAAGTAGATCGCCGTCGGTATCAATTTCTCCGGGTGCTGATACGGACCGAAATTGTTCGAGCAGTTCGAAATCAGGCACGGCAGACCGTAGGTCTCGTACCAAGCCATGACGAGGTGATCGGCGCTGGCCTTGCTCGCGGAGTAGGGGGACCTAGGCGCGTAAGGGGAGTCCGGCGTAAAGGCACCGTCGTCCGACAGTTCGCCGAAGACTTCGTCTGTCGAGACGTGGAGCAGGCGGAACGCCTCTGGGTCTCTCGCTAGCGCTCGTTCCCAATAGGACAGCGCGGCCGAGAGAACGTTGAAGGTTCCGAAGACGTTGGTGTCGATGAATTTGGACGGACCATCGATGGATCGATCCACATGGGTCTCCGCTGCGCAGTGGATGACAATTTCGGGCTTGAAGGCATCAAATGCCTCATTGACCGCGCGGGCATCGCAGATCGATGCCTTGAGGAACTGGTAGTTGGCCTCGTCAGACACGGAGGCGACACTGCGCAGGTCGCCCGCGTAAGTTAGGCAGTCGATATTGAGTACCTGGTGGCCGCTCTGAACCAGCTGGCGCACCAGGGCCGAGCCGATGAAGCCTGCCCCTCCTGTTGTGAGATAGCGCTGCGCCTCCATCGTCCCCCCAAAACGCCGTTAGTGAGAAGCCGTAATCGTGTCGACCGCGAGGACCTCGTAGACTGCGCCGATAACGCGGTCCTGCTGCGCTCTCGTCAGACTGTCATGCATGGGCAACCGTAGAATTGTCGCAGCGATGCGTTCGGAGTTGATCAGGGCGCCCAAAACTCGACCGTGGCGCTTGCCAGCTGGCGACGCGTGCAAGAGCTCGTAGTGGCTTGTCGCCACGATTCCCAGGTTACCGAGTTCCCTGCGCACTCTCTCCCGCTTCTCTGAATCGCCTAGCAAGAGGTAGTATATGTGCCCATTGTGTTGGGTTTCGACTGGGACCTTCGGCCGACGCGCTTGACCCGAGCCTTCAAGCTCGGCGAAAGCAGCGTGGTAACGCTCCCACCGGCTCACACGTCTTTCCGTAATGGCGTCACACTGCTGAATTTGAGCCCATAGGAAGCCCGCATTGAGTTCAGACAAAAGGTAGGAGGAGCCGAGTTCGACCCAGGTGTATTTATCCACCTCGCCGCGCAAGAATCTCGACCGATTGGTGCCCTTCTCGCGAACGATCTCCGCGTGCTCGACGAGGCGCGGATCGTTTATCAGAAGGGCGCCGCCTTCACCGCAACTCAGGTTCTTTGTGTCGTGAAAACTGAAAGTGCCCAAGTCACCGATCCCTCCCAGCGGTTTATCTCCATAGGTGGCACCAACTGCGTGAGCTGCATCTTCAATGAGTATGATGCCATGTTTCGCGGCAAGTGCGCGAAGGGCGTTCATATCACATGACACGCCAGCGTAGTGCACAACGATGATAGCTTTCGTCCGTTCCGTGAGGGCAGCTGAAATGCGCTCTGCGTCAATGTTCAAAGTGTCGGCATGAACATCCACGAAGACTGGAACTGCGCCTCGCAAGGCAATTGCGTTAGCGACGCTTGCAAACGTAAAGGACGGCAAAATCACCTCGTCGCCCACGCCGACGCGAGCCAGGATTACCGCCATCTCCAGCGCGGCGGTGCATGACGGCGTCAGTAGAACCCTTTCGGCCCCCGTGATGCGCGCGAGCTCGGCGCTGCAAAGTTTCGTGTAATGGCCGTCTCCGGAAAAATGGCCGCGGGACAGAACATCTTCAAGAACGTCATGCTCCAGTCCAGTCATTGCCGGCCTGTTAAACTCGATGCGCTCCATTCTGGCCTTCCCGGAGAGTAGCGGTCACGCTTACGAAAAGTACTAAATTCAGCGGTTTCGAGAGCCTTCTTCTACCCAATCTTCGGCGCATATCCAGGTAAAAATTCGTCTTGTTAGCTCGCCGCCGAGCGGTCACCGTTGAACTGAAGTTCGACGAGCATCGGCGAATCGAGCCACGCCGGTATTGCCTTCGCAATGTGCTCGATGCGGAAGATGCGAGTGGCCTTAAGCATTGCGCTCACGAACCCGCTATGCCGCGCCGCGAAGACAGGATCCTCCTGAACCCGGCGGATCATGCTGGCGAGCTGACCGCCCTTAAAGCGCGCATCCAGGCCATGTTCCGCGGCAAGCTGGGAGAGCTTCGCCGCGCTAACGAAGTTCAGCGAGCGCCATAGGTCAGTCTCGGTGATCCGCTTCGGCAGCAAACCTGCTGTGAGGTTCGGGCGGCCAGGCAACAGCGGGATGCCGAAATGGGGGTCATAGGGAAAGGCATAGTTCGGACAAAGGTGCACCATACGCCCTCCGGGCTTCAGCACGCGCGTCATCGCGGCAAAAGCACCGTCGAGGTGGTCCATATGCTCCAGGACGTGGATCGAGAAGACAAAATCGAACAAGCCGTGCTGCGCCGGATCAAGTACTTCGGCACTCACTTCAAGCGTCTGCTCAGGTCTCTGGGTCAAATGACGAAGAACAGCGTTTCGCGTGACGCTAAAGAAATCGAAGCCAGTGGCTGCTGGTTCGAGGCTCGTCACTTGGTAGCCCTGCTGCACGAGAAACGCGCTGAGGAGGCCAAGGCCGGCTCCAACCTCAAGGATCCGAGAGTTCGCTAGAGCGTAGGGCGCGATTGCGGCATAGCCCACGTGGACTTCGTTGAAGTACGTATCTAGGCGTTGTTCAGACGCGCCACGGTCCATACCCTCGGAAACGATTTCGTCGATAATCTGCTTGCGGGGAAGGCGATCAAGGAACGCGGTGATTTCTGGAAACACCTGGAAAGCAACCATGACGAGGATACCTTGGCGTGGAGTGCTGGTGCTCCAGGGCGTGCAGGCCGACGACAGCCTAGGTTCTACCGTACTACTTGTTTGAGAGGGAAGTGCCTCGATTAACCACAAATGAGTTGGATCGATCTGGTTCGGATCTCCGGCCCTCGGGCTAAAATGACGTCAGGTGTGCTCTTTTTGCTCGAACGTGGTGGCTAGGGCGCATAGGCACGTGAAGGGGCGAGAGCGCCGATCTGGTATCCGGTGCTTGATCTATTTAGAATGCGCCCGAGACGAATTGGGGCTTACGACCAATATGGAAACTAGAACTATGGGTCTGGGGCTTGTTCTGGCTGCGGTGGTTCTCTTGACAACAGCCCAAGTTGTTATCAAGGCGCGCCTTTCGGTCCATGGGGCCGTTCCGTTCGAGCCCGGACCGACTCTGTCCTATGGATGGACGTTGATCCAGGACTGGAAGTTTGTCGTCGCAGCTATGCTTCTGGTGATATCCGCGTTTCTTTGGTATGCAGCTGTCTCGCGTATTCCACTATCGGTGGCGTTCCCGCTCGCGGCTCTAACCTACCCGCTGATTTTCGTGAGCACAGTTCTCTTCCTGCGTGAGCCATTCACATGGCAGTCCTTGATAGGGAACATAATGATCGTGGCTGGTGTGTTCTTCGCATCGTCGGCATATCGGTCTTGAGACGTCTCTTGGGAAACGCAGTGACCGACGCGGGGGCAGCCTCTCACCTTGACATCGCGCCTTCCTGAACGGCGAGCCCGAAACCAGTCTTTCCGAAAGTATTGCCAGCGTAGAGCATGTAGCGGTCCGTGCCGTGGTCGAAGACGAAAGGATATTCGACCATCTCGCTGTCCCAGCCCTCAGCGGATACACCAAGGTCAGGTTCTTGTTGGCGCTGCCAGCGAACGCCGTCCTCGGATTTGGCGGTGTAGATGCGGTACGCGTCACCGCGAGCACAAAACCACATTTGGTAGCCTTCGGAGTCTTTGACCACGCAAGGTTTGCAGATCGCGTATTCGTGAGGTCCAGCGAAGTCGATCGCAACGGTACCGTCGCGGCGCCAGTGGATACCGTCGTCGGACTCGGCGTACTTGATCAGGTGGCGCATGTCGCTCTTCTCTGATCCCCAGGCGGTGTTCGAGCCATACCACATGCGGAACTTGCCTCCCTCGTGCATCACCCAGGGATAGGAGACAGTGTAGGGATCAGTCTCGTCGAGAGGCACGATGGGAAAACGCGAATAACGTTCATACGTTCTTCCGCCGTCATTGCTGATGGCTAGCCCGAGTGCGTTCTGCCAGGGAACAGTTACGGTCAAGTGCCAACCCATATAGTAGAGGTGCTTCTCACCATTGATTGTGAGAATGCAACCGATTGACGTGCCTGAATCGTCGAACATTGCGAGGTCGCCGGGTGAAAGCGAGGGCGCCCGAGCCTCCCGCAGAACTGTGAAGGGATCCGTTATGTCGATCTCGATAAATCCAACGCTCGATCGGTTCCTGTCATCGCGTGTGCTGAAGTAGATGCGATAAGCATCGCCGCCCAGTGGCTCCGCCACCGGGTTTGCTGAATAAGCACGAGCCCAGTCGAGATCACCGCTGGGAACGTAGATGCGCCCGAGCTTCTTCCAGCTCATACCAGCCCCTTGGCCATCATGATGCGCATAAACTGGGAGCTTGGAAGGTTGGGCGGCGCCTTGCCGTCATGCAGAATTACGCTGTCGTCCGGCGTATCGGCGGCGACAAGAGCGTTGGCGCCAACGAAGGTTCTCGACCCAAGGCGTGCGCAATTGCCGACGGTGGCGCCGATGCCGAGGAAGCTCGCCTCGCCTAGGATCGCCTCGGCGGCGACCGTCACATGCGAAGCGATCCACACATGATCTTCGACGACTGTTAGGTCGCCTATGTGGTTGCTGGACCACATGACCACGTTGTTTCCGATCTTGACATCGAGAGAGATCGACTGGTTGTCCATGATGAAGCAGTTTTCGCCAATTTCGAGATCCTCGGCCTTGTAGAAGGCAGAGCTCACATAGCTTATGCACTCGTAGCCCTTGTCCTTTGCGGCCTCGAATTTCTGCCGACGCAGACCGTTCATGTTCTGATAGCCCAGCAGCACCAGCATCTTGTAGTCGCTCGGCGGAAAGCGATTCTCAACCTCATCGAAAGCGACGACGGGAAGGCCACGCAGTGTGTCTACCTTCATGTAGTCGCGGTCCAGCGTGAAGCCGCATACCTCGTGGTCGCCGTCTCTTGCGAGGAAGCGAAAGGCAACGTTGGCGCCGCGGCCCGTTCCGTAGAGGATCACCTTGCTCACCGTTTGTTACCCCCGCTGGCAGCCTTTTCCCGCACGGTCTGGTCAAGCCATTCGTGGACGCTTAGGCCGGCATCGGCAGCAGCCTGCCGGGCCATTTCCTTGGCCTCCGGTGTCACACCCTCCATAACCCCGAAATAGCGCGAGCGCATGGTGCCACCGCGCCACCCCTTGTGAGGCAAGTCGAGATTTAGGGGTGGCGGACCGTCGCCCTTGTCAAAGCAAATGACATAGAAGCAGTTGGCCATAACCCAGCGCACAGAAACATCGCGGGCGCAAACTGGAATGAACTCGAGCGGTACCTTGCGAGCAAAAAGAGGATTGTTGGTTGTAACGATGCCGCCGAACTCGGTGTCGCGCAGCCAAGGGCCTACTGCTTCGTCACCAAACAAGATTTTGCCGCCTGGTTTGGTGACCCTGACAAACTCCGACACGGCGCGAGCCTTGTCGCCAAACTCGTTGAATCCCCCGAAATGGAATACTCGGTCGAAGAAGTTGTCAGGGTAGGGCAGATAGGACGCATTCGAGATGCAGTAGTCGAGGCCGCAGCGAAAATGAAGGTCGCGATCGTACTCGGCCATTCGCTCCACGCATGCGTGCACCATGCCGGGCGATAAATCCTGCATGAACAGAGCGCCTTTGTCGCCGAGTCGCCGTGCGATGCGGTAACTATCGCGTCCGTTACCACAGCCCACGTCCAACACAGTATGCTCTGGCGCGATATCCAGTTGGTCGAGCATAGACTCTCGGACCTGCTCCTCCTCCTCATAGAGTGCCGCAAACTGCCACTCGAGCGCGGTGTCGTAGATCTTCTCGGCGACGTGGTCATAGGATCTCTTAGTACGTTCCTCTGAATCGCCGAGTTGAGGGGGCCAGTTCAGATTCGGTATGCCATGCTCTAGCGGAAACGCGTGCCCTTCCGCGGAGATGAGGGTGTCGCCATCGAGTTTGAGCTCCGAGCCCGTCTCGGGACAGCGATAGCTGGCTAATCTGGTCGAATCCATCTTCATCGTACTCACCACGATCGCCGGCAGACCACGGTCCACACGTGTTCCTCGATACCCCAGAAGTTGTTGCGGCAGCAGCCAATCGCCGCGTCCTCGAAGAAGGGCGCCAGCGTGCGCTTGATATCGTCTTCGTCGGTGAACTTTTTCAGCACGTAGCCCTCTCGCAAGCCATAGGGGTCATTGGCAATCTTCATATGTCCGCCACCGAGGTCTACCGCCCGGTCGAGGATGTAGCTCGTTGCCATGGGCGCTGAGAAGACGAAACGGCCGCCATGCTTGGTGACCCGCGCTATCTCCGCGAGATTGTCCGAGAACTGAGTTCCCGGATCGATGTAGTAGCAGGCATGGCAGGCCAGGACGACATCAAACGCCTGGTCTTCGAATGGGATTTCGCAGTTTCGGCCTCGGCGAGCGTCGATATCGATACCAAGGCGTGCCATACGCTGCCTGGCCGCCGCGCAGATCTCATCAGTAATCTCTATGCCTGCGACGGACATGCCAAGGTTGTGTAGCAGGGGCATATTGCGACCATCACCGAAGCCAAGGTCGAGTGCGCGTTTGCCGGTATAGGCGTGAGGCTCTGCTTGCAAATACGGATAGCTGCCAAGAAACGCGCGAACAACGAACTCCACCGGATAGACATGGAACGGGTCGGCCTTGCGGTAGTAGCGCGAATAGCTGCCTTCAAGTTGCTCTGTCATCCTGCCTCCGCGCGTCGTCCGATGATTTTTGCCGAATCGACGGCGAGCACGGAGTTATCCGGGTAAACGCCCCCGCGGCATACACTGTTCGCTCCAACCACACAGTTTCGGCCGAGTGTCGTTCCGGCAAGGATCGCGGCGCCGACACCAAGCCACGAGCCGGTTCCTATGCGAATGGGTCTGCCTGCCTGATTGGGCTGCTGCATGATAGGAACGTGAGGATGGGCGAAGCTATGATTGTTGTCGCCGACAAAAACGCGCTCCGATACCAAGACGTTATTCTCGAGTGTGATGGATGCATTACAGGACATGAAAGCGAAGCGTCCAATCTGGTTCTCGCGTCCGATATTTATTTGGGCCTCGTAAATATAGTCGTCGCGCTGAAAATCATGGCGATACTGGCTATCGACGTAATCCAGCAAGAAGCTGAGGTCCAAGAAAGCATTTATGTGGCTGCCTTCACGAATGGCAGTGCGATCACCAATCGTGATGCGATGGGGGTTGAGGATACGGTAAGGTGGGAGAATCTTAGCGTCCTCACCGAAGTACGCGAACTGCCGCTTGTCTTCATTGGTCAGAGGCGTCGAACCTTCTAGAAGCACATTGCGATTTTCGATGGGCGACTTTTTCATTGAAGGATCCGGGCGCGGCAAGGCATGCCACGTTGCTTGTGGGGGCTCACTCAGCTTCCGAGTAAGTTAGCGGCTTCGCCCGCCCGTCGCGTCGGGGCGCTCTCTTGTCGGCTCTCTCGTTGAACTGCTCTTCTGCCTCCAAGCGATTGGCAAGGCCCTTTCCATGAACCTTGCGGACAATCGTATAGGGTCGGTTCTTCGTCTCGATAAAGATCTTGGAAATGTAGATGCCGATGATGCCGACGCAGAAAATCAAGACGCCACCAAGGAACCACACGGAGATCATCACCGACGACCAACCAGTGAGACTGGCGCCGAAAAACAGCTTCCGAAACAAAACCCAGCCGCCCACGAGGGCGGACAAGGTCGAAATGGCAATCCCGAGGTAGAAGATGGCCACGAGCGGCTTCTCGCTGAAAGCGCTGATGCTGTCTATCAAGGCATGCCACCGATGCACGAAGCCATAGGTGGGTTTGGGCCGCGCGAGCTTCTCTATCGGAAGTCCAGTCTGCCGGTAGCCAGTGAGCACCCATAGGCCGCCGATAACGGCCTGCCGTTCGCGGTGCAAGAGAAGCGAATTGACATAGTCCCGCTTCATGAGTCGGACGGTGGTGGCGTTCTGAGGCACCGGATGGGTGAGTAGCGAATTGAATAGGCGGTAGGCAATGTCACCGGTTACACGCTTCTGAAGACTGCCGTTGCGTGTGGCCTGGTAGCCGTAAACGACGTCGGCGTCGGTGGCCTCCATCTCTTCAAGAAACTTTGGGAGCAACGCCGGGTCTTCTTCAAGGTCGCTGTCTATAAGGAAACACAGATCTCCATCGGCATGATCGAGACCCGTCATCAGGGCCTTGTGGTGACCGAAATTTCGTGAGAGTTCCACGACGCGGATGTGGGGATCCTGGTTGGCGAGGCGACACGCAATGTCGAGAGACTCGTCCGGCGAGCCGTCGTCCACTATGACAATCTCATAGTCGAGCCCAGCTGCGTTGACAGCCGCCGTGACGCGGCGGCAGAACTCCTCAATCGTCTCTGCCGACTTGAACAGAGTGGTGACGATCGAAACTTTCATCACTGCACCGGCGATGCTTGCTGCCCCCGTAACCCTCGAGACCGCCTGTTAACGTACTGATTTAGATGCCTTTTCTAACAGGGCCCGTGTGGCCATGCGATCCACTTTACCATTGGCATTTCGGGGCAGATCGTCAAGCTGAAAGACATATGTGGGTTTCATGTAGCTGGGAAGCCTCTGCTTGCAAACCTCGCGTACCTCTTCGTCGGTGACTTCGCGGTTTGCTGTGAAAGCAACGCCAAGCTCGCCACCTTCCGGAGACTGAAGCACCACGGCTACTGCACGGCTCACGCCCGGCACGTCCTGGACCGCCAAATCGATCTCTTCGAGCTCTATGCGATGTCCGCGGACCTTGACCTGGTTGTCTGCGCGTCCCCGAAACCACAGCTTTCCCTCATGATCCTCGACAACGAGATCACCCGTTCGATACCAGATCGACCGATATGCGTCTTGGAGCGGGTGTTGCAGGAAGCGCGATGCGGTCTCTTCTGGGTTGCGGTAGTAGCCGAGGCCCACGCAAGGTCCGCCGATCCAGAGTTCACCAGGATCGCCGCGTTGCACGGGTACCTGTGCTTCATCAAGAATCAGGTGGTCAAACTCCTCATGCATGTGGCCGAGCGGCGGAAAACTGCTGCCGGAGAAATCGAGCGCTTCTTTGTCGATAGGATGGCTTGAGCAGATACAACTCGTCTCGGTTGGCCCATAGACGTTGAGGAGCTGAGCATGACCCACAAACCGGTCATGAAACTCCTTGAGTCGGTCGACGGGAAATCCTTCGCCACCAAAGCTGAACAGCCGCACCGTGGGCAGCGCCTTCGCCGTCAAGAGTCCGACACTGTCGAGTATCAGAAAAAGGGTTGGGACTGCGAACATCACGCTGGCGTTGCCCTGGCGGATGGTCTTGGTCCAGCTGGCGGGGTTCGTCGTCTGGCTAGTCTCGATGGGGACGAGAGCGGCGCCGTTGAGGAGCCCACAATAGGTGTCGAAGACGGAGTTGTCGAAATGCAAGGGGTTGATAGCGGTAAAGCGCTCAGCCCCAATCTCCGCAAAAAGGCTTCGGCCCCACCGCATCAGGCTCAGTATACCCTGATGCGGCATGATGGCCCCCTTAGGTTCGCCCGTGGAGCCTGATGTGAACATAACGTAGGCGGGATGCGTGCCAGTTGCCGGCGCGGGCGCCGGAGCCTCTTCGTGCGAGATATCGCCAAGCCAATCGGCGCTCCAGCCGGCTTCGCTTGCTTGGACGGTACGTCCGTATGGATTCTCTGCTTCTCTGGCAGAAAAAAAGAGATGAGGCTGCAAGCGCGCCAAAATGCGGGCGGTCCGCTCGGCGGGGTTCTTGGTATCCACAAACACATAGGGTAGGCCCTGGCGCAGACAAGCAAGCAGAAGGGCGTAAGCCTCCTCGGACTTCGGCAATTGCAGGGCGACGACGTCACCACAGCGAAGCCCTTCGGCATGAAGGCGTGCGGCATGCCGTTCAGCTAAGTTGGCGAGCGCGCCGAAGGAAATGGTCGTGCTGCCAAAGATCAGCGCCGGAGCGTCCGGTTTACCGCCTGCAACGCACGCAAAGTGAGACCACAGATTCGACATCACTCCATGCCACTCATGTGGTTTGTGCACAAACTAAACTCGTAGGCCGCCGTCGAGCCTCAACACGGCCCCGTTCACAAAGGTATCCGTCGCCAGGAAGTTGATGGCCTCGATCACGTCGTCTGTCGTGCCTAGCCGCCCAATGGGCGTCGCCTTGGCGTAGCTCTGAAGCTTTGTCTCGTCGAGCGCGGCTCGCGTGCTCTCGACGTCGACGAAGCCGAGCGCGACCGCGTTGGTGCGGACCCCAAGCGGACCGTACTCGATAGCCATCACCCGCGTGAGCGCTTCGAGGCCGGCCTTGGCGGCGCCGTAGGCCGCCTGACCGGCATGTCCGCTCGCGGCGACCGAACTAAAGTTGATGATGGCACCGGAGCCTTGTCGAGCCATACGAGCGGCGACGCGCGATGCCAGGATGAACGGAGCTGTCAGGTTGGCCTCAATCGCATTCCGCCAAGTGTTGATGTCGTGGCTCACGAGCTTGCGGCCCTTGAATGCGAGCAGAGGCTCGTTCCAAATTAGACCGATCAGATTGACGAGAAGGGTGAACCGCATTCCCTCTTGCTCAAGGCGGTCCAAAGCCTCATCGAGCACCGCGCCTGACGCTAGCTCAAGCGAAATGCGTGGATAGTCCCCTGGGGGCACTCGCTCATGGGCCAGATCGCGGTCAAGCGCCGCCACGGGACGCTGTTCACCAAGATAATGGGCGAGGATTCTGCTTCCCAGTGCCCCGCCAGCGCCGGCGACAAGCACGGTGTCGGTCGTGGTCATCGCGCTACGCACTCACCAAGCAGCGTCTCGACATCTCCGATGGAGCGCAAACCGTCGATCTCGTCCTCGTCAAGCTCCCGCCCCAAGACACCTTCCAGCCGGATGATCAAGCGGACAGCCATGATGGAATCCCAGCCCTCCAACGCCTGTAGTTCGGTCTCCACAGGGGCATTCGCGTCGCAGGCGACGATTTCCGAAATCAGTTGCCGGGCATCCATGTTTGCTGACTCAAGAGACGGAGGTGGAAGAACCCCGTTTCCTTTAGCGGAAATTGAAGGGAAATCAAACACCGAGCATGGTCTGGCGGGCCAACGCCTGACTCAGCCGAATGCGATCGGAGCCTTCATGAAAGACCGAGCCTTTGGACCCTCGTTGAAAAGGAGATCGACGATGCTGACCTGGGGTTCAAAGTCGCCGAAGAGCTGCCGGTAGGGTGGATAGCCGTTGTAGTCTATGAAATGCAATCCGATGTCATGGGCTGCAAACTTTTCTGGCTCCAGGTACGCCTTGGCCGACGGGCCGGAGACATAGTCAGTCGCGCCTGCCGCCAGACAAATCGAAACGAGCCGGTCGGTTTTGTGCCCGCTGCCACCGTAGTCAGACGACAAGGTGATGGGCGTTGAAATATTGAGCGCAGCACATAACGCGCGAAGGAACAGCCTATTCACCGAACTAAGCAGACGCTCCTCGGCGGCCCTTGCGTAGAGATCCTCAAACAGCTCGGCATAGTCGGAAAAATGTGACGCTCGCGAATAGTTGAACGTGAGGCTGCGGAAATGCCCGGCGGCCCAGCGGGAATCCTGAACCTCAGCTTGGTCTATGCGCTGGTGATATTTGTGTTTAACTGAAACAGGAATCGTGAGCCAGTGGAGCCCGTTTGCGGTCTTGATACGATTGCGGCTTCGCCAGTCGCGTTTCGTGTACTGGGTATCGTCGTAGAGGATGAACTCATCTACCGAGCCAACCAGGTCAAAATATCCACGCCATGGGATATAGCTCGACTGAAGGATCGCGATGGTCTTCATACCCTGCGTCTAAGGTCGGCTGTTGGCCCGGCGAGGGCCGGTGCGGCGCGGTTCGCTACTGGAGCGGACGACTCCATCAGACCGCGTAGTGATTTCGGTACCAAGCGACGAACTGGTCGACACCCCTTTCGATCGGCGTGTTCGGGACAAAGTCCACAGCGGCGCCGAGCTCGCTGACATCGGCATAGGTGACCGGCACCTCGCCGGGCTGCGCCGGCATGAAGTTCTTCTTGGCCGTGCGGCCGGTGGCCTTCTCGATACAGGCAATGAAGTCCATTAGATCGACGGGGCTGTGATTGCCGATATTGTAGATGCGATAGGGCGCCGTGGAGGAGGCCGGGTCGGGTGTCTCGCCCGACCAGTCCGGGTTCGGCGCCGGAATGCGATTAGCCACCCGGAGCACGCCCTCGACGACATCGTCAACATAGGTGAAGTCGCGGGAGTTGTTGCCGTCGTTGTAGATGTCGATGGTTTCGCCCGCCAAGATTTTCTTGGTGAAGGTGAAGAGCGCCATGTCGGGCCGCCCCCACGGCCCATAGACGGTGAAGAAGCGCAAACCAGTGACGGGCACATCAAACAGATGCGCATAGGTGTGCGCCATCAGTTCATTTGCTTTCTTGCTTGCAGCATAAAGGCTCACCGGATGATCGACATTGTCGTGCACGGTAAAGGGCGTGCGCGTGTTGGCCCCGTAGACGGAGCTCGACGATGCGAACACTAGATGATCGATAGGGTTATGGCGGCAGGCTTCTAGGATCGCAAGGAAGCCGACTAGGTTCGATTGGGCGTAATCGTGCGGGTGGGTCAGGGAATGCCGCACGCCGGCTTGTGCGGCGAGATGAACGACGCGTTCCGGCTTATGCTCAGCGAAAAGTGCTTCGACGGCTGACGGGTCGGCGAGATCGCCCTTGACGAATGTGAAGCCGTCGCGCGGCTCCAGTTGCGCCAGCCGCGAAGCCTTGAGGCTTACGTCGTAATAATTGCTCAGATTATCGAAGCCGATGACCTCGTTGTCCTGGTCGAGTAACGCCGCCGAGGTATGGAAGCCGATGAACCCAGCGGCGCCAGTTACGAGGACTTTCATGTTAAACCTTCTTTGTCCAGCGGTGCCGGTTGTTAGATGCGCGCGTGACTCACGTCACGTGGCAGAATGCCCTTCAGATCGTAGATCAGGCCGTTCGGAGCGAGGAGTGCCTTGATCCCGGTCTCGCCGAGCTCGGCGATCGGCGCGTGTTTGACCGCAAGGATGATGGTATCGAACGGGCCCTCCGGCAGTTCATTGGTAAGGTCGATGCCGTATTCGTGCTTGGCGAGCTCGACGTCGGCCATCGGGTCGTAGATGACCACCTCGGAGACGAAATCGCGCAACGTGCCGACCAGATCGACCACCTTTGTGTTGCGGGTGTCGGGAACATTCTCCTTGAACGTGAATCCCATCACCAGCAGGCGCGCACCGTCGATGGACAGCTTTCGCTTCAGCATGGATTTTATGATGTCATTGGCGACGAAGTCGGCCATGCCGTCATTGATGCGCCGGCCGGCAAGGATCATCTGCGGGTGAAACCCGATGGACTCGGCCTTGTACGTCAGATAGTAGGGATCGACGCCGATGCAGTGGCCGCCGACGAGGCCAGGTCGGAAGGGCAGGAAATTCCACTTGGTGCCTGCGGCCTCCAAGACCTCGAGCGTCTCAAGATCGAGCGCCTTGAAGAGCATTGAGAGTTCGTTGATCAGCGCGATATTGACGTCGCGTTGGATGTTCTCGATCACCTTCGCGGCCTCGGCCACCTTAATAGAGCTCGCGCGATGGGTGCCGGCCGTGATCGTTGAGGCATAGACGGCATCAACGAGCGCGGCAACGGCCGGGGTGGAGCCCGATGTGATCTTCAGAATGTCGGGAAGCCGATGGTCGTGATCGCCGGGATTGATACGCTCCGGCGAGTAACCGGCGAAAAAGTCCTTGTTGTAGGTCAGGCCGGATGTCTTCTCCAACTCGGGCACGCAGACATCTTCGGTAGCGCCTGGAAACACCGTTGACTCGTAGACAACGATATCGCCCGATTTGAGCACCGTACCGACAGCGCGGCTTGCCGCAACGAGCGCACTCAAGTCCGGCCGGTTGGCTTGGTCCACTGGTGTGGGAACGGTAACGATATAGAAGTTGCAGTCCTCAACGTCCGCAATGTCAGCGGCGTAGCGGATGTTCTTGGCGTTGGCGAACTCCTCGTCGGTCACTTCGAGTGTCCGGTCGACACCGCCGGAGAGCTCTTCGACGCGGACGGCGTCGATGTCGAACCCCACGACGGGAAAGGTCCGCGAAAGATAGACCGCCAACGGCAGTCCCACATAGCCAAGGCCGATCACCCCGATCCGAATGTCGGCCAATGCCGGCAGAGTCATTCCATTTCCCCAATATCCTGGCACTGAACCCGCGCCTGCGACGTGGCACCCCGGCGGGCCGGCCCGGGCCAGGGCGTTGTTAGCCTCTGCAGGGGGTCAAGTCTACAGGGGGCAAGCCCCGGCTTTCAGGCGTGCCCGGCGTTGGCACGGCCATGGCGCCATTGTCGCACTCGGCCCCTCGGCCCGGGCTTCGTTTGCGAGGAGCGCGGGCCGAGGGGCCAGCGTGGGTGATTGCTCACGCTATTGAACAGGGTGCTGGTGCGCTCTATTAACAGGCCATTCGACGACTAGACAGTTCTCGTGGAAGTACCTGCCACTCGAACCGCACCTCAAGGAGCCTCCGGTGAAAATCTGTATGATCGGCGCGGGCTATGTTGGTCTCGTCTCTGCCGCTTGCTTTTCGGAGTTCGGCTGGAATGTGACCTGCGTCGACAAAGATGCGCAGCGGGTTGCCGACTTGAACCGCGGCAAGATCCCGATCTATGAGCCCGGGCTCGACGATCTTGTCGCCCGGAACGTGGCGGCGAAGCGGATGCACTTCTCCGGGGTGCTGCCGGAGGCGGTCCGCGGTGCCGATGTCGTCTTTCTCGCAGTCGGTACCCCGATTCGCCGCGGCGATGGTTATGCCGATCTCACCTATGTGTTCGAGGCGGTGGAGGAACTGGCCCCGCACCTCAACTCCGGGGCGGTCATCACCACAAAGTCGACAGTGCCTGTGGGCACGAGCCGCGAGATCGAGCGGCGCCTCAAGGCGCTGCGGCCCGACCTCGACTTCGACGTCTGCTCGAACCCTGAGTTCCTTCGCGAAGGCTCGGCAATCCGCGACTTCACGCATCCCGACCGTGTGTTGGTCGGCTGCGATAGCGATCGTGGACGGGAGATCATGGGGCGACTCTACCAGCCGCTCGCGCTTCGGAACGCACCGATCATGTTCGTGAGCCGTGAATCGGCCGAGCTTGCCAAGTACGCTGCAAACGCTTTTCTGGCAATGAAGGTCACATTCATCAATGAAGTGGCCGATTTGTGTGAGTTGGTCGGCGCCGATGTTGGCGAGGTCGCGGGCGCGATCGGCGCGGACGGCCGTATAGGATCTAAATTCCTCCACGCCGGCCCCGGCTATGGCGGCTCCTGCTTCCCGAAGGATGTGAGCGCACTTGTCAGGACCGCGCGCGAGGCCAAGTCGCCGATCACGCTCGTGGAGCAAGTCGAGAAAGTGAACATGGAGCGCAAGATCGCCATGGCGATGCGGGTCGAAGCCGCGGCCGAGGGCTCCGTGCGGGACAAGACGATCGCTGTGCTGGGTGTCACCTTCAAGCCGAACACAGACGACATGCGCGAGGCGCCGAGCCTTGTGATCCTGCCGATGCTGCAGGCCAGGGGCGCCAAGGTCCGAGCGTGCGATCCTCAGGGGCGTGCCAACGCCGAAGCTCTGCTCCCGGACGTGGAGTGGTTTGCACAGCCGAGCGATGCGGCGGCAGGTGCCGATGTGCTCGTTATCCTAACCGAGTGGAACGAATTTCGTGCACTTGATCTTACGCAGTTGCGCGGTGTGATGCGCGGCAACATTCTTGTCGACCTGCGCAACGTCTACTCGCCGAAATTGGCGGTGGCCGCCGGATTCGCCTATACCGGCGTCGGTCGGGGGGCTTCGGTTGAGGTGAAGCCCAGGGGCTCTTCGGCCGAAGCTCGACCCACCGCCGACTTGACGGGATGACGTTGGGTTGCCGAAGCTCATCTATATCGGTGGATACGGCCACAGCGGCAGCACGCTTCTAGAGTATCTTCTGACTGGCTGTGTCAATCTCATGGCCTGCGGCGAAGTCGCAGCGACGACAACACTACACGACCCGGGATCCCATAAGTGCTCGTGCAACCGGCTCGCCCGAGCGTGTCCGATGTGGTGTTTTCTTGTCGATCCGGGGCAGGGTGATGTCCTCTGGGACCATGAGGTCTTGATCGCGCGACTCATGGATCAACTGCCTGATCGGTATGTCGGTATCACCGACTCGTCCAAGACGGCCTCGCGGTTTACCTCGGGGCCATTCAATCTTCAGAGTGCGTACGGCAGTGACCTACATCTGTTGCATATTGTGCGGGATCCACGCGCTGTCTGTTGGTCTCTCGTGAAGAAGGCCCGACGTAAACGGTCGGGATCGAACGATGCGCTGCTCTCGGCCAAGACGGCACTTGGTTGGTGTTATGCGAACGCCGCGAGCGAACTGTTCCGAAGAAGATTCCCCGAACAGTACACGCGTGTCCTTTATGAAGACCTGGCCGCCGATCCGCACGTAGTGGTTCCGGCCGTGCTGGACAGAATCCTCCCCTCCGCCAAGTGGTCTAGCGACGCCATTGGATTGGAGGACAATCGTCATCAGCTCCACGGCAATCGTATGCGCTGGAAGCCGCTGAAGGTCGACGATATCCGAGTCGACAATGAGTGGAAGTCAGCGATGCCTACCAGGTTGTGCCGTCTGGTTGGGTCGATCAGTTGGCCGCTGCGCGTCCGCTACGGTTATTCGTAGGCGGAGTAGACGCATGTTAGGCCAACAGGACTGGAAGCGTAGAGTGCAAGCCGCGCTTCATCCCTTGCATCGCTGTCACTGGTCTCACGACGTGGCGAGAGCGCCCGCAAGCTGGGTCTTGATACTCTCGGCGATCTCACGGGCCGCTCGGTTCTGGGCATTGTAGTTTGCCCGGACATTGGCAAAAATCTCTTGGTACCGATCATACGGTGCCCGCGCCGTGGCCGCGCCGCTGTGTATGACTTGACCGTTGGACGTGTCCGTCAGCTCGAAACGCGCATTGAGCTCCAGAACTTGCCCACGGGCATCACCGGTGATTTGCACGAGCTGGTTGATTGTCCTTTCGCGGAGTATGACCTTCAGCCGGTATTTTGGGTCGGCCGCATAGCCGCCACCGGTGTTTGAGAAGATGAGCTCATTGCGAACCTTCTGGCCAACTCGGCCCGGAATCGGCGCGACATCGATCGACGCCATAGCGTCTGCGAGCCTGGTGCCACTCGCAGTCGTCGTTCCAGAGCCATAGAGCGGCTGAAATCCGCAGCCCCCTAAGCCGAGCGCGACCGCACCCAATGCGATTGCGGCGGCGACGGTGGAACGCGACCACCAAGACGACGATGGATTCTGCAAGACCACGACGCTTCTCAAACCCCCGACGGCGCGAACGCGCCCCAAATCAGCTCAATAATCCCATTTTCGCCAGCCGCAGACAATCGGCAATTCCCCTCGGCGATATACGCCGACTGTTGCCTAAAAGTCACACTGACTCACCAATTCGAAATGGGCCGTGTGGACATTTTGCGCATATTGGCCGCGCATGTGTCTCAGGTTTACGACTTGCCGCTTCCGACATCCATAAGTTCACAAAAACCCCATTCTTGTCAGTTTCAAGTCGGTGGCTGTACCGCTCGTAACTTTCGGGGCTCTAGCTCCGTAGTGGAAGGTACAGGCTGCCGGCCTTGGCTTTCTCGCCAGAGAGTAGCCGCGATACTGAGCGGGTCGATGTTGCGCTGCTTCCACCAGCTCCGTTCATTGCCCGTCCTGTGGACGTCACTGTGGTGGACTGCGCAAAGCGGCACCGTAAACTCATCGCTCACCTTCAGTGAAAGACCTCTCGTTTGCGCGTGACGCAGGTGGTGGGCGTGAGATGGCCGGCGGCCGCAGATCACACAGGGCCGGCTTGCGACGAAGCGCAGATGTTCCTTGCATCGAGTTCGCCTGGGTTCGCTGATAGTCAGCGCACTCTTGTCGATCCTCGGACCGCATGGGCGCCTCTTGGGGAATGACGTTGATCGTACTCCAGTGCGAGTAGGATTGTCTTTGAGCGGCTTGGCTAGATCTACTGCGCACTGCTTAAGGTGTGCCACCAGCTGTGGTGCGACACCTGACTTAGGGAGATGCTCTTGCTTCAGTGAGCGGTTGATGGAGCGGACGGCATCTAGGTTTTGCTCCCAGAGCGCGAACAGGGCTTCCATGTCACGCTCCTCACTCATTGCTTGGCGTAGCGCCACAGCGAAGCTGCTCGGCCTGTCGAATTTCGTGACCTCTCTCCCCGAGGCGCAGCGAAGAACCCATGGCCCAGCAGGTTGCGGCCTCCCTGCGAGCTTTGTCTTGCGGACGCCCCTCTGTTCTGGGTCGTAGAGCGCCAACCCAAATCGATTGCCAAACGTAGCAAGTGCCCGTTTGGTGGCATCTGTCTCGGCCGCCTTCAGCGCGAGTTCGTGGGCCTGACCCTTGCTCGCGGCTCTTCCTTCACCGGAGCCTGACCCGTCTCGAACGATCCGAACATCGCCGGCGCGGACACAGATGCGTACCCGTGCGGTGTATGCCGCAATGAAGTCTCCACGGGTTGAACCGCTCCAGATACAGCTATTCGCGAGGGTTCTGCGGTCCCAGGCGTCATAGCCAAAGATGCGGTTCGCTTCAGCGACGGCGTGCCACCCCTCGATGTAGTGCAAGTCGCGATCATTTGCTCGGCGTGTCTTTACGTGCTTCGGGTCAAGCTTCGCCTTGAGTTGTCGAACTTGCGTGTCTGTTAGCGCCATCACTTCGTCCTCACGGTAAGCACCGGGGTTGGATCGCTGAGCTCCGCGCCGGCGATCGCGGCGCCACCTTTTAGGTCTCGGAGGATTGCTTGGCGGTCGAGTTTTGGTGCCTGTGGGTTCCAGTAGACTGAAGGGATAGTCTCCTCCGTGATCACCACAAGGGAGGGCGTTCCGCTGCGCGTGGAGGCCGTAAAGTCCGGTTCCACCAGTCTTGAGAGGCCCACCTCAGTCAAGGCTTGCAGTGCTAGCTCGCGCTTCTTTTTCGACCGGCTTTCGAGGCGCGAGAGGCGTCCCTTCATCTCCTCCAAGCGCGCCCGGAGCCCCACCTGAAGTGCCTCATCCACTAGCGCTGAACGGATCACGGCGGCTATCATCTCGGGGAGGTCGCTGATTCCCTCCAGTGTGTCAGCCAAGGTCGTTTCGTCGAGGTCGGCAAAGGCTCCTAAGAGTTGCTCTTTCAGCAGCCGGTACCTAGGAATTTCATGAGTGATCATGGAACGCATTTCAGCTCTTCAAAATAGCTTTTCTGCTATATTTTATAGCATTCGGGCTTTGTGGGAGTCAACCGTTCTCAGCCATGATTGAAGCGGCTCAGATTCGGGCTGCTCGTGCCCTACTGAACATCAGCCAAGCTGAGCTTGCCGCAGGTGCATCGGTGCACGTTGCCACCATAAGGCGCTTGGAGGCGGCCTCTGAAGTGAGGGGCTCGGCCGAGAGCATTTGGAAGATTCAGAGTGCGTTTGAAGGGCTAGGAATCGAGTTCATCCCAGCTGGAGGCGGCAAGGGACCCGGGGTGCGGTTACGAGTTAGCTAGAATGCGTAACAAGCGGCGCTGAGTGACCTAGTCTAGCTACACCCAGCTGTACCGTGCGGGACGTGTGTGACAGAAGCCACAACGCGCCCTCATCGATCTCGAAGGTGCAGCAGGGTGACCTCAACAGCTTGGTCGCGGGACCCCGGGGCAGCATCTACGATCCTCGAGCTCATCCGTCGAGGCGTCGGCTCCCCAAGAGGGTCGGCCCCGACTCCCGAAGGAGAGGGCACCGGTCCCGGTTGATCCCAGTTCAAAGTAAGCCCATGACACAGGATGCGGTCAAGCGAAGTCCTGGAGCTACGTTTGCTCCGATCTTCCAAGACAATCACTGTTCGTCTTCGCCTTCACTTTCCCGAAGGATCTTCTGCGCCGCGCCGATCCAAGCGCGCATCTCGGCGCGTTCTCGGCGCGCCTTGAGTGTTGCGAAGCCGTGCTTGAAGGCGTTCTTGTTTCCTTCTGGCGCGCCGGAGCCCTTGGCGCCACCGTGCATACGACATCGTCGCTTGCCGGCGACGGCGGGAGCACGGCAAGCCGTGCCTCGCCGGGTACGAGCTCCACAGCGCGGACTAGCCAGCATGGGTCCGGTGTTTCTCTTATGGTCACTCGACATCGTTCACTCCTCATCCTCGTCGTCTGGCTTCCGCGCCGGGGGGAGTGCGGGCTTGGTATCACTTTCCTTGCTCGTGGATCTGTTCACTGTCCCGACGATGGCTTGGGCGCCAGACTGGACGGTGACATCACGGACCTGCACGGTTTGCTTCTGTTGTCCGCGCCGTTTGTCGTACGACTCGATGATCTTCACAGTTGTGAGCGCTGCTTGAGCGTAGAGCCTGGTGTGTTTCTCGAACGCCCAGCTGATGTCCACTGACGCTGCGGCTTTGGCACCTGCATCCATGGCGATACTGGCGCCGGCTACCGCGAGCCGCGCCAGGATAGAATCCTGAGCGTCTTCCGGTTTTAAGGCTGTGTAGAGTGCAAGCGCGCCGTGCACCGAGTTGTGAGCCACGCTGTTCCCGTAACTTGTATCGCCTGAGACAGTGTGAATCAGTTGATGTCTTAGGCGACGGTCATCCGGTCCACTTGTTTCGACAGGTGGCAACTCAGGGAGAGCCAGCTCTTTGCTTTGCTCGGTGGTTTGCGCCGGATTGCCTTCCTCTGGGCGCTTGTTGTCTGGTTGGTCTTGGTTCTCCGAGTCGTTCTTTGTCTCGTCTTCGAGGTCTGTTGTCTTCTTTGGTTTTTCGATATCGCTCATCGTAGTCTCCTTCCGTTAGCAGTGTTGCTTCGCTTCTTTTTTGGGGAGGATTGCCGTGAGCCACGCAGCGTCGCTTGCGCGCGATCGGCTTGGTCACGACGGTCGGTCAGACCACGCCATCGGACACAGTCCGGACGTGGTCAGCTTTTGGAGAAACGTCGTTGTGCTGGTGCCCGGGCAGTCAGCAGGCCTGCACAACGATCCTTATGTAGAGGGTAGGTCCCGTCCTTGCGCCCTCTGTTGGAGGTGCGCCCAGGCGTTCCTGACCCTCAGGATGTAGCCACGCCGCGAAAGCGCGGCGAGGCCTATCTGCCTGTGGAGCGTAGCGGCCAATCATGGCGAGCACGCTCTGGGCGGCCACTCTGCCCTCCAGCGTCTCGCTGGCTTCTCCTCACCTAGGCTGGTTTGCCTAGAGAGGGGGGAGAGGGGTCCTACGTCCTTCTGCGTCAAAGCCCACTCACCTTTCCAACTGGTCTGTCGGATCGGCTCGCGTCCCGCGCCGTCGCCTGCAGCGTGCCAAACACTAGGGCGAACGTTGGTGTCCCGCTCGCCGTCACGTTGGCCAGTCGCTAGTTTACCGACTGTGCTCAGACACAATTTAATAGTAGCATGCGACGAGTGAAAGTAAACTGCAAAAAAATCGCCGGTTTCTGCGGGCAGTAACAAGTTGTTATGGCCCATGCTGTTGTCTTATGGCTCAATCTGTGCCCGATTTGGCTGTAAGGATCGCCAATATTCTCGCAGAAATTGTATCCGTCCTTTGCCCGAGCGAATTTATACTTTGCATGGGGTTGTTTTTCCGGATCGAGCGGTCCTGGGGGCCATCTCCCTGACCTCCTCCATGAGACCCGCCTGTCTAGCCTATCGCTGCACCATCGGATCGCAGCGAGTTCTCTTAGGGCAAATGATGCTCAGACCTTGTGCTGGATAAGGCTGGCGACGTGCTCCCCGATCGCCAGCGACGACGTCAGTCCGGGAGATTCGATGCCGTAGAGAGCCACATAGCCTTGGTAGCCGGTCTCCTTGGGGCCCTGGATGACGAAATCGCAGAATCCCTCGCCAGGCCCCTTGGTCCGGGGCCGGATGCCGGCATAGTCCGGCGTCAACACACCATCGGGCAGGGCCGGCCAGTAGCGGCGGATCGCTTCATAGAAGGCATCGCCCCTGCCTGGATCGACGTGATAGTCGACGCGGTCGACCCTCTCCACGTCGGGTCCGAACCTCACCTGACCGCCGAGATCGAACGTGAGGTGGATGCCAAGGCCTCCCGGCACCGGGGCGGGGTAGATCAGGTGCCGGAACGGTGCCCGGCCCGCCATGGCGAAATAGTTGCCCCTGGACAGGTGGCGGGGCGGAATGGTGCCGCGGTTAAGACCGCCCAACAGCTTTGAGACATCCCAGGCGTAGAGCCCCGCGGCGTTCACCAGGTAGCGCGTTTCAAGGTCCACCGGCTCGTCCCCGCCGACGCGGAGCGTGATGGTCTCGGCGCTGAGATCACCGCCCAGAAGCGGCGCGCGGCACTGTATGGAGGCGCCGGCGTTCTCCGCATCCCCCTGAAGGCTCAGCATGAGCGCATGTCCATCCACGATGCCCGTCGTGCCGGAGAGAAGCGCGCTCCTGCCGCGCACCTCGGGCTCCAGCTCCATTAGCCGTTTGGACCCAATCAGCGCGATGTCTTCGACGCCGTTCGCTTGCGCCCGCGCGAAGAGTTGCTCCAGCGCCACGTCGTCGTCGGCTGTGGCGGCGACCACGAGCTTGCCGCACCGGCGGTGAGGAATGCCTCGCTCCGCGCAATAGCGATAGAGTGCGCGGCGTCCCTCGACGCAGAAGCGCGCCTTGAGGCTTCCGGGCTCGTAGTAAAGCCCGGCGTGGATGACCTCGCTGTTGCGGGAGGAGGTGCCCTGGCCAATCCCGTCAGAGCTCTCTAGGACCAGAACCTCGATGCCGCGCGCGGCCAGCGATCGGGCAATGGAGAGCCCGATGACGCCGGCACCGACAACAACGGCTTCTGTTCTGAACATGGTCCTCTGCCGCGAGGCGCGTCCGCGACTAGTCCAACGCCTTGCCTACGGCGTCGGCGATCCGCTTGGCGTCATTGTCGTTGAGATAAGGGTGCATGGGCAAGCTCATGACCTGATCGCAAATGGTCTCGCTGACGGGCAGCGACCCTTGGCCGCCGCCATAGGGCGCGTAAGGCGCCTGAAGATGCATCGGCTTCGGATAGTAGATCATGGTGGGAATGCCCGCCTCCTTCAGGTGGGCTTGCACCTGAGCGCGCTTGTCCGTCCTGATAGTGTACTGCGCCCAGGCGGACTGACGCCCTTCAATCCGCTTCGGCACTGCCACGACATCCCTCAAGGCGTCGTCGTAGATGTCTGCCACGCGCGTGCGGGCCTCGATCTCTCCGTCGAAGACGGACAGTTTCACGGAGAGGATCGCCGCTTGGATGCTGTCGAGACGGCCATTGATGCCGATGCGGACCACTTCGTAGCGGTCGGCGCCGGCCCCGTGGACGCGGATGGACTTGAGCGTCGCCGCCAGATCGTCGTCGTCGGTGAAGATCGCGCCGCCGTCGCCATAAGCGCCAAGGGGCTTGGCCGGGAAGAAGCTGGTTCCACTCACAGGCGCCAGCGCACCCACCTTCTTGCCGTGATACGCGCCACCGAACGATTGCGCCGCATCGGAGATCAGATGCAGCCCCTCTCGCTCCGCCAGCGCGTTCAGCTCGTTCCAGTCCGCTGGTAGGCCAAACAGATCGACCGCGATGATCGCCTTTGGCTTGAGATCTCCAGCTTCACGGGTTTCGGCAATCTTCCGCTCAAGGTCGGCAAGATCGAGGTTGAAGGACTCTGCCTCGACGTCAACGAATACGGGAGAGGCCCCGGTCAGCAGGATCACTTCCGCAGATGCGGTGAAGGTGAAAGAGGGGACGAAAACCGCATCGCCTGGACCGACGCCATAAGCTAGCAACGGCATGAAGATGGCATCCGTGCCGCTGGCGCAGGAGACGGCGTGCCGGACGCCGCAGTACTCGGCGAGTTCGGTCTCGAGCTTCTCGACGGCGGGCCCAAGAATATAGCGCCCGTCGTCCAGAACCTCTTGAATCGCAGTGTCAATCTGCGGTTTGAGACGCGCATACTGCGTCTTCAAATCAATAAATGGTATGCCCGGCATTCACAGTCCCTCTCACTTCTGGCTCGGCCTCTGCCTAGCCAGTTCAGCCGGTGACATCAATAGGGCGAATCGTGCAGCCCGGCCGATGCAGGATGCGGGGGACTAGTTCTTTTTCTTCTTCTTTGTCATCCGGTTCTTCTCGAAGCGCATATCGGAGCCCTTCTTGCAGTTCATCTGGAAGGCCACCATGCGGACCGGCTCCGCGTAGGTATTGAACCCTCCGGAGGTCGCCGTCTGCTTTGTAATGAACCGGTTGTCGCAAATCGACGCGGAGCGGACCCGTGGCGCATTCTCAATGAGAATGGGCCGGTTCTTCTCGAAGACGTTGTTGCGGATTTCGATCTTCTCGATATGCCCCTTCTTGCCGGCAATCAAGATGCCGCCCCGTTCGTTTCCTATGAACTTGGAGCGCTGGATACGGACATTGGTGATCTTCTCGTGGGCCTTGTTTGGCTCAAGATCGATGCCGAAGCTCGGGGCCGTCCCGCGGGTCTCCCGAAATACAGAGTCTGTGACCAGTAGCCGGTCGGCATTGATGATCGAGAGACCTTGGCGGCGGTTTCTGATCGCCTCGACCCCACAGAAGGCTGTATCCACTGCATCATTCACATAGAAGCCATCGCCCCACATGTACATGGACCTGACCCCAACAATGGTCACGCGCTTCGTCTTCCGACCGATGTGGATACCCATGCCCCACTCGCCCTTCTTGCCCTTGTGTTTCCTGCGGTCGCCGTACAGCGTGCCGCCGATCACGTTGACGTCGGTCGCGTTGGCGATCCTCAGCGTGGTGTATCGCACGGCGCTGTTCGGGATGACCTTGAGCGTGGCACCACTGGCAAGCCGCAGCGTCATCTTGCTCCGAAGCCGAAGGGGCTGCTTGCCGGTGGCGCGCACCATGTAAGTGCCTTTCGGCACAAAAACGGTTCCGCCGGTGCCTCCGACCTCGTCAATAGCTCTCTGAATGGCTGCGGTGTCGTTGGTCTTGCCGTCGCCCTTGGCGCCCTTATCCTTCACGTTCACCACAAGGGAGGAGGTCGGTTTGACCGCGCAGCGGTCGGCCATGGCGCTTGGCGACAGGCCAGCCGCCGCCATGGCAAAGGCGACAATGCCGATGCCTGTGCGCAAGATCGAGTTCAAGGTGTTGGCTCCTCCTGGCTGCCCGGCACCTGACACCGCACTATCATGCGCTGAAAATGGTGTCACTGTGACGGCAGCCAAGCTGCGAGCGCGATCCCCTCAGGAGCCCTCAGAGCGCCGCTTGAGATGCTTCTCCCAAGACAGGGCCCCTTCGACAATCCCGTCGAGATCATCCAGCTGCGGCTCCCAGCCGAGGACGCTGCGGATTCGCTGCGCCCCTGCCACCAGCTCCGGCGGGTCGCCGGGTCTGCGGTCCGTGAGGCGGACTGGAAAATCAGTTTGTGAGGCGCGCTTCACCGCATCGACCACATCGAGCACCGAGTAGCCTCTGCCGTAGCCACAATTCAGCACGGCGCTTTCGCCGCCGGCCCGCAAGTAGTTCAGCGCGTCAAGATGGGCACGCACCAGGTCGGTCACGTGGATGTAGTCGCGAATGCAGGTTCCGTCCTTCGTTTCGTAGTCCGTTCCGTAGACATCGAGACCAGCCCGCGTGCCCAATGCCGCTTCCGACGCCACCTTGATCAGGTGGGTGGCGCAAGGCGAAGACTGACCGCTGCGTCCTTTCGGGTCCGCGCCGGCCACGTTGAAGTACCGCAGCGCGACGAAGCGGAGCGGATGAGCCTTCGCCGTGTCGCTCAACATCGTCTCGGTCATTAGCTTTGAACTGCCGTAGGGCGAAATTGGCGCCAGCGTTGCATCCTCGGTGACCGGGTTTGCGCGCGGCGCACCGTAGACTGCTGCGGTCGATGAGAAGATGAAGTGCGGCACCTGGGCCTTGACCGCGCAGGCGATCAACGTCCGCGACTTGCAGGTGTTGTTGAGGTAGTAGCCCAGCGGGTCGGCGACGGACTCCGGTACTACGATCGATCCCGCAAAATGCATGATCGAATCGATCGCGTGCGCCTCAAGAATGTGGGTCACGACGTCGGGGTCGCCAACGTCCGCCTCGATAAACGTCGCCGCGTCAGGGACAGCCCAGCGAAACCCCGTCGACAGATTGTCGAGGACGACAACATCTTCGCCCGCGTCGAGCAGCTGCAATGCCATATGGCTGCCGATATAGCCGGCGCCACCCGTAACAAGGATGCTCATCGAGCATCTCCACTTGCAAAGCGATTTGCTCTTTCTCTGTGTGCCGCCGAGCCTTGATCGCGTTCCGGCATCGGCTAGGCGGCGGGGCCCGGCGGCATGCGACCGTAGATGTCGTCAAGGCGCACGATGTCGTCCTCGCCAAGGTAGCAGCCCGACTGAATCTCGATGATGCTCAAAGGGACCTTCCCGGGATTCTCGAGGCGATGAGCGGTTCCGATCGGAATATAGGTCGATTCGTTCTCGCTGATCAGCATTTCCTTGTTGCCCAAGACAACGCGTGCGGTGCCCTTCACGACAACCCAGTGTTCCGCGCGATGGTGGTGCATCTGGAGCGACAGGGCCGCACCTGGCTTCACCATGAGGTGCTTCACCTGGTACCGGTCGCCTGTCTCGATGGATTCGTAATAGCCCCATGGCCGATGGACGCGGCGGTGCAGTTCCGCCTCGCCACGGCCAAGCTCTTTGAGCCTCGTCACCACGTCTCGGATGTCTTGGACGCGGGTCTTGTCGGCGATGAGCAAAGCGTCGCCCGTATCGACGACGATGAGGTCTTTGACCCCAAGGGTCGTGACGAGGCGGCCGTTCCCTCGGACATAAGCGCCCTCGGTGTCGATGGCGACCACGTCCCCGCTGATGACATTGCCAGCGTCGTCCTTATCGCCGAGATCCCAGAGGGCGTTCCATGAGCCGACGTCGCTCCAACCGATGTCGATGGGGATCACCACGGCCTTCGACGTGTGCTCCATCACGGCAATGTCGATGGGCGCGGACGGACAGGCCTGAAAGGCGGGCTCATCAAGGCGTAGGAAATCCAGGTCGCGATAGCTGCCTGCGACGGCCTTGGCGCACTGGGCGAGAATGTCGGGGCAGTGAATCTCCATCTCTTCGATCAGCGTTTCGGCGCGGGCCATGAAGATGCCGCTGTTCCAGTCGTAGCCGCCTTCGGCAAGGAAAGCCTCTGCGCGCGCGCGGTCGGGCTTCTCGCAGAACTGCGCCACGGCAAAGGCACCCTCTCCGATGAGTGCGCCCCGCTTGATATAGCCGTAGCCCGTCTCGGGCGACCGCGGTGTGATGCCGAAGGTGACGATGCTGCCCTCGTCCGCGTAAACCTCGCCAGAGCGCACGGCGCGTTGGAAGCCATCCACGTCTTGAATGAAGTGATCTGCGGGCAGGAGCAGCAAGATTCCGTTGGGGTCGAGGTCGGCGACGATCTTTGCTGCCACGGCCGCCGCGGCGGCGGTGTTGCGTCCGACCGGTTCGAGTACGAGCGCAGTCGGCGTGATGCCGAGCTCTTGGAACTGGGCCGCGATCATGAAGCGGTGTTCGGTGTTGGCGATCACCAGCGGGGATGCGACCTCTTCCATGTTCGCCAGACGCTGCGCCGTTTCTTGAAGAAGCGAACGGTTGGACAGCAGCGGCATGAGCTGCTTCGGCATCTGCGCGCGGGAAACAGGCCAAAGCCTGGAGCCCGTTCCCCCGGAAAGCAGTACTGGATAGATGCGGCTCATCGCCTCAAACCTCCATCGAACTGGCACCGGCCGCCTTTGGGAATCCCAAAAGCGGGGTCTCGCAGTGACCCAAGCATGAACCGGGCCAACTGCAGAGTGGTTAACGCCGGTTGACGTTTACCGCGTTCAGCCGGGGTTCAGGTGCCGTAGCCCATGTTCGCGGCCACGATCGCCGGCCGCTCTTTGCAGGGACGAGCCGGCGCCTCGGCCGAGGGAGGGTCAGAACATGGTCGACGTGGCGCCCGCGGGGCGCATGAGATTCGGAGGTTTCGATGCGTTTTGGACGCGCCCTGCGGCGCGCGCTCCTGGCGAGCCTACTCGCCGTGGCCGCTGCCGCGCCCGGATTGACCCTTCCTGGGATGGCCCGCGCCGACAATTCGGCGGTGTTGCATGATGACTTCGCGATTGAGCAGTTCTACGACGAGCTCGCCCCTTACGGGGTGTGGCTCTATCACCCGGTCCACGGCGATGTGTGGTTGCCACGGACCGTCGAGCCGGACTGGCGGCCCTTCACGGTCGGCAATTGGATCTACGCCGAGGAGTATGGCTGGTATTGGGACTCCCATGAGCCGTTCGCCTGGGCCGTCTACCACTATGGCCGCTGGGGCTACGATCCTGCGTATGACTGGTTCTGGGTGCCGGGCGAGACCTGGTCGCCGGCCTGCGTTCAATGGCGCTACGGCAACGCATATGTGGGCTGGGCGCCGGAGCCGCCGCGCGCCGACGACTATGTTAATGCACACGGGTCCCCGGTTCGCTACGCGCCGCCTCCGCCTGAACGCTCCTGGGTGTTCGTCCTGCCGCGCCACCTGACATCACCGGCCGTGCGCTCCTATGCGGTGCCGCGAACCAGCATCTCGATCGCGCTGAACTTCTCGAAGAACGTGTACAGGCCCGAGTACCGGGACGGCTATGTCTACAACTACGGCATGCCGCGCGAACGCTGGTCGCGACTCACGCGGCAGCACATAGAGCCTCGGAAAGTCTATCGGAGCCGACACAGGACGCGGCCGCACAAGTGGCGGGGTCGTGCCTCTCGGGATCTCCATGTCTATGCGCCGCGCGTCAAGAAGGATGCGCGGTCAAAGCGGCCGCCGAAAAAGATCAGCCGTGCTTCAACACGCGCGAAGGTGAAGCAAAGGCCGGCAAAGACCAGAGTGGCTCCATGGCTCCAGCCTGGAGCAAATTGGATCAACCTTCAGAATCTGGACTTGCGAGATGCGCATCGCGGCAAGGCCAAAAAGAGCAATCGGCCTAAGGCGAAGCCGCGCAAGAAGAAGCCGGACAAGGCGAACGTCTCAAAGCCCAGGCCCAAGCCCAAAGCAAAGGCAAAGAGCGGCAAGCCCAAAGCGAAGGCGAAAAAGGCAAAAGCGCCTAAGGCCGCGAAGGCCAAGTCGGCAAAGCCGTCTGGAAAGAAGAAGTCGGCTGCAAAGCCCAAGGCCAAGCCAAAGGCGATCTCCAAACCGAAGGCCAAGTCAAAGCCCAAGGCGAAGAAGCCGGCGGCCAAGAAGCCCAAGGCGAACTCCAAGCCCCGCTCCAAGCCGAAGTCCAAGGCCAAGTCCAAACCGAGGCCAAAGCCGAAAGCGAACGCCGGGAAGGCAGGCTCGCCGAAGGCAAAGAAGCGGGAGGCCAAGAAGCCCAAAGCCAAGCCGAAGCCCAAGGCGAAGACGTCCAAGGCGAAGAAGCCCAAGACCAATAAGGCCAAGGCAGCGAAGCCGAAGCCGCGCCCATCGTCAGAAGCCAAGAAGCCGAAAGCGAAGTCCAAGGCGAAAAAGCCGCCGAAGACTGCAAAGGCAAAGGCGGCGAAGCCCAAGAGGGAAGCGGCCAGGCCGAAGGCAGGGAAGCCGAGCCCGAGTAAGGCTGCCAAACCCAAGCCCAAACCGAAGAGTGCGAAGGCAGGGAAACCCAAGAAAACGCCGAAGTCCAAGGCAGGGAAACGCTCCAAGCCCAAGGCGAAGAAGAAAAGGTCATGACGGCGCGGGCCTCAGTTTGGGTCGGCGTGTACGGAGGCGTCCTTTTGGCGCCTCCGTGGATGCTCGCTCCGCGCGAATCGCGCTGTGAATGACGGTCTCACCTAGCGCGGGGTCGGCACAAGCGGTTTCTCGCGGCGGCACGTCGCGATGAAATTCTGGGTGCCGCAGACGGCCTTGGCCGTCCAGACATCGAATGTCTTGACGTCGACCGGATCATCGCAGGTCTCCGAGACCGGGTTCTCGTGCGCGCGCCTGAGAGAGCAATACTTCCAACTCTTGCTGTCCTTGTCGTCGGCAATATAGATGCGGCAATGGCCGCCGTCTGGAATCTGAACGGTGAGGTTGTGACGCCAAACGGGTCCCGTCTTCGTGTCGACCTCGGCGATGCTGCAATCGGTGACCCCGTCCCGGGCCATCGCTGGCGATACGACCAGGAGACTTGCAGCCAACAAAAGCGAGAACAAGCCGGCGGCACACGCCGTCCGGGTATTGGCAAGGATCATCGCGGGGCTCTCCGGCAGATTGCTGTCAATGGCGGGCCCAAAGTGTGCCGAATTCCCTTTCGTATCAAGACCGCGCTCCAGTTTCGCGGGCGGGGCCAACATGGCATTTGCCGACGCCCTGCCGTAGGCTAGCATCCCGGGCAACCAGACGTGCAGGGGGACGTAAGGGGATGGTGATGAGAGGCTTTGGCGTCTTGGCGGTCCAGGGTCTGAGAGGATCCGTGGTGAGCCTTGCGCTCATTCTCGCCGCCTGCTCCGACAGCGGTGAGACCTCGGACGCGGAGAGCGCACCGCTTCCCGGTGTCGTCGTCGAGGCGGTGACCGCCAAGGACGTCGCGGGTCAAACGGACTTCGTGGGCCGCACCGAAGCCTCGCAGCGCGTCGATGTGCGGGCGCGGGTCAACGGCACGCTTTTGCAAAGACCGTTCGAGGAAGGAAACGAAGTCGAGGAGGGCGCGGTCCTCTTCGAGATCGATCCTGCGGAATTCGAAGCGAATCTGTTGTCGGCGGAGGCCCAGATGGACAAGGCTGAAGCCAGTTACAACGAGAATGAACGCAATCTTGAGCGCTATACGACCTTGGTCGAGAAGAACAGCCCGGCGGTCAGCGAGTCGCAATTCGACATCGCGAAGTCCAAGGCCGAGCAATCCAAAGCCGAGGTGAGCGCTGGTAAGGCTGAAGTCGAGCGCGCCAAGCTCGATCTCTCCTACGCCACGATTACTTCGCCCATCACCGGGCGTGCCGGCATCTCCGACGTTGATGTTGGGAATCTGATCGGGCCGGACAGCGGTGTCCTCGTGACCGTGCTCGATCTCGATCCCATCGACGTGATCTTCTCGGTGGGCGAGCGCGATTATCTGAACTACGTGGAAGCCCAGCAGGCCGGCACGGCGGAGGACTTCACTCCGCAGATCCGCCTCGCCAACGACCGGCTCTATGAGTTTCCTGGCGAAATCGACGTGGTCGACAATAGGGTCGATCCGGCGACCGGCACCATCAACATCCGGCTGAAGTTCCCCAATCCCGACCGAGTGCTGCTGCCGGGTCAGTATGTCAGCGTGGTGTTGACGCGGGCGACGCCGGAGGAACGGGTGGTCATTCCGCAACAGGCCGTTCAAGAGAACCAGGCCGGTCCCTTCGTGTTGGTCGTCAACGGCCAGGGGCGTATCGAATCGCGGCCCGTCAAGACGGGCGACCGCGTGGAGGACGGCATCGTCATCCTCGACGGCCTCACTGTGGGCGAGACGTTGGTGGTCGAGGGCATCCAAAAAGTGCGGCCCGGCGCGGAAGTGGAGGTGTCCTACCGCACGCCGGCGGAGCAGCCGGTGATGATCGACCAAGAGGCATCTCCGGAAGCCAAACCGGGTGAGCCCGATCCGATGCCCGACTCCGGATCCGAAGCCGCAAGCGCGCCGGCCCAAGAAGCGCAAGACGGGCAATAGGTCATGCTCAGCGCCTTCTTTATCGGCCGCCCAAAGTTCGCGTTCGTCATTGCGATCGTCACGATCATCGCCGGACTTCTGGCGCTCGTCGCTCTGCCAGTCGCCGAATATCCGGAGCTGACGCCGCCTCAAGTCGAGGTCTCCGCCAAGTATCCGGGCGCGAATGCCGGCGTCGTGGCCGAGACTGTTGCCGCGGTGATCGAGAGCGAGGTGAATGGCGTGGAGGGCATGACCTACATGTCCTCCAAGAGCTCCAATGATGGCAGCTACACGCTGACAGTCACGTTCTCGATCGAAACAGACGGCGATACCGCCCAGGTCAACGTGCAGAACCGCGTGTCCCAAGCGATGCCGAAGCTGCCGGAGGAGGTGAAGCGCCAAGGCGTTACCACGGAGAAGACCTCCACCAGCATGCTGATGGTGATCTCGGTCTACTCGCCCGAGGGCACGTATGACGACATCTTTCTTTCCAACTACTCGAGCATCAATTTGCTGGACACGCTGTCGCGCGTGGAGGGGGTCTCGAAGGTCACCAATCTGGGCGCGCGCGACTACAGCATGCGCATGTGGCTCGATCCCGACCGGTTGACCGCCCTGGGACTCACGGCGAGCGATGTGATCGCCGCCATTCGCGACCAGAACATCCAAGCGTCTCCGGGCGCCATTGGCCAGGAGCCCGCGCCGACCGCGCAGCAGTTCCAATACACGCTGACCGCCCAAGGCCGGCTTGAAGACGTGGAGCAGTTTGAGAACATCATCCTTTTGGCGCGCCAAGACGGCTCAATTGTGCGGCTGCGGGACGTCGCGCGCGTGGAGCTGGGCGCGGAGAACTATGGCTGGTACGGCCAACTGAACGGCAAGCCCGCGGCGCTACTGGCGGTCTACCAGCTCCCCGACGCCAACGCCTTGGATGTCGCGACGCTCATCCGGGCGGAGATGGACCGCCTCGCGCAGCGCTTCCCCGACGACATGGCCTTCCAGATCACCTACGACACCACGCTTTACGTGGAGACCTCCATTCGTGAGGTGGTGATCACTTTGGCCCAGGCCTTGGCCTTGGTCGTGCTTGTGGTGTTCATCTTCCTCCAGGATTGGCGATCGACCCTAATCCCTGCCATCGCCATCCCCGTTTCGCTGATCGGCACGTTCGCCGCGCTTCTCGCACTCGGTTTCACCATCAACACGATCAGCCTGTTCGGGCTGATCCTCGCCATCGGCGTGGTTGTGGACGATGCCATCGTCGTGGTGGAGAACGTGCAGCGGCACATGGCCGACGGCTTGGCTCCGGCCGATGCTGCGCGCAAAGCCATGGAAGAGGTGACGGCGCCGGTCGTGGCGACGACACTGGTGCTGCTTGCGGTGTTCGTGCCTGTTGCGTTCACGCCCGGGCTGACCGGGCGGCTCTTTGAGCAGTTCGCTGCGACGATCTCCGTTGCCGTAGCGTTGTCATCGATCAACGCGTTGACCCTGAGCCCCGCCCTGTGCGCCACGCTATTGCGGCCGCCAAAGCCGGTGACCCGCGGCCCGCTCGCTTGGTTTGAGCGGGGGCTCAATCGAACACGCAACGGCTACAACGCGGTGGTCCGGTCACTGATCCGCCGGACGATCGTCGCGATCGCGTTGATCGCGGCCGTGTTTGGTGGGACTGCCTGGTTCGGCATGACCATCCCCACGGGCTTCATCCCGCAAGAGGATCGCGGCGCGATCTTCATCGATGTGCGCTTGCCGGACGGCGCAGCCCTGCCGCGGACAAGCGCCGTGCTGGATGAAGTGGAGCAGATCCTGGAAGACACCGACGGCGTGGCCAATGTGATCGCCGTGGGCGGCTATTCGATCCTGCAGGGTACGGTGGTGCCAAATGCCGCCTTCGTCATTGCCGTTTTGGATCCGTGGGATGATCGTGACACGCCGCAGCTCAGTCTGCGGTCGATCATGCAGAGCATCGGGCCAAAGTTCGCTGCGATCCCCCGCGCGGTGATCATTCCCTTCACGCCGCCGCCCATTCCCGGCCTTGGTACGACCGGTGGGTTCGAGTTCGTATTGCAAGACACCGAGAGCCGTCCGCCGCAGTCGCTCTCGGCTGTGCTGAACGGGTTCATCTACGAAGCGAACGCGCGGCCGGAGGTCACCGGCGTTTTCAGCACCTTCGGCGCCAACTCGCCGCAGCTCTTCATCGAGGTGAACCGTCAGTTGGCCAAGACCAAGGGTGTCAGCATCGAGGACATCTTCACGGTGCTGAATGCCAATATCGGCTCCTACTATGTGAACGACTTCAACAAGTTCGGCCGCGTGTACCGGGTCTATATCCAGGCGGAGGCCGACCGGCGGGCCACGCCGAGCGATATCGGCAAGCTCTATGTGCGCTCGTCCGATGGCGAGATGGTGCCCTTGCGCACCTTGGTGACGATCAAGTCCGTCCTCGGCCCAGAGACGCTTGAGCGCTACAACATGTTCCTGTCTGCGACGGTCAACGGCAATCCAGCCCCCGGCTATAGTTCCGGCCAGGCGATTGCCGCGATGGAGGCCACCGCTAAGAAGAGCTTGCCGGACGGCTATGCTTATGAGTGGACCGGCATGTCCTACGAAGAGATCAAGGCGGGCGCTGCCGGGTCCGCCGTGTTCTTGCTGTCCATTATCTTTGCCTATCTCTTCCTCGTGGCGCAGTACGAGAGCTGGACCGTCCCCCTGTCGGTGATGCTGTCCGTCGTGTTCGCGGTTCTCGGCGCCTTCGTGGCGTTGAGGCTCATGGGTGTCGCGCTCAATACCTATGCGCAAGTCGGCCTGGTGTTGCTTATTGGCCTTGCGGCAAAGAACGCCATTCTCATCGTCGAGTTCGCCAAGGAGAAACGTGAGGCGGGAGAGAGTATTGTCGATGCGGCAGAGAAGGCCGCATCGCTCCGGTTCCGGGCAGTGATGATGACGGCGTTGTCCTTTATTCTCGGTGTGCTGCCGCTCGTCTTGGCCACCGGCGCAGGCGCTGCGGCGCGTATCTCGGTGGGTCTCACCGTGTTCGGCGGCATGCTCTTCGCCACGATCCTTGGCGTCTCCTTCGTGCCGTTCCTTTATGTGCAGTTCCAGCGTTTGCGTGAGGCGGTGAAGCGGAAACGGGCCGAGCCGCCGCCCGCACCCAAGCCACAGCAAACCTAAGCCAATGCTCGTCCAGATTGCTCTCGGTGCCGGAATGATCGTAATCACCACGATCATTCAGGGCGTGTTTATGATGTTTGGGGTCGAGCGTTTGCGTGAACACGTAAACCATCACCCGACGCGCTGGCTGCTTCCGTCCACGCTGAAGCTGTCCGTATTTGTGATGTGGCTGTTTCTCGCCACCGTGCTCGAGGTTTGGGCGTGGGCCCTTCTCTATATCATCTTAGGCGCGATCTCCTCGTTTGAGGAGGCTGTCTACTTCTCCACCGTCACCTTCACGACGCTCGGCTTCGGCGACATCACGCTCGGCAAGGAGTGGCGGCTCTTGTCCTCGTTTGAGGCCGCCAATGGACTGCTGATGTTTGGCTGGTCCACCGCGCTGGTCTTCGCTGCGGTGCAGTGGGTCTATGCCGGCCGGAAGCACTAAGGCGGGGCAGGCTTCGCTTAGAATAGGCGTTCGCGGACGTAAATAGTGTCGCCTGGCTGGACTGGGTAGTCGGTTGGGACCATGACGGTTGACATGACGCCTCCGAAGCGCCTGGTGAGGCGGACGAAGCGTTTTTTGGCGCGTTCTGTGTATCCTTCGGCGATGGCGACGGCGGCCTCGACGGTCATGGCGTTGACGTAGGGGTATTGGCCCGGGCGGTTGACCTCACCGAGGATGAAGAAGGGCCGGTAGGTTGCGACTTCGACGGTGACCTTGGGGTCCTTGACGTATTTCCTGGCGAGCTTGCGGGCGATCTCGGAGGAGAGTTCGAAGGTGGTGAGGCCGCGGGCGCGGACGGGCCCGATCAGGGGCATGGCGATGGCGCCGGAGCCGTCGACGCTGTAGACGTTTGAGAGATTGTCCTGTCCGAAGACGATGATGCGCACCTGATCGCCCGAATCGAGAGTGTAGGTCTCGTTGGGAACGACGGGGACGCCGGGAGGCGCGCGCCCTGCGCCTGGCGGATAGGCCTCGCCCGGGGCCGGGAGCGGCGCCGGCGTGGAGAGGGCGAAGTCCGGTGTCGTTAACCCCGGCACGGCGCCGCCCTTGCAGCCTGCAAGCCCCGCAGCGAACACTGCCAGCAGGAGGACGGCCGCGAACTTGGCGGCTGTTGTGGCTGTGGACCTGGGCATGAGCCTGGACATGGGCGCGCTTCGAACTCCCAACATGGGCCGAAGCTACCCCTCCATGGTTAACGAATGCTGAGCGCCCGTGCCGAAGCGATGCGCCGCTTAAGCATTTGGTTACGGCTCTGACGCCCGAACGAGATGTCCGAAAACAAGTCAATCCTCCAGACCGGCCTTGCCAGTGTGGGACAGCCTCTCCCCAAGAGCAGGCGTCTGGCGTTCAACCGGGCTCGGTCTGGGAAAAAGTCATAACAAACAAAGACCTACGGCGCCGGTCCAGGCCCTTCGATGCCGGGCGCCGACGGGCACACGCCTTGCAGATAGACATGCGATCTCCGCCGCCCTTGGTTGGAGCCGGCCTGCAAGGTGTACCGCCAATGAATGAGACAATTCGCGTCGCGTCCGTCGGTAAAGAGCCCTCTCGACATGTTCCCTTGGTGCTCGGCCGAAGCCTCAGGGCGTTATGGCCTCTTGCCGACGCCGCCGTTATCGTCGCGCTGTCGGTCCTGTCAGGTCTGGCCTACCACGCCGCCGTCTACGGCCAGCCTGGAGAGGTTCTCGATTACGCCAAGATCGGCGTGGCAGTCGCCCTGTTCCGCTGGGTCCTGCAGCAACCGCTCGCGGCCATCTCAGCGCGGCCCGAACGATCGTTGCAGTATCAACTCTTCCTCTGGAATGGCGCCTTCCTGGGCGTGATCGTGTTCGCCTTCCTTGCAAAGGTGACTGACGAGTATTCGCGCGGCGCAATCCTCCTCTTTTACGCAGCCGGTCTGCCGGCCTTGTTGGCTTGGCAAGCGGCCTGGAAGCGCCTCGTACGTGAGGGCCTGAGCTCCGGCCGGCTCGCAGTGCGCAAGGTGCTGATGCTTGGCACTTTCGATGAGATCGAGGCGTTTCGCAAAACGCATCGCCCCTCTCAGTCCGGCCTCATCATCAGCGATATCATCGTCTTGCCCGAAGAGGCGCTGACCGATACGCCTGCCGGGCGGCTCATGCTCAAGGAAGGTGTGAGCCGTGCGATCGAGCTGGTGCGCTTGTCCGGCACTGAGGATGTCCTCATCCTCTTGCCCTGGTCAGCCACAAGCGCAATCAACCGCAGCGTCGATATGCTTACGACTGCTCCGGTCACAGTGCGGCTCGGTCCGGCGTCCATCTTTGGCCGGTTCTCGCAAGTTCACCTGTCGCGAATCGGTTCGGCGACAATGCTGGATCTCATCCGGCCGCCACTAACTCGGATCGAAGTGACGGCGAAACGCGTCTTCGACATCGTAGGCGCGCTGGTACTGCTTATCGCGCTCTCACCTCTGCTTCTTCTTGTCGCCCTTCTCATCAAGATCGACTCTCGTGGGCCACTGTTCTTCAGACAGCGCCGCCTGGGTTTCAATCAGCGGCCCTTCAAGATTCTCAAGTTCCGCACCATGACTGTGATGGAAGACGGAGACGACGTGGTTCAAGCGACGAAGAACGATCCTCGTGTCACGCGTCTTGGGCGTTATCTGCGGCGCTTCAACATCGACGAGCTGCCGCAACTGCTCAACGTCCTCGCCGGCGACATGTCGCTCGTTGGGCCAAGGCCGCATGCTCTGACTCATGATCGTGATTTCGAGAGGCGAGTGGCGTTCTACGCGCGCCGCCACAACATCAAGCCAGGCATTACCGGCTGGGCACAGGTCAACGGATGGCGGGGGCCCACCGATACGCAAGAGAAGGTTCAGGCGCGCGTGGAGCACGATCTCTACTACATCGACAATTGGTCGATGTCGCTTGATCTGTACATCCTTGCACTCACCGTGTTGTCGCCAAAGTCGCTGATGAACGCGCATTGAGGATGGCCCACGGCCCCGCCGTCCATCCGTCTATCCCATAAGTTGGAATGGGCGCCGGTAACTAGTGGACCCTGCCGCACAGCCCGGTCAATCTGCTGGCGCGCTTGCTGCAGCGCCGCTTGTCTACAGGGTATGAGAGTTCGGCGCCGATGGCGACGCGCGTCTACGCCTGCTCCGCACCCGCCATGTTGAGCACCGCGGCGCAGCGGCGGCCATCGGCCATCTGGAGCAAGTCCGAGGCGGCAGACGCCGCAGCCTTCTGGGACGTAACAGACGCCCGTGACAAGAACAGGATGGCTTGAGACATCTCCATCAAGGGCGCCGTGTTGTGCTCCATCGTCAGCAACCCTGCGTCAATGAGTGTCAGCTCGTAATTGCTTGCTATCTCCCTCAGGTTGTCCGCAAGCGTTTGGCGGCTCTCTCGTCCATAGATGCCATGCCTGTCACAGTCGAGCGAAAGGAACGAGAGCCCGAGCCGATGATCGGTAATCACACGATCCGCGAGATTGTCCCCGGCGCTTGCGTCTACGCCGAACACCCTTGTCAGATCCGGATTGGACGTGGTCGCATCCACCAAGAGTGTTCGAATGCCATTCGACGCCGCTGCAACAGCAAGACACAAGGCTAGCGCGCTCTTGCCTTCGCCGGGCAAAGGCGATGTGAGCATCACGACGCGCGGCTGACCGAGAGTGTCAAAATCCAGAAGATAAGACAACAAGCGATAGATCGCCCCGCGGAAGCCCGAGCGCGGGTTGCCTTCGAGTGTCTCGGTGACCAAGTCGTAGAGGCGTGCTGACCGCTGATCGGGCGAGAGCAGTCCGATCAGGCTTCGTTTTGCGCCGAGCATTGGTACTGAGACGAGCGGCTTCAACCCCGTCGAGGTAAGCAACTCCGCCTCGGAGTAAATGCGGCGATTGAGATACTCGGTCCCCAACGCCATCGAACCGCCAAGCACGCCTCCAAAGACCAGCGCTAGCGCAAGAGTAAGGAGCTTCTTTGGTGAACTCGGCCGCTGCGGGATCGCGGCGGGTGTAATGATCCTCGCGTCCGGCGTATAGACACTCTCCGCTTCGTTCATTTCTTTCACGCGGGACAGGAAGCTCTCGTAGACGGCACGCGTGGTCTCAGCCTCCCGCTCCAACTCGCGCAGTTTGATATACGCACTGTCGTTTGTATTCGCCGCCTGGCGGGACGCAGCCAAGGAGTCCTCAGCGGCCTTGAGCCGCTCGCTTGCGGCCTCGCTTTCGAGCTTGATCGCCTTGGCGATGCGTTCGACCTCTGCGTGGATCAACCCCCGCAGGCGCTGCACTTCCGACCGCGCCTGCTGCATGGCGGGGTGGGACGGCAGGAGGCTTGCGCTGAGAATCGCCTCTCTGCGCGCGGCAACGGCATATTGGTCCCGGAGCCGGGAGACTGTCGACGACTCGATCGCATCCCCGATTACTTCCGGATCGACGCCATCCTTGAGCAACTGCTCGACCTGTTCGTGCTTGGCCTCACTCTCCGCCAGGTCGGCCTTGGCATCTGTCAGCTTCTCATTGAGTTGCTCCAGCTGGCGCGTATCGATAAGGACCCCACCTTCGGATAGCTGAAGGTTGTGCGAGGCGCGGAACTCCTGAACCTCGCTCTCCGCCTTGAGGAGTCTGTCGCGCAACGCCGCCAGTTGACCATCCATTTGCGAGCTCACCCTCTGGGACGTCTCGATCCGTTCCTCGGATTGGTCACTCAAATACGAGGCGGCAATAGCGCGCGCGATGTCTGCGGACTTGATCGGGTTCTTGGTGGTGACCTTTACCTCAATGACGTACGTCTTGTTGTCGCGCGTGACTTCAATCTTGTCCCTAAGCGACAGAAGAGCGATGTCTTCAGGGTCGCTCGGTGCGCCAACCACAGACCCGCTAAGGAGGCCGGACAAGGTGCCGACGACAATGGCCAAGAGCCCGCGGTCCTCACCGTTGAACTCCGGGTCCGCCGCCAAGTTCTGCGATTTCACCACGGGGCGCAGCACGGCATCGGACGTGATGACCTTCACTTGGCTATCCACAAGCGCGAAGTTGTCGCTTGCGGTCGTGCCAAGGCCGGACGGCAGGACCTCGGTCTCGACGGTGTTCTTCTTCCTGGGATCGATCAGGATCTCAGTTGAGGCCGTGTAGTAGGGGGTGGCAAAGAGCAGATAGACGACTGCCAGTGCGAGCACGGCGGTGGCCGTCACGCAGATCATCAGGAACCGCCGGCGCAAGATTGCGATGAAGTCCCCGAGCTCCGGATTAGACGCGTAGACCGGCTCAGGCCCCATGGCTTGGCTGTTTGGTCCTACGAGTGGATGCGAGGTGAGGCTCATGGGCGGTCCGATGCAATTTCCGTGCACATGGCGATCGCCGCCATATGCGGCGGGCACGTTCGTTGAGGCGCCATCATCTGGGAAAACGTTTACGTTCGATTTGAGAATACGGGATCGCTTGCGCGGACAGCGTTAACGAACGGTTGACGGGGGCGGATGCTGCGGCGCGTCCGTCAAGTGGGCCGGGCGCCGTGCCACGCCGGCGCACCGAGTGCGCAAGTGTGCCAAACTGGGACAGAGAGACTCTAGGCCGCGATCGGGCGGGACTGCCGCAGCTCGGCACTAAGGACCCCGTCTTCCAGCAGCTTGCGGATATGGGCAATGCGCTGGTAGCGGGGACCTTCAAAGTCCTCCAGGGTGACCCCCGCCTCAGCGTAGGCGCCGAAGAGCTGCTCTGCGCCCTTTCGTGCGTCCCATTGGGGTTTGAAGGCCGGGAGGACGCGCTTGATCTTGTCGAAGCTGACCCGGTACGAACGGTTGTCAGGGCCTGCGTCCGGGGCAAACTCCAAACGGCAATTCGGCACGACGCCCGCCACGATCTCGGCGATATCGCGAATACGATAATTGTGTTCGCTTTGACCGACATTGAAGGCTTGGTCGAAGACCGCCTCCTCCGGCGCCTCCAGCGCGGCGAGAAACGCCCCGGAGATATCCTCGATGTGCACGATCGGACGCCAGGGCGTGCCGTCGGACTTGAGGTAGATGCTTCCCTTGGTGACGGCCCAGGCAACAAGGTTGTTGAGCACGATGTCGAAGCGCAGCCGTGGTGACACGCCATAAGCGGTGGCTGGACGCATGTAAGTCGGACAGAAGCCGTCGCCTGCGAGCTTCGAGACGTCCTGCTCCGTGCGCACTTTCGAAATGCCGTAGGCGGTCAGGGGCTTCAGCTCGGCTGTCTCGTCCACCATGGTCTCGCCCGCGCGCCCGTAGTTGCTGCACGACGAGGCAAATAGAAAGCGTTTGACACCAGCGTTCTTGGCGAGCTCCGCGATGCGCACGCTGGCCAAATGGTTGATGTCGAATGTCAGCTGCGGATCGAGGTCACTCAAGGGATCGTTGGAGAGCGCGGCCAAATGTATGACGGCGTCGAACCCGTCCAGGTCTTCTTGCTCCACGTTGCGCACGTCCTTGCCGATGTTCGGGATGGCGGCAATGCGTCCGCCTTCGGCAAATGTGCACCGCTCATAGAGATCGGTGTCGCAACCGACGACACGATGCCCGGCCTCGATGAGCAAGGGAACCATGACGGTTCCGATATAGCCGCAATGGCCGGTGACCAGGACTTTCATGGCGCACTCCTTAGACGTGGGATCGATTGGTCCCGGGTATTGTCGTTCAGCCCGGACTCATCATTCAGCAAATTGCGTGCCGCGCGGCGGCTCTCTCAAGCAGCGCGGCTGCGCTCCTGGTGGTCTTCAAGCCACGTCTCTCCACGGAAGTGGCGGTACTGCTCGGCACGCAGCCGATCGGCCAAACGGCCTTGAGGCAGCTGCACATCGTCATAGGTCAATACGGCGTCTTTGCTGACGTCACACAGAAGCCGGCAGCCTTCGACCAAGCCTTCGGGCAAATATCGGCCCGTCGACATCTCGTCGGCGCCAACGGCTTCGCCATAGGTCATGTACATGCCGTAGCCGTCGAGGATCTCCCCGCGCTTCAGGTCGCGCTTGGCGACCGCGCAGACCTCGACAACCGGCCCACCAAGCGGTCGGGCAACGTTGTCCCGCAGCAGGACCGTGCGGGCGATCGCATTGTGCACTTCGAAGTGCACGAGGTGATAGGGGACAAAGAACGAATAGAGTGGGCCTTCGCCCATCTTGTAGAGTTCCAGGTAGTGCTGTTGTTTTGGGTCTGGGTGTTCGGCGAGGCAATAGACCTTGGTCAGCGGCGTGCCGACGACGTAGTCCACAATGCCACCGCGTTCGCGTAGATCGTCGATATCATAGATCTCGCCAATCTTCATGATGTCGCCGCGATACTCCTTACCGCGTGACATCCCGCGTGTGGCAACGCCGAAGCCAGTCGCATTGGCGACGATGGCCTGCTCGAAGCTGATCTTCGAGCCATCGGCGAAGCTCGTCACCATGGTTGGGTTCTGGCCCCAGCGCTCGGCGAAGCCAGCTTGCGTGGTCGGATTGCGGTAAGCGTCCTGAAGACCCTTGATATTGCCCATGACTCGCGGTGTGAAGCCGAGCCCCTTGACCCAGCGGTAGAGATTCATCTGAACACCCGGCTCGTCGCCCTCGCAGGCCGACAAGGTGACGCCGTGCCTGTCTGCGTAGACCTGCAGAATGGGCCCGATCGTGGCATCGATCTCCGCGTTCATCAGCACGACGTGCTTGCCGTGGGTGAACGCATCCAGAATGATCGTGGCGCCGAACTCGACCGCACCGGTGACGTCGACCAGAACGTCGATCAGCGGTGACCGGGACAAGAGGAACGGATCCTCCGTCACCGCCGGCAAGCCGGCGCGAATGGCCTTCTCGAGTTGTCCAGGGGTCTGCACGGCAGTCGCGTCGGAGCGCCCTGCGTATTCGAACACCTTCAACGCCCGATCTGCCGTGCGATTATAGATCGCGACAACTTCCATGCCCGGCACGCTGTTGAGGATCTGATTGGTCAGACCTTGTCCCATGAAGCCCGCACCCAGCAGGCCGACGCGAACGGGCTTGTCCGCCGCCTGACGTGCGTTCAACGCAGTGTCGACAATGATCATCTTTGCTCTCCTAAGCGGCGACGGGGGCCTGCAGGGTCATGCGCTGGCGCAGCTCCTGCTCGACGTCCGCGTAAGACTTGAACGCGCGATCCTTCTCAGAGATCACGGAGACGGGCAGAGGCCACGACAAGCCAAGCGCGGGATCGTCGTGCAGCAGGCCACCTTCGGCACTTGGTGTGTAGACCTCGCCGACGTGATAGCTCGTCACGGTGTTGTCCTTCAGAGCCTGATAGCCGTGAGCGAACCGCTCCGGGACATAGAGCGCACGCCAATTGTCTTCGTTGAGTTCGATGGAGATGTGCTTGAGATAGGTCGGGCTCTCAGTGCGCAGGTCGACGATGGTGTCGACAATTGCCCCACGTATGCAGCGCACGAGTTTGGTTTCCGCTGCAGGAGGATACTGAAAGTGCATTCCGCGCAACGTGCCAGCCTTCTTGTTGTAGGCGAGGTTGGCCTGGACCACGACTGGCTTCAGCCCATGCGCCTCGAACTCATGCTGGCAAAACTCGCGTGCGAAGAACCCGCGGTCGTCTGTGTGAGGTTGTAGGTCGATGATAAACGCACCTGGCAGCTTCGTCTCCGTGAAGAGCATCGTCCACTCCTGTTCGCCCCGCGTTCGGTCGGCGTTAACCGGTTGTTAACCACACCGAGCGGCTCCGCGCCGGTGCAGTCCGTGGTTATCGCGTTCGATGACTGCACGGAACGGGCCAAGGACCTGGCAACCGGCCCAAGACGACGAATGGCGCGCAAACAGGGTTACCGGTCTTTTGAGATGTGCCGCCCTGGGACGTGGCGTTCAGTCAGAGCGTGCCGATCTTGGATGGCAGCCCCCAGAGAAGCGCGCTTTTGCCGGCAAAATGCGTGGGGAGGGCTTTCTCCGCTTGGCATCGATTCTGCAGTTTGCCGTGGCAGGCATTAACGCAGCAATGGAGCCAGGCATGAAGGTCGTCCTGTTTTGTGGCGGGCTCGGAACACGGATCCGGGAATACTCCGAGGCAATCCCCAAGCCGATGATTCCGGTCGGCGGTCAGCCGATGCTGTGGCACATCATGCAGTACTACAGCTCGTTTGGTCACAGGGACTTCACGCTATGCCTCGGGCACAAGGCGAACACCATCAAGGAGTTCTTCCTCGACTACCGCCCGGAGGTCTTCAGCGACTGCGTCGTTTCCAAGAACGGCGGGAAAGTCGACGTGCTTGGGCCGCCCGACGAAGACTGGCGCGTCACGATGATTGACACGGGTATCTGGCGCAATGTCGGCCAGCGCCTGTGCGCGGTGCGCGATCAGGTGGAAGACGAAGAGATGTTCCTGGCCAACTACAGCGACGGGCTCTGCGACGTCGACCTCGACGCCATGGTCGCCGATTTCAAAGCGAGCGGGAAGATCGGATGCTTCCTTGCGGTACGGCCCGCGTTGACGTTCCACTTCGCCGAAATCGGTGACGACAAGCTCGTCTCCAAGATGACGCCCTCAACGCACGCGGATCTTTGGATCAATGGCGGCTTTTTCATCTTCCGGCGTGAGATCTTCGACTACATACGGCCCGGCGAGGAATTGGTGGTCGAGCCGTTTGCACGGCTGATCGAGGAGGAGCAGTTGCTCGCTTACAAGCATAACGGCTTCTGGCGCGCCATGGATACGCTGCGCGACCGCCAACTGCTTGAGGAGATGGTGGAGCAGGGGCGCATGCCGTGGAACCGCCGTGAAACTTTCGCCTGCCGGGCCGCTGCGGAGTAAGTGAGATGCAGGCCCTCTCCCTCGCAAAGCCAGGTCAGCGGCTGAAGGTCCTATGCCTTGGGGCGCACTCCGACGACATCGAGATCGGCGTTGGCGGAACGCTGCTGGGCCTGATCGCTGCGGGCGTCGAACTTGACGTGCATTGGTGTGTGCTGAGCGCCATCGGACCGCGCCGCGCGGAGGCGCTGGCCGGTGCTGCCGCGATCCTCGACGGCGCGGCGTCTCGCAACGTGGAATGCGCCGAGTTCCGCGACGGGTACTTTCCCTACCAGGGCGAGGCACTCAAGGCCTGGATCCAGGACCTCTCAAGGCGAACGAACCCAGATGTCGTGTTCACCCATCGTGGGGATGACGCGCATCAAGATCATCGGGAGGTCTCGCGCCTCACCTGGAATGCGTTTCGCAATCAACTGATACTCGAATACGAGATTCCGAAATGGGATGGGGATCTCGGCCAGCCCAATTTCTACATTCCGCTGCCGGACCGCATCATGACGCGCAAGATCGAAATTCTGGAGCATTGCTTCGGCACGCAACGCTCCAAGGATTGGTTCGACGCCGATACCTTCCGTGGACTGGCGCGCATTCGCGGTATGGAGTGCCGGTCACCTCAACGATTTGCCGAGGCTTTCCACGCAAGAAAGCTGCTTCTTGACTGCGCCCCGCTTGGCCAATCGATGGAAACTCCGACCAACGTGATGCAGGGCAGGCCACGTGCAGAGCTTTGCGATGCGGTAGAGGCCTGAAAGAACACCTCGGGCACAAGCCACATGCTCACTCGTTCAAGTTAGTAGGACCAAACCATGTCACACGATCGCCAGGTGAATCGTCTCACAAGGCTCGCGAGACGAGTTCAAGGCAGCTTGAACGATCTCGTCGCCTATCGGCAGCACCTTGAGAACGGATTCTCCGTCTTTCTGAGCCGCGTGTTCAAGCGTTCGATCCCCCCATTGAAGTTCCGAGGGGGGCAGACCTGGTACCATGGCAAGGACGATCAGCCGCTCGACCTGTTTCGCGAGATCTACGTCGACCGATTTTATGAGCGGATGTCCGTTCCATCAGGCGCGGTCGCACTCGATATCGGAGCGAATATTGGTGCCATGTCGCTGTTCTGGGCCGAAGACAATCCAGATCTGCGATGCCACGCCTTCGAGCCCAATCCGGCTTGCTATGCGACGCTCCGGCAGAACATCGAAGCGAACAATCTCTCCTCTCAGGTCAGCACTCATCCCGAGGCCATCGGCGGCGCCTCTGGGACGATGGACCTTTGGACCAATGTTCCATCCACGCTATCGACCGCATACGGCGATGCGCCGAGGGAGGACGCCAAGAAGACAACCGTCCCCATGGTTACGCTGGACGAAGTCTGGAACCGGCTGCACCGGCCCCATATCTGGATGCTGAAGATCGATGTTGAAGGCGCTGAGGCCGACATATTGGAGGCAGCCTCGGATGAGGTTCTTGCAAGTGTCAGCAACGCCTGCATCGAGTGGCATGACAATATCGTCCCGGGCGCTTTCGAGCGCTGCCGCTCACGATTGATCGAGGCCGGCTTCGACCTCCGCATCCTTCAGCATCCGTGGGACGAAGGCATCATGTTCGCGCAGAGGCCGGCTGGAGGCTGAAGGTCTGACTTCTCAAGAAGACGGCGCCTGAGACGAACACGAGCGAGGAAGAGACTCGGATGAGTGGCATCGACGTAGCGGTACCCTGCTTTCAATACGGTCGCTACCTTAGGGATAGTGTTGGCAGCGTCCTCCGTCAGGACGTCGGTTCACTGCGTGTTGTGATCATTGACAACGGCTCAACGGACGACAGCCTTGATATAGCGCGAGAGCTTGCGAAAGAAGACAAGCGCGTAGATGTCATCTCACATAGCCGCAATTTTGGCCAAGCAGCTAGCCTGAACGAGGCCATCGACTGGGCTAGAGCCGAGTACTTCATGACCTTGGATGCGGACGACTTGCTGGCTCCCGGGTGTCTGAAGCGTGCCATCTCGGTGATGGACAAGGATAACAGCATTGCCTTTAGCCACGGTGCCCAGGCCCTGATATCGGGTGAAGAGTCGTTTCCGCATAACGAGTCTCCGCCGGAAAACGAAGGCGATTGGAGAGTTTCCGATGGTGAGACGTTCATTGGGAAGCTCTGCTCAAAGGGGCACAACTTGGTTGCAAACCCCGGAGTCATGAGGAGAACGAAGGCGCAAAAGGAAGTCGGCTACTACGACTCCGCGCTCAAGTATGCAAACGACATGAATATGTGGATGCGTTTGGCGACACGAGGCAGTGTGGCAGAGACCTCGGTTGTCCAAGGCGTCCGGCGTGTGCATCCGGCTCAGCTGACCCAGCTCTACCGGGACTTTCCCGTCATGGATCTGGTTGAGCATCTCAACAATTTTCATCACTTCTTCTGTCATGAGGGGAAAGGCCTGCCGAACTCACAAAGCCACTATTCCCGAGTGCAAAGAAGAATCGCTTTCAACGGCCTTCATATGGCCGGGGTCCTTTTACTCAACGGACGCATGAAGCAGAGCCTCGAGTGCATTCGTTTCTCGACAAGGGCGTATGCGGGAATGTTCGCCGCTTTGAAGCCAGCCACTTTGGTGCCGACGAACAGTGAGTAGAGGTGATGGCGGCACGCGGGCCAGCCGAGCAATCCGAGGCGCCGGGGATCTAGGATGCAAGAGATAAAGGAGAAGACAGTCCGCGGCGGCGCTGCGCGGATCAGCGGCTATGGCGCTCGGTTTGTCGTGCGTTTTGGCCTACTGATGGTTCTTGCGCGTCTTCTCGACCCAAGTGACTTCGGTCTGGTCGCGATGGTGGTCGCGGTGACCGGCGTCTTCGAGATCTTCGCCACCGGCGGCCTATCCACGGCCTCTGTTCAGCGGGAGAAAGTCTCTCACGAGCAACTGTCCACGCTCTTCTGGTGCAACGTTGCCCTTGGCGCCGTTCTCATGCTGCTGTGTTTTGCAACCGCTCCCTTGGTCAGCGCCATCTATGACGATCCGCGAACGACCTTCGTTATTGCCGCCGCGGCGCCTGCGTTCCTCGTTAATGCCACCGGTGTACAGCATCTTGCGGTTCTCCAGAGAGGGCTACGCTACGGCACCCTCTCGATCATCGAAGTCGCAAGCGAAGTCATTGTCGCAATCATCGCGATTGGAATCGCTCTCGCCGGCCTGGGATACTGGGCTGTCGTTGCGACGGTCATCGTTGGCCCGATGGTCATCACAATTGGCGCGTGGCTCACAAGCGGCTGGCTGCCGGGTCCGCCACGCAAGCTCAGCGAGATCTCTTCCATGCTGCATTTCGGCGGTGCGGTGACGCTCGCCGGCTTGGTTATCTACATTTCCAACAATCTTCAAAAGATCCTGCTCGGCCGCTTCTTTGGCACCGATGCCGTAGGACTTTACGGCAGGGCTTACGAGCTTGGGGAAATGCCAACGCGGGTCATGCACAATGCGATCGGACTTATCGCCTTCTCAGCGCTGGCGCGACTACAAAGCACGCCGCAGACCCTAAAGACGTATTTCTTGAGGGGATATTCGCTACTGAACTCAATCACTTTGCCTGCGACAGTTGGCTTCGCCCTTTTCGCCGAGGAACTGGTCCTGGTCGTTCTTGGTGACAAATGGAGTGGGGCTGTGACGATCCTTCAGTTCCTTGCTCCCACCATGTTGTTCTTCGGCATCGTCAATCCGCTGTCTTGGTTGCTGCTATCGCTTGGCTTGCACCGGCGGGGTCTGTGGTTGGCCTTTGTGTTGTCTCCCTTGGTGGTATGTTCCTACCTTGTTGGATTGCCCTATGGCCCAACAGGCGTTGCGCTTTCTTCCTCCATCGTACTGGCCCTGTGGCTTGTTCCTCACATTGTCTTGTGCTTGCGCGGCACGACGATCTCACCGTGGGCGTTGCTGGCGACCATCGCCCAACCAGCCATCGCGACCGCTGCGGCCGGCGTCGTGGCGGTGAGTGTCGTGGAGCTCGTGCTGCCGTCCTCCTCCACAATTGTTCGACTCTTGGCTGGCGCGAGCACCATGCTAGCCGTCTACTCGTTCATTCTGCTCTTCGTAATGAAGCAGTGGCAGCTCTATTTCGACCTCTGGCGCACCCTGAGGAACGCCGTGCGGGGTCCAGCTGTCTCAGCAAGTCCCTCGTGAGCTTGACAGAATGCGCTGGCACGAACCTTGCTCATCACTGTGCGCAGTGCCTTCGATGAGCGGTAGGAGACAAGAGATGCTGAAAGAGATCGCACGACGCACCATGCCGACGGAGGTCTTTTCGGCTCTAAGGTCCGCGAAGCTCTTCTTCTCCACGCGCACCTTCCGGCCGAAGCTCGTTCGTCACACCTATGGTGACAGTGCGTTTACCGTTCACATTTGCGACGCGACGGCGGAGCTTTGGTACGACGACGACTGGCCGCTGCCGAGCGAGATCGCGGAGCTCCAGCGCCATGGCTTGGGGCCTGGCGCCACCGTTTTCAATCTTGGCGCACACCAAGGTGTCGTTGCCTTGATGCTCGCGGACGCGGTCGGAACAGCGGGGAAGGTCGTCGCCGTCGAGGCGAGTCCGTACAACGCTCAGATCGCCGAGCGAAATCGTGTCGCGAACGGCGCTGAAAATGTGCATGTTGTCAACGCCGCCGCCGCCGCCGAACGTGGAACGCTGAGCTTTGCCGACAGTCTATGCGGCCATGTCGATGACGGAAGCGGCGGCATACAGGTTCCGGCGCGGTCCATAGACGATCTGGCAGAGGAATATGGGACTCCATCGATCCTCTACATCGATATCGAGGGGTTTGAATGCGACGCGTTGCGAGGAGCGGGCAACACCTTGGCGGCGGGCTGCGACTGCTACATCGAGGTTCACAGTGGTTTTGGGCTCGAAAAGTATGGCGGCTCCGTCAGGGAGCTCCTGTCGTTCTTTCCTGCCGACAAATACGATCTGCATTTCTCGGAAATCAACGATAGCGGCCCCTTCAACCTCGTCGCGAGCAGGGATCAGATCTCAGAGACGCAACTGAACAAGAGGTGGTCTCTGATCGCCGTTCAAAAACCGGATGTGAACTGAAAGTAGGTGGGTGAGGTGACCTGTCGTATCTCTCTGATCGTCTGTACTCTGGGGCGTCGCCTCGAGCTCGAACGAGCGCTCGACTCGTTCACGCAGCAAGTACAGAAGACCTTCGAGGTGATTATCGTTGATCAGAATCCTGAGGGTTACCTCGATGAAATCGTCGATCGGTTTTCGCAACGGTTGAACCTTCGCCACGTCCGTTCGAAGCTAGGCTTGTCGCGCGCAAGGAACGTTGGGCTGAGCTTCGCGCGAGGTGAAATCGTTGGCTTCCCCGATGACGATTGCTGGTATGGCCCAGAGGTCTGTAAGGACGTGCTCGGCTATTTTGACCTGATGCCAGGTCTCGCCCTCCTCACGGGACGCACGACGGATATTACAGGCAGAGAGTCTGGAAGTAGTGACAACCGTGCCACGTCTGGGCCGATCTCACGGCATGAAGTCTTCCGCACAGGGAACTCCAATACGTTCTTCGTGAGACGGGCAGCTATCTCCGCCATTGGGGGTTTCGATGAGGATCTTGGTGTTGGGGCGTCAACGGGCCTTCAGTCGGGCGAGGAAACGGATCTACTGATCCGCTGTATCGACCGCGGATTTGAAACCCACTACGACCCAGCGTTTGTCGTCTTCCATGACCAAGTCGGTTTGGATCGCACCGAGAAAACGTTGAGCCGGGTCAGAGGCTACTCAATGGGTTTCGGCTATCTTCTTCGCAAACATCGATATGGACTGATCTATGCCTCTTATCGTGTTGCTCGGTCTGTCGCCAGCGCCATGGTGCACGTCGTGCGGCTCGATATCTGGAACGCGCGCCTGCGCCTGAATTGGGCGCGAGGAACGGTCCGTGGCTTCTTGCGCGCAGCTCCGCTTGCCACGTAGTGATCGGCGCCCACTACGGACAATCCGGCGCGATACGCGGACCTATGAAGTCCGACAGGACTTTCATCTGTGGTCTCTCGATGCCGTCTTCCGGCTGGATCGAGAACATATAGTCGCCCCACCAAGGCCCGCCGGCCCAGTATGTCCACCCCAGCCAGACGTCGCTGTTGCGCGTCATGAAGCACAGCATGTCGCGCCCCTCCCGGTGCGCCTCCGGATTGTCGGCCCAGCCAAACTCGCCGAGAAACCCTCGCACGCCGTGCTTCCTTGCCCAGTCGGTGAAGGCGGCCAACCGTGTGGAACCGGCCCCGGGCACTACGGATGTGTGTGACCCTGAGTTGTCTGAGTCCAAGTACTGGTGGACCTCGTAGACAAAGTTGTTGGAGGGGTCTTCAACACCGATCATCACCTCGGCGTTGTCGGTGGTTGTCCAGGTATGCCCAGAATCCCAGTAGGATCCAGGCACGAGCACGAGTTGCCGCGCACCTGTGCTCCGGATTGCGGCAATCGCCGCGTTGGCTCCCCTCAGCCATTCGGTGGCCGTCTGCCGATGAGGCTCATTCATGAGACCGAACACCACGTTGGGCTTATCCGCCACTTCAGCCGCAATCGCCTTCCATGTGGCCGCGAATTCCTCAGCAGAGCCGGGGTCGCGCCCGATCAACTTGTCCGAGATGCTGAGGCCGTAGTCATGCATATCGAGAATGACCAGTGCATTCTTGGTAGCAGCATAATCGATGAGCTTGGCCAGAATTTCCATGTCCTCAGTCGGAATGAAGCGACCAGAAGCGTCTTGAGTCAGCACGCGTTTTGCGAAGAAGGCTATGCGGAGCGCTTTGAACCCCTTCTGCGTGAAGTAGTCGACATCGCCGGCCGTCGGGTACGTATAGTCCCGCTCGCGTTCGTTGCCGGGTGGCCCAAAGCTCCCGCTTGGAAGATTCACGCCGGGGAGTTCCACCGACGTTTGCGGCTCTACCGAAGGGCCGGCCGTGCCTGCAATTGGCCACGCTGCGAGCAGGCAGATGGCGAGGTATTTCGAGACTCTTTGGAGTGTCATGCAATCTCTTGACTGTGCGTGTCACCGGCCCATGTAAGTCCTGTCTCGGAGTGGTACCAGCGCGGCCAATCGTGGCCGGGCATGACTTTCTCAAAGGGTTAACACCTTCAGCGTTTGGCAGGAGATTTCGGCGCAAGGCTGGCATCCGGCCGTCAACTATGATCGGGTGCGCACCTGGCATACGGATCGGTCAGGCGGTACCTTGCGACAATACACCTGGTCCATGATTCGGCGCCGCCGGTATGCTCTCCCGGCAGGCCGTCCAATGAGACGAAACGGAGTGAAGCAACTTGCGAGTTCTGCACGTCGTTCGGCAGTTCCATCCCTCGGTTGGTGGACTGGAGGACTTTGTCCTCGCGCTGACAAAGCAGCAGCAGAAAGAGGGATTGCATCCCGAAGTCGTCACGCTAGACCGGCTCACGCGGCAACCTGATATACGCTTGCCTTCGCAGGAGATCGTCGACGGGGTGCCTGTACGCCGCGTTGGCTACTGGGGATCGCATCGCTATCCCGTGGCGTTTGGCGTTCTGAAGCACCTCTCAGATTTCGATCTGGTCCATGTACATGCGGTCGATTTCTTCTGTGACTACCTCGCGCTGACGCGCCCGCTTCACGGAAAGCCACTTGTTCTTTCAACGCATGGCGGTTTCTTTCATACGACCTTTGCGCGGCGCCTGAAGAAGATCTACTTCAACACCGTCACACGGCTGTCGATGACGCAATATGACAGCATCGTTGCAAACAGCGTGAACGACCTCGACCATTTTCGCCGCATCGCGGACAAGCGCCTCACCATGATCGAGAACGGGGTGAACACCAAGAAATTCTCTGATTTCGGTTCTGGGACTTTCAAACCGGGCTTTGTCTATGTTGGCCGCTTTGCAGCCAACAAGGGCCTCGACAAAATGGTCGACACCTTCGATGTAATCGCTCGCCACCTGCCGGGGGCGAAGCTTCACATCGTAGGCAATGACTTCGACGGGCTTTACGCACGCCTTCAGCAGCGCATCTCAGCCTTGCCCAGCAGTGACAGGGTTAGCGTGCATATGGGCCTTTCCGACGACGCCATGCGCGATGTGCTCAGCGAGTGCAGCTTCTTCGTCAGTGCGTCCGAGTATGAGGGCTTCGGTCAAACCGTCGTCGAGGCGATGTCCGCAGGTCTGTTGCCAGTCGTCAATTCGATCCCCAGTTTCGACAGGATCGTTGGCACAACCTCCGTCGGTTTGATCACGGATTTCTCCGATCCTGAGATCGCGGCGCAGGATACTCTCGCGTTCGTACGGCAGACCGAGCAGCGCCACAAAGAAGCTCGCGCGGAAGCAATCGAGGCCAGCGATCGGTACAGCTGGGACGGCACTGCCAAGCGATTCACAGAAGTATACGAGCGCGTTCTAGCCGCAGGGAATGCCGGCGCGTTTTCATCGCCGGATGCAAGGTCCCAGTTGACGATGTAGCGGCTAGCGCCAGCTATTCGTCAGCGAGACCGTTTGTGCTCCGAAGGGTTGTTCTGATACCCCTCTGGCGCGTCGCGGTTGCCGCTGGCTTGGCACCGCGCCGAAGATACTTGTCGCCTGCAACGACCCAAAGATGAACCAAAGCAGCGCTGCGGTTTTGATGCTGAACAGCGAATAGCTGACGAGCATGGACAGCGCCAGATAGGCGCAGATGCTGTGCAGGTATCGGACCTGCGCGACCGTATCCTCCTTGGCATGAAGGACTAGGAACAGCCAGAAAAGGACGACTCCAACGATCGACTGCGTGGCTATTGCGTATGCAAGGCCGCTATCCATGGCGGGGCCAAGGAAGTGATTGGAGTTTCCAAACCACTCGGCGAGATCGTATTTGTTCAGAAGGTCAATACTGTACGCCACGCGACCTGGAAAATTGTCCTGCGTCGCATTTGGTTCCGCGAACGCGACAAAGATGGCCGCACAAAGTACGGCAAGCGGCAAATAGAGCAGAGCAGAACGGCGGGGTAGGATTGGAGCGAGCAATGCAACGACAATGACGATTGCCGATGAGACCGCAGCGAACCTTCCATCACAGCCGATCAGAGCGATGATGTTTCCTACGATGAGGAACGCGCTTGTCTTGAGGCTCATGTTCCGAAAATTCGCACAAAGGAACGCTGTAACGATGACCACGTAGTTGCCTAGCGAAACAGGCTCCAGCAAGACCGATGAGACGCGGTGGAAGTCAACGAAGCTAAGAAAGCGCTCAGCCGGGCGCGTTGCGCTCACGAACAGATCCGACGCGGTGTTATAGAATTGCGAATCGTCCATCGCGCGTGTGGCGATATAGTAGTCACGCACTTCGAACAGCCTTGAGAAGGCCTCGACGAAGAAGGCCTCGAAGAGCACGCCACCCACAACGATGATATGCAAGGCGACGACCATCGGCGTCAATCGGCGTGGTGAGACCGTCATGCCGAGAAGAACGAACGTTGGTATCAGCAGGACGTCGCGCATGAGCTTAGGGTCGAAGTTCCCCACGACGATGCCCCTCTCAAGGGCGAAGAGCACCGTAAGCACGATCACGACATACCAGGGGAACATCTGGGGACGGTAATGCGCGAGGATCGCCACATGCGCCGTGATCACGATCAGGACTTCTGCTCCGATGACAGCGCTGGACGAGAGCGGTGTGATGTTCCCGTTGATGAACGCCAGGCCTGCGTTGAACAAAACAGCTGCCAAGACGATCAGAATGGGTAGGCTGCCGGCGTCCTGAACGGAGCCTGCTCCGGATCCCGGCGCGACGGCTAGCGGCGTGGTGCGCCAGCGAGTTTCACTTGGAAGTGCCTGTGTGCTAACGCCTGACATCAAGCAGGACCCTGCCCAGAAACCTGAAGTTCCCGACGAGATAGCGATCGGCCAATCGCGTGGGCTCCTGGAGTAGGCGGAATATCCACTCGCAGCGCAGGTTGCGTACCCACCGCGGCGCGCGCGATACCTTCCCGGCTTGGAAGTCGAACAAAGCCCCGACAGCCATCAGGAAGCGAGCCCCTGTCTTGTCACCATGCTTGTCGATCCAGAGCTCTTGGAGCGGATTACCCATCCCCACCAAGACGCAGTCGGCGCGCGATGCGCGGATGTCGCAGCAGGTCTGTTCCACGTCTTGCGGGCCCAGAAAGAAGCCGTTTCGCCAACCAACGATCATATGGCGTGGGTAGTTAAGACTAAGCTGCCTGGCGGCGTTCTCGACGATCTCACCGGTCGTTCCCACGAGGTAGATACGGAGCCTGTGCTGTGTTCTCTCGAGGAAGTCGGGGACGAAATCGGTGCCGTTGAGATTATCCCGGAAGGGCGTGCCGAACTTGATGCGGCTGGCGATATCGGTGCCAATTCCGTCGTTCAAGACGAGAAACCGGCCTAGTGCTGAGTGCAAGTGCTCGTTGGCGCACGCGACGTTCAATGTATGCGCGTTGGCAAAGCAGACGTGGATCCGTTCGCCGTCCGTGAGTGCCTGGTCGATGTTTGCGATCGCCCGGTCGCGCCCCAGATCGGAGATGGTGACACCCAGTATCGTCCGGCGGTCTTCCGCCCGCACTGGTTCGAGATCTCCCATTGTCACGATCCTCTCCCTGAAAGCTCGCGGTCGGCCGCCAGGTACATGGATGCAAGCCCCTTGCCATCAATAGGGGCGCCTCGCAGCCAAGCTTTTCAAAGCTAGACGTTAACTTTTGCGCTCGAGCTTCTTTGCGGGAACATGCCCCTCGTCTCGTGAAGCTGGCACAGAACATGCGGGGTCGGTGTCGAAAGGACGCCGACTTTGAAGATCTCGAGGACTGGCAACGGGGCGGCTGGGCGCCTTGGTTTTGGCGGCCTAGGCCACCTCCTGCTTTGCTGTGCCATAGCGATACGGGCAGTTGTCCCGAAACTGGCCCTTTGCCTCGGCATTGGAACATTGTCGGCGTGGCTTGCGACCGGTTCTGCTGGCATCGCTGATGCCGCCGATGAGCCATGGGTGTCGGGACGCGGCATCAACATTGGCGCTTGCCATGAGGTGCACGACCTTCGAGAGCTTGACGCATCTGGCTTCAGCTTTGTGCGTCTCGCTGTCGAACTCGAATCGCTCCCCTTGGCTGACGATGCTGGCCGGCCCCCAAGTATTGCTTGCTTGGGTAAGATCGCGCGCCACATGCCGGAGCGCGGCCTCGGGTTGATTGTGG
>JGI12316J15309_10000070_pt1 | contig 114991 bp, 65 predicted proteins | sample MarCyaLeptolynsp_FD_15309 | JGI IMG/M metagenome (IMG submission 15309)
CGGCCCCGGCAAACGGCCCCGGCCCCGGCTACGGCCCCGGCAAACGGCCCCGGCCTCGGCTACGGCCCCGGCCCCGGCCCCGGCAAACGGCCCCGAGTGCTGGCTGCGTAATCGCCAAGGACACCGAGGCGCCATGACGCCAAGAGGGCACCGGTCGCTCTCCCGCGGCTCAGAACCCGGTGCACTCGAACGCGTCCGGGTTGGCCGCGCAGTACTCCTCGAAGCTCCCGTAGCACTCCACGTCCTGCGGGTTGTTCTGGCAGTAGTCGCTGCACTGCGGGTCGTTGGGGTTGGCCACGCAGTCCACTCCGCCACAGCTCGGGTCGTCGGGGAACTCGGCGCAGAAGTCGTAGTCGCCCCAGTCACTGAATGGGTCCGCCTCCTCGAAGGCGCTGCTCCACTCGTCGCCGGTGTAGTCCGAGTCTTCCCAATCGGCCACGCCGTCGCCGTCCTCGTCCCAGGCGTCGGCAGCTTCCTCGGTCCACCCCCAGCCCTCGTACTCGGCGTAGTCGCCGAACGCGTCGGGGTCGCTCGCGTTGTCGAGACCGTCGCCGTCGATGTCGGAATCGCTGTAATCGAAGGTTCCGTCGAGATCGGTGTCGACCAGCGACGCGAAGGGATTGTGGGTCGCGGTCAGGTGACCGCCCTGGATGTCGAGTTCACCCAGGTCGAAGGAGGAGCTGACCAGGTTGGTCTCGGGGATGATCCCCGACAGAGGCCCACCCGCGCTCTTGGGCAGCTTGAGTGTGTAGACCTGGCCGTCGATCTCGGCCAGCACCGACTTGGCCCCGGCGGGCAGGCCGGTCACCTGGAAGGTCGCGGCGCTGCCGTCGGCCTTGGGCGAGAAGCTGACGTTGGCGGGCACCTGCTCGTTACCCGCGCCGACGATGATACGCACCGTCTTGCCATTGAAACGGCTGACGGCGCCCTGAAGCGTGTCCAGGCGCTGCCCGGAACCGTTGTTGAATCCCAACAGCTCGTTGTCGCAGCCCGGCCCGGTGAGCGTCAGTCCACCCAGAGCGATGAGCACCATGACCTTGCGAATCGACATTGCTTCCTCCGCGCTGCGCGGCTGGTTGGAGCGAAACACCCAACCCATGGGATAAGGACTCCGGTGACCTCGACGATATTCACGAAAGCAGGACAGCTCAACGTCGAAGGGCTGGCACTGGCGCGTGCCGGTGGCGTTTTGGGCGTGACTGCCTCGCTTTCGCTGTCCGCCGGTGACCGGTGCATCGTCAGCGGCGCGTCGGGTGTTGGCAAGTCGACCCTGCTCCGGTCGATCGTCGGTCTCGAGACGCCGGTGAGTGGGACGGTGACACTTGACGGTCGCAGGCCTGAGGACTGGACCTGGCCAGCCTTTCGCCGCCGCGTCGTGTACGTGCACCAAAAGGCCGCGCTGTTCGACGGCACCACCGCCGACAACCTCGGGCGTCCGTTCAGCTACGCCACCCAGCAAGGCCCGTTCGTCCCTGCGGAAGCCCGGCAACTGCTCGACCGGCTCGGCTTGCAAGACACCTGGGAACGTGAGGCCAAGGAGCTCTCCGGAGGGGAGCAGCAACGTCTTGTCTTGGCCCGCGCGCTTCTGACCCGACCGGCCTTCATCCTCCTGGACGAACCATCGGCTGGTCTGGACAAGGCTACCGCAAGCATCGTGGCCGAGGTCCTCACCGACGCCACCGGTCAGGGTCTGGGCCTGGCCGTGGTGACGCATGATGACGCGTTCGCCGACGCGCTGGCCCCGAGCAAGCGGGTGGAGCTGGCCTCGCGATGAAGGTCATCGAGCTTTCAGCGTGGGACCTGGCGGCGGCCTCCGGACTCGTTGTCATCGCCGGTGTCATCGGTCTGGTGCTCAGGCTCGGCATCACGCAGCAGCTCGCAGTCGCAGCGCTCCGAACCGTGGTCCAGCTCACGGCGATCGGTTACGTCCTGGAGTGGATCTTCGGTCTCGACAACGCGCCGGCCGTGGCCGCCATCTGCGGGGTCATGCTCGCAGCGGCTGGACACGCCGCCGTGGGCCGCTCCGAGCGCGGCTACGATGGAGCCCTCTGGCGCGCCATGGCCACCCTGGTGATTACCGGCGTGCTGACTACGCTGGCCGTCACCCAGGTGATCGTGGGCGTCGAGCCCTGGTACGCACCGCAATACATCATCCCGCTAATGGGCATGATTCTCGGCAACACCCTGACCGGCCTGTCGCTGAGCCTGGACGCGTTGCTGGTGCGCTTCGACGACCGCCGCGACCGCATCGAGGCTGCACTGAGCCTGGGAGCGACGCGCAAGGAGGCGGTCGGCGAGGTGGTGGCTGAGGCGGTCCGCCGCGGCATGGTGCCCATCCTCAACAGCATGACCGTTGTCGGTCTGGTCAGTCTCCCTGGGATGATGACGGGGCAGATCCTGGGCGGCGTAGACCCTCTCGTGGCGGTCGGCTGGCAGATTGTGGTCATGTTCATGCTCGCTGCGAGCAACGCCCTGGCAGCGACCTTGCTGGCGCTGTGGACGGTCCAGCGGCTGTTTGACGGAGATCGTCGGCTGGAGGTCGAGCGCATCACGCGGAAGGACCGCTAGCGCCGCCCCTTGAAACGCCGTTCCATGCCGGCTTTAGCGGTCTATCCTTGACTTTGAAACCGCGTTCTAGTTCAAGAGCGCCATGGGTGACCGCAGCAAACGCATCGTCGAGACCGCCGTTCTTCTGGCCGAGGAGGGAGGCTTCGAAAACGTCCGCCTCCGTGAGGTGGCCGCCCGCTCCGGGGTGGCCCTTGGGACGCTGTACTCACGCTTCAAGAGCAAGGAGGACATCCTCATTGCGGCGCTCGAGCAGGAGGTCGACAAGTTGGTCCGACTGCTGGACCTGTACCCGACGACCGGCGAGACGCCTAAGATTCGCGTGGACCGCTTCTTCGAGATGGCGTCTCGTACGATGTTCATGCGTCCCAACTTCGGCCGCGCCGTGTTGCGGGCCATCGCCAGCGGCGACCAGGATGTGGCCGACAAGGTGGCCCAATTCCACCAGCTGGTGACGCACCTCATCATGTGCGCCTACAACGGGCACGCCCCCAGCCACGAGGGGGAGGAGGAGGTCACCGAAGAGGACGCGCGCCGAGCGTTCCTGCTGCAGCAAATCTGGTTCGCCAGCCTGGTCGGCTGGATGAGCGGGCTGCACCCGGAGACGGCGGTGTTCGAGCAGATGAGCCACGCGACCGGGCTGATTCTGAAGTAGGTTCAGTTGGCCTTGCCGGGGCCGGGGCCGGGGCCATACGCCGGAGCCGGGGCCGGGGCCGGGGCCGGAGCCGTTTGCCGGGGCCGTACGCCGGGGCCGTACGCCGGAGCCGGGGCCGGGGCCGTACGCCGGGGCCGGGGCCGTTTGCTGGGGCCGGGGGCGGAGCTACAGGTCCTCCACCCACACGCCCTCGGCGCGGCGCGTGTAGCGGACCCTCGCTGTTCGCGGCAGGGGTTCCGGCAGCGACGCGCCAGCGGCCACGGCGTCCAGGTCCCGTGCCCGGAACCGTGAAGCCACCTCACGCTTGTGCGGGATCAGCTTGTTCCACCGGGTGAACGGCTTCGCCCTCAGCTCGACCAGCGTGGCCTCATGGCGCGTCAACGCATGCAGCGCCTCTGGCAGGTCCGGCGTCTCCGCCACGACGGCCGCAAACCCGGCCACCTCATCGACCCGGGAGAGGTCCTGGCGACTGTCCTGACGAAACCAGGTCTTCAGCAGCGCATCCCGCCGGTCCAGCTCACCCAGACAGCGCCAGGTACCCGGCAGCAGAGGCTCCAGTTTGTCCCGGCGCTTGGTTCGGAGAACTCTCGCGAAGGCGTCTCGGTGACCTTCGGGGATCCCCAGTACGTACTCGGACGCCCCCGGTGCAGGAGGCATCTGAAAGTGGCTGACCCACTGCCGCTGATACTCGGCTGCCTCCATCGCGTCCGCGCCGAAGTCCTCTCCAGCTTCAAAGCGCCGACCTTCCAGCGGGCCGTCATCGCCCTGTGACGCCGCCTCCCGGATGGCCTCGAACTCGGCCAGCAGCGGCGCGAAGCTGTCGGGGAAGCCCTTGTCCCGCTCCACGACTGCCACACACTCGGCTGGTAGCCGGGGGGCCACGGCCGACAAAAGCTCCAGGACGTCGGCACGAACCGGGGCGCTGTGACTGTCCACGGCGATACCCTCCGCTGTGGTCTGACCGCCTGCCAGGTGCAGCTGTGCGACCCGGTCCAGGGGCAGGTCTGCCAGCAGGTCCAGCGGGTCGTAGTCCAGGTTGGCGGCGTTGACCGCCACATTCTCCAGGTCTAGCAGCAGGCCGCAGTCGGCCCGCGCGCACACCTCGGCCAAGAAGGCTGCCTCGCCCAATCCCTGGCGTGGGTGTTCGACCAGATAGGCCACGTTCTCGATGAGCATCCGTCGGCCCAGAATGTCCTGCACCGCCCGCACGCTGTCCGCCACTCGTTGCGCCCAACGTTGCGTAAACGGTACCGGCATGAACTGTCCTACCGAGCGGCCGTCGAGGCGGTGGTAGGAACAGTGTTCGCTGTAGGTCGTTGCTCCCAGCGCGTCCAGGATTCGGCCGACCCGGGTGACGTAGCCGCGGTCGGGCCCGTCGACGCTGGCCAGGGACAAGTCGACGCCGTGCACGACGATGTCGAGTCCCGCGTCCCGCACGGGCGCGAGCTGGTCGGCCGCCTGCGACGGCGACAGGTGCAGTACGTCATCGACAATGAGCTCCACGGCGTCCAGCGCGTGTGCGTGCTCAATCGTCCATTGCCAGAGCTCGGGGCGAAGCCCGAGGCCAACCTTCATCGGATCACCGCGAGGCTACCGGTTGAGGACGTTGACCTTGTCCACGGCGTGGTGGATGAAGCGTGAGAAGTCCAGGTAGAGCTTCGTCACATCGGCCTGCGACAGTTGGGCGCGCGTCTTGTGAAGCTGCTTGAGGGCGCGCAGCACGCCGGCGTCATAGTTCAGTGCCCGCTCGATGGTGGCGATGGCGTCGTCGGTGGAGTTGGGCGTCTCGTAGCCCATGATCCGGCACGCCGCGCGCAGCGGGAACATGGCCGACGAGAAGTGGGTCAGCAGCAGCTGAGCCTCCCAGCCGCGGTCGCCGAAGCTGCCGATGAACGCCTGGCGCAGACGCCACTCCACGTTGCGCAGCTTGAACTCGGCCACAAAGGCCAGGTCACGGGGCTCGACCACCAGGTCTTCGAACACATCTTCGCCACCGAGCAAGATGTGGTGGCGCTTCATGTCGTCGAACTTGATGGGGAAGACGTCGGTCGCCTCAGCCAGGTCCGTCAGGGTGAGGACCAGGGTCACGACGCGAGCCCGGCGCCGCGCCTTGGACAGGATCTCCTGCACCGGCTCGAGCGCCTCGTAGTCCATCTCCTCCATCACGACGCACAGGTTGACGTCGCTGGAGGCGGGCTGCCATTCGCCGCGAGCGAGGCTTCCGTAGATCAGCAGGCTGCGGACCTTGTCACCGAGGTGTCCCGCGACGGCGACCACGGCTTTCTCAAGGTCATCCTTGATGTAGCCGGAGATGTCGAGGTGCTCGAGGATGTCGAAGTTGACGTCCAGGCCGGGGGTCTCGTCGTGGCTGCCCATGTGTCGTTTCCGTTGCCCGAGGCGTTGTGTCGGTGGTGTGTGGTCGTCGCTCGTAGACGCTGCCGGCTCAGGCGCCGCAGCCGCCGCACCCGCTGCAGCCGCCGCAGCCGCCGCAGGTGGACCGTTCGCTGCCGGCCCAGAACCCGTCGTCATCGGCCTTCGGCACGCCGCTTTCGTCGCTGCGCAACCACATGGCGGTGATGGCGCCGGCGCCGATGACGAGGCCTGCCAACAAACTCAGCTCTACCCAACCGGTCACTTGTGGTTCTCCTGGCTTTGACGCGTCGCATCTTGCACGCCCTGGGCCGGATGTTCAACCGGTAGCAACCCGTGCTCGTGCCCGTGCCCGTGCCCGTGCCTGGAGAATTAAGAGCCCTTTTATTTCAAGGGTTTGTGGGTCGAGTGCCCAGTCACTGAATCCCAGGTTCGGGTGAGGTGCGGCGGCGCCATTGTCCAATTTGGCAGTTTTCCCAATATGTTACGGGCACGGGCACGGCTACGGGCACGGGCGCGGGCACGGGGTGTCTCATTGGCAGGACCCTGCTACCCTGTCGGACATGCGCATCGCCAACGCCGTCGCCGTCACCCATAGTGGCCGCAAACGTCAGCGCAACGAGGACGCGCTGCTCCAGATCCCGGACATACCGCTGTATGCCGTGGTGGATGGGAGCGGCGACCCGGTTGCCGCAGACGTCGCCCTGGACGTCCTTCGCGCCAATGTGCGCGAGCTGGCACGGAAGATCGACGCCATCCGGCGTGATCAGAAGTCCAAGACCCGGCTCGACCTGGGCGCCTTCTTCAACACTGTGTTTCACGAAGCGGGCCGTCGAATCGCCGCTGCGGGAGCGGACGAGCAGCTGCAGGAGCTGTCGGCCACGATGCTCACCGCGACGGTCGTGGAGCGCTTCGCCTATTTCGCCCACGTCGGGAACTCGCGGGCGTACCTGCTGCGCGACGACGAGCTATGGCAGCTGACGACCGATCACACCTTCGCGATGGCGTCGCTCACCCACGGCGATATCACCGAGGAAGACTACGAGACGAGCCCGTTCAAGCACACGCTCACCCAGGCGCTCGGTGTATCCGCCCGGATGGATGTCGAGTTCGCCGAGGTGTGGCTGCAGCCCGGTGACATCCTGATGATGTGTACCGACGGTCTCACGAAGGTCGTGGACGACCAGCAGATTTGCGAGATCCTGGCGTCCTCGACGCCCCGCGAGGCGACCCGGGCGCTGGTGCAGGCGGCGCTGTCGGGCGGAGCGCCGGACAACGTCTCGGTGGTGGTCATCGACCTGGAGGAGGTCGAGGAGCGACCGGCGAGCACGGCGGACATCGCCGAGACCCTGCGGGACGTGTTCCTGTTCAAGGAGCTGACCGAGCCCGACCGGATGATGATCGCGCCGTATCTGGAAGAGGTGTTCTTCGATGAGGGCGAGGTGATCTGTGCCGAGGGCGATCTGGGCGACAGCTTCTACGTGGTCATCGAGGGTGAGGTGAAGGTCACCCGCAAGACGACCTTCCTGACGTCGATTGGCAAAGGTGGAAACTTCGGTGAGATCGCGCTCATCGGTAGCGGTCGACGCACCGCAACGGTGACCGCGACCGAGCGGACGCGACTGTTCCAGCTCAGCGCCGAGCGCTTCAACCAGGTCATCAAGAGCAAGCCCACCATGGCCTCGCGCCTGGTGATGCCGCTGCTGGTCCGGATCGGGGCCCGCCTCGGGGACGTCACCGAGCGGTTGGCGTCCCTGGAAGAGAAGTTCGGCGTCGGAACCGGAGACGTCTGACGCCGCCGGTCAGCCGGTCTCAGTAAAGGACCGCACCCACCGAGAAGTCGGTGCCGCCAACCCCGAAGATGCCCACCTCGGGGCGGACGCCGAAGTCCGTGCCGCCGGGGCCGAAGATCCCGGCCAGGATGACGTCGCTGTCGAGGCTGAGGAAGTCGGTGCCGCCAACGCCGAAGATGGCGTAGAGGGCCTGGTCGATGGTCTTGTGGCCACTGCGCAGGAAGTCGGTGCCGCCGACGCCGAAGATGCCGATGAGGAAGTCCACGTTGCCGTCGCCGAGATAGTCGGTGCCGCCGACGCCAAAGATGCCTTTGGAGGCGACTACGGTCGACGCGGCGACCATGACGTGGGGGCCGTAGGGCGTTTCCCAGACGGCGATGAAGGGGTCGACGTAGTAGGTGCCATCGACGATGGCGCTGGCGTTCTCGACGTGGAACATGGCGCCGGGCCCGCCTTTCATCCACTTGCCCGGAGGCGTGTCGGTGGCCGCGACCCAGTCCCCGGCCTCTGGGAACCAGCCGTCGAGGTCGGGCTGCGGAAGAGCCGCGCCGCCCCACAACGGGCTGGGCTGAACCGCGTCGAAGCCTTCAGGTACCCAAACGGATCCCACCAGCCTCCTGAGCATGCACTCCCCATCTTCGCCCACGATGATGAGGTCGGAGGCTTCGGCGCCCAGCGCGACGTCCAGTAGCGCGTCGGTCTGGACTCCCGGGGGAGAAAGCACATCAGCCTTGGTCTGGGCCAAGGAGGCGCTTGCGCTGACGAACAGGGTGGCTGCGACGGTGACGATGACGCTGAGGTTCCGCATGGGTACTCCGGGAAGGTGTGTGCCTCCCTCCCAGAGCAATCCGTGTGCCATTTCTGAAGTCGAGCGATTTCAGTCGCTTGAGGCTCTTTCGCAGCGGGCAGACCCATGGGGCTCGCGATGTCGCAGACAGAGGGACAGGCCCGGGGTTCGTGGGCCGTGGCCGTTTGCCGATTGCCGAGGCCGGGGCCGTTTGTCGGGGCCGTTTGCCGGTCACCCCATGTGGCGGCGTCTCACGGCTGCTGCCAGCAACCAAAGCAGTGCGGCGGCGACCAGGGGATCGGGCGTGCGGCGGTCCGCGCCGCCGCAGTGACAATCCTCGGGCGTCGCGGGCTCGGCACCATCGGCGACGTCGTCCCCTGCATCCGTCGCTGATTCGGGGGCCGCGTCGCTGGCCAGATCGGGACCGACCTCGGGTGGAGCGTCGGGCTGAGGTGGGTAGAGGGCCCGGCATCCGGCGCGATCGTCATCGAACAGCTCGGTGGGCTGAAAGGTCGAATCCGCGGCCGTGACCATCAGCAGGGTCGTGCACTGCGCGCAGGCATGGCCCAGGCCCAGCGCGTGCCCAAGCTCGTGAGTGATGGCGTGCTCCGCCGACCAGCACTCTGGCCCCGGGCACTCCCAGGGCTGGCTGGTGTTGTTGAGCACCACGTCGGCGTCGAAGATGCTGCGCCCTTCGCCCCCGCTGGGGCAGGTGTAGCGCACGGCGGTGAGGCCAATGGTGGTGTCCGGGTTGGTGAACGTCAGCGCCTGCCAGTCGGCGGGTTCACCCTCCACCCAGAAGAGGTGATGGGTGTCGTCCGCGGCAGCAAACGTGGGCGTGGCGCCGGGGGCGGGGGGCCCAAAGTCGAACCGGAAAGCGCACTCGTCGACCTCGTTCCAGCGCGCACCGCCGGCCTCGACGATGGCCTCCCAGTCTTCTGGGGCGAGCTCGGCCGGAAGCCCGGAGTCGAACCGGGTGAGCCTCAGGCGCGCATCCGGCCAGCGGGCCGCGAGGTCCTCGGTGCAGGTACCGCAGATGTCGGGCAGCGGGACGCCCGTGAAGTCCACGCTGTTGCAGACAAACCGATAGGCGCCGGCGTCCCTGGTGACCAGGACGCCGGCCATCGTTGTCGCGAGGATGAGTGCATGGAGCAGAAAGAGGCGCACGGCCTCAGTCTGCCAGGGCCGCCTGGGCCGCTGCCAGTCGGGCGATGGGGACCCGGTAGGGGGAGCAGCTGACGTAGTTGAGGCCCAGCGTGTGACAGAAGCCCACGCTGGAGGGGTCGCCGCCGTGCTCGCCGCAGATACCGACCTTCAGCGCCGGCCGCTCCTTGCGCCCCTCGCGGACCGCGATGCGCATCAGCCGACCCACACCCGACTGGTCGAGGCTGACGAAGGGGTCCATCGTGTAGATCCCCATGCCCACGTAGTCGGGCAGGAACGTCCCAGCATCATCGCGGGACACGCCCAGGGTCATCTGCGTCAGGTCGTTGGTACCGAACGAGAAGAACTGGGCCTCGGTGGCGATCTCCCCGGCCGTCAGGGCGGCCCGGGGGATCTCGATCATGGTGCCGATCCGGATGTTCACCCGGCGGCCGGCCTTCTCGAACAGCTCGTCCAGCTCGGCCTCCACCTCGGCGCGCTGCAGCGCCAGCTCCCGAACGTGACCCACCAGCGGGATCATGATCTCGGCCTGGACGTCGACCCCCTCCGCAGCCACTTCCAGCGCCGCCGATGCGATCGCGCGGGCCTGCATGCGGGTAATCTCGGGGTACAGAATGCCAAGTCGGCAGCCGCGGTGGCCCAGCATCGGGTTGGATTCTCTGAGCGCCGCGATGCGCGAACGCACCTGCTCCACCGACCAGCGGCCCTGGCGCGCCAAAGCTTTGATGTCCTCCTCGCTGTGCGGAAGGAACTCGTGCAGCGGCGGGTCCAGCGTGCGGATGGTCACCGGCTTGCCCCGCATGACCCGGAAGAGACCCTTGAAGTCCTCCTTCTGGAAGGGCTCGATGCCGGCCAGCGCGGCTTCGCGATGCCGCTTCTTGCTCGAGAGGATGACCCGTCGCATGGCGAGGATCCGGTCCGTCTCAAAGAACATGTGCTCGCTGCGGCACAGCCCGATGCCTTCGGCCCCGAGCGCCCGTGCCACCAGCGCGTCGTTGGGGGTGTCGGCGTTGGTCCGGACCTCGAGCTTTCGGGCGTCGTCGGACCACTTCATCACCTTGTTGAAGGCCGCTGCCAGAGGCGATTCGCTCTCGGGCAGGGTGCGGTCCACCAGGACCTGCAGCACTTCTGACGTGGTGATGGCCTGCTCACCCAGCAGGACGGCACCGGTGGTGCCGTCGATGGTGATGGTGTCACCGGGGCCGAGCACCAGGTCGCTGTCCTCGATGGTCAGTGTCTCGTTGGCCTCATCGATCCGGAGAGCACTGCAACCCACGATGCAGGGCTTGCCCATGCCCCGGGCTACCACGGCGGCGTGAGAGGTGAGGCCGCCGCGGGCCGTCAGGATGCCCTGAGCAGCGTGCATGCCGTGGATGTCTTCCGGAGTGGTGTCCTCCCGGACGAGGATGATCGGGATGTCCAGCGCGGCCCGGGCTTCGGCGTCGTCCGCTGTAAACGCGATGCGGCCAGTCGCTGCACCCGGCCCGGCGTTGAGGCCCTGGGCCAACGGCTTGCTGCTCGCCGCGCTGGTGTCCAGCGACGGCGCCAGGACCTGGGCCAGAGAGGTGGCAGGGATGCGGGCGATGGCCTGGTTGGGGGTAATCTTTCCCTCGGCGACCAGGTCCGTCTGAGTCATCAGCCAGGCATGGCCGGTACGTTTCGCGGTCCGGGTCTGAAGCAGGTACAGGGTGTCACGCTCGAACGTGAACTCGAGGTCCTGCACGTCGCCATAGAAATCCTCGAGCTTGGTGGCGACCGCCATCAGCTCGCCATGGATCTGGGGGTGGCGCTCCTCCAACGACAGGCCTGCGAGATCGACCGCCGCCGCTTGTGCAGCCTTGACCGGGATGGGGGTGCGGATGCCGGCCACCACGTCCTCGCCCTGGGCGTTTGGGAGGAACTCGCCGTAGAACCCCTTGGCGCCGTTGCTCGGGTTGCGGGTGAAGCCGACGCCCGTGCCGCAGTCGTCGCCCAGGTTGCCGTAGACCATGGCCTGGACGTTTACCGCCGTGCCCAGATCGTCGGGGATCTGGTTGATTCGGCGGTAGGTTACCGCGCGGATGTTGCCCCAGCTGGCGAACACCGCCTCGATCGACCGCTGCAGCTGCTCCCAGGGGTCATCGGGGAAGGAGCGCCCGGTCTCGGCCTGGTAGACCTCACGGTAGCGAGCGATGACGTCGTCGAGAGCAGCAGCGTCGAGCGCGGTGTCCTCGATGACGCCCTTGTCGTGCTTGACCGCGTCGAGCGCGGCCTCGAAGTTCTTGCCCTCGATGCCATCCACCACGTTGCCGAACATCTGGATGAAGCGACGCTCGGAGTCCTTGGCGAACCGTTCACCGGCGAGCGCTCCCAGCGCGGCGGAAACCTCGGGGTTCATGCCCAGGTTCAGCACCGTGTCCATCATGCCGGGCATGGAGACCGCCGCGCCGGACCGGACCGACACGAGAAGCGGGTCTGGGCCTTTGCCGAAGGTCTTGCCGGTGAGGGCTTCGACCTTGCCGATGGCCTTGCGCACGTCGTCCATCAAGCCGTGTGGCAACGCTTTGGAGACGCCATAGGCGAGACACAACGGTGTGGCGAGGGTGAAGCCGGGGGGAACGGGCAGGCCCATGCGGGCCATGGCCCCGAGATTGGCGCCCTTGCCGCCCAGCAGAGCCTTCATCGTCTCGTCGCCATCAGCGGTGCCGCCGCCGAAGTGATAGATCCGTTTCGCTTGGTCAGCCGCTGCCATCTTCCTATCCCTCGGTTTCCAGATGGGAGGAAAAGCGCTACCACATGCGCGCGCCGGTGGCATCTGTTTCGCCCCAGCGTCAACCTGAAGGGAGGCTCCCTTGCCCATCGGTAAATTCTTCAAGAAGTTGCTTGGCGGTTCAAACGACGGACCGGCGCGGCATTTCGACGAGACCGACGACGAGCTGCAGTACCTGTGGCGCCGGCGTGACCATCTGACTCCCAAGGAGCGGATGAACCTGTCCCTGGAGTTTGCGGTCCGTGCGGTGCCCATCGCGGCGCCGCGCCCAGGAGCCGCGGCCCTCGCCCTTGCGGAGGCGTTGCGACCGGAGACATTGCCGGACGAAGGCGCCACCCTGGAGGGAGCCCCGATTACCGTGTACCCGGGCGCTCGGGTGGCCATTACGTTGCCGGATGGGACGACCCTCGGGTTTGCGCTGCCGACGTGGTGGCCCCTGGCCCCAGACGCGCCTTCAGCGTGGGGCTCGCTGGCGGCCGAAGTGGCGTGGAGCGATGTGGGCGAGGGCTGGTCGTTGGAGGTCGGCGGCGCCCGCGCCGAGGCCGTGCGCGCCAGTGAGGACATGCCCTGGTCGGTCCGTGTGGACACTGGCCGTGAGCGGGTCCTGGTTGGCCCCAGCATCCCGCTCGAGCTGCTTCCGCATCCGGACGGTCGGCCAACCCACCTTGTGGGCAGCCTCGCGCTGCCCGACGAGGAGCAGCTGGAGCGCATGACCGAGGCCTGGGACTCGGACGTCAGCGACGAGCTCATCGCGGCATGGGTGGTGGCAGACGCGGCCGGCGTGATTCCGCTGTGGAGCCAGTCGATGCTCGACGCGCTTGGGTTCACGACGTACTTCTGCGCGACGCGGCTGCCCTGCAATCCCGATCTGCAGACCCTGGTGGCGCCGGCGGTGGCTGGTGACGCCGCGGGACTTGCAGAGTCTGCGGCCCAGGCTGAGGGCGTGCATGTACTGGCCGGCGTCGGATGGCTGTCTCTGACCGGGCAGCGGGACGCGGCGTGGGCGCTGCTGGAGGCTGCCGAAGCCGCCGCCGAGACGCCGACGCCAGAGTTGCTGTTTGCCCGGGGAGAGCTCACGCGCCAGGACGGCGATCTCAAGGCGGCGCGCAAGGCCTTTACGGACGCCGGCGAGGCGGGATACGGCCGGGCCTGGACCAACCTGGCGGCGATGACCGCTGCCGACGGGGAGCGGGCAGCAGCCCTCAGATTGACCGACAAAGCCGCCAAAATGCTGGAGGAAACGGTCACCGACAACCAGACCGGGACCGAGCACCTTCGACTGAGTCACCCGTCGACCTTACACCTGTTGACGGTGCTGCGGTGGGCCGAAGGTGACCGTGTGGGGGCCTTCGAGGCGGTTCACCTGGCGCATCGGGAGCTGACGCCGTGGATGGCCGAGCTGCTGGAGGCGCTGGTGGACGAGGGGAAGCCGGACAGCCACGAACTGCCGCTGACGAGCGTGCGCGTCGGCCATCAGGAGAGCCTGCTGACCGCGGGCTACCTGACCTACAACAACGGCAGCCAGGAGGCGCTTGCGCTGGCCTCGCGACTGCTGACCGCGGTGCTTGACCAGGAGCCCCACTTCTTCGAGGGCCGGGTGGTGCTGTCCGACGTGCTCTTCGCCCAGGGGGATCGGTCCGAGGGGCAGAAGGTGCTGGACGAAGCCCTCGAGCGGGCGCCGCTTTCGGCCAAGCTCTACGCCGTCGTGGCGGAACGCGCGACGGCAGCGGGCGACCACAGCAAGGCGGCGGCCGCCTGGGCGCGCGCCTTCGAGCTGGCCCCCGAGGAGGCGTGGCTGCGGCTCAATCAGTGTCTGGCGTCGATCGCCGGTGGCGACCTGTCGGCGGCCGACGAAGTCATCGAGGCCATGGCCTACGACCAGGTCGACATCCGCACGATCAGCGCCCTGAAGTACCACCGGTCCGCCGCCAAGTGATGGAGGCAGCATGAGCCCATTCCGCCGCGCCATCGTCGGGGCATGCCTGGCAGCTATGGCCTGTTCTGGCCCGGTCCTGGCGGCCGCGCCCGATGTCTTCGACGACGCGACCAAAAAGCAGGAGGCCGACAAGAAGAAGGCGGCTGCGGCCTCGCCCTGGAGCGCCGCGCTGGATCTGGGAGCCGGTCTGGCCCTCAGTTCGGTCAGCAACGTGGTCGGCACCCAGGACGGGCTCACGCTGACCCTGAGCGCCTCCATCGTGGGGGCCGTGGATTACCGCGACGGCATCCACGATTGGCGCAACCGCCTCACGGTGCAGGTGGCCTACACCCAGAGCCCGGTGCTTCCAGGCGTGTTTGTGAAGGCGACCGACATCTTCGAGTTCGACAGCGCCTACTTCCTGCGCCTCATCGATCTGGTCGGACCCTTTGTCCGGTTCGGCCTGGCGGCACCCATGCTGCCCGGGGTCGTTCAGCAGTCCGACATCAAAAGCTACCAGCTCGATGGAACCGAGCTGGCGTCGGGGGAGGCTTTCGACCTGACCGACCCGTTCCAGCCGCTGACGCTCAAGCAGTCGCTTGGGGCGTTCATCCGCCCGTATCGTGAGAAGACCGCAGAGATCGAGTTCCGTGTCGGCGTGGGCGCGCGCGAGGTCATCGCGGACGGGCAGCGAACCCTGGCCGACGACGAGGCCACCGAGGACATCATCGAGCTCGCCGAGCTGCGCGATTCGGTGGTGGTCGGCGGCGAGATCCGGGCGCAGCTCACGGGGCAGCTGGAGAGCGGGCGGATCGCCTATGCCGCCCATGCCGAGTTTCTGCTGCCGTTTTATGACTCGGTCGCCGATGACACGGGGCTGAGTTTCGCCGACAGCATCAACTACGACTTCGGGGCAACACTCTCTTTCAAAATCGTGGAGTGGATGTCTCTCGACTACGCGCTCAAGGCGGTGTACCAACCCCAGGTCGTTGAGAAGTGGCAGGTGACCAACACGCTGCTGCTGAACTTCGGCTGGGGGTTCCGCACCAGCACCGGTGACAAGGCCGACGCGAAGTAGCGGGAGCCCACGCACCCTGACCATCTTTTCGTCGCGTTAGCACTGCACCGGGTCCGCCCGAGGGGGAGACAATGGATCTCGACAACATCATCCCGATAGTCACCGACTACGGCGTCCGCATCCTGGGCGTCGGCCTCGCCCTGTGGGCGTCCTTCAAGGTCGCTCGCATCCTTGGCGATGGCGTTACCAACCGTCTGGAGGCGCGGAAGTTCGACCAGACGCTGTCGCGGTTCTTCGGCAACATCGTCCGCTACCTCATCCTCATCAGCGCAGTGCTCGCCTGCTTGAGCATCTTTGGCATTCAGACCACGAGCTTTGCGGCCATCCTGGGCGCCGCCTCGTTGGCCATCGGTATGGCGTTCCAGGGGACCCTCGGGAACTTCTCCGCGGGCGTTCTGTTGCTGGTGTTCCGGCCCTTCAAGGTGGGCGACGCCATCAAGGCCGGCGGTGAGTTCGGCATCGTCGAGGAGCTCGGTCTGTTCGTGACCACGTTGAAGACCCTCGACAACCGGGCCATCTTCCTGCCGAACTCGGCGGTCGCCGGCGGCACCATCGAGAACATCAGCGCCTTCGACAAGCGCCGGGTGGACATCGATGTAGGGTGCGACTACGCCGCCAACATCGACAAGACCCGCGAGGTCCTGGAGAAGGCCGCAAGCTCGGTGGAAGGGCGCGACCCGGAGCTGGGCCACCAGGTCTTCCTGGCGAGCCTGGGGGGCAGCTCGGTGGATTGGCAGCTGCGCATCTGGTGCGACGCTGACGCCTACTGGGATGTCTACCAGGACACCATCAAGCAGATTCACCTGGCGCTGGGCGAGGCCGACATCGGCATCCCGTACCCGACCATGGACGTGAACCTCAACCAGGCCGCATAGGCGGTCGCCCCGAGCCCTGCCTCCACCTACTGCTACTGGGGGCAGGTGCTCGCATCCGGTGCCGGCACGACGGGGACCCCGGTCTCTCGCCAGCTCTGCAGAAAGCAGCGGTACTGGACCTTCGGGCCGTCGGTCTGGAACACCACCTCGTGGCCATCTTCGATGCCGTCCTCGAGGTGCTGGCTGACCATTCGCGTGGTCCCGTCTTCGCCGTTGGCCGAGACCGGGTACCCCGCGGCTGGTGCCAGGCCTGCAAAGCCCAGCACCTCGCGGAGCTTGCGGTGCACCGATACCTCGGCGACGGACTCGTCGAGGGCCTCGCCGGCCAACGGTAGCCCCATACTCAACGACGCGGCGTTCGCGATGGGCGGGAGGATGTAGCGGTCGACCATGCCCTGCATCATCAACACGTGGCGTGCGCCGTCTCGAATGGCCTTGCCGTAAACCGGCGGATCGGCCGGCTCACCGGCCCACTGCAGCAGCGCCAGCGCGGGGTCATGGCGGTGAATCTCCCGCCCTCCACCGTAGCCGATGAGGAGCTCGGCCAGGGGCTTGACCTCGAGCGGCTTTTCCTTGAACACGATGTTCTCGATCCAGCTGCCGCCGGTGCCGCTGAACAGCCCGGCGCCATACTCGTCCGCCACCGCCAGGGCCAGCGGTGCCACCGTGCCTCCCATGCTGTGGCCGAACAGCGCCATCGTCCCCGTGGCGGTCTGGAAACGCGCTTGCGCCGACGCTCCGGGGCATCCGCTGGCGTCGAGGGTCACCCCGGCCAGAATCTCCGGGATGAGCGTCGCCTCGAGCGCCGTCTGACGGACGTTGTCGCGCATCGCCGCGGCGTTGGTGACGTTGAACATGAGGAACTGCTCATCGGCGTTGGTGACGTTGCGCGGTCCTCCGTGCGGGCCGTCCCAGGTCACTCCGGCCCAGCCCGCCTGGGCGAAGTGGAGCGCGGGTCCGGTCCCAGGGGTGATGGCCTCCCCGCCGTTTTCCGCCCGCGGTCCCCGGTCCACCAGCGGTCGGTCGCCGCCGCCGCCCGTGCGGATCATGACCGCCGTTCGGTAGCCCTCCGCGGGCATGGGGATCCGGGGCACCGTGAACACGATTCGTGAGGGCGCCGTGCCCGCCTGCTCGATGGCGTCGTCGACCACCTTCCAGCCGCCCCCATCAGCGGCCGTTTCGTAGGGCAGGGTGCCGTGCTGGAACTCGGGCACCTGCATGGTGCCCTCAAAGACACAGAAGTCGTCGAAGACCTCCAGCGCCGTGATGTCGGTGACCTGCGGGGCCGCTGCGGCGGCCACCGCGTCGAGGGCCAGCCGCAGGTGCTCGAGCGGGTCGTCGGTGACGTAGACCGCCAGGCCTGCGATCGCATCGGGCGCCGCCACCGCCAGGGCGTCCAGCGCTACGATGGCGGCGGTGTAATGCTCGCGCGCGGCCTCGCCCATACCCGGCATCGGGTCGCCGCTCACAAGCGCGGCGAGGCTCGAGTTGCGCCCCAGCGGCTGGCCGGAGGCGTCGTTGAGGCTGCGCTTGACCACCAGCGCATGACGCCGGCCTGGCTCGGGCACGATGCCCTGGAGCGGCAGCGCAGCCAGCAGGTGGTCGGTGCCGAAGGGGCCCCCATCGGCCTGGTAATCGACGTCGATGGGGTAGCGAACACCGTAGGCCGGGGAGTCGGCGTCCACGTCCACCAGGACCACCGGAGAGTCCGGCTCCAGCGAGCGGGCGATGTCCGGGAGGTTGGCAGTATCTGGGGCGTCGGTGAGCTGCATGAACACCGGCGCGGTCAGGCTGAAGCCGCCCGCGTCGCGCTCCAGCACGGCGATCATCTGGTCGACCAGGTCGATGGCGTCCGGATTGGGGAACCCCTCGAGACTTACGCCACCGCTCGACGTTCGCATGTCCTCGGACGGGAAGGGCGCCGTGTAGAACCCCGAACCGCGCGTGAAGTCGTGCAGGATGGCGGTCCCGGTGGCGGGCTCTACCCGTTGCAGTGCGGGCACATCCGCCGCCCCGTCCGCCACCACGTCGGCGTCGCCCTGGGCGTCCGAGGTTGCCGGTGCCTGGCTTTCGGGGCATGCCGCGACGAGGGTCGCCACCACCAGGGAAAAGACCGTCGCTACGGACACATGCACGTTCTTCTTCACGGGCCCATCATACCGGCCCAGCGCGCTGCAGTCAGTCCAGCCCCAGTCGCGACAGCCGACGATAGAAGGTGGCCCGTGACATCCCCAGCAGGGTCGCGGCTTCTTTGCGGTTGCCCTCGGTTTGCTCCAGGGCGTCCAGGATACGGTCGCGCTCGTTCTGCTCGGCGGCCTGCGTATGGCCCAGAGGGCGTGCGCGGCGGCGGCGTGGCGTGGGAAGTCGGGAGAGGTGACTCATCCGCGCCGGTGCCTGGGTGGCCGACTCGTACAGGTCGGCCGGGAGGTCCTCGACGCGGAGTTGGTTCGAGCGACAGCGAATGGCGCCGAACTCGACGGCGCTCTTGAGCTCGCGCACGTTGCCAGGCCACTCGTGGCTCGCCAGGGACCGCATCGCCTCGTCGCTGATGCCGGCCACGTTCTTGCCCGTGCTGGAGCGGAACTGGCGAAGGAAGAACTGAGCCAGCAGCGGGATGTCCTCGCGCCGCGCACGCAACGGGGGAAGCGTCACCCGCGCCACCCGGATGCGGTACAGCAGGTCGGCGCGGAAGCGCCCCGTCTCGACCTCCGATGCGAGGTCCCGGTGGGTTGCGCAGACCACACGCACGTCGACCTTCCTCGCGCGGTGCTCGCCGATGCGGATGATCTCCCGCTCCTGAAGGACGCGCAGAAGAGCGGTCTGGACGGTGGGCGGGATGTCGCCGATCTCGTCCAGAAAGAGGGTGCCTCCGTGGGCCGCCTCGAACATGCCCCGCCGGTCGGCAACCGCCCCAGTGAAGGCGCCCCGTGCATGGCCAAAGAGCTGGCTGCTCACCAGGGACTCGGTCAGCCCGGCGCAGTTGACCGCGATGAAGGGGCCGTTCTTGCGGTGGCTGGCGGCATGCAGCGCACGGGCGACCAGCTCCTTGCCGGTGCCGGTCTCGCCCTGGACCAGGACGGTGGCGTCGATGGGAGCCACGTCCTGAATCAGCTGGTAGACGGCGCGCATCGCCGGGCTCTTGCCGATGAGGTCGTGGAATGACGCCTGGTTGTTGAGCTGCCGCCGCAGGTCGTGGAGCTCCGTGAGGTCGTACAGCAAGAACATCCGCGCGTCTTTCTGACGCGGGTCGTCGTGAATCTCGATTTCCAGCTGCGCGGTGTGCGACCCCCGGCGGATGGCTGCTGTGACCTTCGAGCGCTCACCGGCTGGCGCGTTGACGTTGTCGCGCAGCCGCTCCATGTCCCGGGGAGCCAGCGGGAACCAGCTCTTCAGGGGTTCGCCGACGCCCTCTTCGCCCGATGGTTCCAGTCCCAACACTCGGCGCGCCGCGGCGCTGACGAACCTGACGACGCCAGCAGAGTCGGTCATGACGCAGCCGATACGGAGGCGGTCGAGGATGGTTTGCAGGTGGGCGTTGTTGTTCCGCAGCTGCTCGAGGGTATCGGCCAGGCGAGCTTCGGCGCGGGCGCGGTCATAGCGCACCGCCGAACGGGTCTGAGCGATGGCGAGGCGCACCATCAAGGCCTCGAGATCGACGGGCTTGATGATGTAGTCGTCGGCGCCGGCGGTCAGCGCCTGCTTCAGCTCGGCGGCGTTCTGCCGGTACGTCGCCATGATGACGATGGGCAACTCGCCGTCGTCCATCGCCCGGATGCGCTGACAGACCTCGACGCCCGACATGTCGGGGAGCGTGTGGTCCACCAAAACCACCTTGGCGGATCGCTTCTGAAAACTCTCCAGCGCAGCGCTGGCCTCGCCGAACCCCTGCGCCGACAACCCTGCCGTCTCGCTGGCCACGACGAGCGCCTGGCGCATCAATGGGTCGCTGTCGATGACGAGCACCGACGTCATCAGGTGGGGCCTTCGCTGCGGGCCTTGTGGGCGAGACCCCGGAGTTCGTCGAGGTGTTGCCCGATGTTCTCCCAGGCAGGGTCGTCTCCTGCGATGGGCGACTGCTCGCCCAGACCCACCAGCGCCTTCTCGATGGTCCCCGCCAGCTTCGAAGCCTGATGGAAGCCGAAGGTACCGGCGGTGCCCTTCATGCTGTGGGCCTTGATCCGGGCGGTCTCCAGGGTGCCGTTGTCGCCTCGGTCGGCCCGTGCTGTGGCCACCAGGTCAGCGAGCTCGCTGACGCGGTCGGGCATGGACGCACCAAACTGGCGGCCCAGCTTTGCCATCTTCTGACGCAGCTCCTCCAGCCCCATCAGACGCCTGCCTGGTGCTCCGCCACCATGTCCCGGATCTCGTGCGCCAGGGTCATGGGGTCGAAGGGTTTGCTGATGACGCCGATGGCGCCCAGGGCGAGGTAGCCTTCGACCTCGTGGGTCTGGACTTTGGCGGTCATGAAGATGACGGGAATCGCTGCCGAGGTGTCTTGAGCCTTCAGCGCCTTGAAGGTCTCCACGCCGTCCATACCGGGCATCATCATGTCCAGCAGGATCAGGTCTGGGAGGACATCCCCAGCGGCCTTTGAGACCGCTTCGGAGCCCGAGGAAGCGGTCAATACGTCGAACTTGCCGACATACTGCAGCGCCATCTCGCTCACCGTGCGGATGTCGTCGTCGTCGTCGACGATCAGGACGCGTTGAATGGTCATGCCCACCTCTGAAGGACGGTAGGGGCATTGTCTCAGAGATGGGCAGAGATGTCTCGTCGTGTCTCAATGCCCGCCGCGGCAAGCCCCGCTACTTCAGCGCGGGCCACTTCCCCGGCGCATCCAGCCGCGCCGCCCATAGGAACCTCGCGGCAATGACGTCCCCGCCCGGAAGAACCGCCAGGTCTTCGCACCGGTCGTCCAGCTTCACGGCGCGCGTCGGCTTGAACGCCGTGTCGTACCACACCGCTCCAGGCTCCGCGCAGGCCACGTACCCGCTCTTGGCGTCGCTTCCCGCCCGAATCACGGTGTGAACGGCCCGCTTGTCGGACCCGCGCACCTTCCCGGTGGCCGCGTCCACGAAGCTGGCATGATTCTTCTGCAGCACCGCCAGGATATCTCCCGCGGCCACCAGCTCCAGCACCCCGGCGCCCATGGCCTGAGCAAACCGTTGCTTGCCATCGGCTTGCACGACAACGAGCTGGTCGCCATCCATGAGCGCGAGCGCCCCCTGGGTCGTCAACGTCGCCAGACGGCTGTGCCGCTGGCTGGCTTCGATGCTCGGCGGCGTCCGGAAGGTGTAGAGCACCCGTGGCGCCGCCGCCAGCTGACTCGCGCTCACGGGCGCCGCCCCCTCGGCGGCGGGCGCTGCGGGCGCGGGCGCAGGAGCGCGGGCTGCCAGTACGTTGGTTCCGGGCGCGGTGGGCACCAGGAAGAGACGGTCGTCACCGGCCAGCAACACGTCGTAGCGCGCCTTGGCCGATGCCATCGCCGCCGGCACCCGCGAGCGATGCCCCTTGCCGCTCATACCCTCCAGGCGATGGAGGTGAACCGCCTTGGAGTCGCTCGTGACCAGCGCCACGTCGCCGCCGGACAGGATCACCGGTGCCGACATCGGAAAGCCCGCGTCCCGGCCGACCATTCGCGCTTCGCCGCCTCGGGTCAGCACGACCACGGCGAACATGGGACCCTCGGGCGCCCCTTTGGCGCCTTTGCCCTCGACGGCCTTCTTGTCGGCCGCTGTCAACGGCAGCGCCATCACGGTCGCCCGGCGTTGCTCGTCGGCTCGCGTCCCCCACCCAGCGAGCTGCGCCTCGCTCTCGGTGGTCTCGAAGGACTCTGACCGAAGCAGGCCCCCTTTCTCGTCGATGAGATAGCCCACCCGCTCTTTGGTCTTCTTGCCCCGCTGGAAGGTCCAGGTGCGGCCGGACACGATTTCGGCGAAGCCATAGTCCAGCGGCCAGGTGTCTTCACGCATGAACCCGGGCGCGGCGACCCATTGAACGTTTGCGCTGGGCGGTCGCTCCTTGACCATCTTCGCGAGGTACGCGTCCAGCTCCTTGGTCCATGTCCGGCCCAGCTTCACCCCGAGTTCGACCGCCTCGTCCTTGCCATCGGGCGCCTTGCCGTCCACGCCGTAGCGCAGGCGCAGGTCGGCGGTCTCCCAGCCCTCGTTGAGCAAGGTCTCGCCGATGATGTCGACCACGATCGAGCCGGCGACCTCGCGCAGCTGAATGTCGACCTCGGACACCCAGAGCCGCACCTTCACGTCGTCTTGAGGGCCCGTGCACTTGGTCTTCCACAGCGTCTTGATGGCCCTGCAGAAGCCCTGCTGGACCTTGGCCGCGACGTCGTCGGGGGCTTCGGTGACGCGCACCACCACCGGCAGGTCGGAGCGCACAGCCCTCCCGCTGATGTGGGGCCGCGTCCGAGTCTCCTCGCGGGCGCGCTCGTCCAGCGAGAAGCCGGTCTTCTTCGGCTTCTTGACGTCTCCATGGCCGCCGTCTTTGCCGCATCCAGCCACCAGGAGGAGACCAAGCGCGAGTCCCAAACTGGTCAACTGCTTGGTGAGAGCCATCGGCAACACGCTCGTACGGAGCCTACTCCGGGAGGAACGTCTTGGAATCGCAGAGGGCGCGGAGAACGCAAAGAACGCAAAGGGATGTGTCCAAGATTCCCTCTGCGGCCTTTGCGTCCTTGGCGTTCTTTGCGATTCACGAACTCTGTTCACGGCGCAAACCTTCAGACCGCGCCATGCCTCGTCGACGGAGACTTCGGCACGGGCACAGCCCTAGTTCTCACTGGACCACTCCACGAAGAACTCGGTGCCGAGCCCCGGGTTGGAGCCCGCGTACACGCCAATGCCGAAGAGCGTCTGTGCATCCCGCGCCAGCATCCGGTCGTACCGCAGCTGTGCGGCGCTGGTGGCCGTGCGCAGCTCGCTGCCAAGCATCCGCACGCGGGACCTGTCGTTGTCCCAGTAGCGGTCGGCTTCCATGTTCCGCACCCGGCCGTACTCCTCGAACAGGTCACCCGACCGCGCCCACAGGTTGATGCGGGTCAGGAACACCAGGTGGGTCAGGTTGGTCTTCAGGAAGGTCAGCACCATGGGCTGCTCGTCCCCACCCGGCCACTGGACGGTCGAGGTAGCGGGCTGGCCAGGCTCGGAGCCCATCCGCGACCGGCCCGCGTTCAGGGTGGCGAAGGCGTCGATGAGGTAGTGACCGCTCGCGCCGCCCGGGAAGGTCTGCGGCAGACCCAGCGGGGTGACCAGGATCTTGAACAGGGCGGGACCACCGCTGCTGGCCTGCGACTGGTCGCGGCGCATGGGGTCAGGCAGCTTCTTGTTGAAGTTGAACGTCGCCGCGAACTCCTTCACGGGCCCGGGACAGTACATGCCGCCGTCGCCCAGCTTGAAGGGCTGGCCCATGACCAACGCCGTCCCGTCGAACATCTTCACGTCGCAGGACAGCTTGACCAGTGGCTTCTTGTCTTCGGTGAAGCCCAACTTGATGTTCATGTTGCCCGTCAGCTTGAAGTCCAACGGGAAGTTCAGGATCTTGGCTTCCTTGGGGAACTTGATGGTGACGTCGGCCATCACCTCGTCGTCCTTGGGGACGCCGATGGACAGGACCGGGTTGGGCTTGATGACCGGCAGCTTGCCGTTGGTGTGGCCGTCCTTGAGGTAGAACAGGTCGCCCAGGTGGGTCGCCTGCTGGTAGTGGTCGCGCACGAATCGGGTCGGCCGATGCATGTGCAACTCCTTGATGTCGACGACCACCTTCCGGGTCTTCTGGTCCAGGTCCGAGGCGGTGATGGTGGTGTTCATCGTCAGCTCACCCTCGGGCGAGTTGAACTTCGGCGCGACGGCCAGGAAGTCTTTGGTGACGATGTCGAAGGTGGCGCTCTTGAGCCCCGTCTCGGCAATGGGCGCCAACCCGGTGACCTTGAGCGAGCGGTTCTTCTTCTCGTCGTCCGACTCCATCACCTCGAGCTTTTCGAGCTTGAAGCCGCCGTCGAGGCTGAAGGCCAGGCCGATGTCGTGGAACGCCCGTGGGGTGTTGGGGACGGCGACCTTGCCTTCCACGAACCGGAACGCGCCGGTCGACTTCGGCGTGCGTGGCACGACCTCGAAGTCCTCGTTGTAGCCGAAGCCCAGCTCGGCCACGAGATCGCTGCGGATGGCGCCCTCGAAGCCGACCTTCTCCAGGTCCACCCCGGGCAGCTTCGGCAGTAGGCTCTCCAGCCGCATCTTCGGTGCAGTGATGGACAGCTTCGTGGTCAGCTTCTCCTCGGCGCCGAGGTAGTAGTCGAAGGCTTTGGGACCGTCGAACTCGTGGTTGACCACGAGCTTCTTGTCGGTGCCCAGCTCGAGCGCCGTGCTGTACAGCGAGCCCTTGCTGTTGAGGACCAGCGCCGCCCGCCCGGGCTTGCCGAGCATGGTCTCAAAGTCCTTGTACTCGGCCGCACCCGAGAAGGTCGGAGCGTCCAGCCGTCCGCCCATCGCGATGCTGCTGGCGACCTTGCCCGGCAGCTCCGGAACCAGCGGCGAAATCTGACGGAACCGCGCCACCGGGGTGTCGGGCAGCGTCATCTTCATCGTCACCGGCGTCTTCATCAGATCGGTGATCTTCATGGCCTTCCACAGCTTGAAGAGCTTCTGTGGCGACTCGGTCAGCTGGAACACGAACTCACCCAGGTCGCCGTCGCGCCCATCGTCCAGCGTGTTGCGCAGCTTGATGCGCTTGCTGTCGACGTGGACCTCCATGGTCGCGTCGATGGGGTTCAGCTTGCCCGGCAGGGACAGCCCCTTGATGGTGTTGGTCGCCTCCACCGCCATCATCTTGCGGCCGTCGGGCTTGAGCGCGATCGTGGCCCCCAGCTTGCCCGTGAGGCCCTCGATCTTCTTGCGGGTCTCCGGCGGAATCGGGAGGTTCGGCAGCAGCGCCGCCAGGTCGGTCTCGTCCAGGGTGATGGTCGCCGACTCGGGCCGCTTGTCCCGCGCGGTGATGGGCGAGCGCTTGAAGATGGCGTCCATAGACCCCGACAACGGCGGCAGCGAGCCGTCCTCAGCCTGAATCTTCATCGTCCCGCTGGCCACGTGCTTGCGTCCTTCGGGCTTCATGCCGAAGGTCACCGTGCCGCCGACGGTCTTCTTCAGCTGCTTGACCGGGATGCCCCCCAGGGTCAGCTCCATGTCGACCTTGGGCCGCCGCGCGCTGCCCTTGGTGGTCATGTCCATGCTCATCGTGGCGTCGCCAAGCTGCTTGGCCAGCTTGGGCCTCAGCCCACCGACCAGGTCGGCGATGCGCGTCTCGGGGACCTTGACGCTGACGCTCAGCCGCCCGCCCGGGTTCAGCCGCGGCTGCTTGCCGCTGTTGGGCTCGGGCATGATGAGCGGGGCGCTGACGTCGACGGTGGCTACCCGCTTGCCGCGCTTGGACAGCCGTACGTCCGCGTCGAAGCGCTTGTCGGCGATGCCGCCGTTGACCTTGACGCCGAACCCACGGACACGCGTATTCACCGAGAAGCCCACCGACGGGTCCGTCGGCGTACCGCGCACGCTGACCGAGGCGTCGAGTCGCCCGCTGACACCCCGCAGCCGGCGGCGAACCTGACGCGGCAGGCGATTGAGCCGGACGCCCTTGACCTCCACGTCGGCGTTGATGGTCTCGGGCGCCGGTGGCTTGTCCGGGCCCATCTTGGCGCCCGCCGTCAGGGATACGGTTCCCCCCGCGACGTTGAACGTCGTTCGGGGCAGCCTGAGGGTCTGGCCGAGCACCTCGCCGCCCGGTGGGATTTCCAGCTGAACAGGGCGCGCGAGCGTCGCCTCGAAGTCTCCGAGCTGGGCCAGCACCTTGTTGAGTTCGGCCTTCAGCTCCAGGGTCTCGGCGTCGACGGTGCCTTTGACCAGCGCCTCGAACTTGCGCCGGGTCGGCTTGTCCTCGGCCTTCAGCTCGAGCTGCCAGGCCGTCCCGTCGACGGTGAACTTGCCGCGGATCTTTTCCAGCTTCAGTCCTGTCTTGGTCTCCAGCGCGTCCACCGCGATGGCGATGGTCCCCTTGGGCACCGCCTTCTTCACGTTGAAGTCGACCTCGACCTTGAGGTTGGACGCCTTCACCTGGCCGCTGTCGAGGTTCTTTCCCGAGATGGTGCCTTTGAGCGTCGAGTCTTCCGCCGTCGCCCGCATCCGGGCCAGGGCGGCCGCGGCCCTCTCTCGGCTGGTGGCATCGTCCGGTGGCGGTGCTGCCGTGGCAGCGGCCTTCAGCGACTCGGGGTCTTTCAGCAGGGCCGTAGCCTTCATGTCGACGACCACGTCCTGCCCCTTCAGCGGGGGCAGGGGGGCCTTGAAGATGCCCGCCTCGTTGATGCGCTTGACCAGCTGTTCGACGTCGGCGGTGGTGTTGAACCCACCAGTGACCGTGCGGGTCTCGGGGTCGAACGTGCCATCGAGGGTGATCTTCGTCCCCAGCACCTTCAGCGTGAAGTCATCGAGGGAGACGTTGCCCTTCTTGGCGGTGGCCTTGATGGTCACGCCCTCGAGCTCCCGGTCGCCGACCTTGGTCGCCCCGATGTCGATCGCGACGCTGGCGTCCAGCTCACCGCGCTTGGCGCCTTTGCCCTTGATGGCGATGGTCATGCTGGTGGTGGTCTTGGGGAAGTCCCCGGCCAGGAACTTCCCGGGCTCGACCTTGGGCGCCGACAGGGTGATCTCGTAGACCGGCATCAGCGGGTTGCTGATGTCGAGCCAGCCCTTCATCGACATCTTGCCGCCCTTGCTGTCCACCGAGCCCGCGAGGATGAGCTTCTTGGGCGGCCCCTTGGCGGTGAACGCGACGTCGACGTCGCTGAGCAGGGCCTTGCGACCCAGGATGTCGTTGACCTGCTCAGCCGTCAGGTGGAGGTCGTTGATGGCGAAGGACTGGTCGGCGTCCTGGGCCAGCCCGGCGGCCAGGTCGAGCTTGACGTCTGCGGCGATGGACTTCAGCGAAACCGCGCCAGCGACGATGCCGGAGACAAGCAGGTTCGCCACATCGCCGTCGCGGGTGACGTCGACGCCAGAGAACTTCAACGGGACGTCGATGACTTGCTGTCCGCCCTTGCCGTCCGGCCGGGTCAGCTTGGCCGTGGTCTCCATGCCCTCCCACTTGGCCTTGACGGTGTCACCCACGATCTTTGCGGTCGTGTTGGTGGCGATGGGGCCCGTCGTCAGCATGGCGCCGTTGGGTCGCTTGAGCGCGATCCCGGCGATGGTGACCATGGCCTTCTTGAGGTCCACCTCTTTCTTGAGCTGGTTGGCTGTGAGCGCGACGTCGAGGTCGACGCTGGAGACCTTGATTTCGGTGCCGTCAGGCTGGAACACCGCCACGTTGACGTCGGTGACCTTCAGCGACTTCAGGTCGATGGTGCGGTCCGGCGGCGGCGCCTTGGGCTTCGGGGGCTCTTTGGGCTTGGGCTCTGGCGGCTTTGGCGTGAGCTTGGCGTCGACCCCGGCGACCTCGATGCTCTCGACGACCATGGTGTCGCTCATCAGCGAGCCCCAGTCGAGCACCACCTTGACCGTCGCCACCTCCGCCGCGACGGCGCCGCGCTTGTCGGCGAACTTCACCTTGCCGAGGGTCACGTCCCCGAACAGCGCAAAGTCCAGCTCGCCCAGCTCGAACTCGCCGCCCTTGAGTCGCTCACGGACGGTGTCCTGGACCTGCTCGCGGACGAAGTTCTGGCCGTGGCTGGTGTGCAGCCAGCCGATCCCCAGCGCCAGCAGGACCAGCAGGACCAGGAAGATGCGCAGGGTCCACTTGAGGATCCGCCGCCCCAGGGACGGTTTCTTCTTGGGCGCGCCGTCGCCGTTGGCCATGGCGTCGGCGCTGACAGTCGTCTGCTCGTCGGATACGCCCATCAGAACGCCTCCCCGAGTCGGAAGAACACCAGCAGCCGGTCCAGGAACTCGTTCTGACCGGGCTCCTCGGTCACCCGGACCGCGATGTCCAGCGCCATCGGCAGGTACCACAGGCGCACGCGCGCGCCCACGCCGACGGACACGTCGACCCCGTTCTCGAAGGGGTTCGCGCCACCACCGGCGGCGCCCAGGTCAACGAAGCCGACCGCGCCCAGCTGTTGTCGGAAGGGCAGCCAGCGCAGCTCGAGCGAGGCCTCTACCAGAGACAGAGCGCCCATGCCCTGGGATTCACACACCTGGTCGCCGCTCTGGCTGGTCTTGCATATGTCGCTGAACGCTGTCAGCGCGTGGGTGTTGAACACGCGCGACCCGTAGGCCCCGCCGCCGAACAACCGCACGCCGGCGGGCACGCCTTTGTCCTCTTCTCCCAGCAGCACCCAGCTGCCCTTGGCGCGCATGCCGATGGAGATGTACTGGGCGATGGGCACGAAGCCGCGCACATCCGCGTCCAGCTTCAGGTAGCGGTGCGTGCTCAAGGGGCCGCCGGGGCCGAACTCCAGCGACGCCTTCAGCAGGTGCCCCTTGAGCGCCTCGACGCGGTTGTCGCGGGCGTCCCACACGATGGCGGCAGCCAGCTCGAAGCCGTACATCGTGTCGTTGGTGAGCATCATGTCGGACGCGTTCAGCGCGACGCCGTCGTCGAGGTAGGCGATGGGCTGCTCCCAGCGGAACTGGGGCACGATGTCGAGGAACAGCTGCCGGCTGATGGCCGTGCGGAAGCCCATGCCGGCGGTCACCTTGCGGGTGTGGAACCCGGGGAAGAGCCGCTCGTCCATGCGCCCGAAGATGCGGAAGTCCAGCAGCCGGGCGATGAGTCCCGCGTAGTCGTAGCGAATCTCGCCGTGGCCATAGACCCCCAACGGCTCGTCGTTGCTGGCGCGGAACAGCCAGCCGTAGCCGGCCTTCAGGTCGATGGTCAGGTGATGCAGCGGCCCAAACAGGTTCCGGAACAGGAAGTTGCCGCGGGCATACGCGTCCAGGCGGGTCAACTCAGCCTGGCCGCCGAGCCCGGCGCGCACCTGGGTCGACGACGCCTCCACGACGTTGATGACGATGTCGATGTCCGGGCTCAGCGTCTGGCGGCCGATGAACGTCCCGTCCTCGGCCACCATGTCCGGACGCATGGTGCCGCCGGTGTCGGGCGGCAGTTTGCCGATGAGAAACTCGACGTCCGCCGTCGTCTTCATTTTGACCACAGCGAAGGCGCCGGTGTCGTAGAGGTCGGCCTCGCGCTTGAGCTGAATCTTCTTATCGAAGGGATCGCCGGTCTTCAGCCCGATCCGCCTCAGGATGACGTCCTTGGGGATGGCCACGTTGCCGGTGACGCTGACCTTCCCGACCCGCGTCTTGGGTCCGGCGTCCACGTAGTAGTACCAGTGGACGACCTTCTTGTCGGTGTCGATGAAGGTGCGGCTGTAGACCTCGGTGTGGGCGTAGCCGCGGTATCGCACGTAGTCGGCCAGCTCCACCCGGGCCAGCCGGTAGACCTCCAGCTCGATGTCGTCGCCCACCTCGAACGGCACCAGGTCGTCGAGGCCTTCCTGCAGGTCTTTGGGGGCGTTGACCACCTGGACGCTGCCGATTTTGTACTTGGGCCCTTCCGTCAGCTTCCAGCGGACGTCGGCCATCTTGGCCTCTTCGTCCTTCTTGACCCACGGGCCCTCGACCTGGATGTCGAAGAAGCCCTTGGTCTGCCAGAACGCGATGATGCGTCGCCGGTCCTCACCCTCCCGGTAGGGGTTGTAGTCATGACCGGGGAACAGCAGGCCGTCCGGGCGGAAACCGATCTTGCGCCGGAGCGGGTCACCGGGCTCGAACGAGGCACCCTCGAAGGTGACGTTGCGGATGCGATACTTGGTGTCGCCCGGGAGCTTGTCGCGGTTGGACCAGCAGCCGGTCGTCAGCAGCGCTGTCAACACCAGCAGGACCAACGATCTGCGCCGTGCGGGGGCGGGGGATGGGATGTGACGGCTCACCAGCGGGCATGGTGGCATGAAGTGAAGCTATGGCAAAGCCCGCCGCCCGCCATAAACGAGAGAAATCCACTCGAGCCGTCCGACCCCGTCGGACGTCGCGCAGCGACGGCGCAGGAGGAGCTTGCGACGACGAGCAAGGAGCGGAGTCGGCGCCGGAGGCGGCGAGGTCTCCCCCACCGGGGGACGGAAGGGGGGCTGGAGCGAGCGAAGCGAGCGGGTCGTCGCATGAAGTGAAGCTATGGCAAAGCCCGCCGCCCGCCATAAACGAGAGAAATCCACTCGAGCCGTCCGACCCCGTCGGACGTCGCGCAGCGACGGCGCAGGAGGAGCTTGCGACGACGAGCAAGGAGCGGAGTCGGCGCCGGAGGCGGCGAGGTCTCCCCCACCGGGGGACGGAAGGGGGGCTGGAGCGAGCGAAGCGAGCGGGTCGTCGCATGAAGTGAAGCTATGGCAAAGCCCGCCGCCCGCCATAAACGAGAGAAATCCACTCGAGCCGTCCGACCCCGTCGGACGTCGCGCAGCGACGGCGCAGGAGGAGCTTGCGACGACGAGCAAGGAGCGGAGTCGGCGCCGGAGGCGGCGAGGTCTCCCCCACCGGGGGACGGAAGGGGGGCTGGAGCGAGCGAAGCGAGCGGGTCGTCGCATGAAGTGAAGCTATGGCAAAGCCCGCCGCCCGCCATAAACGAGAGAAATCCACTCGAGCCGTCCGACCCCGTGGGACGTCGCGCACGCCGGAGGCGGCGAGGTCTCCCCCACCGGGGGACGGAAGGGGGAGCGAGCGAAGCGAGCGGGTCGTCGCATGAAGTGAGGCTATGGCAAAGCCCGCCGCCGCCGATTCCCGGCCACCACAATCAACAGCAGCACCACCCATCCCAGCGGGGCAGAAGGGGACCCCGTTGAGGAAGCACAGCCTTCCTCGTCGACCGGCGTCGGAGGAGCCGCGTTGGGCTGCGGCTCGGGAGCTGCATCGGGACCGGCCAGCTCCGGGCTCGGCTCGGGCTCCGGGTCCGGCTCCGGCGGTGGCTCGACGGCCGGCAGTCCGACAATCTCCGCCTCGTGCAGCACCCACCGGTCAGGGTCGACGACGACCTCTTCGATGGCGTGCGGGACGTCCACGTCAGCAGCGGCGGAGCCTGGCTGCATCGCGCCCGACCAGTCCTCGTAGGTGACCGTGTGCCGCGTCTCCTGGCCCTCCCCACGGAAGGCGAGGGTCAGCGGGATCATGTACGGGGTGTCGCCCTCGGTCTGGGTCTGGCTGAGCGTCACCTCGGCCCCGGTACCGTCCCAACGGGGGCGCCACTCGACGCGGTAGATCGGGAACCCGGCCTGCATGATCCACTCGTCGATGAACTGCGCGCCCGGCATAGCCGCGCTCGGCTGGGCGTCGATGAGAGGGATGAGGTCCTCGGTCGCCGCCACCGACCCGCTGTACAGGGCCAGGTAGTCGGTGAGCATGGCCTGGAACCCGGCGTCCCCCAGGATCCCACGCAGCGAGTGCCATACGTGGGCGCCCTTCTTGTAGACCGTGTAGCCGAAGTACTGCAGCGGGGCGTAGATGGGGAAGTAGCCCTCCAGCAGGTCGGCGATGCTGCGGTAGGCGAGTCCGTAGGAGTAGGCGGTTTCCTGAAGGGCCTCGGGGCCGCCTTTGTGCTCCTCCCAGAGCACCTCGTGATAGGCGGCCATCCCCTCCGACAGCCAGATGTCGTCCCAGGAGGCGATGGTCACCTGGCCCTGGAACCAGGTGTGGGCCAGCTCGTGCACGACGACGTCCTTTTTGACCTCGGTGCTACCCACCACCTGGGTCCCGATGGCGACGCAGCTGGGGACCTCCACGGCGCCGCCCAGGTTGATCTCGGCCCAGGCCAGCTTTGGGTACGGATAGGCGCCGTAGCGCGACTCCAGCCACGCCAGCATCTCGCCGATTTCGTCGAACGTCGCGGAGGCTTTGGTCCAGTCCGTGGGATGCAGCCAGTAGTTCACGTCGACGCCACCATGGGTTTCCTGGGTGACCGTGTAGGTACCGGCGTAGAAGGCAATCAGATACGGGGTGATGGGCCAGTCCGCGGAGTAGTGCCATGGGTCGGTCCCCAGCTGCTCGCCGGGGGCGGTGGCGCTCCAGCCGGGCGGCACGGTGATGAGGAACTCGGCGGTGGCCTTGTCCCAGACCTGGTCGTGGCTGGGGAACCAGTAGCGCGCGCCGTGGGTGACGTTGACCGAGAAGACCCGGTTGGCCTCCCACTTGATGCCCCAGGAGCCCCAGACCTCGACGTACGGCTCGGGGGTGCCGGAGTAGTCGACGACGACGGTCACCGACGTGCCGTCGGTGACGCCCGGAGCGTCGATGGCGAGGGTGCCGTCGCCGCGCGAGAAGGTCGCGGTCGCGCCGTCGAGGGTGACCGCCGCGACGTCGAGGCCGACCAGGTCGAGCACGATCTGGGGAGCGCCATCGTGGACGAGGGTGACCTCGGCCGAGGCCGTCAGCAGCTGCGCCGTCGGGTCGATGTCGAGGCTGAGGCGGTAGTGGGTGACGTCGATCTCCGCTGCTGCTGGCGCCGCGACGGCGGTGACCAGACTCAGGGCAGCGAGCGTCTTGAGCCCCGCGCGCCAGAGAGTCTGGAGCGCGGCGCGGGGGCGGGGGGGCCGAATGAAGAAGCTCATGGGAGCAGGTCCTCGATGGTGACGGTGACCTCTCGCGAGAGGCCGTCGGAGTCTAGCAACGTGAGGGTCCGGGTGTCGCCGACGGTGCCTTGCAGACTGGCCCGGGCGCTGGCGAGGTCCGTCACGGCGCCGCCGTCGATGGCGGTCAGCACCTCGTCGATGAGGACGCCTTCGGCCTGTGCGCTGGTACCCTGGTAGACCATGTGGACGGTGATGGCGTCATCCACCGGCGACCAGGTCAGCTCGACACCGACGCGCCGCCAGTGGTCGGTCGTGTCGATGCCGTCGGTCGGCGGCGAGCCGTCGCCCCACAGCACCATGGCGCGGTGGTCCACGTCGTCGGGGGCAAAGTCATGGCCCGAGATGGCGACGGCGAACCGCTCCCAGACGTTGGCGCCCAGGTAGCCCTCGACGTTGACGCCGACGGTCGAGAGCAAGCCCACCAGGTGGTTGTCGTCAGGCAGGACCACGGCGGCCACGTTGGGGACGGTCAGCGTCGAGCCGTCGGCAAGCGGAAGGTCCAGCGCTGGCAGGCGCGTCACGAAGCCCGGCTCCTCGGCGTATTTGGTGGCGAAGCGGTAGCCGGCGAGCTGGGGTAGCGCGACACCGGCCTCGGCAGCAATGGCGTCGAACACGCGCTGGTAGACGATGGTGATGCGCGACGAGGTGTCGGCCAGCAGGGCGACCTCGCCGGCCGGACCGATAGTGGGCTCGAGGACCGCCATCAGATTGGGAAGTCGGTATTTCAGGACGTGTTGCGGGGCGGTCTCGTAGCTCGGCAGCGGGACGAGCGGGGAGGACAGGAGCGTCGTCGTCAGGTAGGCCTGGCGGTTCGGATAGTCCAGGACCGTGACCCGGTCGGTCAGGAACTGGGCTCCGAGCAGCCCGGCCACCGGCAGCCCGGTGAAGCTGGCGTCGGGCGACAGGTCACGGCCCTTGACGCTGATGAAGCCGAGGTCCAGCGGTCCGACGCCGATGGTGGCCTCGGTGTAGGCGATGGTGTCGACGATGCCCGAGTCGACGAAGATGACCTGCGACAGCGTATCGACCACGAAGGGCAGGGGGCCGGAGTCGTCCACGGTGCCCTCGACGATGGGCAGACCGTCGACCACCTGCATGGGAACGGGCTCGCCCCAGGTGAACGGGGCAACGGTGTCCTCGGACGTTTCCGCGGAAGCGTCCGAGGAGGCGTCGGCGTCGTCGACCGTGTCCTTGGCCGGCGCGACCTCGGGGCCGGCGACATCTGGCGTGGGCGCGGCGCTGTCGCCGGCGATGGACGTCTCGACATGGACGTCGGCGTCGACGCTGGGCGTCCCGAGCTGAACCGCGGGCTCTGGCGCGGGGCACCCCCACGGCAGAAGACCGAGTGCAGCGATGGCGAGGAGCTTGCCCATGATCGGGCATTGTGACGGGGGCGCGCCCCGCGGAGCAAGCGGCCCGTGGCTACCGCTCGTGCTGGCGAATCGCAGCCACGTCCGCGGGCAGGGCGGCACGAACGTCGGCGTTGAGGTCGACGACCGACGCGATGGTTCGCCCCTCCTCCTGCCACAGGCGCACCCATCCATGGGGTGCATCACCGAACCCATAGACCTCGACCCGGCCGGCGAGCCCGGGCCAGAAGCCCAGCGTCTCTTCCAGAGACGGCCCATTCCAGTCCCAGGCGACGAAGACGGAGCGGAGCCGGTCCAGCCAGCCGGTCGCCTCCAGCTCCTGCAGCTGCCCTCCGAGCTGTCCCTCGGGGACGGTCAAGCTGACCCCCTGGAGGTGCTCGAACCGGTTTGAGCGGGCCATCGTCCTCAGGTCCGCCGCCTGCATCCGGAAACGGAAGTGGGCAAAGGCGAGGCGCCCGGACGCGCCTGGCGCGGTCATGAACGTCCGCAGCACGCCGACCCGGGGGAACTCGACCTCGGTCACATTCCTGGCGCCCCCGGTCAAAAAGCCCGCGTAGTGGCGCTCGTTGGAGCGCCCCTTGTAGAGCACGCCGAGCGTCGCGAGCCGCTCGTCGTGGTAGGCGCGCTCCCACACCTGGGCCGTCGCGGCCGCATTTTGCGCCAGAGAGGCGCGGTGCAGGAACCCGCGCTCGAACTCGGGCGACTTCAGCACCCGAGTCAAATCGGGGCCCAACCAGGACTCCTTGTGAGCCTTGAGCAGACTGCGCATGCGCTTGTTGCCCTTCTTGGTGGACGGGCTGAACTGGAGCGCGATGAACTCGCCCAGAGGGTCACCCTCCAGCTGCAGCATGTCCGCCAGGACGAGGCGTGCGCCGTCGTCCTCGGGGTGGGCGTAGATGTGGGCGAAAAGGGCGGTCTTGTCGCGCTCGGCTGTGGGATTGCCTTGCCGACCGAGCAGCTTCGACCACGCTTCGCCAAGCGGTTCATCGAGGCCCTGAACAGGGACCTGCCGCAGGCGCCGAATCACGCCAGGCAGCTCTTCGGCCAGCATTTCCCGTACGGTCGCCTTGGGGGCCCGCGGATCGTCGACCAGCGCCTGGAGACTCTCCGCCACCCGCGGGTCTCCAGCCGCGACGACGAGCTCCAGCATCGGTGTGTAGATCTCGCGGCACTCTTCGACGCTCCAGCCGCTCCAGGGGGCCTTCTCGAGGAGGGCGCACACGCCTCGTGCGACCCGGGGGTCCGGGGTGCGCTCGCCGAGGGCTCGAGCCCGCTCCAGAACCACTGCGTACTTCTCGGTCGTGTAATGGTCTCTCAGGATGCCGTAGTAGTCGGCGGCGACCGCGGCTTTGGTGTTGAGCGTGGCCGCGAGCCATCCGGTGGTTGCTTCGTCTCCGCGCGCCGCTTCCTCCATCCACGCTTGGTGGAACTTTTCTTTGGTGCGCGCCTTGGGAGCATCGAAGGTGGCTTGCACCCGCGCATCGAGGTCCTCGACCACGGCGGCAATCACGGGGTCACGGGTCTCCCACCAGGCTCGCAGTGCCAGCTGCAGCGCGCGCTCGACGTCGCCGGCGTCCCTGAGCTGTCGTACATCGTCTGGCGTGGGAAGTCTCACGGCCGCTTGGTTAACCACGTCGTCCGGAAACGACAAGAGCGGATGGGTCGGCGACCCATCCGCTCTCGCAATGCTAATGCCCGAGGGCTAGTTGAAGTTGGGGACCAGCACCTCGTCGATCATGTGGACCCAGCCATTGGCCGCCCGGATATCCGGCCGGACGATGACCGCGTTGTTGCCGGTCGCCGTCGGGTTCAGCTCCAGGTTCGGGTCGTTGAAGATGACGTTGAGGTCCGGGTTGAACAGGAAGCTGCCTTCCGTATCCACCGCCGTCGTCAGCGTCCCGCCCGCCGCCGCCGCGGCCGCGCCCGAGTCGGCCAGGAACGTCAGGGCGTGGTACCAGAGCGTGTTCCGCAGCAGGAAGCCAAAGCCCAGGATGTTCGCCAGGGTTCCCGGGTCCACCTTGTTGAAGGCGGCGTTGGAGGGGGCGAACAGGGTGAAGTCCTGACCCGGGTCGCTGAGCGCGGTGGCGATGGCCGTCGCGCCGCCGGCGGTCACCGCGGTCTCCAGCGTCCCGAAGATGGGCGCCGTCAACACCAGTTGCGCGATGGTGCCCGGGTAGTCCTGGCCGCTGCTGGTGACGGACGGGAAGATCGGGGTGTCGATGACGTGGATGATACCGTTGCGGGTCGGGATATCCGTCACGACGACCTGGGCGTAGCCCATCAGCACGGGCACGGGCCCGGTGTCGCCAGCCAACAGGTCCAGCTCGATGCCGGCCTCGAGAGCCGCCGAGGACACCAGCGAGTCGGGGGTGACCCCGCCCGCGATGGCGTCGCCCACGCCGCCCGAGTCGACCACACCGGCCGTCACGTGGTGCAGCAGAATCTGCTCCATCGTCCAGTCCGGGCCCAGTGCGGCGTCAAGGTCGGCGTACAGCGTCGGCGACGAGGCGTCGAAGCCAAGGGCCGTGACCATGGCCGCGAAGGCAGCGTCGGTCGGCGCGAACACCGTCAGCAGCTGGTCAGCTTGGTCGCCGTCGGTGGCGTCCACGAACGTCGGCCCCAGGTTGGCTGTGTTGAGGAAGTCCAGCAGGATGTCGAAGTTGCCGGCGGCCGTCGCCACCTCCACGATGTCGCCGGGGGTCGGGATGACCCCGTCGACGACGTGGATGGTGCCGTTGGACGCGGTGATGTCGACCGTCGAGATGGCCTGACCACCGATCGTGACGTTGTCAGCATCCACGTCGATCGGCGCGCCGTTGTTGAGCAGCGTCGGGTGGATGGTGCGACCGAGCACCGTGGCCGCGTCCGCGTTGGCGGGGACGACGTGGTACAGCAGCGTGTCGGTCAGCGCCCCACCGGTGGGCACGTCGGTCAACGCTGCGAAGGCCTCATTGTGCGGCGCGAACACGGTGAACGGACCGTCGCCGATCAGGGCGTTGGCCACCGGGGCGCCGGCCAGCTGGGCCGCCACCGCGGCGTTCACCAGGGAGTCGAAGCCGGGCGCGATCTGCAGGCGCTCCACCACGTTGCCGGGGAAGTCACCGGCGGCGAACACCACCGAGTCGACGACGTGGATGACGCCGTTGCTGGCCGGGACGTCGGGGATGACGACCTGGGTGCCACCCTGGATGTAGACCTTACCGTCGCGCACCTGGAAGGGCAGGTCGGAGGTCTCCACCGTTGCCAGCGCGCCACTGCCAGCCGCAATCGCGTCGGCGGCGGTGACGGTGCCCGGGTGGACGTGGAACCCGAGGATGTCGGCCAGGTTCGGCAGTACCAGCAGGTCATTGGCATCGAAGTCGCCGTCACCGTCCTGGTCGTAGGTGTCGCCCGCGGCGTCGAGGGTGTCGATGAGACGCTGGATGCCCGCGTCGTTGGGCGCGAAGATGGTCAGCGGACCCGGCCCGTCCAGGGCAGCGTCGAGACCTGTGGCCACCAGGGCGGCCTCCAACAGGTTGGTGTCCGGGCGGTCGAACAGGGTCTGCCGCGCGGTGCCCAGGGCGCTGGGCAGGAGCACCTCGTCGATGACGTGCACCCAACCGTTGGCCGTCCGGATGTCCGGGCGGACGATGGTCGCGTTGGTGCCCGTGACCGTCGGCGCCAGCTCCAGGTTCGGGTCGTTGAAGACGACGCTGAGGTTCGGGATGAAGGTGCTGGGGTCGCCCAGGGCCTCGATCGCCGTCGTCAGGTCGGTCCCCGCAGCGCCGGCCGCCACGGCCGAGTCCGCCAGGAAGGCCAGGGCGTGGAACCAGAGCAGGTTCTGCAGCAGCGGGCCGTTGTCGAGGACGCCGGCGAGGGCACCCGAGTCGATCTTGGCGAAGGCGGCGTTGGACGGGGCGAACAGGGTCAGGTTCTGGCCCGGATCGCCGAGCACGCCGGCGGCAGCGCCCGCGGCATCCGGGTCGGTCACGGCCACCTCGAGGGTGTCGAACAGGGGCGCCGCCAGGACCAGCTGGGCGATGGTGCCCGGGTAGTCGCGGTTGGCGGTCGTGTTGCTCGGGAAGATCGGGGTGTCGATGACGTGGATGATGCCGTTGCGGGTCGGGATGTCGGTCACCGTCACCTGGGAGTAGCCCATCAGCGCCAGCACGTTGCCGGCGTCACCCGCGAGGATGTTGAGCTCGATGTCGGTGGAGTGGTTGGCCGAGCTGACCAGCGACGTAGCGGAACCGGCTGCGGCGCCGACGGTCACCGCGGTGTTGGCGTCGACGACGCCGGCGGTCACGTGGTGGAGCAGCACCTGGTCCATGCTCCAGGTCGCGCCCAGAGCCGTGTTGAGGTCGTCGTAGAGGGTCGGCGAGGACGGGTCCAGGCCGAGGGCGTTGACCATGGCCGTGAAGGCGGCGTTGGTCGGGGCGAACACCGTGTAGAGGTTCGCCGACTGGTCGCCCGCGGTGTCGTCCACGAAGGTGCCCGCCAGGCTGGCGTCGGTCAGGAGACCCAGCAACGTGCCGAAGGTACCGGCGGCGGTGGCCACGTCGACGATGTCGCCGGGGGTGGCGATGACGTCGTCGAGGACGTGGATGGTGCCGTTGGACGCCGTGATGTTCAGCGCGCTGGAGAAGGTCGCGCCGCCGATGGTGCCGGAGATGGCGGGGGCCGCCACGCCGCCCGGGGTGGCGTCCGCGAGGATGGGCGCGCCGCCGTTGAGCAGGGTCGGGTGGACGTTGCTCGCCGCGACCGCCGCGGCGTCCGCGTTGCCGCTGACCACGTGGTACAGCAGGGTATCGGTCAGCTCGCCGCCGCTCGGCGCTGCGCTCAGGGCCGCGAAGGCCTGGTTGTGCGGGGCAAAGACCGTGAAGGGACCGTTGCCGGCCAGGGCTGCCGCCACCGGGTTGCCGCCCAGCTGGGCCGCCACAGCGGCGCCCACGAGGCTGTCGAAGCCGGGAGCGATCTGCAGGCGCTCGACGATGTTGCCGGGGAAGTCGCCGGGGGCGAAGACCACGGAGTCGACGATGTGGACGAAGCCGTTGTCGGCGACGATGTCCGGCGTGGTCACCTGCGTGGCGCCCTGGATGTAAACGTTGCCGCCGCGCTCCTGGTAGGCCAGGCGGTCGCCGTTGAGCGTCGACATGGTGCCGCTGCCATTGGTGATGAACGTGGCCGCAGGCTGGTCGTTGCCGTGCACGTGGTACAGCAGGATGTCGGCCAGGTTCGGCAGGGCCAGCAGGTCGCTGGCGTCGAAGTCACCGTCGCCGTCCTGGTCGTAGGTGGCGCCAGCCGCGTTCAGGGTGTCGATGAGACGCTGGATGGCGGTGTCGGACGGGGCAAACAAGGTGAACTCACCGGGCGCCGCCAGGGCCGCGTCCAGACCCGAGGCCACCAGGGCCGCCTCCAGCAGGGAGGTGTCGGAGCGGCTGACGACGACGTCGGTGATGGTGTTGCTCGTCGGCGGCGGAGCGGCGGCGGGCAGGAGCACCTCGTCGATGATGTGGAGCCAGCCGTTGGCGGTGCGGATGTCGGTCCGCACGATGGTGGCGTTGGTCCCGGTGACGGTCGGGGACAGCTCCAGGTTCGGGTCGTTGAAGATGACGTCGAGGTCGGGGCTGTAGGTCGCCGTATCGCCCAGGGCAGCCAAGGCGGTCGTCAGGCTGGTGCCCGCGGCGCCCGCGGCGGTGGCCGAGTCGGCGAGGGTCGTCAGGGCGTGCAGCCAGAGGATGTTCTGGAGCAGGCCGGCGTCGTCCAGGACGGCGTTCAACGTGGCCCCGTCGATCTTGGCGAAGGCGGCGTTGGACGGGGCGAACAGGGTCAGGTTTTGACCCGGGTCACCCAGGACGCCCGCGGCAGCGCCAGCGGCATCCGGGTCGGTCACGGCGACCTCGAGGGTGCTGAACAGCGGCGCCGCGAGGACGAGCTGCGCCAGGGTTCCCGGGTAGTCGCGGTTGACCGAGCTGTTGGTCGGGAAGATGGGGGTGTCGATGACGTGGATGATGCCGTTACGGGTCGGGATGTCCGTCACCGTGACCTGGGCGTAGCCCATGAGGGCGACCACCGGGCCGGCGTCGCCGGCGAGCAGGTCCAGCTCGATGCCCGAGGAGTGGTTGCCGGAGGAAACCAGTGAGGCGGGGGTGACCCCACCCGAGATGGCCGCGCCCACGTCGGCGGCGTTCACGACGCCCGCGGTGACGTGGTGCAGCAGCACCTGGTCCATGCTCCAGGTGGCACCCAGGGCGGTGTTGAGGTCGGCGTAGAGGGTCGGCGAAGAGGCGTCCAGACCCAGGGCACCGGCCAGCGCCGTGAAGGCGGCGTCGGTCGGGGCGAAGACCGTGTAGAGGTCGGCCGACTGGTCGCCCGCCGTGTCGTCCACGAAGGTGCCGGCCAGGCCAGCGTCGGTCAGGAGGCCCAGCAGGGCACCGAAGGTCCCGGCGCCGGTGGCCACGTCGACGATGTCGCCCGGGGCGTTGATGACGCTGTCGATGACATGGATGCGACCGTTGGAGGCCGTGATGTCCAGGGCCACGTTGAGGGCGCTGCCGCCGATGGTGCCGGCGGTGGCGTTTACCAGGATGGGCGCGCCGCCGTTGAGCAGAGTCGGGTGCACGTTGCTGCCCAGGACCGCGGTGGAGTCGGCGTCGGCACCGACGACGTGATAGAGCAGGGTGTCGGTCAGCTCACCCCCGCTGGGCGGGTTGGTCAGCGCCGCGAAGGCCTGGTTGTGCGGCGCGAAGACGGTGAAGGGACCGTCGCCGGTCAGCGCAGCCGCCACTGGGTTGCCACCCAGCTGGGCCGCCACAGCGGCGCCCACGAGGCTGTCGAAGCCGGGAGCGATCTGCAGGCGCTCGACGATGTTGCCGGGGAAGTCGCCCTCGGCGAAGACCACGGAGTCGACGATGTGCACGTAGCCGTTGTCGGCGACGATATCCGGGGTGGTCACCTGGGTGGCGCCCTGGATGTAGACGTTGCCGCCGCGTTCCTCATAGGGGAGGAAGTTGCCCGACAGGGTCGACATCACGCCGCTGCCATTGTTGATGAAGGTCGACGCCGGCTGGTCGTTGCCGTGCACGTGGAAGAGCAGGATGTCGGCCAGGTTCGGCAGGGCCAGCAGGTCGTTGGCGTCGAAGTCGCCGTCGCCGTCCTGGTCGTAGGTGGCGCCGGCAGCGTTCAGGGTGTCGATGAGCCGCTGGATGGCGGTGTCGGACGGCGCGAACAGGGTGAACTCGCCCGGGGCCGCCAGGTTGGCGTTAAGGCCGGTGGCCACCAGGGCCGCCTCGAGCAGCGTGGTGTCGGCGCGGTCCACGACGATGTCGGTGATGGTGTTGCTACCCGGCGGGGTGACCGCGGTGGGCAGGAGCACCTCGTCGATGACGTGCATCCAGCCGTTGGCGGTGCGGATGTCGGTCCGGACGATGGTCGCGTTGGTGCCGGTGGCGGTGGGCGCCAGCTCCAGGTTCGGGTCGTTGAAGATGACGTTGAGCGCCGGGTTGAAGGCCGTCGGGTCACCCAGGGCGTCCAGGGCCGTGGTCAGGCTGGTGCCCGCGGCGCCGGCGGCGGCGGTCGAGTCGGCCAGAATGGGCAGCGCGTGGAACCACAGCAGGTTTTGAAGTAGCGCCGGGTTGTCCAGAACCGCGTTGAGGGTGGCCCCATCAACCTTGTTGAAGGCGGCGTTGGACGGGGCGAACAGGGTCAGGTCCTGGCCCGGGTCGCCGAGGACACCGGCGGCGGCGCCAGCGGCGTCCGGGTCGGTGACGGCGGCCTCGAGGGTGCCGAAGATGGGCGCGGCCAGGACCAGCTGGGCCAGGGTGCCCGGGTAGTCACGGCTGGCCGCGGTGTTCGTCGGGAACATCGGGGTGTCGATGACGTGGATGATGCCGTTGCGGGTCGGGATGTCGGTGATGGTCACCTGGGCGTAGCCCATCAGCGCGACGATCGGGCCGAAGTCACCGGCGAGCACGTCCAGCTCGATGCTGGTGGAGTGGTCCGCCGAGGAGACGAGCGAGTCCGGGTTGGTCCCGTCAGCGACCGCGCCAGCCACCGCGCCGGAGTCGACGACGCCGGCGGTGACGTGGTGCAGCAGCACCTGGTCCATGGTCCATGTGGCGCCCAGCGCGGTGTTGAGGTCCGCGTAGAGGGTCGGCGACGAGGCGTCCAGGCCGAGGGCCCCGGCCAGCGCCGTGAAGGCGGCGTCGGTGGGGGCGAAGACGGTGTAGAGGTCGGCCGACTGGTCACCGGCGGTGCCGTCCACGAAGGTGCCCGCCAGGTTGGCGTCGGTCAGGAGGTTCAGCAGGGCGCCGAAGTTGCCGGCGTCGGTGGCGACGTCGACGATGTCGCCAGGAGCGGCGATGACGCTGTCGACGACGTGGATGGTGCCGTTGGAGGCGGTGATGTCCACCGTCGAGATGGCGGCGCCGCCGATGGTCACGGCGTCGGCGTCGACCTTGATGGGCGCGCCGTTGTTCAGCAGCGTCGGGTGAATCGCGCTACCCAGCACGGCCGCGGAGCCGGCGTTGGCGGGAACCACGTGGTAGAGCAGCGTGTCCGTCAGCGCGCCACCGCTGGGCGGGTTGGTGAGGGCGGCGAAGGCCTCGTTGTGAGGGGCAAAGACGGTGAACGGGCCGTCGGCCGTCAGGGCCGCGGCGACCGGGTTGCCGCCGAGCTGAGCGGCGACGGTGGCGCCCACGAGGGAGTCGAAGCCGGGGGCGATCTGAAGGCGCTCGACGACGTTGCCGGGGAAGTCGCCGGGGGCGAAGACCACCGAATCGACGATGTGGATGACGCCGTTGTCGGCGACGATGTCCGGGTTGGTCACCGAGGTGCCGCCCTGGATGTAAACGGCGCCGGCACGGACCTGGTAGCTGAGGTTGCTACCCTCGAGCGTCGACACCGCGCCGTTGCCGGCGGTGACGATGTCGTTGGCGGAGACGTTGCCGCTGTGGACGTGGAAGCCGAGGATGTCGCCCAGGTTGGGCAGGGCCAGCAGGTCGGCTGCGTCGAAGTCGCCGTCGTTGTCCTGGTCGTAGGTGGCGCCGGCGGCGTTCAGGGTGTCGATGAGCCGCTGGATGGCGGTGTCGGAGGGGGCGAACACGGTGAACGGGCCGGGGCCGGCCAGGGCGCCCGCGAGGCCCGCCTGGATGACGGCGGCCTCGAGCAGCGTCGTGTTGGGGCTGTTCACCACGATGTCGGTGATCGTGTTGGTCGTCGGCGGGTTCGCGGAGCCCGGCAGGAGCACCTCGTCGATGATGTGCATCCAGCCGTTGGCGGTGCGGATGTCGGTCCGGACGATGGTCGCGTTGGTGCCCGTGGCGGTGGGCGCAAGCTCCAGGTTCGGGTCGTTGAAGACGACGTCGAGGGCCGGGTTGTAGGTCGACGGGTCACCCAGCGCGTCCACGGCCGTGGTGAGGCTGGTGCCGGCGGCCGCAGCGGCGGCGGCCGAGTCGGCCAGGAAGGGCAGGGCGTGGAACCACAGCAGGTTCTGCAGCAGCGCCCCGTCGTCCAGGACCGAGGTCAGAACGGCCTCGGGGACCTTGTCGAAGGCGGCGTTGGAGGGCGCGAACAGGGTCAGGTTCTGACCTGCGTCGCCCAGGACACCAGCGGCGGCGCCAGCGGCGTCGGCGTCGGTCACCGCGACCTCGAGGGTGCTGAACAGGGGAGCGGCCAGGACCAGCTGGGCCAGGGTGCCCGGGTAGTCGCGGTTGGCCGTAGTGTTCGTCGGGAACATCGGGGTGTCGATGACGTGGATGATGCCGTTGCGGGTGACGATGTCGGTCACGGTCACCTGGGCGTAGCCCATCAGCGCCACCACCGGGCCGGCGTCACCGGCGAGGAGGTCCAGCTCGATGCTGGTGGAGTGGTCGGTCGAGGACACCAGCGAGTCGGGGTTGGTGCCGTCGGTGATGGCGGCGACCACGGCGCTGGCGTCGACGACGCCGGCGGTGACGTGGTGCAGCAGCACCTGGTCCATGGTCCAGGTGGCGCCCAGCGCGGTGTTCAGGTCCGCGTAGAGGGAGGGGGACGAGGCGTCCAGACCGAACGCCTCGGCCATCGCGGTGAACGCGGCGTCGGTCGGGGCGAAGACCGTGTAAAGGTCGGCCGACTGGTCGCCGGCGGTGTCGTCGACGAAGGTGCTCGCCAGGCTGGCGTCGGTGAGGAGGCCGAGGAGGGCGCCGAAGTTCCCGTCGCCGGTCGCGACGTCGACGATGTCGCCGGGGGCGGCGATGACGCTGTCGACAACGTGGATGGTGCCGTTGGACGCGGTGATGTCGACCGTCGAGATGGCGGCGCCGCCGATGGTCACGGCATCGGCGTCCACCTTGATGGGGGCGCCGTTGTTGAGGAGCGTGGGGTGAATCGTGCTGCCGAGGACGGCGGCGGAATCCGCATTGGCCGGGACGACGTGGTAGAGCAGCGTGTCGGTCAGCTCACCACCGCTGGGCGGGTTGGTCAGGTCGCCGAAGGCCTCGTTGTGCGGGGCGAAGACCGTGAACGGGCCGTCGCCGGTCAACGCTGCGGCCACCGGGTTGCCGCCCAGCTGGGCGGCCACCGCGGCGCCCACGAGGGAGTCAAAGCCGGGCGCGATCTGGAGGCGCTCGACGACGTTGCCGGGGAAGTCGCCCGGGGCGAAGACCACCGAGTCCACCTTATGGATGATGCCGTTGTCGGCGACGATGTCGGCCTCGGTCACCGAGGTGCCACCCTGGACGTACACCGTGCCGGCGCGCACCTGGTAGGGCAGGTCGGCGCCTTCCAGCGTCGACACCACGCCGCTCCCCGCAGCGATGATGGTGTCGGCGTTGACGCTGCCGCTGTGCACGTGGAAGCCGAGGATGTCGGCCAGGTTCGGCAGGGCCAGGAGATCGTTGGCGTCGAAGTCGCCGTCGCCGTCCTGGTCGTAGGTGGCGCCGGCGGCATTCAGCGTATCGATGAGGCGCTGAATCGCAGTGTCCGTGGGCGCGAAGACCGTGAACGGACCCGGGCCGGCCAGCGCGGTCTGGAGCCCAGCCTGGATGACGGCGGCCTCCAGCAGGTTGGTGTCCGCACCATCGACGATGATGTCGACGATGGTGTTGCCCGGGGCTATCCCGTCCGGCTGGGCGTCGGGGGTCGCGTCCGGCTGAGCATCGGGCTCGGCATCGGGGGTGGCGTCAGGCTCGGCATCGGGGGTGGCGTCGGGCTCGGCGTCCGGGGTCGCATCAGGCTCCGCGTCGGGAGTCGCATCGGGCGTTGCGTCGGGCGCCGCGTCCGGCGTCGGCGTCTCGTCCGAACCGGAGTCGATGTTGACGGAGGCGTCGATGTCAGCGCCGACCGGCGGGTCGGACGGTGGGTCATCGGGGCAGCCTGTTAGGGCAAAGCCGCTCACAGCGAGCGCGACGGCGAGAGAACGCAAACGACACAGCATGACGGATACCTAACGACGCAGCGGGGGCGTCGGGCGAAGTGGCAACACGGGATTCGGCAAAACGATGCCCGCGTCTTTCCGGCGGCTCAGAAACGGTTCGTTCGTTGCTCGGAAACGGGCCTAAGCGCCTGTAGATGCTTGTTTTTGGGGTGGTTCTGGGGCGCTGGGAACAGGAGTTCAGGGGGTATCCGCCCAGCCTGTAGCCGAACCAGGTCCAGTCGGCCTTTCGCCGTCGTTTGAGCCGGTTGGGCCACCTCGCGGCTCCCTGAAGTGACTTGCCAACCCCGACTCCTGCCCTGCGGAGGTGCTGCCGTGACCGGAAGCCATTTGTCCTCTCGTATTCTCGCGACCCTCTCCCTGGTTGCCGTCTCTTTCACTGGCGCCGCGTGCAGCGCCCCCGGCATCTATGGGACTCCGGATGCGCCCAGCGCGAAACAGACCCAGGCGGCCGAGCTGCTGCAGCAGCTGGCCGGGGCGATGCTCAACACCATGAACGGTCAGAGCCACCCTCGTGAGGCCTGGCTGCCGCACGCGCTGACCGCCAAGCTCCACGAGGTGCTCGGCCGGGGGGAAACCCCGATTCGCGCGACCGGTCTGACCCCACGCGGTCTCGAGGGCAAGTGCGTCAACGGGTGGCCGGGCGGCGGCTATACGTTCACGGACTGCCGCGTCGACAACGGCACCATTCAGGGGAAGGTCACCGTGGTTGACGGGCGGGTCGCCTACGACCTGCGTCTGAATCACGAGCGCGACGGGATCGCCTCGCGATTCGAGCTGCGCGGCGAGCAGGCCCTGGTCGACGGACGCCTGCGCGGTCACCTGGTGATGCGTATGGATGTGCTGGCGCCGCTCGTGGAGACGGTTGGCGGCATCGCCTCGGGCAACACCACCGGTGGGTTCCACACAACGGTCAACTGGGACGTGGCCCTCGGCACGGACTCGGCGGCGTGCCTCGATGACGGCACCGTGGAGGTCGGGCTCGAGGTTTTTGGCCGACTGTACGCCTCGCGGTTCGGCTTCAAGGGATGCGCCGCCGCGCCCCAGGTCGAGAACGGACGCTTCCGGGTCTATCCCAAGGCCGCCGAGGCGCCGAAGCTGGCGGACGCCTCTGTGGCCCAGAGCAACGCTCGCTGTGAGGCGCGCTGTGAAGCCCGACGGGTCGCCTGCGTGGCTCGCGGCCCCCTGCGGTCGGAGGCGCGCTGGGAGACGACCAACCGGTGCCGGGCCCGCAAGGGGTGGTGCCGGATGAGCTGCCGCTAGTTCTCGTCAGGCCGCCGCCAGCCTTAGCTGCGGACGGCCACCAGGCGGCGGACGCGGAACTCGACGGCGATGACATACAGCACGCTCAGCCAGGTGAGCGCCATGTAGGCCAGGAACGCCGACGGGTAGAAGGCGGTCATCAGGGCCGCCAGGGCCGCGACGACGAAGCGGGTGGTGGGGCCCTGGACGATGAGCAGGCGGTAGCGGAGCTCGTCGCCCTCACGATAGCTGTGGTCGCCGGCGGCGTTCACCGAGAAGATCCAGAAGAGGACCTTCTCGCCGAGGGTCATGGGCATCGCTGCGAACTCCGCGACGCGGTGGTCCGGAGAGCCAGGCTTCAAGCGGTGCTTCACCTTGTCGAGCGCCTGGGTGGCAAAGGTGAGCGCGGCAAACGTGGCCACGCCCAGGATGCTCCAGCCCAGGGCGCCGAGCGTGATGCCGTACACCGACAGGTTGAGGTGGGACAGGTGGACGGTCATGCCGACCACCAGGCCGATGATCGCGGTGGCGTCGCAGAGGCCGTCGAAGATGCGGCCCTTCCAGGGCTTGTCGCTGGGCGGCTGGAGCCGCGCGATGGCGCCGTCGATGCAGTCGATGACCAGGAACGCCAGCAGCAGGAACATGCCCACCAGAGGCCACAGACCCTGGCCCGCCAGGGCGAACCCTGCACCCACGCCGACGGCGGCGCCGGCCAGGCTGACCACGTTGGCGGAGACCCCGCGGGCATGCAGCCAGGGGCCCACCCGGCTGGCGATTGGACGGCTGACGTGGGCGTCGAATCCCTCGTCGTAGGTGTCGAATCGGTTGGCTGTCACGGGTTACCTCCTTGCGACCGAACGAACGCCCGGCCGGTCGCCGGTGAAGCAATCTCCGTGCCACACTCAAGTGACTGAAATGACACGTTTGGAACGTGTTTCAGTGCGTACTCCGGTGCGCACCTGAGCCCTTTGTGCGCACCGGGCTACCCGCCTCAGCGGCGGCAGGCCGGGTCGAAGCCCATGTAGCAGGCCGTCCGCCGCAGCGATGCCGCCTTTGTCGGGTCGCGCCGCACGCCCAGGCCGTGACGATAGGCGTGGGCCTTGATGGCGCACGCGAACGCGCTCTTCCCGTCGCAGCCCATGCTGGCGTAGCGAAAGCCGCGTCGATGCCCTTCGACGTCCCCCGGCTTGTCCGTGTCCACCAACAACGACGCCGCCATGGCGCAGAGCGGCGCCCTCAGCTTCAGCGACAGGGACGCCATCTCGCACGTGCCGGCGGCCTCGCGCGCGGCCGCCTCGTCGTCCATCGGGGCGAGCCGCTCGTGCACCCGCTCGACGTAGAAGTCCGGGAACAGATGGGGCGTGACCAGCACGCCCAGACCATGGATTCCGAACGCCACAGCCGCTGTCAGCACCAGCTGCAGGTTGGGGCCGGGGGTGGTTCCCCGGTTCGCTCGCGCCACCGCCCGCGGGCCGCCTACCAGGCCCCAGACATACACCGCCGCCAGCGTCACCGGGCCGGTCAGAACGGCCGCCGAGAATGTGCCCACGATGAGCAACCCAAAGCCGATGGCGAGCAGCCATCCGGTCCAGCGTTCCCGGGCGTACATATGGCCCAACCCCGGCCACAGCAGGGACACTCCGACCGCCATCAACGATCGGCGCGGAGGCTCCTCGACAGGCTCATCGCTCTCCGGCGGGCTGTCGGCCAGCACGTCCTCCGTTGCGTTGGCCAGACCCTCGGTCTCTGGCGCCAGCGGATCGCTCAGTGCCCCGTCGAGCACGGGCTCGCTCAGCGTGCCCTCCGGGATGTCCAGCGACAGGGCCCCGGCGAGCCCCTCGGGGATCTCCCCCGGGGCCAGTTCCATCAGTTCCAGCAGCGCCGAGCGGACCTCGTCGAAACGATCGGCCGGCACCATCAGGGCGCCGCTGGCGATGGCTTCACCGGCCCCGACTGCCGCACCGCTCATGCCGCCCACGATTCGAACCGGCAGCTCCTGGGCTTCCAGGGCGCCGGCCATCATGGTCAGCTCGATACTGTTGCCACTGCGGTAGAGCGGCAGCCAGGCGGCCGACGTCGATGTGTCTAGGGGGTCCACACGTCGACCTTGGTGACCGGCTTGCCGCCTGCATCGGCCCCGCCGACGTGGAGCACCCGGCCATCCGCCAGCTTCACCGCCGCCCCGTCGAATCGCTTGGCCGAGGGGCGTCCGCACTCGTACCACTTGTCGGTCGCGGCGTCGTAGATTTCCGCTTCGCCGCTGCCGCCCTCGGCGCCACCGACCACCAGCACCCGCCCTTCGCCCACCTGGACGGCGGCATGACCGCTGCGCTTGGACTTGGGGCGCGCCACGCTCTTGAAGGTGAACGCCTCCGCGTCGAAAACGATGGCCTCGTCAGCGCCACGAATCTTCTGTCCGCCTACGACCAGCGCCTTGCCGCCGCCAAGAGTCGCCACCGCGGGCTTTTCGCGCTTGCTTCCCAGCGGAAGGCCCTTGCACGTGGTCTTGGCGCCCAGGGTGCAGACCTCCAGGGTCTTCACGGGGTTGTCGCGGTCGTGTCCGCCCACCACCAGGATGCGGTTGTTGCCGAGGTCGGCCGTCCGATGGCCGAAGCGCGCCACCAGCAGCTTGCCTACGATGGACCACTTCTTGGTCGCCGGGTCGTACATGTCGATGTTGCGCGTCGGCGGCACCAGGCCCCCGGCCATGCCGCCGATGACGTAGATCTTGCCGTCCCCGCCGAGGTGCGCCGAGTGGCCGCGGCGCTGCGACGCCATGCTCTCGGATTTGTCGATGGTGTTGGCGGCCGGGTCGAACACGGCGACGCTCCGCATCACGTAGAAGTTCTTGGGCACGTTGGCGCCGCCGATGAGCAGCACTTTGCCGTCCTTCAAGCCCAGCGCGGCGTGCTCGCGGCGCGGGAAGCGGCCGTCGGGAGCATCGGTGAACGCGTCCTTGGCGACGTCGAGAATCGTCCCTTTGGCGGCCGCTTCATGGCCCCACACCAGGACACGCCCGTCTTTGAGCAGGGTGGCCGTGGGGGCGGTCTTGTACTCGCGGGGCAGCTCGGCCTTCAGCGTGGACCACGACCCAAGCGTCAGTGAGGTGGTCTTCGACGGCGTGGTGCCGGTCGTTGCCTTCTTGTCGGCGGGCTTCGACGGTCCTGTCGCCGCGGGCTTGTCCGCCTTCTTCTTGTCGTCGTTGCCCGACGGCTTGCTCTCGATGCCTTTGCCGCATCCGGCGGCGAGGATGACGCTGACAAACAGACCGACGAGTGCTTTCACGGGACCTCTGGGGGCGACGACGTTACGGCGCCGGATGGTAGGTCCGCGCGGCTTGAGCGGCAACGTCGAAGTCAGCCCGCCTCCAGGGCTGCCAGGGACCGGGCGAGGTTCTCGCGGGCTGCGGCCTCGTAGCGGGCGTTGAAGTGTTCGGTCCGATAGATCACCGGACGGTCCAGGAACTGGCGGAGTACCTTGGTCCGACCCGTCCGGAACGCGTCTGGCGGGACCCAGCCATACTCACGCCGGACCTCGTCCTCGTAGGCATCGAAGCGCGCGGGCGATTGGCCGAGGATGGCCAGGTCCACATCCACCAGAAGCGCAGGGTCGCCATCGTCGGGGGCCGCGTCGTGGCAGGTGGCCATGATCAGAGCATCCACGCCGGCTACCACATCACCGTCCACGCCTGCGGCCCCAAGCGCCTCGGCGGCCCAGTCAGCGCTGGCCCGCTCGTTGGCATGAGGGACCACGTTTCTGGGGTCGTAGACGGCGTCGTGGAAGAACAGCGCCACCAGGACTTCGCCCTGGCGTTCGGCCTGGGCGGCTACCGGCTCGAACTCGGCCAGGCAGTGCTCCAGATGGTTGAGCGTGTGATAGTGCCTCTGGGGTTCCTCCCACGCGGCGACGACGCGCTCCAGGAGCCCTTGCGGTGGTGTCGCACCGACCGCCTTCCAGCCTCGGCGCCAGTGCTCTGTCAGCGGGGTGTTCATGGTCGTCAACGTGGGTCACTTCCTCGGGGGATCCAAACTTTTGTGAAATAATGTCCGCTCGCTCGCGTCGATGCCTCTGTCAGCACGATCAAAACCAGGCGGGATGAGATGAACAACGGCCAGGTCTCTCAAGGTTTGTGCCCTTCCTGCGACGAAGCAGGAACCATTGGCGAGCTCTGCCCCGAGAAGGTCTGTGCCAAGCGTGGCTATCGCTATCTCCCCCCCGAGTACCACGCCAAGGTAGCCCAGCAGCCGGCCGGCGCGGCCGACCCCGTGCTGGGCCAGCTCATCGGCGACTACCTGGTGGTGGACGTGCTCGGCGCCGGCGGCTTCGGTACCGTCTACATGGCGCTGCAGCAGCCCATCCAGCTGAAGGCGGCGCTCAAGCTGATGAACCTCCGGGCCGACCCGGAGATCGCCGACATGATGCTGGAGAAGTTCCGCGCCGAGGCGGCCGCTCTGGCGTCCCTGAGCCACCCGAACATCGTGCGCCTGCTGAAGTTCGGCAAGTTCGGCGACATGCCCTACCTGGTGATGGAGTTCGTCGAGGGGGCCCGTACCCTCAAGGACGAAATCGCCGCCTGCGCCGTGGCCGGTCACCCGATGGACCTCAACGCCACGATGCATATCCTCAACCTGAGCTTGAACGCGCTCGAGGCGGCGCACGAGCGGGCCATCGTCCATCGCGACATCAAGCCCGACAACATCATGCTCCAGAAGGTCAGCGGCGACCCCTTCTTCGTCCGCATCCTGGACTTCGGGCTGGCCAAGTTTACCGACCAGCGGTCGCTGACCTCGACGACGGTCGGAACGCCGGTCTACATGGCGCCGGAGCAGCTGACGAAGGGCCGGATCGGGCCATGGACCGACCTCTACGCGCTCGGAATCATGGCCTACGAGTTGCTCACCGGCATGAGCCCCTTCCCGGGCCACAGCCAGCAGGCGATCCTCACCAAGAAGGTGGACCCGAGCTACGACCCCACCAGCCGGCTCACCGAGAAGATGCTGCCGCCGCACATGATCCGCTTCTTCGAGCGGGCCATTCACCGGGACGAGACCGAGCGGTTCCAGCACGCCGGTCAGTTCCGCCAGGCACTGCGCGACCTGCACGAGGCCATTGCGGCCAACCCCGACGCCCACGTGATCGGCGACATCAGCGAGATCATCGACGAGGTGTCGGTCATGAAGGCGCGCCGCAGGGGAACCGCGCCCAGCAACTCCAGCGTCTCGGCGCCGCCGCGAATCATCAGCGCCACGCCATCGGCGCCCGTCGACATGATGACCAGCCCCAATTACGGGGCGGGCTACGACAAGACCATGGCGGCATCCGACGAGGTGGCGGCGCCAGTGCTACAAGGCGTGCCTCAATCGCGTCCGACGAACCTGGGGACCGACGGCGAGCCGCGCAAGAAGAAGTCCATGTTGCCGTTCATCGGTGCTGGCGTGGCCGTCGCCGCGGCGGTGTCTGTGGCGCTCGCGCTGACCCTGGGGGGCGGCGGATCAAAGGCCGACGCCGATCCGAAGAAGGACGCGACGGAGGTGGCCAGCCGCCAGGGCAGCGTCGAGAGCGATAAGTCCGGCGTGTCGACCGCGGGCGAAACGCAGGAAGTGAAGGCTGGAGTCACCGAGGCCGAGGTGGAGGCCGAGCCCTCGCCCCCGCCCACTGAACCTCCGCCGGCCGCCGTGGTGCCCGAGGAGGCCAAGCCCACCATGGCTGCCGATGACGCCAAGGCCATGAAGATGAAGGCGCTGATGATGGTGGCCGGCGAGCACGCCAAGCAGAAGCGCTGGGCGGATGCCATGACCGCCTACGGCGAGGCGCTGGTGCGCGAGCCCGACAACGCGGACGCCAAGGCGGGCTTCACCAACGCCAGCGCCGAGAAGAGCCGGGTTCAGGCGCTGAGCAAGGCCGCCAAGTCCTACGAGGACGGTGACCTGGACGCTGCCGAGACGACGCTGCTGGGGCTCGGTGATGTGTCGACCAGCGTGTACGTGACCGATGTGGCGGCCCTGAAGAAGCAGATTTCTGACGCTCGGGTCGCTGCGGCTACAAAGGCGTCCAAGAAAAAGACGACGAAGCGGACGGCCTCCAAGGCGGCCCCGAAGTCCGACACGACCGCGACCTTCGCCAAAGACCCGTCGCCAGCTACGACGGCCACCGCCGAACCTCCCAAGACGGTCACCGCGCCCCCGAAGGCCACTGCGCCGCCTCCGAAGCCCAAAGCCAAGCCCAGGGCAACCGCCAAGAAGAAGCCCGCGCCGGCGCCGCCGAAGGCCGTGGTCCAGCAGAAGAAGACGCTGCCGCCGCCGCCCCCGCAGCCCAAGCGCAAGAAGGGGCAAATGGTGAAGATCGACAAGCTGGGCAAGGTCCACAAGCGCCTCAAAGGCAAGGTGAAGCAGGTCACCGGCTGCCAGCCGCCGAAGATGCGATGCAAGGCACTCAACGGGGCCTGTGTCTCGGTTGGCATCTGCAACGTCTCAACGCGCGCCAAGAAGAATAAGGGCAAGCGTCGCTAGCACGATCTCGCGGCGTCGTCGGTCCTATTGACGGGACCCAGGCGTTTGAGCAGCATGCGGCCACCATTCGCCCGGCCATCTTCGGGTCTGGGGGAAACCAGGAGTGCCCGTATGAGGAAGTCCCTTGCTGTTTGTGTGATGACCGCGGCCATGCTGGCCGGTGGATTTGGACCCGGTGCCGATGCGGCCCGGGCGGACATCCCGGTCAAGTCGCTGTACATCGGTCTGCACGGCGGTATTCGGTTGCCGCTCGATGACGTCGACTTCGGCGAGCTGCGCCAGAACCGGCCCGAGCTGGGCGGTCTCATCGGCGCCCGGGTGGGCTTCCATATCACCTGGTGGATGGCGGCCGAGATCGGGTTCATGGTGAACCCCTTCGGTGACTCGTCGGACGGCTCCAACCTGGGCCTGAGCATCTCCGGTGACCTGCTCTTCCACCTCATCAAGGGGGACTGGGTACCGGTCCTCGACGTCGGCGCTGGTGCCGACATCATCACCAGCGGCGATCTCGGTACCGATGCCGACTACAACCTCCACTGGGGGCTCGGTGTTCGCGGCATGGTGCTGGACTGGTTGGCGTTCCGGGTCGACGCCCGGCACGTCCTGGGTGACCCGGTGGAGGTCGACACCATCTTCTCCAACTCGCTGGAGCTGACGGTCGGTCTGGACTTCTACGCCTGGGTGGAGGACCACACCCCGCCGGACACCGACAAGGACGGCGTGCTGGACCCCGATGACAAGTGCGTCAAGGAGCCCGGCACCGCGGCCACCGGTGGCTGCCCCGACTCCGACGGCGACGGCGTCATCGACAGTCAGGACAAGTGCCCGACCAAGGCCGGCAAAGCCGACCTCGGCGGCTGCCCCGATACCGACGACGACGGCGTCGCCGACGCCTCCGACAGCTGCCCCGCGGTGGCCGGCAAGGCGGAGTTCAAGGGCTGCCCCGACAGCGATGGCGACGGCATCCCCGATCCCGACGACAAGTGCCCGATGGCCAAGGGGCTGGCCAAGTTCCAGGGCTGCCCGCCGCCGGACAAGGACAAGGACGGTATCCCCGACTCTCAGGACGAGTGCCCCGACCAGGCCGGCTCCAAGGCGCACAAGGGCTGCCCTGACACCGACCGCGACGGCATCCGGGACAAGGACGACAAGTGCCCGAAGATCCCGGGCGTCAAGGAAGAGCAGGGCTGCCTGCCCAAGGCCGTGTCCAAGTTTACCGGCGCCATCAAGGGCATCCGGTTCAAGAGCGGCAGCGCCAAGATCCTCAAGAAGTCCTTCCGGACCTTGAAGGCCGCGGCGAAGGTGCTGAAGAAGTGGCCGGCGGTCCGGCTGCGGGTCGAGGGGCACACCGATGATCGCGGTGCCGACGCCAGCAACCTCAAGCTGTCGCAGGCACGGGCCGAGGCGGTCGTCGCGTGGTTCGTGGGCCAGGGCATCGACAAGGGGCGGCTGGTGGCCAAGGGCTACGGCGAGACCAAGCCCATCGCGTCCAACAAGAAGAGCAGCGGCCGAGCCAAGAATCGCCGTATCGAGTTCACGGTCCTGGGCCAGAACTAGCTTGGCGTGACTGAGCTTCGTTTCGACGTCGTCGAGCGTTCAGCCTGGCTGACGCTCGACGGCCCGAAGAACAAGAACGCACTCTCCCCAGCGCTGCTCGAGACGCTGATGGAGCACTGCGCGGCGCTCGCCCGCCGCGACGACGTGCATGTCGTGGTTGTTCGGGGCGCCAACGGGACCTTCTCCGCAGGTGCGGACCCGATGCGGTTCATGGCCCGCATGCGGGGCGAGCAGGCCGAGGACGGGGCGGATCTGGGCCGACGGGCGAGCGAGGCGCTTTCCGCGCTACCCCAGGTCACCATCGCCGCCATCGAGGGCTATTGCGTCGGGGGCGGCCTGGTACTGGCCGCCTGTTGCGATATCCGGTGGGCGGCAAGGGAAAGCCGCTTCATCATCCCCGAGGTGGCGCTCGGCATCCCGCTGGGATGGGGCGCGTTGCCCCGGCTTGTCGCCCTGGTCGGGGAGACCGCGACCACCGACCTGGTGCTGACATGCCGCCGTTTCGACGTGGAGGAGGCGCTCCGCATCGGGCTGGTGTCGGCGACCTTCGACGGCGACGACCTCCACGAGCGTGTGGCTACCATCGCCTCTCGCCCGGCGGGGGTGCTCAGGACGACCAAGACCCAGCTGGCGGCCATCCGCGGGGGGACGTTCGAGCCCCGCGCCGACGCTCGCGCTCTCATCACCGCGCTGAACGACCCCGAGAGCCAGCGCGCCGCGCAGAACTACATCGCAAGGCGGTTTCGGAAGAAGCGCTGACTGCGGGACTAGCGCGTGGTCACCACCCAGCCGCTGTCCCGGTCGCAGGCGTCATAGCAGCAGCGCACCCGGGCAACGTCGCTCGTGTTGTCGAAGCAAGCGGGGCTGAAGTTGCCGTTGTCCGCTCCCTCGTCCACCCAGTGGCTGCCATCGGCGCAGGTGCTCGCGGTCCAGACCACCTCGAAGTCGTAGCCGCAGCCGCTACCTCGGGTCTCGTTGTTCTGGATCTCGTCCAGCGTGCACAGACGATGACCGATGGCGTCGCAGGTCGCCTTGGCGGTGGCGAAGTCGACCGCGCCCAGGTTGTTGCATTGGGACGATCCACACGTGTACGGCGAGCCCCATCCGTTGCCGGCGTTGCAGGGCGTGACCGTCTCACAAAGCTTCTCGTCGCTCAGAGGGTTGGTGGAAACATCGCCTTGCAGGGTCCACACCGAGCCGACGTCGACTCCGATATGGGCCGGCTTCAGCTCGCACTGTCCGTCGATCTCGGTGGTCGTCGGCGGGCAGCCCGACTGCGGTATGGCGGTGCCGGGGACGGGCTCGTAGGTGCTGGCGGGCACGTTGCCGCACAACCACCAGCCTTCTCGGGGCACCGCGCTGTATGGCGTCGTCACTCCGCCGATGGCGTCCTGCACGTGGAGATCATCGTCGGTGCACCCCTGGGCGCAGTTGATACCGCCGAAATTGTTGGCGCAGCCACATTGCAGCGCCCCGAAGTCGGCCGGGTTGCCCTGACCCCGCACCGGCCGCGGATCGGCGAGATAGCCCGGGCACAGGCTGCGCCACGGCTCCACCTCCGGATCCAGGGCGCCGTTGGTGTCATTGTCGGTGATGGTCGAGGGCCGCCACTCGTCGATGCAGCCCCGCTGGTAGGCGCTGCCCCCCGAGGTCTCGTAGTTCTTCAGCGCAAAGCCGACGGTGCCTGCCGACGGCGCGGTTGTGACGGTGCAGTCGAGGACCGGTGACGACGGATTGGTTGTCCCGACTTCGCTGGAGGTGAAGCAGTTCAGACCATCTTGCAGCGCCCAGATATCCTGGGTCGGAGCGGAACCGTCGGTCCCGCCAGAGACCAACAGCGTCCCTGCGAAGGACGCAGCGGTGTGGTCATAGCGCGCCGGCAGCGCGTCGCTGGTAGCGAGGTTGGCCGGCTCCCAGATGGCACCGTCGATGGAGGACCAGGCGTCGGCCAAGGCCGCCTGCGAGGCGTCAAGTCCGCCGATGATCCAGATGCGGCCACCGTGAACCGTCGCTGTGTGGCGGCTCCGCGCGGCCCAGCCCGGCGTGCCGCTCAGCTGGCTCCAGGGCAGGGCGGGATCGCCATTACTGCGCCACACGTCCGACAGCGGCGCGGAGCCATCGTCGCCGCCCAACACGTAGATGTCCTGAGCGTAGACCAGGGCCGAGTGGCGGCGCCGTGCCGGAAACGGCGTGGCGTTGTCGAGGGACCAGACCACGCCGTCCGTCGAGACATAGACATCGGCCACGGCCCCACTGCCGTCGTCACCGCCGACGACGTAGAGGTTGTCGTTGAGCTCGACCACCGCGAAGTCCTGCAACGGCCCCCAGGCGGCAGCGGGGGTCTCCTGCACCCAGGTCGCGCCGTCCACCGACGACCAGACGTCGCCCAGTGGGTTCGCGCCGTCGCTGCCGCCCATGACCCACAGCTTGTTGTTCCAACTGATGACCGCGTGGTTGGTGCGGGCCGGGAACGGAATCGTCTGGACGACCCCCGTCCATGCGACGCCATCGTCAGACACCCAGACGTCGGCGAGTCCGCCACCCCCGCCAAGGAGCCACAGCTGGCCGTCATGCTCGACGATGGCGTGCCCGGCGCGGGCGCTCCACTCAGCGGTGGTGGTCAGCGAGGTCCACTGGATGTCCTCCTCGCCCGGGCAGTCTGCAGCGCAGTCCGGGTCCGTGGGAGGACACGCCACGTTGCACTGGGCCAGTCGGTAAGGGGCCGAGGTGCTGGGTTGGAAGCTCCCCAACGACAGGTGAGGCTCGGTGTTGGACGGGGTGTCGTCGACGACGACGCACCGGAATTGGCTGTGGTGGTTCATGCCGCGCCACACTGCGCCGTCGATGCACTCCCACAGGTTGCTGCTGTCACACTCCGGGTCCGACACCGGCTTGGCCACCTCGCACAGACCCCTCGGAGGCGGTGCGCTCGTGCTGAGGGTGTTGGTGGGGGGCGGCGGAATGGGGCAGCTGCCACTGGCCGCATCGCAGGACCACCTGGCGTAGTCGAGGCCAAACTCGGGCGAGGCCAGCGCGTCGGCGGGGTCATAGTTGGCGTCTCGGCTACGGGTGCACTCGCGCCAGTAGGTGCTCGTTTCGCTGGCTCCGTAGGCGAGCGGGAAGTCGGCGTCGCAGCGTGAGCGCTCTTGAATCACCAGCTGGCCTACCCCGAGGACGAAACCGGGCTCGTAGAAGCTGCGGTGCAGCTCCATAAAGAAGCCGAACTGAGCCATGATCCACAGCTCGTTGATGTTGGGGTCGTTGTTGGGGTTCGGGATCTCAGACACCGGCATCCCGTGCCACTCCCGGATGTCGGACAGGCCGTTGTCGTTGACGTCGCCGGCCTGGGTGCACGCTCGGGTCAGTCCGTTCACCTCGGCGGCCGAGAACTGGCGACCGACGCCGCCCTGGGCGTAGGTCGGCATGTCGCTGTCCAACTCCAGCTCGCCCTGGTCGTCGTTGCGCTCCGACTCGTACAGCGGAAGCAGGAGCGACGCGGCGCACGTGCCCAGGTCGGCACGCACCAACGGCTCCGTCGGGTCGTCGCACAGCAGCACCTCGGCCCGCTGACCCCACTCATTTTCGAGCACCATGCGGTCCACCGTGCGGACGTCGCAGCGCGCGTTCTGAGCGATCGCTGCGTCGCTGGCCTCGACATACGGACGGGCGGTGGTGCGCACCCAGCCATCGCCGTCCTTGTCGCAGGCTTGGCCGTTGCGGAAGCTGTCGTCCCAGTAGTAGTTGTCGCGTGTCTCGCAGATGCACAACGCGCTGCCGCTCGGCGTGACCGGCCAGATGCGGCCGGTTTCCCCGGGATGATCGCCGCAGCTCACGGTGCAGGAGGTGCAGCCCCCGAGGAAGTCGCTGAAGGCCTCGCCGGGACCGCACTGGGTGCTGATGCAGCTGGCGCCGGTGGTGATGCCGTCACCATCGACGCAGAACTGGTCGTCGGGGCACTGCACGTCAGCGCACGCCTGCGGCGGGTTGCACTGGCCGGGTAGGAGGGGGTCAGGCGTGGTGCCCGCAATACAGGCCCCGCAGCTCTCGAACGGGAAGGTGCCTTCGCAGCTGCGGTTGAGGCTGGAGCAGCCCAGGTCGACACAGGTCGTCACCTGCTGACAGGCGTTGTTGCCATCCAGCGCGTATCCCGCCAGGCACTCGCCGCAGCTCGCGTTGCCTGCGCCGAGGTCCACGCACTCCTGAAATGCCGCGGCGCAGTCGTTGGCGATGGAGCCCGGAGTCGCCGGCTCACAGTTCGCCGGCGCAGGGAGGCAGACGCCGCCCTGGTCGATGAAGTCGAACAGGCAGCCGCCGCAGCTGGCGTTGCTGGTGGCCGTCTCTGGGAAGCACTCCTTGGCCTGGGTGGCGCAGTTGAGACTGACGCAGGTGTCGACCGCGACGCAGCCGTCGTTGCCGTCGTCGAGGAAGAAGTCCAGGCAGGTGGTGCACACCGCGTCCGACGACGTCGTGCCCTCGTTGCATCCTTTGTTCTGGCCGGCGCAGTCGAGGGAGGCGCAGGTCGCCCACGGGCGGCAGGTTTGCAACGATCCGGCTTCATCGGTGAAGCCGTCGAGGCACCCGCCGCAGCTGGCGTTGCTCGACACCGTCGGCGGGGTGCACGCCTTGTTGGCCGTCGCGCAGCCGACGTCGTCGCAGGTGGCCACGGGCAAGCAGGTGCCCGCATCGTCCACGTAGAAGTCGACGCAGCCGGCGCAGGCCGCGTCGGTGGTGGCAGTCTGGGTGGTGCAGGTACGGTTGCTGGCGGGGCAGTCCAGGTCGGTGCAGGTGACCACGGGACGGCAGGTCGTGAGCGTGCCGCCCTCGTCGACGTAGAAGTCCAGGCATGCACCGCACTGGGCCGATGGGCCACTGGAGTCGCAGAGCCGGTTCTGCGAAGCGCACTGGTTGCTGATGCTGCCCGGTGCATTGGGGGTGCAGGTCAGCGGGACCGTGGAGTCACATTCCTCGGTGCCGGCGTTCCAGGCCCAGCCGTCCTCGCACTCGGCGAGGCAAGTGGGGTCCTCGCCCTCGAGCGTGTCGCAGAGCTGGTTGGGCTTGCACAGGTCGTCGCACAGCAGCGGCTCGCGGCACTCCTGGTTGTCCGGGTCGCACACCAGCCCATTGGTGCAGGGGGTGTCCTCACACGAACATCCGACCAGGCCGCTGTTGCACCACACGCACAGCCCATTGTCACAGGCGGTGCCAGTCTCGGTGCAGGTGTCGCCGGTCTCGCAGATGCAGTCCACGGCGCCCGGCGTGCAGCCCGAGGGGATGCACTGGTCCGCGACACAGTCCAGGCCCGGCTGGCAGGTCCCTGCGGCGTCGCAGGCACAACCCTGGGAGGCCACCGGGCACTCGAAGCAGACGCCGTTGGAGCCGCACTTGGCGCCTGGCGTGCAGCTGTCGTTGGGCAGGCAGGCGCAGTCGATGGCACCGGCGACGCAGTCGATGCAGGTGCCACTGACGCACTCGCCCTGGCTGCAGGTCCCGTTGTCGCAAGGGCAGGCCAGGAGCCCGTCGGTGCATGCCTCACACAGGCCTCCGGCGCAGGTGGCGCCGGGGTCGCAGCTGTTGTCGCTGGCGTTGCAGGGGCAGCCGATGGCGCCGTCGGTGCACGCCTCGCAACGGCTGGCGATGCACTGTGCCCCGCTGTCGCAGGTGCCGTCGGCGTTGCAGGGACAGCCCTGGCGGCCGTCGGTGCAGTCGACGCACTGATTGTCCTCACAGACGCCTTCGCTGCAGGTTCCCTTGTCGCAGGGGCAGCCGATGATGCCGTCGGAGCAGGCCTCGCAGATGTCGCCGACGCAATGGCCCTCGGTGCAGCCACCATCGACGCAGGCGCAGCCCAGAACGCCCGCAGGGCACTCCACGCAGACATCACCCTGGCACTGGGCGCCATCCGCGCAGGTCCCATCGGCGCTGCAGGGGCAGCCGAGGTCGCCGTCCGCGCACGCCTCGCAGACCCCCTCGGTGTTGCAGCGGGCCCCTGCGTTGCAGGTGTTGTTGGGGTAGCAGGCGCAGCCAAGGACGCCGTCGGCGCAGGCCACGCAGACATCGGCCTGGCACAGCAGCCCGGTGTCGCAGGTACCGTTACCGAAGCAGGCGCAGCCCTGGCTTCCGTCGGTGCAGCTCAGGGCCACACAGCCGCCGTCGACGCAGGTCGCGCCATCGCCATAGTCGGCCTGGCACTGGACATCGGCGTCGCAGGTCCCGCAGAACCCGGCGGCGCAGATCTCGCCGCTCCCACAGTCGGAGATGGCGGTACACGCGGTAGTCGTGGGTGCAGGTGTCTCGTCGGGACAGCCCGACAGGGCGGCCGCAGCGAGCATCGCGGCAGCCAGAGCCCATGATTGAAGTCTCGGTCGGTTCACGGTCATCCCCTACAGCTCCGTGAAGTCCTGGTAGTAGACGAACAGCCGGACGTCGGTCAGCGACTGAAGGTCGATGTCCTGGTTGGCCTCTTCGTCCCGCTGGTTGATGACCAGCTCCCAGTTCGTGTTCACCAGCGGGCGGTCACGCAGATGGAAGTTGCGGTACACCGACGGGTCGAAGAACCGGTTGCCGTTGAAGAACGGGTTCACCACCGCGGTCCGGTCGGGGAAGCGGTAGTAGACCTTCTCGTCCTCGACGCTGTTGATGGTGCCGGTGCCGGTTTGACGGAGATAGACCCGGCCGATGGTGTCGCCCACGTCGGAGCCGATCATCTCCGCCTCGATGAACAGCACCTTGTGGTTCCGGGTCAGCGGCGAGAGGCTGTCGATGTCGGTTCGGAACGGGATCGTCAGGTAACCATTGCTGTCCAGCCGCGTGGGGTCGGCCAGCGCGTCGCGCATGAGGTTGATGCGCTCGGACTGGGTCAGCGACGTCCCATCATCGGCCGACCAGGGGACGTTCAGCATGTCGTCCCGCAAAGAGATCAGCGCGACCCGGGTGTCCGGTAGCCCATAGAGCTCCTCGAACTCGAAGAACGCGTTCTCCAGGTCGCTCAAGTAGTTCTGCAGGTTGTACTCACCGAACTGCACCATCCGGGTCAGGAACAGCTTGTCGAGCTCGGCATAGCTCTGGCTGGTGTAGTACTCGAATACCCGCGTGGCCTTGTAGGCCTCGCGAATGGCGTCGTCGAAGGACACCTCCGCGTTGACGATGGCGTCCTGTCGGTAGATGCGCACGTTGGGGTCGTTGCGGGCCGCCGTGATGTTCACTGACATCTGCTGCGCCTCTTCGTACTCGTCCTCGAGGCGCTTGGCCTTGTTGAGCAGCTCGGCGATGTCGGAGAAGCGCAGCCGCATATTGTACTCGGTTCGAAGCGCCTCCAGCTGGATCTCCTTGAGCGACAGCAGCATCGTCGCCATCCGCGCGTTGGAGTCGATGAGCGCTGCGTCGCACTGGATCTCGGTCTCCCACTTGGCGGCATCGCGCTCGATCTGACTGATTTCGGCCTGAAGGACCTTCACGCCTGTCTCGATGGCCAGCGCGGCTACGTTTCCGGCCGCGTACACGGCGGTCATATGTACGAGAGCGGCCAGTCCCTGTGGGCAGTCGGTGCCTCCGGGGCCTGCGGTGCACTTGCTCAGCTGGGCCGCGGTCGACGCGTAGCTCAGCCCTCGGTCCAACGCGCTGATGGCCTGCTGCGCCGCCAGGATGCCCGTCTGGAAGTCGTTGATCTTGCCGGCGACCTTGTACTTGTAGTCGGCCAACGCCAGCGTCAGGTTGCACTGTGCTTCGACGCGCGCCTTCTCGATGTTCACCTCGGCCAGCAGCTTGTCGTAGCTCTGGCGGACCCGCTGCATATCCAGCTGCGCCAGCTCCACCCCGACCAGCGCATCGTGCAGTGCGCCCTGACCCGCCATGCCGCAGGGGTTCCCCAGCTCGGCGTAGCCCTTCACTTTTTCCGCATAGCGGGTGATGGCGGGGTAGACTTTGTCGTCGTCGGGGTCGACAAAGGTGCCGCAGAGGTCGCCGAGCTGGTTTTCGTAGTTGTTGCGCAGGTTCACCAGCTCGGCCTGGAACGACGCCGTATCGGTCTCGAACGCCTTGCTCCGCTCGACGGCCTGGTCCTCGCGGACGCGCGCGACGTCGGACTTCTGCTTGGCTCGGTTGAGGATCACCTCGAAGGCGTTCTCGGTGTCTCCCTGCACGGTCGGGAACGGGACATACTCGGGCGACAGGCCGAAGTAGCGGATCTCACCACCAAGTTGCGCATACACATTCTGCATGTCCAGCAGCGCCATCCGGTAGCGGCGCTGCCCGTCTTCGAGCACCTGAACGATCTGCGGCCGGTCCTCCGGCGCCAGCGCGTCGATGATCTTCAGCATCAGCTGCGCCAACACGATGTTCTCGGTGTAGGTCGCCGTGTAGGCGCGCTGAACGACCCGTTTTGCCAGCTCGACTTCGTTGAACGACTGGTAGCGCTTGGCCACCTCGCTCCACGTCCGGGCCTTCTGGGTCGACGCTCGGATGAGCCGCTCGAAGTAGCGGGTCACCGTCTCCTGGGTCACGAAGTTGCGCGCCGCCGTGGTGTACGTCAGCGCCTCCCATAGCAGCGGCGACATGCCGTAGAAGCGGTCGAGCACCTGCTGGTAGTACTGGCTGGCCTTGTAAAGGCTGTACATCTCGAAGCCCGCGGCGCCGGACAGGTTGATGCCGTTGTCCTCGAACAGGGTGCCTTCGAAGGACACGGTGCTCTGGCCGGCCAGGTCGAACCGGGATGCGAAGGCGTTGGTGTAGGACTCGTCGCCCATCATCACCAGCAGTTCGCTGTAGAGCCGCTCGAAGCCGTCGTGCACCGCCAGGCCGCTACCGGGGGAGGGCACACAGGCTTCCGCGTACGAGAAGTTGGTGCACAGGTAGTTATCGAGCAGCTGTTTATAGTTGGGCGGGCCCGAGGCACCCGCGATGTCGTCGTAGTGGTTGCGCCAGACGGCCATCAGGCAGTCCACACGGTCGCGCAGCGCCTCGATAGCGGGCGGGTCGTAGCAGTACGGGATGGCGTTGGAGTCGGGGACGCACACCTGGGGCGCGAAGCCGGGCGCGCTGCCGTCGCGCGTCTGGAACTTGGTCTTGTAGCGGAAGGCGTTGTCGATCGCGCCGTACAGGGACGGGAACACCACCGCCGCATCGGTGGCCGCGTAGAACACCTTGCCCTTGCGCAGGTCGAAGCGGTCCTCGCTGCAGAACAGCTTGGTGGCGTCCTCGCAGCGCCACAACGGATCCACCTGGACCACGCCGCTGGTCTGGTCGGTCTTCCAGGTGTTCAACGTGGTCAGACAGGTGCCATCGTCGTTGCAGCTGTTGGCCGCCAACTGTACCTGGCTGATGCCCTCGATGGTGAAGTAGGTGACGTTGCTACCGGCTGGGCACTCCACGCGGAAGTCGGCGTCGGCGGCGGTACGCGCTGGGCAGTCGTCCTTGTCCTGGCCCAGTGGGCAGATGGAGGTATCCGAGCCAGGGCCACCATCGTCGCAGCTGCCGTTGTTGCTGTAGAAGTTCAAGCCGTCGCAGCTGTTGTTGGACACCAGCGGGACCCAGATGGAGGTGGTGGCGGAGGGGCCGCCGTCGAACAGGCCGGTGTCATGGCACACGTAGTGCACCTGCTCGGAGGTCGTGCTGGACAGGTGCTGGTCGTCGCAGCTGCCGCCGCAGGCGCTGTACTGGCATCCGAAGGCGTCGCAGGTCTGGGTGCAGCACTGACCCGCGTTGCAGACCTGGTTGGCGTTGCACGCGTTGGTGGCCTCTCGACCGGTGATGAGGGTCTCCACCAGGCTTGCAGCGTTCGCGGCCGTGACCGTGGTTGCCGCGCCCTGCAGCGCCTGGCTGACGAGCTCGGGCGAGCAGCTGACGTCCAGCAGATCGGTGGGCTCTGTGCGGTCGTCGACCGGGACGTTGCCCTGATAGACATCGGGGCCACCCACCCCATCCTCGTCGGCCAGGTCCAGCTCCTCGTGGTCACGCTCCAGCAGCATGTAGCCGTAGGCCGAGAAGGTCGCACCGGGGTCGGGCAGGAAGGACTCGTACGTCTCCTTGAACAGGATGAACAGCGTCGTCTGGTTGATCAGCGCGCCATCCACCAGCTCCAGGGTCCGCCGCCTCGTCCGTCCGTCGGGGATGGGGTTGCTCAGCGCCAGGCTGCGGTTGCTGATGACCTGGCCGTCGGTGAGCTCCTCGCCCGGACCGTCGTTGAACGGCAGGAACGTGTCGCGGCACTCGTAGCGGTAGCGATAGCCCGTCGCAGCGTCGAGCTCCGTGTCGCCCAGGAAGTCGTCCAGCAGCCACGGGGTCTTCTGGTTGCCGTAGAGGCCCTCGGGACGCGCAGCGCAGTTGGCGTCGTCGCTGGTCGAGTCGTAGCGGCCGCCGACATAGACCTGGGCGCTCATCGACTCCATGAACACCACACAGGCTCCGCCGGTGATGGTGTCGCAGCCCTGGGGGTCGCTGCCGAAGTCCAGGTCGAATGCCGGGTACCCCGCGTATTGCAGACTACGATCGCTGTCGATCATCCCGCTGAGCAGCCCCACCTGTTGCTCGTCCATCTGTAGGTTGATGGAGACGGGAAGCTCGACGACCCCGGACGGGATGGGGTTGGACTGGACGTTGGAGCTGTAGGTCAGCAGCCCAAGCTGGTTGATGTCGTAGGGGTAACAGGCGCCGTTGGGGGCCGGGCAGTCGGCCTCCACCGTGGCCCACCGCCAGGACTCGTTGCGGGTCGACCGCAGCACCGCCTTGAAGTTGTCGAGATCGATGTCGCCGAGGCGGAACGCCGCCCACTGACGCACCAGCGCGTTGCCGACGCCGTCGATGAGGCCCTGGTTGTTCTTGGTGGACTGGCTGACCGCCCAGTCGTCCAGCCCGTCCTCGCCGAAGGTCGCGAAGTAGTAGACCTTGCCGTTCCATCGACCCTCGGGGCGTTCGGTGTAGTTGAGGGTCACGGTCGAGGCGCCGAAGGTCGGGTGGACGATCTCGAACCGCCCCATCCAGCGTGGGGTCGGGCCTCCGTCGGCGTTCAGCACATGGATGTCGACCTCGCCGCCCTCTCCGGGTACCTCGATGTCGAGCGTCTGCCCGGGCGTCTCGGTGCCCGTGAGCCCGTAGCTGAGCCAGACGAGCGGGCAGTTTTGAAGCGGATCGCAGTCCTCGCCGTCGCCGGACGGGTCGTCGAGGGTCTCGCTGCTGCCGTCCACCGCGAAGGTCGTGGCGCTCAGCTTGCGCACCGTGAAGGTCTCGGTGGCCGGGCTGTTGTTGGTCAGTGTGATGATGGTGGAGGTCTGGGCGTTGGTCAGCTCGACGAAGCTCGTCGTTACCTCGTAGTTGGCGTAGACCTTGGTCTGGTTGTTGTCGCCGGGAGCCATGACCTGCCAGCAGGCGCCGACCTGACCGTCCCCGGTCTGGCAGCTGTAGCCGTCAGGGCACTCGCTGGTGGCCCCGGCAGTGCAGGTTTGGCGACAGACCTTCCGGACACAGGCGGCGCCAGCATCACAGTCGCCATCGACCTCGCAGTTGCTGTAGCAGCCACCTTGGATGCAGGCCTGCCAGTCGTTGCAGTCCAGATCGCTGCTGCAGCCGTCCGGGGTGGTGCCGGGGTTCACGCAACTCCCGTCGACACACTCGAGCCCCTTGAAGCAGCCCTCCACGAGCCGATCGGCGGGGCACTGAACGAAGGTCCCGCTGGCGCTCACAAAGTCCTGCTCGCAGGTGGTGTAGCACGTCGGATCGCCAGGCGGCAGCTGGGTGACGTCAGGGTCGACGCAGTCGCCTTGCCAGCACTGCAGGCCGGGGTCACAGGTGTCATCGGATTCGCAGTCGCAGCCCAACGTGCCGATGACGCACGCTTCACAGGTCCCGCCGGTGTTGCACAGCATGCCGTCGACGCAGCTGCCGTCGGCCATGCAGGGCCCCGTCAGGTAGCCGCTTTGGTCCACGCACACCGCACCATCGCGGCACTGCAGGCCATCGGCACAGGTCGCCGCGCAGGTGCAGTTCGCCGTGCCCGGTGCACACCCGTCGAGGATGCAGAAGCCACCGTCGCAGGTGGTGGCGTCGTCGTTGCAGTCGGTGCCCCACGCGCAGGTGCAGCCGGTCGTTCCGGGGACGCACGAGGCAGCCTCGCACAGGCCCTCGGCGCCGCACGCCATGGGCTCGCCGCGGGTATTGATGCCGCACGCGTCGTCGAGCCCACAGGGGCAGCCCTCGGTCCCGGCCGGGCAGGTCGCCGGAACGCACCAGAAGCTGTCGTCGCACACCACGCCGCTGGCGGTGCAGGTGCCGTTAGCGGCGCATTGGCAGTCCAGCTGACCCACCGTGCAGTTGAGCGCTGCGCAGGTGCCGCCGTCGCAGTAGAGCCCGTATTCGCAGCTGTCGCCCGGTTCACAGGCGCAGCCCTCGGTGCCCGCCGGGCACGGCGCAGGGATTTCGCAGGTGGCCGCTGCGTCGATGCCCGAGCACTCCAGCCCCAGGTCGCAGCCGCCGTCGTCGTTGCACAGGCACCCTTGAGCGCCTCGGGGACAGCTGGGCAGGTCGCAGAGCCCGTCGAGGCATTCCAGGTCGACGCCCAACCGGTCGCCGCAGATGCCGCCGTCCAGGCAGGCGCAACCGAAGCTGCCGCGAGGGCAGGTGACGCAGAGGTTGGTGTCGTCGTCGCACTGCAGGTCGGCGCCGCAGGTGCCGCCCACGCAGGCGCATCCCTCGGTCCCCACGGGGCAGTCCGCGCAGAGGCCGGACTCGCAGCGCAGGCCGCTGTCGCAGAGGTCGCCCGGAAGGCAAGCGCAACCAAGTGCCCCGTCGCATGCCGGGATGGCGCAGACATCGTCCTGGCAGGTCAGGCCGTCAAAGCAGGTGGCGTTACCGAAGCATGGGCACCCCTGGGTGCCGGTCTCGCAGGTAGACACTTCGCAGGTCGTGCCGTTGCACGAGAGTCCGTCGGCGCAGGTGCCGTTGCCGAAGCATGGGCAGCCGTCTGCGCCGGTCGTGCAGGTAGACGGCTCGCAGATGCCGGCGTTGCACTCCAGGTCACCGGCGCACGTGCTGTTGCCGTAGCAGGCGCAGCCCTCGGTGCCATTGGGGCAGGGTTCGACCGTCGTGGTCGCCGGGGTCTCTTCGGGGCACGCTGTCAGCGCAAACGCCAACAGCAGAAGTCCCACCATGCGCGTGGCCACAGGGACCAGCGCAGACGCTGAACGCATCATGGCGTTTCCTCCAACACCTACGGGTGAAGCGGTGGGTTACTGGACCGTCAGGGAGCAGCAGTACATGTCGACGACCAGGGTCGAGCTGGTGCCGTCACCGCTCTTGTCCTGGACCTTCAGACCCCGAAGCACCCTGTTGCCGCTGCAGTAGAAGGAGGCTTGGCCGCTGCCGCTGATGCTGCTGGCGTCGATGGTCTCGCAGTCGTTGGTGTTGAGCGTCACGTTTAGCCCGGAGACGTTCTGGCCGAAGCTCACCGTGCTGTCGAACTGGGCCGAACCGTCGACCTCGAGGTTCGACTGGACGTGGGTCAGGTTGCCGAGTTGCCCCGAGCTGTTGACCACCAGACGGTCGTTGGAGCCGTGGCGCAGCGCGACGCCGCCGTCTCCCTGACCGGTGAACTGGGTGTAGATGAGCTGCGAACCGCTGAGGCTCAGGTCACCGCCGCTGGAGATGGCGCCCCCCGTGCTCAGGGTGGTTCCCGCGGCCAGGGTGGTCCCGGAGGAGATTCCGGTGGTGCTCGAGATGGCCCCGCCGCCCGTGATGTCGCCGCCGGTGCCGAGCGTCGTGCCCACCGACAGCGCGCCCCCCGTGTTGACGGGCTGGTTGGAGATGCCGTTGAGGGTCAACGCGGTGTCGCTGTTGACGTTGGCGCTGTCGGCCACCAGGGTGGCGGCGCCGTCGGTGATGACCAGGGGGCCGTTGCTGGCGGAGGCGGCCAGATCCGACTCGATGACGACGCTGTTGCCCACCGTAAAGTCCGTCGACGATGTGCTCCACATCGCGTAGGGCACGGGCAGGAAACGCTGCTTGTTGGTCAACGCGACGTTGGCGCCGGCGGGGTCGAGCGCAATGGACAGGTACACGTCGTCAGCGCTGGTCAAGACCTGCGTCAGGTTCGTGACGCTGGCCGCCGAGCTGGAGCCGAGCATGACGGAGAAGGCGCCGTTATGGACCTGCACCATCAGGGTCTCGTTCCAGACCGACGAGGACGAGCCCGCCCCGTCGTACAGGTCGAAGCGCATCTCGATGTTGCCGTTGAACGGGTTGCCGTCCTTCTCGAGGGTCCCCTTGTAGGGAACGAGCTTGGCGACCTGATCGGTCTTGAGCGACCCGTCGGCCAACGCCTGGTAACCAAACAGGAGTACCAGGGTGACCATGGCGCCACCCAACCACTGAACAAACAGATTCAATCCCTTACGCATCGTTGTGCCTCCTACTGAAGCGTCAGGCCAGGTGTCGCGACGGCCGCGCCGAGGCGGTCGAAGCATTCGATTTTGGTGGGGGTGACGGCGCTCATGTCGGCGGGCTGCCCGTCGGAGCCCAGGATGGTCGCGACCACGTCGGCGAGCGACGCGTCTGCCTTGGCCGCGAATGAGAACGCCAGCCTGGTCCCCATGCGCTTACTGCGGCCGATGACCGCGTCGGCGAAGGTGACCGTGACGTCGGCGAGGTCCAACACGACGGTGCACGCGCGGACATCGGCCGCCGACACCTTCACGCCATCGCCGGTCACGGTGGCGGTCACGCAGGTTCCGCTCTCGCAGGTCAGGCCGGTGTCGCAGACGTCGCCGGTGTCACAGGGGCAGTTGAGGGTGCCTGCCGTGCAGGTAGGGGTGACGCAGACGCTGTTTTCGCAGGTCAGCCCTGTGTCGCAGGTGTCGCCGGCCCCACAGGGGCAGTTCAGCGTGCCCGTGGTACAGGCTGGATCGGTGCAGGTACCGCCGGTGCAGACCAGGTTCCCATCGCAGGTGTCGCCCGCGTTGCAGGGGCAGTTCAGGGTGCCGGGCGTACAGGTGACGGGCAGCTGGCAGGTCCCGTCCGTGCACTCCAACTGGGTGCCGTTGTCGGTCCCGCACGGCGTGCTGGCGTCACACGGGTCGCCGAGGCCTCCCGGGGTGGCCGTCTCTGGCTCGCAGACCGTGCTGGCGTTGCACGTCAGGCCCGTATCGCAGGTGCCGTTGGAGTAGCAGGGACAGCCGTCCGAGCCCTCGTTGCAGACGGCCTCTGGCACGCAGAACCCGCCGGTGCAGGTCAGCCCGTCGCGGCAGGTGTCGCCCGTGTCGCAGGCGCAGTTTTCTTCGCCGGCGGGGCAGGTTGGCGGTGTGGTCGTCGTCTCGTCGGGACACCCGGCGACCAGCACGCTCAGGGCGACGACGGCGAGGAGGTGGAACAGAGGCGTGAGTCTCATCGTCAGTTCTCCTTGTTGCCCGAGCTCTGGTTCGTCTTCGTCCCCTCGCCCTTCATCATGCCGCTGGGCACTGGCGAGGCTCCCTGGAGCTTGGTCGAGGTGTTCGACTTGGTGGTGGTCTTCTTCTTGCCCGTGAGACCGAGCCAGCCGCCGATCTTGGTGAGGATGCCTACGCCAGCCTTGCCTGCGAGGCCACCTGTGCTGGTGCCCTCGTCATCGGACAGCTTGATGTCCAGCATTCCGCGACCCATCTTCAGCGCGCTGGTGCCGACGCCGACCAGATCACCGTTGGTGAACGAGACAATGCCGTCGATGAGGCCGGTGGTCGTCGTCAGAAGGCCGGAACCGACCTGTGCTGTCTTCTGCTTGAGGTTCTCCCGCTGCGCCTTGTACGCCAGCATCTTGATGCCCAGTGAGGCGCCGCTTGTGCCGACGCTGATGCCCGAGGTCGCGAAGCCGGATGCCGCACCCGAGATGACGCCCCAGGCGATCTTCAGGCCGATCTTCCACTTCTCCCCAGCCGTCTTGTTGGGCTTGTTCCAGGTCCCGTCGAGTTTCAGGTCCATGACCGCGTTGGCCACGCCCACGGCGGCGCCAGCGACCGCGCCAATGATGTTGAGGATGGGGAACTTGCCGTTGGGGTCGATGCGGTTGACCGGGTCCCCGGAGCTGTAGCTGTACCCGACGCTGGCCTCGTAGACGTCAAACTCGTCGTCGAGGCGGTCGAACCCGGGGTCGGGCATGTCCCAGCGCCCGGTGTAGGGGTCGAGATAGCGCACCCCGAAGCTGATGAGGCCGGTGCTCTTGTCGAGCTCCTTGCCGGTGTAGTCGAAGTCGGGACGGTCGCCGGTCTGGTATCGGGTGAGACCGAACGGGTAGTACTCGGTCCGAGCCGCAGTCCCGGCGGCCTCGTCCGTCCGAAGGACCAGGTTCCCCTGATGGTCGTGGTGGTTGTAGGTGACCGTCACCGGGCTGTCTTCCATCAGTGCCTGGCAGTTGGCTGCGTCGAGCAGCTCGATGACGCTGGAGACCGGCGTGTCGCTCGCGAAGGCCAGGGCGCCGGTGGTCGTGGCCTGGGACATCCAGGCGTCGCCCGCGCTAATGGCGTCATCGGGTGTCGCGGCCAGGGCCATGTCGTCGCCCGTCGCGGGGGCGATGTCGCTCAAGGCCGTGGACGCGAAGCCTGCCTCCTGGATTTCGGCGACGTGCCGGTTGTTGATCTCGATGAAGGTGGAGGCCACGCCGTCGTGGATTTCGAAGTGGGGCGACACGTAGAGCGACACGTGTCCATCCTCGACCCGCATGACCCGCTGACTGCTCGGGTCGTAGCCGAACTCGGCGATGGCTTCGCCGTTGCGGGCCGCCGATTGAAGGCGGCCGAAGGCGTCGCGGGTGTACGTCACGTCCCCCCGACTCGTCATCCGGCCGGCCAGGTCGTAGGCCAGCGTGAGCGCGCCCGCCTGCTCGACCGCGTGGGGCTTGGTCGCCGAGTAGGTATAGCTGCCGACGTGGGCGGGGCTGTCGGTGACGTCCGAGTTCATCGACAGGATGCGGTCACCCTCATCCCAGGTCAGCGTATGGGTCTCGCTGAAGTTCGGCCGGTCCGGGCTGAGCTCCGCGGTGACCAGGCGCAGCAGCGCGTCGTAGGTGTAGTTGGCCGTGCCCGACGGAGTCCCATCATCGGCGCGGCCATCCGTCACGGCATCGACCAGACCCACCTCGTTACGGCTGTACGTGTAGGAGAGCAGGACCTCCTGAGCGGCCCCGACGGTCGCCAGCGACGCCAGCCAGCGCCGGTCGTCGAAGGTGGACGTGGTCACGACGCCATTGCCGTAGGTCAGCGACTCGAGGATGCCCCGCTGGCTGTAGGTGATGGCATCGATGTAGCCCGCCACGCTGGCGAGGCGGCCCGCACCATCATAGGTCTTGGTCAGCTTCAGCCCGGACGGCAGAGTGTCCTCGAGGCTGTCGCCCGTGTGGTTGTATACGCTGGTGGTTTCGTACAGCACGCCCCGAAGCACGCGGGCGGCGTAGGTCGTGCGACCCTGGGGGTCGTAGCCAAGGTAGTCCTCGACCGTGGAGCCGTCGCCCAGCGGGAAGGTGGCTGCCACGATGCGGTCGGCTCCGCTGGTGCAGTCGGTGCACCCATCGATCCGGTCGTAGGTGGTCGTCTCCTCGGTCGCCGCCTGGTCGCCCACGATCCAGCGGGAGACCTGCCGGTTGAGTGGGCCGTAGCTGCGGGCGACGTCGTTGCCTTCGGCGTCCACCACCGACACGAGGTTGCCGGCATCATCGTAGGTCCGGGTGAACGTCCCCCGGTCGGGGCCGTCGTGGGACAGAGCGTTGCCGCGCATATCCCAGGTCTGGGTCCGCGTGGTGCCCAGCGGGTCGACCAGCGCGATGAGGTTGCCCAGCGGGTCGTACCACCGTGTGTGGGTCACCGGGCTGCCGCCGGAGGTCAACAGCCGCTCGTTGAAGATGTCCATCCCGAGCCCGTTCTTGCGAACGGTCACGGGGGTGTCCGCGTGCGGGCCGGTGCCGTTGTCCTGCTCGTCGTACTGCACCTCGGCCAGGGGCAGGAACGTCGTCGAGCGCTCGGGGGCGGTGCCCCCCGCCGTCGGCGGCGGCAGCACCTGGCGGTACACGCGGTTGGCGCCGTCACGATAGGTCGTGGTCTGCGGAATCCCCGTCGGCGGCGTCTGGTCGCAGTCCCCGGTGGTGCTCGTGTGGGCCTCGTACTCGATGGCGGCATCACCGCGGATGGTGAATTGCTTGTACTCCTCGACCAGCCACTCGGTGTCGGAGATGCGGCGCCGGGTTTGGTAAAGGCGCTGATGGCCGTCCATGCAGCGAACCAGCGTCCGGTCCGCCGGTGAGCCCGCGACCGAAGCCGTGGTCTCGACAATGCGGGTGATGGGGTCGCCCCACTGGTAGTCGAAGCTGGTCGTCGGGTTGGTCGTGTTTGCGCCCGGGCGGATGATTGTGCTCAGAAGCGCGAACTCGTCGTAGGCGTACGTCGAGGTGTTCACTGCGCTGGCTGGCGTCCCCCCGACGTCGACGTACCAATCGGTGGACTCGATCAGCTTTCGCCACTCCGGCTCCCACTCGAACGTGCGCTTGATGCTGTAAGGGCCGGTGGCGTCCTCGGTGAGCTTCTCTTCGGCGATGATGTCCAGGCCCAGGCTGTCGTACGTCCAGGTCCGGCTGCCCGGCCCCCCGGGGGTGGCCAGGGCGTGGGCCTGGCCGGTGAGGTTGCCGTGGCCGTCGTGGGCGAAGCGGTTCTGGTCGACGAAGACGTCGCTCTGGTCCACCCGCTCCTCGGTCCGTTTGATCAGCCCCTGGGTCGCCTGGCCCGCCGCAAGCCCGGCGTAATCGTTGCCGTCGAAGTAGTGGCGTAGCTCCGAGTAGTAGGTGGTGCTCGGGTCGCCGTTGCCGTCGGCCTCGCCGAACACCCGCTCCACCGAGACCAGGCCCAGGTGCCACAGGTCGTTGTTGCTGGCGGGCTCGATGTAGGTCTTCTGCTCGTACTTCTCGTCACCGAGGCACTGCGCGCCACAGGGGTGCCCGGTGTAGCCGCTCGAGGCACATGCGCCACACGCGCCGCCGCCAACCGCGGTGACGCCGAGGTTCGCCTTCAGTGTGACGTTGCCGTAGCCGTTGTAGGTGTACTCGGTGCGGGTCGTGATGAACTCGCTCGGGTCGGTCAGGCCCTCTCGGTGCTCGACCTCTTCGGCGGTCATGCAGATGGTGCGTACGTCGAAGTCGAGCCCGCTGGTCGGTGCGCCGTCCACGTCGCAATCGGCGTAGGTCATCGTCTTGACGGTCAGCAGCGCATCTTCGCTGTACGTCTCTTCGCGTACCTTGAGGCCGTTGTAGTAGGTGTCGGTGGCGCCCACGTCGAACTCGTGTTCGATCCGCCCGTCAAGGTTCCACGGGTCTCCGGGTCGGGTCTCGGTGACCCGGGCGTACCCTCGGAAGTCCTTCTCGACCCCATCATAGTAGCCGTCGTGGTAGGCGTACTCGGTCAGCTGGTTGACGTTGGTAAGGCCATCCGATTCGTTGACCGACTCCACGACGACCATCGAGTGAGGCAGCGGGTCGCTCCAGCCCCCGTCGGCTGCCGCCTGAAGGACCGAGGTCGAGTAGCTCACGTCGATGGTCTTGCCCAGGCCGTTGGTGACCTGGGTCATCAGGTTGGGCCGCAGCGGGAACAGCTCCAGGTAGCTGACGTTGCCGTTGGGGTCGATCCACACGATGTCGGAGGTCCCGTTGCCGTTCATGTCGGCTTGCAGGACCAGCTTGTCGACGGCATCCGGGATGGTGCCCGAGCCAAGGTCCGCGTCGGTCAGCGTCTGCTCGGCGTCGAAGGTCGCGCCGTTGCGGTTGATCCAGTAGCGGACCGCGTTGCCGGCCACCAGCACCACATCCGACAGGCCGTCGCCGTTGAGGTCCTCCAGCTCGGCGTCCTCGGCCTCCTGCAGGGTGGTGATGGTGTCGAACGTGGACAGGACGTTCCACTCCGACTGCCACTGTCCCCAGCCGAGGTTGAGCTTGTAGCGCAGCAGGCCGATCTGGATCTGGACCGCGTCGAGCAGGCCGTCGCCGTTGATGTCGTTGAGTTCGATGGTGTCTTCCTCGAACCCTGCGCCGATGGGCGTCACGTTGGGGTCCTGCTGGAAGGCGCCCTGTCCGGTGTTGCGGAAGATGGTGGTGACGTTGGCCAGGTCGCTGCCCTGGCTGCGGATGACGTCGATCTTCTTGTCACCGTCGTAGTCGAGGAACCGGATGGTCCCCAGCTCGCCGTCGGAGATCTCGAAGTCGGCGCCCATGTCGGGCAGCCCCCCTGTGTCGCCAGAGCTCCACAGGTTCAGCGGCTGCGGGGACCAGTCGCCGGAGCCCACGTTGCGGAGCACCACCCCGGTGGAGGCGTTGAGGATGTCGGTGAAGCCGTCGCCGTCGATGTCCAGGACCTGCGTCGGTCCACCGCCCAGCTGATGGGAGTTGGTGACCGAGCTGTCGTAGGGCGCCGCGAACGACTGCGAGCCGTCCGGCGCCATGACGTTGAGGTGGAACGTGTGGGTTCCGACGTTGGTGGTGTCGAGGACGTCGGGGAGGGAGTCGCCATTGATGTCGATAAGGGTCGCGCGACCCTGGGACAGGTCGACGCCGAGGGCGCCCTGGATGGTCGTGACGTAGGGCTTGTCGCAACCGGTGTCGCACTGCGCGCCCAGTGCCTTGCTGTATGCGAATGAGCGCTCCAGCGGGTGGAGCCCGTCCTGGCTGCCGTACATCTTGATGCCGGCGAGGCGCGAGAAGCCGCCGCTGTCGGCGTATGGCTCGTATTCCATCGTGTAACGCCGGATGACGGTGCTGCCGGCGCGAACGAAGATCGTCGTCAACCGGTGCTCCAGCAGCTCTTCGAAGCCGGGCTTACAGTCCGACAGCTTGTCGTCCCGGGCCTCGTAGTTGAACGTCATCTCGTAGCGCGGGGTGGCGCCGTCGAACGCCCAGGCAACCTGCAGCGGCAGGGTGACGTTGCCAAACAGGGAGTAGGTGTAGCGGATGCGGTGGTCGAACTGGTCGACCATCTCGACCAGGTGGTACCGGAAGGTGCCGTCGGGCCCGCTAACCCGGGCCGCCGGGACGAGGGTGCCGTCGGCCTCGGCGCCGAAGTAGCCGGTGCGGCCATCGGGATACTCGGCGATCCAGTAGCCCTCGGAGCCGTCGCCCACGTTCATCCACGTGTAGCGCGTCCACCCTTTCTCGAAGCGTGCCCGGTACACGCGCGGATCCGTTCCGCTGACGTGAACGAGCTCGCCGCCGGCCATCCACTCGTCCGCCGGGACGTACTGCGGCAACCCGCGTTTGGTGAGGCGTTCGACCGTGGGGAACTCGAACATCCAGCCCATGCCCGCGACGCCGCCGCCGGCTCCGGAGCTGTAGTTCAGGGCCGCCTGAGGCGTCATGTTCGGGTACCCCGGAGGGACCTGAATCTTCACCTGATGGGACATCAGGCCCATGTTGGGATCGACGTCGACGTTTTCGCCGATGCCTTCCAGAGAGCCTGGCCCGTCCGGCAGGCTTACCCGGTCGTCCGAAACGCCGGTCTGCGCCATGGCCAAACCTGGCCACAGCAGCACAACTACGAGTGCTCGCATCCGATACATGGTGGTCCTCTCACGGCCTTCGAGGCCGCCTACCTGTCTGGTCCGTCCGCGGGGACGGTAGCAGAGGCCGGATCACGGGTCTGTCGAATTGTGGCGACAATGGTGTCGAATTATGACGACAATCGCCGGACGACCTACGGAAACGGGCTCACGAGGACTGGTAGCGGCTGACCAGGAGGACCAGCGAGGGGACGTCCTCTACACCGAGTTTGTCGAAGATTCGGTTTCGATACGTGCTCACCGTAGTCCTCGCGACCTTTAGCTGGGCGGCGATCTCTTTGTTGGCGCGGCCGCTGACGATGAGGTCGAGGACTTCCAGCTCCCGGGCCGAGAGCTGGTCCAGCGGACTGCTTTCGGTCCGGGGAATACGTCGGTCCGGCAGCGGTGTCGGGGGCAGTGCGCCGCGAAGGGGAGCCAGCAGCTCCAGCGCGTGCTGGACATGCTGAAGCGCGGCGGAATCCGCCACCTGGGGTAGCTCGCCGAGCTGTGCGCTGGCGAGTTCCAGATGAGCGTGGGCCATCGCGACCGCGTTCATGTCGGCGTCCCCCAGGTCACCGTCGTCGTGTCCCTGGTTGGGGCGGTCAAGCCAACGCCGGGTGAGGCGTCGAAGCTGGTCGCTGTGGCTACGCATGGTCGCCAGGAGGTCCGCGCGTTCCCTCCCGTAGTCGCTGGCCTCCTCCTGCAACTGCTGCTGTAGCCGGCGGAGTTCCGTGTGGGTTCGGACCCGGGCAAGCAGCTCGTTGGCCTCGAAGGGCTTGGTGACGTAGTCCACAGCTCCTGCGTCGAATCCCCGGATCTTGTCATCGATGTCGGAACGCACGGTCATGAAAATAACTGGAATCGGAGCCAGCTCCGGGTCGGCCTTCATCCGGCGGCAGGTCTCGTAGCCGTCGATCCCAGGCATCTCGACGTCCAGCAGCACGAGGTCGGGCTTGACCAGCCGCGCTCGCTCCAGCCCTGCGGTCCCGTCGCGGGCGGTGAAGATGTCGTAGCTGTAGGCCTTGAGGTGGCTGACGATCACCTTGAGATTGGCGGCGTTGTCGTCGACCACGAGCACACTTCGGCGGGTGGGAACCATCATCGCGGGCACCAGGCTTGAAGGGGACGTCAGGGTATTCAGTCGAGCCGGTTGTGGGTAGTGCCGCTCGAGGGTCAGCGCAACGGTGCTGTCGTTCAGGGAGGACAACTGGTACCCCTGGGGGGTGTTGCGCTGGGTCACACTTCTGGTTCTGGTCGCGAGTCCGGTGGGCGCATCCACCGAACATGGGGAGCCGCCCGCGCTGATCCTGTCGACCCCTGCTGACGCGGACGGGACTGCCGTTCCGTTCGAGGTGCTCCCGCGGCAGTCCCGCGACCTGACGCTCGAAGAGGTGGCGTCGCCCCCCTGGACGTCGAAGTTTCAACCAAATGCTCGGATGACCTTCAACGGAGGTGTCCACCCGCGCGAGCGCTGGTTGCGTTTTCATATCACCGACCGGCGCGAGCGGCCGACCGACCTGCTGGTTGAGGTGGCCGCCAACCGGATCGAATACCTCAGCTTCTTCGAGCCTCTCGCCGATGGCAGCTATCGGGCGGTGCACACCGGCAAGGCAATGCCCTTTGAAACCAGGGATGTGAAACATCACTCGTTTGTGTTTCGGGTGACGGCTCCATCCACCCCGGACCCCAGGTCACGAGCGTTCTATGTCCGGGCGCGCAGCAATTACGGCTTGCAGCTCGACCTTCGCCTCTGGGACCGGGCGAGCTTCGCCGATGAACGCCTGGCGAGCCTGCTGTTCATCGGAGGCTTTCTCGGCATCCTCATCATCATGGCGGTCTACAACGGCTTCGTGGGGTTCACCCTGCGCGACCGAAGCTACTTGTTTTACGTCACGTTCATCCTCGGCTCCATCGGCTTGAGCTTTGGGGTGCACAGCATCCTGCACATGGTTCTTCCAGGAACCGCGATCGGCTTCGGGCCCCTGGTCATCGTCAGCCTTGGGGTGCTGTTGGCCTCTTCGCTGGCGTTCACCCGCGAGTTCCTGGACACCCACAGCGCAGCGCCGGTCACCGACCGGTGGCTGCGCACCCTGTTGTACCTTGGGGTTCCCGTAGCTATCGGGATCAAGCTCCTTTGGCCCTCCGTTCCGGCCCTCGTACTGGCGACCCTGGGCTTGGTATTCATCGTGCAGATGGTGGCCGGCGTGGCGGCGATGAGACGCGGCTATCGTCCAGCGAGATTCTACACGTTGGGTTGGTCAATGCTCGCTCTGGCTGCCGTCTGGATGGCGGTGCAGCAGGTGGGCTTCGGGCCCGGGGTGCTCATCCCCGAAACGCTCATGGTGGCTCAGGTGGCGCTTCTCGCGCTGCTATCGTTCGCCCTGGCCGATCGGATCAAGGTGCTCGATCGGGCGCGGGAGCAGGCGCAGCAAGAGGCTGCCGACACGCTCGCCAGATACAACGTCGAGCTGGAGGAGCAGGTGGCCGCCCGCACCGACGAGCTGGTCACCGCGCGCGAGCAGGCGGAGGGTGCCAATCGCGCCAAGAGCGCGTTTCTGGCTCACATGAGCCACGAGCTTCGAACGCCACTGAACGCCATCCTCGGCTACTCGCAGCTGCTTCAGGAACCCCACATGGCGCTGGTACCCGAACAACGGCAGCCGGTGGAGGTGATCCAGGCCAGCGGCGTGCATCTGCTGGGCCTCATCAACGACGTGCTGGACGTTGCGCGCATCGAGGCCGGGCGCATGGAGTTGGAGATGGCCCCCATCCGACTCGGGCCACTGGTCGAGGGCGCGGTCGCCTTTGTGCGGACCAAGGCTGAGACGCGAGAGGTCAGCGTTTCCGTCACCACTGGGCCAAACGTCCCCGAGCTGGTGGTCACCGACGAGCGTCGGCTGCGCCAGGTGCTACTCAATCTGGTCGACAACGCCATCAAGCACGCTGCGAGCGAGGTGCACCTGAGTGTCGCGACATCGAACGAATCGGTCGCGTTTGCGGTGACGGACGACGGCCCGGGGCTTTCACCGGAAGACGCCGAGCGCGTTTTCCAGCCGTTCACCCAGGCGGGGGGCGCCGAGCAGCGTGCCGAGGGCACAGGGCTCGGGCTTTCCATCAGTCAGCGGCTGGTGGTCCTGATGGGTGGGTCCATCGAGTTGCGTTCCATGCCCGGCTCGGGTGCGACGTTTCGATTCGAGTTGCCGCTCGAGAGGGTCATCCAGGATAGGGACGAGCCGACGACCGTCGACGGCATCGAGAGCGAACCGGACCGGCTGCCCATACCGCCTCCCAGAGATGAGTTGGCGGCGCTCCGGGACCTGGCCCGGAGGGGCAATCTTCCCATGGTGGAGGAGCGTGTGGCCGCGCTGACGGCGGCGGACAGCGACCTCTACGTCTTTGGCCGCAAGGTGCTCCGGTACACGGCAGACTTTGACGACGAGGGGCTGCTGCGGTTTCTGGAGCGATTCGCCTGAGTCCGAGACCGGATAGGGCGAAAGCGACGAGCATTGCGGTATAGTCGAGATGTGTCTGCTGATGACGACATCCCCAAGTCGATCGCCAACCGCTTCAAGAACCTCGACTTCGATGATGCTCCGTCGGCGCGGAAACGTTCCGCGCGTCCGAGACTTCCGGACCGCGTAAAGCCTCGCTCGAAGACGTCCCAGCCAGCGCCGGAGCCGCGGGTCCTGCCGCCCACCATGGTGAGCACGCCCCCACGCACAGTATCGGAGCCGCCTCGGCAGCAGCGGCCGCCGGAGCCGGAGCCGTTGCGGACCGTCCCCGTCCCGGTCCCCATGCCCCGACGGGGGGCGACCGAACACCACCAGGCGCCGCGACGGGGCGCTGGCGTCATCATCGAAGAGATCACCATTCGCCGCGGGGCCCCGCGGAGCCTGCCAGCGGCCCTGGGGCCGGCCACTGCCCCGGGGGTTCATCGAGCACCCGCGCCGCCGCCCCAGGAGCCCGGGTGGCCGACCCGCCGGCGCGGCGGCTCGCCGATTACGCTGACCGTCGAAGCGGCGCGCCAGATTCGCCTCATGGCGCATCATGCAGGTGTCCCGGGCGCCGGACTCCGTCTGCTGGTCGGCCGCTCCGCGCGTCCCGAAGATTGCGACTTCGTCTTCGAAGCAGTGGCCGAGCCGGACGACGTGGTCATCCGGGAGCAGGGCGTCCACATCTACCTGGACCCGCACGCCTTCAACGTGTTGCGCGGACTGCACATCGCCTACGACGACCTGCCGGGTCTCGCCGGATTTCGGGTCGCCCGCTTACACCGAGGCTGATTCCGGGTAGGCTCTGGGCATGTCAGGCGGTGACGACCCCAAAGACGACGTTCACGCACACGGCGACGCCGTCACGCTGAACTACACCAAGCGGTTTGGCTGCATCGGGCCGGACTGCGAGGACCACTGCTGCTACTTCTGGCGCGTCGACATCGACAAGAACACCTACGAGAAGATGAAGTACGCCTCGCAGTTCGCGCCGCAGGCCACGCGCGAGCGCTACAAGAAGGCGATCCGGGTCCACAAGCCCAAGAAGAAGAAGGAGCTGCCGCGCTACACCATGCGCATGGTGGAGGGCAGCGCCAACTGCGCCATGCTGGAGCCCAACGGGCTGTGCCACATCCACGCGGTCTTCGGGGAGAAGTTCCTCAGCGACACCTGCGCGCTGTACCCACGGAAATTCACCCATGTCGCCGGGCGCGTCGAGGTTTCGGCGGTGGCCAGCTGTCCCGAGTCGTGCCGCAAGCTGCTGCTGGCGGAGGACGCCACCGAGGAGGTGTCCTTCGACCTGAAAGTCCTGGGGCGGCCCGTGCCCAAGACCCACCTCGACCTCCGCGATATCCGGCCCTACTACCGGTCGATGCTGGAGATCCGGGACTTCGTCATCCGCAACATCTTGCGGGACAAGGAGCAAACGGTCCGACAGCGGCTCTTCAACATGATCTGGTTTGCCAAGCGGACCAGCGGGATCCTGCGCGAGGACAACTACGACCAGGACACCGCGGCGGTCGACAAAGAGAAGGCCATGATGGCTTCTCCCGCAGTGCGTGGGGAGATCGCCAAGCGCTTCGCCAAGCTCGAGACCCCCAGCGCCCTGGTGATGATTCTGGCCCGGCAGCTGGTGCGGCCCAACATCCCCAAGACCCACATGCGGCCCAAGTTCAACCGCCTCATCAGCGGCGTCTTCGGGACCTATGACGACCTGGGGAAGCTGGTCGGCCTGACCGAAGAGGAGACCCGCAAAGCCAAGTATGCCGGCTCCCTGGAGGGGGTCTGGAAGGAGTACACCACGCGCCGGGACCTGACGCTGAAGCGGGCTCAGGCGCGGGTGGACCAGTACCTGGTCAACTACGCCGTGTACTACTGGTACAACCGGCACGTCTCCGAAGCGCCCAACCTGATGACGTTCCTGCTGCGGCTCGTGGCCGAAATGGCGTGCCAGAAATTCCTGCTGTTCAGCCACCCCAAGGTGCTGGCAGCGATTCGGGCAGGCGACGCCATGGATGACGCGACGTTCCAGACGCAGCTGGACGAGGCGGCCGTCGAGAGCTTCTACAATGTGAGCCGCTTCATGGAGCACGGCACCATCATCACCAGCCTGGAGAAGGCGCTCGAGGGGAGGCAGCTCAACAGCCTCGCGGGCGCCGTCTACCTCCTGAAGTTCTGATACGGAGCGCCTCATCGTGAGCGACACCATCTCGGTCCCTGCAGACGTCGACGCGGCCCTTGCCCAAGAGGTCATGGGGGAGATCGACGCCGAGTTCGCCGAGCTCGAGGCCGAGATCCAGCGCATCGCCGAGTTGCCCACCACGGCGGCGCCGGAGAAGGTCGCCCTGTTGGCGGCGCTGCGTGAGAAGTGGCGGGCGCGTCTCAAGGAGCGCGCTGAGGAAGCCGAAAAGGACGACAAGCGCCCCCCCTGGCGCAAGCGCATCGACAAAGTACTGGAGGGCGCCATCGAGGAAATCCTCGAGGACCAGGAGGTGGACCTCGATGGCAACCTGGCGTTCAAGCTCGAGAGCGCGACGGTCCAGAAACACGCGCCGGCGGTCATGCAGGCGTTGGCCTCAGGGCTGGGCGAGGCGCTGACATCGAGCGTGAGCCTGGGCGACAAGGGCAAGCCCGAGACGGGGGCGCAGCAGCTGATGCGGCAGCTGCTGGCGGGGTTTGGCACGGCGTTTGGCCAGGCCATGGGGCCGATGGCGGCGAACGCGCTCAAGGTGACGATGCCCAAACCCGGCGCCGAGCCTGCAGCTGAAGCGGCAGAGCCAGCGGACGCCGAGGCCGAGGTAGAAGCGGAGCCGGCTGCCGACGTCGAGGCCGAGGGAGAAGCGCCGGAGTCATCGGAGGTGGCGCCGGAAGGCGACGAGGAGCCGCTCGCCGAGCGCATGCTGGACCGGCTCTTCCTCGACCCTGTCGACGATGACCGGTTTCGTGGATACGCCCCGAACGACGGGAGGCCACGCATCTTCGGTGGATTGGTCGCGGGGCAGGCGATGCTGGCGGCGGCGAAGACCATCGACGACGAGGAGCGGCAGGCCCACTCGCTACACGCCTACTTCCTCCAGCAGGGTGACCCTGCGGCGCCCATCGACTACGTGGTCACCCGCGTGCGCGACGGGGGCAGCTTTTCGACGCGTCACGTCGAAGCGGTTCAGGGCGACACCACTATCTTCACCACGTCGGTGAGCTTCCACCGGCCCGAGCCGGGCATGGCGCACCAGTCGCCGATGCCGGCCGCCCCTCCGCCGGACGAGGTACCGACCCGGGAGGACCTGTTCGCGGGGTACGTCGAGCGCGCACCCCACAATCTGGTGTTCAAGATGTTGGCCCGGGAAGAGCAGGCGCTGGACCGGCGGTCGGTCGACCCGACGGACATGATCTCGCCCCAGCCTCGCGCGGGGCTGAAACGGGTGTGGTTCAAGACGCACGGCCGACTACCGGACCACCCAGCGCTGCATCGGGCAGCGCTGACATACGCCTCGGACTATGGGTTGCTGCCGGCCTGCGTCGAGGTCCACGGCGTGACCTGGATGGACCCGCGCATCATCCTGACCTCCCTGGACCACGCGGTATGGTTCCACCGCCCGTTCCGCGCCGATGATTGGCTGCTCTATGTCATGGAGAGCCCCAGCGCCGATGCCGGCCGCGGATTCAACATGGGACGCATCTACAGCCGCGACGGCATGCTCGTCGCGTCGGTGGCCCAGGAGGGCCTGATGCGCATCAAGCTCCGGAAGAAGCCTCGTTCGTGAGCCCCCACGTCTCGAGGCCGAACTCGCCTTAAAACGAGTTGCCGACCCACGCCCGAAGGGACAAACACCTCTGGGCAGACTCCCGCCATGGCCAGGGTCCAACCGCCCAGAACCCCAGACAAAGAACAGCAGTAGCAGGGGCTGGTGGGCGCTTGTGGGTTTCGTGCGGGGGCGCCAGCCCACGCACGAAATCCAAGCGGCTCGTGGAAAAATCGCGGAGCGAAGCGAAGCGGTTTTTCCAAGGCCCTCGTGTGCAGGTTGTGGGCGGCCGCAAGATGATCCTCCTAGCTTCTCCAATGTCTCATCCGGCCGTCCACAAGCTGTGCACAGGGCCGTCAGCCGCGTCAGCGTCCACAGCCCTGTCCCGTGGCCGATGCTTGCCAGTCACGCCGGCCATCAGACCATCTCGTCGAGCGGCGAACTGATTGTGCCCGCGGAAGAACAGCTTCAGGTTCTCAACCGAATGCACACCACCCCGACTGAAGGCCTCGACGTGCTGGAACTCCAGGAACCGCGTCTCGCAGCACCTCCGCCCGGTCTCGAGGTCTACATATGCGCACCGATAGCCATCCCGCTCGGCCACCGCCCGACGCACGGCGTTGGGAATCCGGCGCGTCCGTCTGGCCCCGTGAGGGGCTGGTGCGTTGGCCTTCGTCTTCGTTCTGGTCTCCGCCTTCTGCTTCTTCGGCCGCGTCCCCACGGCGTACTTCCGCTTCCGAAGCCGGTCGCGCAGCTCGCGGACAGCGGTCTCGATGGCCTCGGCTTCGTCACACGACGTGCCCTTGGCCTGCGCGAGCAGCGTCTTCACCTCCTCCAGCATGCCGACCAACTCTGAGCTCCCGGTGAACGTGACCTTGTAGGTGTCCTTCGCGAGTGGTTCGGGGCGAGGTACTGGCTTCCTTGGCACCGGCCTCTCACCCGACGGATGGCTGGCCTGGTCGAACAGCGGCGTCGAGGACCTGGCAGGCTGTCGGTCCTTGCGTTGGGGCGTCTTCCGAATGGACGTCGGGACGGCGGGCTTCGGAGCTCTCTCGACGAGGAGCTGCTTGATCTCGTCTACCGTCTTGCCGACCGCGGCATCGAGCAGGTCGTCGGCGGTCTCGGCCTTCAGGTGAGGACCGAGGGTTCGAGCTGCGGTCAGGCTCAGCTGCCCCGTCTCGAGCATCGCGAGCACACGCGGAAAGCGTCGTGCCAGCCGAGCGACGGCGATTCGGTTATAGGCCGCGGCCTTCTCGAAGCCGAGCGCGTCGGTGCAGTAGCTGAACATCGACGAGTAGCTTCTAGCGTGATGAAGGTCGCGGCGCTCGACCTCGTCCAGGTGGCGAAGGAGCTCGACCTCCCAGGCACGGCCCTTGGATACGAGCGAGTGGAGGCTGTCGAGCAGGTCAGCGTCGGTGAGCGCGGCGAGGGACGACGTCAGGAGCATGGTGGGCACCTCTTGAGAGTGGAAGGTGCTTATATCATGGGGTTTTTTCGGGTCCTGGAGGGGCTTGGTTGAGATGCCGACCTCCCGTCGTCGAGGCGTGGGGTCTGAGGGCGCTCTGTTGCGTTCTAGGAGGGAGACCAAGGCCTTGGGGTCCGGAGGTGGGCTATCTTTCGACTACGGCGAATCTGAGAGGGTCGAAAACCCGTCAAGCACAAAAGTGACTTTCTTTGCAGCAGGTTGGGTGATGTCGCTGGTGCGGGGGAGGGCTGTGGACGCTGACGCGGCTGACGGCCCTGTGCACAGCTTGTGGACGGCCGGATGGGGCATTGGAGCTGGTCGGGAGGGCAACTTGCGGCCGCCCACAACCTGCACACGAGTGCCTTGGAAAAACCGCTTCGCTTCGCTCCGCGATTTTTCCACGAGCCGCTTGGATGTCGTGCGTGGGCTAGCGCCCCCGCACGAAATCCACGAGCGCCCACAGCCCCTACTGCTGCTGTTCTTTGTCTAGGGGTCTTGTCGGGAGGTGGCTGGCGGGAGTCGGAAGCGGCGTCGCACGGGGCGCCCTTCGGGCCTTCAGGTGGGAACTCGTTTTGAAAACGAGTGGCGGCCCCGGCTGCGCCGAGACGGAGTCCTACTGGACGTCCTTGGCGCAGCGGAAGCCGAAGTGGTGGTAGGGCTTGTTCTTGGGCCAGTGGGGGCGCCGGTGGAAGCCCGTGGCGTGCTCACCCTGCCAGTACCAGGAGCCGCCTTTGACCACCTTGTACCAGTGCTTCTTGCAGAACTTGGCGCCGCCGCAGGGGCCCTTGGGATTGATGCCCTGGCAGTCGGCGCCACACTTCTCCCAGCTCCGGGAGTACCAGTCGGCGACCCACTCCTGGGCGTTGCCGACCATGTCGAACAGTCCGTAGCGCCCGGCCGGGCGTGAACCCACGGTCAGCACCTTGCCTTTATATCCCTTGCTGCCCTTCTTCTGGACACCACAGCTACGGCCCTTCTTGGGGTCCTTGATGACGGCCTTTTCGCAGGTGATGAGGTCGTTGCCGTAGGGGGTCAGCTCGCCGTCGGGGCCGCGCGCCGCCTTCTCCCACTCGGACTCGGTGGGGAGGCGCTTGCCCTGGGCCTCGCAGAAGTTCTTGGCGTCGTACCAGCTGATGCCGGTGATGGGCTGCTTAGGCGCGTCGAAGTCGCTGTAGCGGGGCCCAGCCCGCTTGCACTTGCGCGCCTTGATGCAGGCCTTGAAGGCCTCGTTGGTGACCTCGGTCTTGTCCATGTAGAAGGTCTGCACCCAGAGCTTGGCCGATGGCACTGTGTCCGGTCCGCCGCGCCACGGGATCGCCTGGTTGACCGCCCCGCGTCCCAGGTAGGGGTCCTTGTCGACGCCGCGGGTGAAGTAGCCGCCAGGGACGCAGCCCATGTCGCTGGGCGTGCCGCCGCACTGCTTGACCGCCGGTGGCGTCGCCGCAGGCTGCGGGGGCCTGGCCACCGGCGGCGCGCCAGGCTTCACGGCACGGCCTGGGAAGGTGTAGCCGTCCCGGGTCGGTGTCACCTCGGGCGGCTTGCCGTCGGCGACAAACAGGTCGTGCCCCTTCTTCAGTGTGGACCAGAAGGGACCGAGTTCCTTGTCGTCCTTGCCACGCTTGGCCAACTCGGCCTGGCAGTTGGCCTCGCCAAAACGGCACGGGAAGACGTGGATCGGGATGGTCGTTTGGCCTCCGTCGCGCGCCATCACCGCCGCGATGTAGAGCGCCTCCATCGGTTCGTCCCGCATCGGCAGGCAGCCGCTGGTGATGCAGCCGCCGTGGATGCGGATGGCTCCGCCCGGGCTCTTGCGGGCGCGGGAGGCCCGGCGCCAGTCGACCTTGTTCGGGTAGTCCAGCCAGAGCCCCAGGTGGAACGGGCTCTTCGGCGAGAACCGCCGCAGCGTGTAGAAGCCCTCGGGGACCTGCCGGTCGCCCTGCTTCACCTTTGGGCCCAGCTTGCCGCTGGACTTGCACACCGGGACGCTCCGGACCTTGACCCAGCGTTTGCCGGTCTCGGCAGGGGCGGCCCACAGCTCGAGCACCTGCTCGCTCTTGAACGCGCGGTAGAACACGCCGGCGGGGGGCCAGGCGGCGCCCGCTTTGGCAAAGTCGGCCTTGAGCCCCGGACTGTGGGCCGAAAGCGCCTTCTGGACGCGCTTGAACCGCTTCTGGCGCTTCAGGAAGTCCCCGGCTTGGGCAGGCGGGGACGCAACAGCGAGGGCGGCGACGACAAAAAACAACTTCACCATGCCGGCAGATAACCCCAGTCCAGGCCGCCGAGAAAGCTTTTGGTGATTTTTTGGATTTTCTTCGACGAAGCGTCCGGAGGTCCGGAAAGGACCCCCGACGGACCACTGGAGAGACCGCATGAACCGCTTCGCATCCACCAAGAGCCTGCTCGCCATCGCCGCACTCGCGGGGGCGTTCGCGTGGGTCGGGTGCGAGCCGCCCGACGATGACGGCACGTTCACCCAGGGCGACGAGGGCATCGACGCCCAAACCGAGGTCGGCGGCGACGGGACCAGCGGCAGCACCTGCTCGTCCAATGCGGACTGCTCCAGCGACACCTACTGCCTCAAGACCGCCTGCGGCGACGCTGACGGCGTGTGCGCGGCTCGCCCCGAGGGTTGCGCGACGGTCTATCTGCCGGTCTGCGGCTGTGACGGAAGCACCTACAGCAACGCCTGCGGCGCCGCCGCCAATGGGGTCAATGTAGGAGCTGACGGGGAGTGTGGCACCACCTGCGAGCCCATCGGTTGCCCTCCCAACTCAGTGCCCATCGACACCAACGGTGACGGCTGCAACGACGACTGCCAGGAGATCGGTCCCGGCTTCTGTCAGTCCAACGCCGACTGCGACGACGCCGAGTTCTGCGCGGGCAGCTGCGGGCAGCCAGGCACCTGCACTCCGCGCCCCGAGGGTTGCGCGGGGGTCTACCAGCCCGTCTGCGGGTGCGACGGAACCACCTACGGCAACGCGTGCGGCGCCAACGCTGCGGGCGTCAACGTCGCCTCCCAGGGCGAGTGCACGGTCGACTGCCCGCCGTTGGCGTGTTCGGGCAACGAGGTCAGCGTCGACGCCGATGGGGACGGCTGCGTTGACACCTGCATCCCCGAGAACGAGGCCTGCGTCCCCGATGTCCAGTTCTCCGACGCGCCCGGTGTCCCGTTCGTGGAGCCCAGCTGCGGTGACGGCGAGTTCTGCCTGGCCGTCGCCGGGACCTGCGGCGCCAGCGGCGAGCTCGGGGTGTGTGTGCCCAAGCCCAACGGGTGTGACGACATCTACGAGCCGGTCTGCGGCTGCGACGGCAACACCTACGGCAACGGCTGCGAGGCGCTCGCGGCCGGGGTCCAGAAGCTCCACAACGGCGAGTGTGACAACTGCGGCGTGGTGATCGACTGCCAGCCGGGCTTCGAGCCGGTCGACAACAACGGCGACGGCTGTGTCGACAGCTGTGCGCCCATTGGTGCCCCCTGCGGTGGCGCCGAGCCCTTCGCCTGTGACTCCGACCAGTTCTGCGAGACGTATGTCTGCGGCGACACCACGGCGCCGGGTGGAGACCCGAGCGGGGTCCCCGTGTTCATCGGCGAAGGCGTCTGTGTCGACATCCCGCAGGGCTGCCCCGAGTTTTACCAGCCGGTCTGCGGCTGCGATGGTGAGACCTACAGCAACGACTGCTTCCGCCAGGCCGCCGCGATGAGCAAACAGTACGACGGCGAGTGCAAGCAGGATTGCCCGCCTGCGCCAGGCTGCCCCCCAGGTGAGACCCCGGTGGACTTCGACGGCGACGGCTGCTTCGACGGTTGCAGCGGCCCAGTGGCCGGTTGTGCCTCCAACGCCGACTGCCCCGACGGCAGCTACTGCGCCCAGCCCGGTTGCACCGATTTTGGCGAGTGCAAGCCGATGCCCAACGCCTGCCCCGACGTCTGGCTGCCCGTCTGCGGCTGCAACGGCGAGACCTACGGAAACACCTGCGAGGCGGCAGCCGCCGGTGCCAGCGTCGCCAGCGAGGGCGAGTGTGGCGGTCCGCCGCCCGACCTGTGCGGCGGCTTCGCGGGCATCGCTTGCTCCGACGGCGAGTACTGCGAGTATCCCGAGGGGCTCTGCGGCATCTTCGACCAGTTCGGCACCTGCACGCCGATGCCCCAGGGATGCGGTGATGTGTGGCTGCCTGTGTGCGGCTGCGACGGCAAGACCTATGGCAACGACTGCGAGCGACAGAGCGCGGGTGCCCAGAAGGCCTACGCCGGCGAGTGCGACAATCCCTGCCCGGTCGTCATCGACTGCCTGCCTGGCTACCAGCCGGTCGACCTCGACGGCGACGGCTGCAACGACAGCTGCGAGCCCGTGAGCAACGCGTGCGGCGGCTTCGTGGGCACGACCTGCCCCTCCGGCCAGGTGTGTGACAGCTATCCGGGCACCTGCGGCTGGGACGATGCCCCCGGAGAGTGTGTCCCGGCGCCCATCGACTGCGGCTTCGACCCGGTCTACATGCCGGTGTGCGGCTGTGACGGGCAGACCTACTCGACCGACTGCTTCCGCCTCGAGGCCGGCGTCGGCCTGGCCTACGAGGGCGAGTGCGACGCCGACTGCCCCGCGATCGCCTGCCCCGCGGGCTGGGTCCCCACGGACGTTGACGGCGACGGCTGCAACGACGAGTGCGTCCCTGACGGTGGCGGCGGCTGCAACGTCACCATCGTCTGCCAGGGCGGCACGGTGGCCATCGACACCGACGGCGACGGCTGCAAAGACCAGTGCCTGCAGGGCTCGCCGTGCATCTCAGCGGATGGCGACGTCGGGTGCGCAGCCGACCAGTTCTGCGAAATCGATGCGGGCGTCTGCGACGTCAGCACCTTCACCGACGGGGTGTGCCTCCCGACCCCCGACGCCTGTTCCCTGATCGACATGCCCGTGTGCGGCTGTGACGGTCAGACCTATCCCAACGACTGCTTCCGGCAGTCCGCTGGTGTGGCCAAGCTGGCCAACGGAGCGTGTGACTCCGGCACCGGCACCGATCCCGGTACCCCGTAACGCAGCAACATACGGTTCCCAGGGACTTGGGGGCGGCAACTTCCCGCGGTCAGCAGCATGTCGCGGCAGGTTGTCGCCCCTTTCTTTTTGCGCGATGCCCCAGGCGCCCCGGCTGCAGTATGCTCTCGCTGCATGAGCCCCCAAACGCGTCTCCGCATCTGCGTCCCCCATCGACCCGCTGCAGCAGCCCTGCGCGAGGCGAAGCTGAAGGCGGTAGGCACGTGGTTGACCGAGCGCGGCTTCGACGTGCACGTCACCGACGAGAGCGGGCAGCGACAGGCGCTGTTTCGGCTGGCGGCGCGTGATGGGCGCCTGTGGGTGCGAGGGCTCAAGAGCGAGCTGCCCGACGCGCTCACGAAGGCCGGGGAGGCTGCCCTGCGGCGCTGGTTGAGCGGCGCCGATGGTCATGTTGTAGCGGCGTTTGCCGATGCCGAACGGACGGTGGAGCGTCTCCAGCAGGAGGGGCTGCCCGACGCCGGCCCGGGAGTCCAAGGCCTGCGTGCGCTCGCCGAGGCTCGGACGGAGCGAGCCATCACGCTCTGGGAGCAGCTCGAAGCCCAGCCGACCCGGTCCGCCGTAGATGACGTGTGCCTGGTGGTCCTACGCACCGCGTTCGGTCTCGGTATGGAGGCGCGCGACCATCTTGGCGCGTGCGCCGAGGCGTTGCCCTCGGTCGCCAGGCTGCTGGTGCGACCGGCGATCTTCTTGAAGCTGCCGCAGCTGGCGCTGTCGCTGGCTCTCGCAGAAGGCGAGCCACGAAGGGGGCATGACCTGGCGCAGCTCGCGTCGCTGGCCTTCAACGCCGGTGTCGGAGGCGCTGAGCGATGGGCGACAAAGGCGCTTGCCGGGGGCGAGCTCCCCGAAGACGCGTTGGCTCAGTGCATCCAGGTGCTGGTCCACGCAGGGGGCTACGGGACCGCGCTCTCCTGGCTGCGAGAGAACGCCGGGGATGCTCCAGAGCGCGTCGAGTTGCTCGCCGAACTGCTGCTTTGGGATGGCGACACAGGCGGTGCGCGGGCGGCGATGGCGCAGGCGCGTCCGTCGTCCCAGGCCGAGCGGGCACGTTGGGCATCGGTGAAAGGGGCCTGTAACGCCCTCGAAGGGGACCTGAAGGCCGCCTGGGCGCATCTGAACGAGGCGCTGGAGCTGGAGCCGCGCGACCGGGAGGCAACCCTGTGGCGCGCCTACGTGGAGCTCAAGCTGGGCGAGCTCGAGGCTGCCCGGATGACGCTGCGGCGGTTCGGCAAGAAGACGACCGCGGAACACCCGCTGGGACGTCTTCTGTCGGGCCTGTACCGAGGCGACACCATGCCGTACCTGCATCGCGCGGTCGCGCGTCAGGTCTTGGAGCGGCCTTACGACCCCGAGGACTACACGGACACCGAGGCCGATGAGGCGTTGCTCTGGGAGGCCGTCGCCCGTTTCGGCGGCAACTTCACCGACACGCTGACGCTCAAGGACCCCGTCACGGGGCGGCTCGAACCGGCGGCTCACGTCGCGTGTCCCAGGACGCAGGTGGTGGCGATCCAGCATCGCCTCGGGGTCGTCGATCACGAGGCGGTGGGGGCAGAACTGCTGGACCACCATGCCAGCAACCCGGACGTGCCGTTTGGCCGCACCTATCGCGCCGAGATCCTGATGTGGCGGGGCGAGTACGAAGCGGCGATGGCCGAGTTCGACGCCATCTGGGACCGGTATCGGACGCGCTGGGGGTACGTCGGGCGCGCCGGCTGCCGGGTGTTGCTGGGGCGCTACGAGGAGGCCATCGCCATCTACGCGCCCCAGGCGTTCGACTTCCTGCCGGGCGAGGCCAGTCTCACCTACCGCGGCGAGGCCTACCGCAGACTGGGGCGGCTGGACGAGGCGGTGGCCGACCTGGAGGCGGGCATCGACGGTCGTCCCACGCGGGCGTCGAGTCACGTGAATCTGGCGCTGACACACCTGGCAGCTGGTCGACCCCTGGCGGCCCGTCGCATCGCGGACGCCTTCGCTGAGCGTTGGCCCGTGGTGGTGTGGGAGGCTTGTCGGCTGGCAGGCGTTCCACCGACGCTGCGCCCGCACGACGACGTGCTTGGCGACGTCCTCGAGGCGGCGCTCACGGCGATGCGCGGCAATCGTTCGTCGTATCTGCTGACCTTCTTTGACGCGGAGGGGCGGTGGCGGCGCCTGCCGGCTGAGCCGATGTGGCTACGTCAATGGCGTGACACCGCCCGCCAGCTGGCCCCGAAGCTGGCCGTCGACGCGGCCTGGACTGCCCTGGAGCGGGACCCGTTCGCGCTGCTGGAGGGCGTTTAGGGAATGCCGGAGGTCTCGCTTGCGGCAACAAGCTGCGCCTGGAGGGTGACGCGGACGACCCGCGGTGGGTGCCGGTGCTGGAGGTCGCAGGCCCCCGAAAGCTGCCTACGCACGGCTCCTGCGAGCATCGATGAACGACCTGACCATGGCGCTGAGTGCGAACGCCGTGGCCGACATCATGATGGAGACGCGGGCGATGGCGAGCGTGTCGCCCCGGCCGATGGCGCCACGAAGAGGCGTCACCAGGGCGATGAGGACCAGCAGGGTGAGGCCCGCCGCGATGTGAGCGATGGTCTTGTTGTGCCGCTTGAGCCCCGGGTTGAGGCCAAGCAAGAGCGCGCCGAACGCCGCGGGGATGAAGGCGGTCGCCGAGGGGTTGTCCGAGGCGAGGTAGGCCCACAGGGACACGGCGATGAGAACGACTGCGTTGGCGAAACTGGCGACGTGAGGCTTCATGGATCCGATGCTCCGAGGTGAGGCGGTGACCGGACCCTTGTGACCACCGAATGCGGGTCAAGCCTGACCGGTAGGAGCGGCCCCGTCGTCTCGCTTTGGTTATAGAGGCGAGGCTGGCGCACCCTTCCCGCGACGGCCTCTACGGTACGATCTCAACCTCTCGGCAGAAGCCGATCCCCTCCTGGCATCGACCGTTCACGCAACGCTCGCCGTCATTGCAGGCCGTATCGGAGCTGCAGTCGACATCGAAGCAGCCATGGTGACGGGCAAAGACCGGCGTAGCCGCGTCAAAGCGGCTGGGGTCGCACACCTGATGTGCTGGACAGGCGAAGCCCTCGTCACAGGGCACGGCTTCGCACGCGCCAGTGGTCTCGTTGCACCGAAAGCCGCCGTCGCAGTTGCGCCCTTCGGTGCAGCTGAAGTCGCAAGCCGAGCCCATCCCCGTGGGCGAGCACACGTCATAGACCGCGTGACAGACCGCGTTGAAGCAGCCTGAGTCGTCGCCGCAGTCGGTCCGCACGGGAATGCCGCACGCCGGGTCCTGATTCGGACCGCGGCAGTAGAGCCCACTGCGGCATTCGTCGTCGCTTTGGCACTCGTTTCCTTCAAAGCCCACGCATCCAACCCCAAGGCTCAGCGCCACCCACATCAGCCCGACCATGTTCCGCATCACGTACTCCTGTCGTGGTGGGACCGGCCTGAGCACGAGACAGGCCAATGTCGCGAACCAACGATTTCAGCGGGTTGACGCCCCCCAGTGTCTGCCACGGGTGTCAACGCGGTAGTCGCGTGGGAAGAATCGCACCAGTTTTCCCATGGTGCCGTAGCCGTCGTTGTGGGCCAGTTCGGTGTGGGTGGCCTGGATGCAGTCGGACAACCAGGAGACACCCATGACGCGCTACGAAGCCGAACACGCTCACCTCATCTGTTCTCCTCGTCGCACTCATGCAGGTGCTGAGAGTTTCTGCTTGGCGAGTTCCTGGGCCAGGCGTGGGTACTGTGCTGCCAGCTCGAACAGCATCGCGATGCTACGTTCGCGTGGCTGGCCGTCGTAGTTCTTTGGGCCACGCCGAGCCGCCGTCACGGCGGTCTTCAGGTTGGCCGGGGAGGGCGCGAGGTCCAGCACCCCGATGGCGCATGGCAGGTCATGGACCCCGCCGAACTTGATGGTTCGCACGACTTCGGCCAGGGCGCGGGCGATGACGGGCTCGCGACGATGGGATGGCAGCGGCGCCAGAAGCTCACGGGCGACACCATCCGGCACTCCGTGGTTCAGGACGATAAGGTCGTCGAATCGCGCCTCAAACGCGCCGTGGGCGCGCGCCATGAGGGTCAGGGCGACGGTGGCGTGCTCGGAAGGCCCGCACTTGTCGACGTGTCGCTCGGCCAGCGACAGCGCGCTCTCCCCGGCCTCCAGAAATTGTCTGGCGAGCCGCCCGTCCCGTGCTCGTACGTCAAGTGGGCCGTAGGTGAATCGATAGCCGCTCCAATCGAGGTAGGCCTCGACCGTCTCTGCCAGCGACAGCTCGCCCAGAAGCGATTCATGCAACGCGTCGAGCGCGTCGAACATCGCCTTGATGGTGCTGCGCGGTCCATCCACGTCGAACGCCGCAAACGACATGTAGAGCGGCGCATCAGGCGGCGCGTCCCCATATGGCAGGTCCAGGGTGATAGGGCGTTCGAGCACGCCGGACGGATCCAGGCCAATGAAGCGACGTCGGGTTGGGAGGTCGTTGGGGATGCCCACTGCCCGAAACGCCTTGGGTGAGTAGTCAACGTCCGGCGTGCTCAGGCGTTGCACGATGTCGCGTTGCCAGGGGCGGAGTGTCGCTGCGTCGATCGGCCGGTCGACGCGTGCCAGGCCGCTGGCCTCCAGAACTCGTAGGTGGAGTTGTCGGTGGTCGGCCTTTCGAGTCTCGATGGCGGAGAGCACGGTTGCGACCAACTGCCGATGGACGTCGGGCCCGAGGTTCCAGAGCCGCAGCGCTGCAAAGTCGGCAATGTAGCCATCATTCCAAGGGAACAACTGCCGCGATGCAGGCTCGACCCCGAGCAAGACTTCGAACGCCGAGGTTGGTGGCTCGAGGTCGGGGGTGCAGGCAGCCAGCCCCAACAAGGCGCCGGCCCTTTGCATGGGTGAACGGGCCTCGGCTCGAAGTGTCGTCAACAACACCCTCTGTGCTCGCTCGCTGCCGTAGCCAGCGTGATGTCCAAGGGCCACCCCCTGAGTCAGCATGACGACCTCGTTCGGTTCCTCCTCGAACCCCCGCGCCAGCGAAGCGACCGCGCCGTCGGATGCGGTCGGGATGTGGGCAAGCGCAAACGCCGCTGAAGCCCGCATGCGCGGCTCATCGCTGCTGGCAGCTGCCGCGATCTCGTCGACGCGCTCGGTCAGCGCAGCAAGCAGCTTCTTGCCGTCACCCTTGCTGTACGCGTGCTTGATCGCGGTGTCGCTGAAGTCCAACCCGGACGGCCGGGTCGTCGCCCCGCACGCTACAATCTCGGTCGCCAGGCGCAGGAGCTCGGGTGGGTCGGGTGCCGGACCGAAGGCGAGCTCGAGGATGAAGGGCAGCGCCTTACGGCTCGCCGAAAAGAACATCTGGTCGGCAACGAGAACGTCCTCCAGCTGTTCTAGGTTGTCCTCACGCACATGCGGATCGTCGTCGAGCTGATCGAGCAGAAGATCGCCGACGCTATTGGCTGAGCCCTCCGCGTCCTCGAGTTTCACCCATTTCACCCGGCGAATGCGCTTTGCGATGTCACTCAAGATGGACCTCGGCGATTGGGCAGCATGCCCATGGACGGTTCCCGAGAACGCGCACACATCGAGACGGCGTGAGCGTCATGCCACCACGATAGCACCGCTCGCATACCAGCCAGGAATCGCGATTTCGCCAGTCAGGACAGGCGCTCCACTCTTCTGTTCACACGGTGTTAACAGCAGAGCTGGGACCGGGCTACTGAACCTCGTCAGGGCCGATATCCCATTGGCCATCGGCGCCGGGCCGCGGGTCCCCGGCGCTGTCCAGCTCCTGCCCGGGAATCGCCAAACCAAGGCCTTGCGGGTCGGTTCCTCCCCCGACGCACATCGAGGTCGGCGGCAGCGTGAAGGCCCCCGTGCTGCCCTGCATCGGGCAGCTCAAATCCTGATTGCTGGCGGCGGCCAGACAGCCGGTCCAGCTGCAGGCGTTGACGTCCGCTGCCGTCGCGGCGCCCTGAGGTGCCGCCAGGGCCGCCCCGACCACGTCGAAGGCGTTGTTCTCCATGGTCAGCACCGCGCCGTTGGCGGCCGACAGCACAACACCATCGCCGAAATCGGCGTTGCTGATGATGCTGTTGGCGATGATGGACTGGCTGCTGGCGCCCGACACGGTCAGTGACAGCGGCGTGCCGCCGTGCCAGAGGTCGACGTACAGTCCGGTGGCGTGCAGCGACCCCTCGCCGTTGACCTCGACGCCGGCGGTGCTGGTCTCGTCGCCGGGAATCCTGAAGACGCTGTTGGCGACCCACAGATCGCCATCCGTGAGCTTTCGAACGCCCTTGGCCGTGCCGCTCAGGTTGCCCGAGGTCACGACGGTGGAGTTGACCACCATGTCGGCGCCGGCGGCCCCGGTGCCGACAGAACCCAGCTCGAACCCGGTGGCGGTGCCTCCACCGGTTCCCGCCGCTGTCACGTACACCCCATCGGCCGTCAGGCGAGCCCCGGCGGCCATCTTGACCCCCGTGGAGTTGCTCGCACTGCCGGTCTTCACCCGTGTGTCGACGAGGTCCAGGGTCACGTTGGCGCTGAGGACGTCGAACCCGATGGAGAGCCCCGCGCCCCCAGCGCTCTCCGTCTCGACGAGTGAGCGCACGAACGTCCGCGGACCCACGTCCGTCGTGGCAAGCCGTACGGCGGTGTAGCTCGATCCGTCCACGGTGAGGTCTGCAAAGGCCATGTCGGAGACCGTCAAGTCCAGGGACGGCTGGTCCACGAGCAATACCGGCGAGGCCGCCTCGACGACCGTGCCCGGGGTGAGAAGGCCCTCGACGGGCTCCCAGGCACAGGCCGGATCGGCGCTACCTTGTAGATGCAGCTGGCTCAGGTTTCCGAACGGAACCTCGGTGATGGCCACCTGCTCGAGGTAGGTCCCCGACCCCACCACGATGGTGTGGGGCTGCCCGTCGTTGGCAGCGCTGAGCGCCTCGGCGAGGGTCTCGAATGGCGAGTCTGAGGTTCCGGCGTTTCCGCCCGCGCCCGTCTGCACGAAGATGGCGCCCGCCGGGACCAACGTGACACCGCCACGGGAGCAGTCATTGTCCTTCCCGTCGCACAGCTCGGGGGCGCCGACGTAGATGGTGGGGTCGGTATCGACACAGTCTTCGTCCACGCCCCAGCAACCGTCCCCATCCTGGTCGGAGAGCCCTGCGCCGTCGACGCCGCCGGGGCATCGGTCGAGGATGTCGCAGACGCCGTCACTGTCGCCGTCGGCGCAGGCCTGGGCTGCGTCCACCTCGAACGGGCCGATGGCGTACATGGTGTCTGCTCCGGGGCGGGCCGCGCCGTTGCGGTCCATGAAGTGTTCGGGCTCGCTGAAGCCCAGCGTGGTTGGGTCGACGCCCAGGGAGGCGCACGGCGACGCCGCCGAGAGGCTCGTCGAGGTGGGGCTCAGGCCGCAGGTGCTTGCCACGTTGGACCCGCTATTGCCGGTCGCCTGGGGATACTGTGACCCGTTCACGACGTCGAACGAGTCGGTCGTCGCGCCGTCGACGTCCAGCAGCGTCCCCGCCTCGATGCCGTTGCCGCCCAGGTCCAGCTCGCCGGCCCCGCCCGCTGCAAAGACCACCGCGGTGCCGCTGTTGCCCGCGTCGATGACGTTGTTGGCGAGCCGATGGCTGCCGGCAACGATGGCGTTGGAGAAGGCGAAGCCGACGTCACCCGCGGCTCCAGGTACGGCCACCACGTTGCCCGAGGCAAATGTGGAGGACGACGTGCCGTTGATGGCCTTGGCCGTGCTGGTGCCCATCAGCGTCACGAAGGTGTTGGTCAACCACAGCGTAGCGGCGCTCACCAGCACCCCGCTGGCGGTGCCGTCGTCGCCCGAGACCGTCAGCGTGCTGTCGTGGATGCGGGTCGGGCCGCCGGAATCGAGGCCGTTGGCCTCTCCGGCCACGCCGGCGGCGACGCTCACCTGGCCGCGGAAGACCTCGATTCCACCACCCTCGTTCTCGAGCGCCACGGAAAGGTCGGACAGGCCAACGTCGACCGTACACTCTTCACACCGCACGAGCCCTTCGGAGGCGCGGAACCCCGTGTTGGTGCTTCCCTGCGCTGTCAGGCTGGGGGTGAACAGCTCGGACTGCTGCAGGATGTGGGTGCCCGCGCCGCTGGCGTCGAGACCCACGATCTGCAGCGGGTCGGGCGCCGCCAGCTCGAGTTCGAGCTCGAGGGTGAGCTGCCGGAGCGTGACGTCGGTGTTGTTCATCGCCAGCGTGACGATGGGCGACGCTGTGGCGGTCACCTGGGTGGTTCCGGCCGTCGCCTCCCAGTCACAGTTGGCGTCGAACCCACCGTGGATGAGGATGGGCTGAGTGATCCCGGGGGCGGTGGTCTCGTCGACCACGAAGGGGGCGTCGTAGTCCGACGTTGCCACGTGAATCGTGGTGCCGCCGTTGCTCGCTGCGGCGCCCAGGGCCTCCTCGATGGTCTTGAAGGGGCTGGACGCGCTGCCGTCGCCGCTGCTGGCCACCGCGAAGTCGACGAACCAATCGCCGGCAAGCCCGGGGGAGGTGGGCGTGCAGTCGTTGATGAGCCCATCGCCGCAGATCACCGGGGCGCCCGGATAGACCGTGCCGTCCAGCGGCGCGCAGTCGTCGATGTTCTCGATCCCATCGTTGTCGATGTCGGGGTCCTGGCTGTCGCACACGCCGTCCCCGTCGGTGTCGACGGTGCCCGGGGCCGGCGGGTTGGTGCAGCTCCCTTCGGCGTCGCAGAGGTCACTCGTACAGGGATCGCCATCGGCGCAGTCGCTGTCGACGACGCACTCCACACCGCACCCCTGGATGGCGGTGTTGGTGCATGTGTCGGCATTGCATCGATCCTCGGTGCAGGCGTCACTATCGTCGCAATCGCCGTCCACGACGCAGTCGACGCCGCACCCCGGGATGGGCGGGTTGCTGCATTCGCCGGCCTCGCACAGGTCGGCCGTACAGTCGTCCCCATCGGCGCAGTCCAAGGGGCCGAGGCACGACGGGCAGTCTTCGTCGGTCTGTCCGTCGCACGTGTCGTCGAGGTTGTTGCCGCAGATTTCCTCGTCCAACCGTGCCTCGATGGCGGCGTAGTTGCACGGCTCGGAGGCCCAGACAAGCGCATCGCCGACGCGTTCGCACTGGAACCGGACCTCGGCGAAGCTGCCCTCACAGACACCGACCAGGGCCTGGCCGCAGACCGTGTTCACCTGCGCTTCGGTAGGCGGGTCGAAGGTGTCGTTGCGCGGGTCGGCCTGGTCCGCCAGGCAGTCGCCGTCGCCGTCTTCGACGCTGGACTCGATGGCGTCGATCATTCCGTCGTCATCGCTGTCCAGGGGTTGTGATTGTAGGCTCAGCGCGCTGCCGTACTCGTCCGTGTCGGACCGGCCGTCACCGTCGCTGTCGACCACGAGCAGGTTGGAGCCAAAGAACCGCTCCACGGCGTTGGCGATGCCGTCACCGTCCGCGTCGCCCTGAGGGTCCAGGCATCCCCCGTCGTGGCAGAAGCCGGATGCACAGGCGCTGTCCTCGACGCAGGAGTTCGCGACCTGGCGCTCCTCGGGGCAGCCCCAGAGCGCGGTCGTTGTGGCCACCAAGAATGCGATTGCCGCTGCAGCGTCTTGCTTCACATCGTCCCCAGAGTTGCGAAGAGCCCGAGCCTACCGCGGCGCCAACCGGTGTTGCCAGTACGGCGACATTCACATCCAGACGGGAGCTTGCTCCATTGGGACATGAGCAACCTCGCCACGTCATTGCAGGTGATCGACACCATCATCGAGACTGCCCTGGGGGCAGGGTTGGGTCTACGCCCAGGTGCCAGCGACCTCAGCGGACTCGACGGGATCGACGACGACCTCGTCGCGGCCCTGACTCCGCTGCTTGTTGCGGCCGACGGTCAGGAGCACGAGCTGGCACTGGACCTCTGTCTGGATTGGCTTCCGCAGGGCATGCGGCTGCTTTCCGTCGACGAGATCGTCAGCATCTGGAATTACGAGCTGAGCGAGCAGGACGAAGACTACGAAGACGACTGGCATCAGGACGACGACAGGGTCCGTGGTCTGCTCACCCATCCCCGCCGGGTCATGCTCTGGGGAGACCCCGACTTTCCCACCGAAGGAGGCGGCTATCTCGATGGTGTTCCGGGGCCCAACGGCAGGGTGGGGCAGGTGATCGCCGCCGTGTCGGAGTGCGATTTCGAGGTGGTCGCCTGGTCCCTCGACGATTTCTTCAGTACCTACGCCGAGCTCGTCAAGAGTGGGCAGTTGGTCGTGTCCAAGGGCGCCTACAGCTGGTGTGTGCAACCGCCGGGCGTCGAGGAGCATCCCGACGCCCTATTGCAGGCGTTTCGAGCCCATCTGTAGGCGGTCGCGCATGCGGGCACCTAGCGTCCCCGCTGCTTCACGTTTTCCTCGAAGAACGTGACGTAGCGCATGTACAGCCGGGTCGTCACGTTCGGGTCTGGCACCATGTGGGTGAACCCGGACAGCGGCAGGAATTCGTGGTCCTTACCGGCCCGGAACAGGGCGTTGGACATCTTCACAGCGTGGGTGAAGTAGACGTTGTCGTCCGCAGTCCCGTGCATGATGAGCAGTGGCGAGCCGAGCTTGTCGACGTAGCTCAGCACGTTGGACACCTCGTAGGCCTTCGGATCGGTCTTGGGGTGGCCGATGTAGCGCTCGGTGTAGTGGGTGTCGTAGTCCTCCCAGGCGCAGACTGGCGCGCCGGCGATGCCCGCGTGGAAGACCTCGGGGTGCTGCATCACCGCCATCGCGGAGAAGTAGCCGCCGAACGACCAGCCGTAGATGCCGACTCGCGTCAGGTCCAGCTCTTCAAACTTCGCGCCCAGCGCCTTCAGTCCCCGCACCTGGTCGGCCATCGGCTTGGCGATGAAGTTGCCGTAGATGCTGCGTTCCCAGTCGCGGCCTCGGGACGGCGTGCCGCGGCCATCGATGCGCAGCACCACGTAGCCCAGGTCTGCGAACCACTGGTCCAGCAGGTACCCGCTCCGGGCCCGTGTCACCATCTGGGCGTGTGGGCCGCCGTAGACGTGCAGCAGGACCGGGTACTTCGTGTTGGCGTCGAAGGTCCGTGGCCGGATGACGGCTGCATGGAGCGGGCCCTCGGGCGCCTTGTCATCCACGGTCAGCCACTCGACGTTGGCCTTCATCGGGGCCTTCTCGGCCTTCGAGGCGACCTGGGCCACCTCCTTGCCGTCCGCGCCGCGCACGCTCCAGCTGGCGTTGCCCTCTTCGTCGTGCTGAATCACCACGTGCCGGCCGGTCGCGTCGTCCACCACGGCGCCGTGGCGACCGCCAACCTTCGTCACCAGGGTCAGCTCGCCGCCGCCCAGCGGCACCGTCGCCACGTGGGTGCTGGTCGGGTCCTCTTGGGTCCCGACGCTCAGCCAGGCGCGCTTGGCCTTCGCCTCGACGCCGAGCACCGCCTTCACCGTCACGCCCGGCTTGGTGAGCGCCTTGGGCTCGGTCCCGTCAGCCTTACGTCGCTCGAGCTGGGGCCAGCCGTTGCGCTCGGTGAGCCACAGGAAGCCGCCGCCGTTGTCGGCGTCGAGCCACACTGGCACCGATTGCTCGATGTTCACCCACGCCGCGTCGTTCTCGGCGTGCAGCGTCGTCGTCTTGCCGGTCTTCAGATCCGCGCCCAGCATTACCAGCTCGCGCTGTCGGCGGTCCTGAACGACCACGGTCGGCACCGCGCCCGCCTCGTCGGACCAGACGACGTTGACCAGGTACTCCCAGCGTTTGCGGTCCCACGCGATCCACGTCGGCTTGCCGCCGCCCACGGGCAGGAGCGCCAGCTTCACCGTCGCGTTCGTCGTTCCGGCTCGCGGGTACCGGAAGTCCGCCGGCACCTTCTCCGGGTGCATCGGGTCGACGATATGAAGCGTCTCGACCTTTGACTCGTCGGCGTGCTGCACCAGCAGCGCCGAGCTGTCCGGCGCCCACCAATAGCCCTTCATCCGCCCCATCTCCTCCTGGGCGACGAACTCGGCGCTGCCCCAGGTCTCGTGGTCGGCCTTGTCCGGAGTCATGCGCTGGTCCTTGCCGGAGGCCACGTCGATGACATGCACGTGCCCGTCCCGCACGCACGCCAGCTTCTTGCCGTCGGGTGAGAGCCTCGGGTCGATGGGATAGCCCTTGGCACCCTCGCCCAGCTCGCGGACCTTCTTCGTCGCGACATCGACCGCGAAGAGCTTGCCCGACAGCGGCACGATGACGGTCTTGCCATCCCGGCTGACGGAGTAGCTCGTAATCCCGCGCGCCGCGGTCCGGGTCCGCTCGCGGCGGGCCTTCTCCTCCTCACTCAGGGTCTCTTCGGCGCCGGCGAGCACCTGCTGGGCGGTCAGGAACACGCTCTCCTTGCCATCCGCCGACAGGGCGTACAGATCGCGGGTGAACGACCGCGGCCCCGAGCGCTGGAAGAGCAGGGTGCCATCGGGCAGGAATGTCATTCCCGCCGGGCGCCCCAGCCAGAAGCGGTAGGTCTCGGCGTACTGGGCCAGGAACGAGGTGTCGACGGGTTTCGAGGCAGGTTTGGAGGTGGTCATCTTCGGCGTCTTTGGCGAGGTCGTACGTGGCGGGGCAGGGGTATCAATCCGAGGTTGGGCGGCCGTAGCGCTCTTCGGCGGCCCTTTGGACTTGCAGCCGGGGGCGAGCCAGAGGACGGACACGAGCCCCCACGCGAGGGCCTTGCTGAGCCAGGAACCGGGGCAAGTACGGCCCTTCGCTGATGTCAGATCATGCATGGACAAACTCGAACGCTGAGCCTCGCCCGCGGCGACCAGCTATCGCAGGCCGCGGACTTCGGCGCGTGTTTATCCGCAGTCCGACCCCGTCGGACGCCCCGGAGCGACGTAGCGACGTAGGGAGCTTGCGACCGAAGGAGCGAAGGAGCGGAGTGGGCGCCGCGCAGCGGCAAGGAAGCCCCCAGCGGGGGTTTGGGGGCGAATGAGATCGTCCTACGATGCGACGGACCTCCACTGACCTCCCATCGAAGCACTGCTCCAGACCTCCACCGACCTCTATCGAAGGCAACCATCGGGCACGGGCACGGGCACGGGCACGGGCACGGGCATGGGCACGGGCACGGGCACGGGCACGGGATGAAGCGTGTTTGGAACGAGCGCTGAACATGCCGGGCACCATAGCCGAAGCGCCGGGGTTTGACGTAAGGTGGCCCCGACTTTCCCCATCCCCCACGCGCGGGGCGAAAGCGAGGTGCCATGGAGTTCTTCCAGAAGCTGCTGAAGAGCAGCAAGGACGGCGGGTATCGCCACTGGCTGCTGCCGATCATCACGGTGTTCGTCGTGGTGGTCATGATGCTCAGCGGCAAGGGGCTGGCTGTGGAGGTGGAGCCCGGTGAGGTCGCCGTGGTCTACAACCAGACCGGGTGGGGCGTCTTCGGCGACGACGTGCGGGTGGTCACCCAGCAGGGTGTCATCTGGCTGGTGCCGTTCTTCCAGCGGGTCGAGAAGCTGGAGATCCGGCCGCAGATTTTCGAGATGCGCGGGGACTCCAACGACCCGACCAACCACAACCGGGTCCGCAAGTTGACGGTCCGCGCCAAGGACGGGTCCAACTTCTACTTCGACAAGGTGACCATCGCGTACTCGGTCATCCCCGGGAAGGCGCCAGAGGTCATCGCCAACAACGGCGTCGACCCCAAGGCCATCGCGTACGCCGTCAAGATCCACGCCCGGGAGGTCCTCCGCAACGAGTTCGGCCGCTACTCCTTCGAAGAGATCGCCGACCCGAGCACCTACGGGGCGGCCACCAGCGCGGCGGCCAAGGCGCTGAACGCGCGGCTCAACCCGCTGGGGATCCGCATCACTGACATCCCGCCCCCCAAGCCGCAGTTCGACCAGAAGGTCGAGCAGGCCATCGAGAAGAGGCAGAACGCGCTGACCGAGGTGTCGGTCCAGACGGAGCGGCGCAAGAAGCTCATCCAGGAGTCCGAGCGGAAGGTGCAGTTCGTGCAGCGCGCCAAGAGCGCCGAGTACGAGGCCCTGGCCGCCACGCTGGAGGCCAAGAAGCAGAAAGCCGAGAATGCGCTCATCGCCGCCAAGCGCGAAGCTGACCTTTACGTCATCCAGCGCAACGCCAAGGGCGAGTCCAACCGGGATGAGCTCCTGGCCAAGGCCAAGGCCGCCGAGACCACGTTGCGAAAGGAAGCGGAGGCGCTCATCGCTCAGATCAAGGCGGTCGGTGAGCAGGGGCCGGACGTTCTCAACCGGGAGATCGCCATCCACGTCTTCCCGCAGCTCAAGAAGATCTCGGCGTCACCCTTCACCAAGCCCACCACCCCCATCGACATCCGGACGACCACCCGATGAGAGTGCTCAACTACATCAGCGCGTTCATCCTGGCGGTGTTGTTCCTTCCCGGGATGTGCACCGAGCAGATCGATCCCGGTCAGATCGGCGTCCGGCGCTCCATCGAGGGTGGCGTCGCCGAGCAGGACTTCGGCGTGGGCAAGCACTGGTCGCTGCCCCTGTTCCACAGCTGGTACCAGCTCGACGGGACGCTGAAGTACATGGAGTTCGTCGGCGACAAGGGCTCGGCCATCGATGTGCGGACGACCAACAACAACATCATCTACATGGACATCACCGTCCCCTACCGCATCCGGCCGGAGAAGGGCTGGGACCTGGTGCAGTCGGGCCTCATCAACGACTACACCCAGCGGGTTCGGACGACGATCATGTCCATCATGCCCAAGGAGCTGTCGTCGCTGTCGACCGAGGACGTTCAGGACCCCGACAAGCGCATCAAGGCTGCCGAGGACGCGCTGCCGGTGCTCAACAAGGCGCTGGAGCCCTATCACGTGGAGGCCACCCACGTGGTCGTCCGGGCGTTCCGGTTCCGCAAGCAGCTCGAGCAGCAGCTTCAAAAGCAGCAGCAGTTCGTGGTGGACGGCAAGCTGGACTCGGCGCGCAAGAGTGAGAGCGAGGCGCAGCAGAAGACCGAGACCATCGAGAAACGCATCGACAAGACGGTCGCGCTCAAGCGCGAGGAGTGGAACAAGAAGATCGAGCAGATCAAGGCCAAGTACGAGCTGGAGATCGGCAAGATCAACGCCAAGGCGACGGTGTACAGCAAGAAGACGAAGGCCGCCGCCGACGCGCAATACGCCGAGTACGAGGCGGAGGGGAAGCTGGCGATGGCCAAGGCTCAGGCGCTGGGGCAGAAGCTCAAGGCCGAGGCCCTGGCCAGCAAAGCGGGGCGGACCTTCAGCGCCATCGAGGCGGTGCGGACCTTCGAGCTGGGCGACATTCAGCTCAACAGCTACGACCCCAAGTTCCTGCGCGAGTTCGCGAGTATGGACGCCTGGCGCAAGTTCTTCTTGCCCAGTGAATAGCCGGCATTACCGAAGGACGCGATGCTAGCGCGAATCATCCTCTTCATCGTGCTCACCGGAGCGGCCGCCTGGATCTTCACGTCGCTGCGGCGGCGCAGCGTCAAGCGTATCCGGGCGATGCCCGAGCGGTGGCGGCTGCTGGCGGCCGTGGACGAGCGCCTCCAGGAGGCGGTCAACATGCGTGACCGCCTGGCCGAGCTGGCCGCGCGCGAGGACAACTCCCTGGACCGGGAGGTCGTCTATGACGTGGACGAGCTCATCGCCTCGGTGTCCGACGTCATCGAGCTGCGGATCGAGTTGGAGCGGCATCTCCAGGTCGTGGACCGGCAGCGGCTCGAGCAAGACGCGGAACTTCTGGATGAGGCGACCGCCGAGAAGCAGCAGAAGATGCTGGCCACCGTCTCCGATCGACCCGAGCAGCTGACGACCGAGGTCGTGGCCGCCGTCGGTGACCTCCGCAATCTCTACCTGCATGTGCTCGACAACCTGCAGAACCCCAGTCTGGCGGGTGATACGGTGATTCAGCAGACCCGCGATCGGGCGGCGGCGCTCCGGAGCCGCCTCGAGGCCGAGCGCGAGCTGAAGATCTTCCTGGAGGACGAGGAAGTGACCGTCCACTGAGGCGATGCAATGAAGGTTCGGTGATGAGAACGGTGTTGCTGAGCACGCCGTTCCTCGGGCATGGTCCCGCCTCCACGACTGTCGGCATGCGGGAGCCTTCATGAATTCACGGGTCACACTGTTCGTCATCGCCAGCGCCTCTGCGGCGCTCATCCCCCTCACTGCGTGCAACGACGGTGGCGCCAACAGCAATGTGCCGATCTACTACGGTGACGCGGCCAATGGTGGCGGCGACGCCACGACGGGGGGCGACGCTGTGGGCTCGGACGCTGGCGCGGCGGATGCCGCGGCCGACAACGGCACCCCCCAGCCCGACGTGACCAATCCTGGCCCCGACGCGACCATCGGCCAGCCGGATGGTGGCCCGCCGCCCAACAACGGCGACTGCACCTACAACACCTTCTACGAGGCCGAGAAGCAGTTCGGGAGCCCTCAGCAGGGGCTGACCCTGTACCAGGCCACCACGTCCGGCACCGAGCCCTACGACCTGTTCACCATCGAATTCTACGGCGGCCAGTTCGGCGGCGCTACGCAGGCAGGCAGCTACCCGCTGGACGGGATCAACTACGCCGATTGCGGTAACTGCGTCCTCATTCGCAAGAACTGCTCCCAGGCGTCTGGCTGCGAGAAGACCTTCTACGCTGACGAGGGTACCCTCGTCGTGGAGGAGTGGGAGGCCGGTGGCAACTTCAAGGGCTACCTCGATGGCGTCGTGGCGTACGAGGTCACCATCGACTCCACCACCTACCAATCGACCCGCGTCCCCAACGGCGAGAACTGGTGCCTCGATGGCCAGCAGTTCAGCACCACGGTGCCCGACGGGAACCCCACCAACACTGTCGAGACCGAGGCCACCTGCGTGGAGGCCGGCAACGGCAACCTCGTGGGCGCCAACGTCACCAACGCCAGCTACACCAACTGCCTCGGCGAGACGGTCAATCTGCACGACAACGCCTGTGGCGGAACCACCCAGGCGCTGTGGATTATGGCGACCGCGGGCTGGTGCACTGCCTGCGAGTCGGTCCTGTCCCAGCTCGCCTCGCAGCACGGTGGGTCGTTGAGCCGCGAGATCGTTGGCCAGCAGACGCCGGGCCTCGACATGCTGATCGTGCTCGGGGAGAACCAGAACGGCGCTGCTCCCAACGCGGACTACTGCTCGGCCTACGCCGCCAAGAACAACCTGGACCCGGCGATGGTCGTCATCGACAACAACCCCGCTGGCGTGCAGATCCCGCTGATCCAGCCGGCCGGCTATGCGGTCGAGGCCAACGGCCTGGCGACCACCTGGACGACCATCAATCCGTACCTCGTTGCCGACGGCAATGGCTCGGTGCAGACGGGTTACCCCTGGATGGCGGTTCTCCGCGGCTCCAACATGGAGTATGTGTGGAGCGACTACTACAGCAGCCTGGGCCTCAATGGCGCCATCAACGAGGTCCTCGGTGGTGCTCCTGCCGCCCAGTAGGCAACACCGACAGGCTGCGCGCACCACAAGCGGGGAAGCATGGCGATCGCCTACAAGGACTTCGCGCCCAAGATGACCTCGGCGCGGACGCTGCTCAAAGCCGAGCAGTTCCAGAACTTCGACGACGCGGTGGCTGCGGCCAACGCTTGGATCGCCGAGGCACAGCCCGAGGTGATGAACGTCGAGACCGTCGTGTTGCCCAACATCTGGCGCAGCGTCGAGGAGGGCACCGCCGATGCCAGCCTCAACGCTGCCGGCAACATCTCCACGTGGCACCAGTTCGTGCGGGTCTGGTACCGCCAGGACTAGTTGGCGTGCCCCCGGCAGTGGGCCGGGAAAATACGGGTCGTGCCAAAACCTGGTACCTTCCCGGCATGACTATCGTCACGTCCGGAAAGGTCAGGCTGGTCCAGCCGCTCGTTCTGACGCTCGCGTTGCTGGTGGCCATGCCTGTGGCCGCCCAGGCTCCGCCCCAGAAGAAGCGGACCCCCAAGATCGTCACCACCATCGACCTGAGCGAGGTGGTCCGGCGTTCTCCCTTCATCTTCCGCGCCCGCGTCAAGCGGGTCGCCCATGTCTACGGCTTCACGCGGAAGACCCGGCAGCGCTACACCCGCCATCACCGGGTCGTCGTCGAGCCGGTCAAAGTCTTCCGCGGAAAGAAGGGCCTCGACGAGTACCTGGCGCCCAAGAAGATCAAGGAGATCATGCTCCAGAAGCGGGTGCCGACCCCTTGGGCGAAGCTGATCGACTTCTACCACGCCTCCTACGCGCTGGGGTCGGCCCAGGTCGGCGACGAGTTCATCGCCTTTGTGCAATGGACCACCGAGGCGCAGACGCGCGACGGTGCTGAGGTTCTGCTCGTCAGCTACGTCGACAGTCCCAGCGTGACACCGCACCTCACCGGTCTCATCACGGCGGGTAACGAGGTGGACGACGCGCGGCGTCGAAAGATGGCAGCGTGCTCCAATCCCCACACCTTCTTCTATGCCAAGAAGTGCCTGACGGTCGGGCAGTTGCGGACCAAGGTGAAGTGCCCCGAAGGCTCCGGGCTGACGGCGTTGCCCAAAGAGCCGACCCCCCGTGCCTACTGCGGGCTACAGGACGGCACCTTCCACGGTCCCTTCCTCACGTGGCGCTCCGACGGCGACATCCAGAGTCGGGGGGAGTACATCAACGGCAAGCGCACGGGCACCTGGACCGACTATGGGGCCCGGGGGAAGAAGGTGTACCGGCGCGAGTACAAAGACGATCAGGTCCATGGCCGAGTGGCCTACTACCACCTCAACGGGCAGCTCCGCCTGCAGGGCTACATGGTCAGCGGCAAGCGCGAGGGGCGCTGGACCAGCTTCGACAAGAAGGGCAAGGAGCTGGGTAGCTACGAACTGGCGAACGGCTCGGGGAGCATCAAGACCTATCACGCCGCCGGCAAGCAGGCCTCAGAGACGGTCATCCGCAACGGCAAACGTCATGGGCTGCACAAACAGTGGCATCCCAACGGAAAGGTCGCCGTGGAAGGCGAGTACCTCGAGGACAGGCCCAAGGGCCTGTGGAAGTACTACAAGACCGACGGCTCGTTCAGGCGGGGCGAATGCTACCGAGACAACGGCGGCATGCGCTGGGAGACGTTCACCGCCGAGGCGGCGGACCCCAAGAAGTGCATGAAGAAGCGCAAGAAGTAGCCAGCGGTTCGGCTACTCCATGACGGTGAACCGGGCTCGCCCGACCAGCTGCCCCGCGCCCGTCATGACGTCGACGGTCCAGTCCCCGGCGGTGTCGTCGGGCAGGCTCTCCACCGGGAACTTCGACTTCAGCCGCAGCAGGTTGGGGATCTCCTTGCCGTTGTCGTCGTAGAGCGTGGTCGTAATCTCGGTCTTCTGGTCGGGGACCTCGAGCTCGATACCCTGGTGGCGCCACACGTGCCGCAGATCGTCGCCCAGCCCGCCGGGCGTCACCACGTCCGTGATGGCGTACATGTCCGACAGTTTGGACGTGTGGACTTCGGTCACCTTGATGGCCAGGCGACCGTCCTTGAGCAGCTCGGGACCCACGTTGGCCAGCAGCACGTGGGTCGGCACCGGCGGGATGTAGGCACGACCGAGGTAGGCGCCGCCGACGCCAGCGCCGATCAAGGCCAGCATCGCCAAAATCCCCGCCGGTTTCTTCAGTAGAGCCAGGGGGACGTGCATCGAGATGAACGCCACCACCGTCATACCGCCTGCGATCATCAACCCGACAGCCGCCGGCATGTCGCTGATGAGGGCCGGGACGGCGACGTTGAGGCAGGCGAACAGGGTGACGCCGTAGAACAGGGACGCGATCCAGCGCCACTTCATGACGTAGTTGTCGAAGATGACGTCCATCGTCGACAGGAACGCGGTCACCCCCAGCAGCACCAGAAACCACATCGTCGGACCATCGCTGACCGCCGTCTTCCAGTAGAATGGCAGCAGGAAGAACAGCATGCCCTGATAGAGGTTCTTCAGGACGTAGGTCATCGCCAGGAACCGGACCTTCTTGCCGGTCGAGGTGAGCCCTTCTGCCTGTTCCGCTCCCGTGCCGTGCAGCCGGAAGATGAGGACGATCATCACCCAGGCGCCGATGAGGAAGAGCACCAACCAGCGCGCAAAGCCCAGGCCCTTCGACGCGAACGTGGCGACGAAGGCGCCCAGACCCAGCGCGTAGAGCGAGTGGATCCAGAACAGCTTGCCGTGGTTGTCGTGCAACCACTGGCGGACCCGGGCGATGGGCCCGAGTTTCTTGCCGTCGGCGTCCTTGGCGGGGGCGTCGTGCCCCGAGGAACCGTCGGCGTCAGCGTGCGCTTTGGCTTTGGCCAAGTGGGGGTCTCCGCGATTTCCTGGTCGTGGGTCTCAGTGTAGCGACCCTGGCGGCGGAGACCAGCCCCGGCACCCGGTTAGGGCGTGACGGGCTCGAGGGTGACCGTGATCGTCTTGCGCTCGCCGGCGGCGAGGGTCTCGTCCAGCACCAGCCCCCGCAGGGTGGCGGCCCCGCCGGCTGCCTCGAAGCCCGAGACGGTCACGTTGAAGGTCGTCTGGTCCTGAATCTGGACCTCCTCGAACAGGACGCCGCTCTTCTCGGCCTGGTCCTCGGGGTCGATGAACGAGTTGAGGCAGGTGACGCTCTGCGGCTCGCCGATCTCATTGTTGCCCGTGTCCAGGAGCTTGACCTCGACGTCGGCCACGCTGTTGTCGATGCAGCTCAGCGCGTTGCTGAAGATCCAGCGCACGTGCACGCTGCCTGGCTTCTGGGTCAGGGTCAGCTGGTTGGTCGAGACGGTCCCACCTTCCGGCACCCGAACACCTTCCTGACGGGCCGAGTGGGTCGCGCGCGGCGTGGGCTCATCGCTGAGCCCGTCCACCACCACGGTGTAGGTGCCTGGCAACGCCTCGATGTCGATCGTGCCGCTGTCGGCGCAGGGGACGGTGGTCTCGTTCTCGATGGAGCCGTCCGCCTTGCGCGCCTGGGCGCGGATCTGCGCCAGTCGCATGTCTCCGCAGCTCTGCGGGAAGAGTGTGTAGCTGGCGCTGATCGTTCCGGGCTGGACCGGATCATCGGGGCAACCAGTCAGGGTCAGGCTCGTCAGAGCCAGGGTCAGGGCGGTCAGCAGGGCGGACAATTTCATAACTTCGCTCCCAATCAACGCGTGTCTCGGCGGGGACCCAAGTTTTTGCCGGTCTGTCCCCAAGCACCGAGACTATTTAGATGATGCCTTCTCCAGTCAACATCTGTGCCTCGTTTCCCTTCCCGGCCACGCTCCTTACGATGCTCGTGCTGATCGCGGGATGCGCAGGTCGTCCGGGGCTGACGAGCCCCTGGTTCGATCCCACCACGCCGGCGTTCAACGGAGCCGTGGGGCAGCCAGGGGCGCTGGCGCCGTCCTCGAACGAGGCGCGTCGAGCCCACGCGCGGCATCTGGATCGGGAGTGGGCCCGAGAGGAGGTCGAGGCGTTGGAGAAGCAGCTGGCGAAGGAGCGCAAGGCTGCGGGGTTGAACCCTCGAAAGGCACGCAAGAAGGCCCGACGCCCAGCCCGCGTCAAGCCGCCGAAGCCCTCTGTCCAGTCCAACCGGTCCCGGCCCGAACCTACTCGACCGCAGGTATCGGCTCGCAAAACCACAAGGGCGACAGAGCGCCCCAAGCCACGACCGCCGCTGCGCGTCCACCCGCCCCGGAAGAAACCCTCTGCCAAGACGCCTCGGCGGGCGGCGCGCACACGACCCGCCCCTCTCGTGTCGCCCCCCACCGAGCCCCCTCCCACCCCCGACGGAGCGCAGCCGCGCCCTGGGGACAAGGGGGCCATGGGCAACGGGACCGTGACCAGCGAGATGGTCGCGGCAGCTCGACGGCTGGTGGGGCTGGCCTACGACGATGACCGCAACACCTTTCTGCGCCACTTGCTGGTCGCCGCCGCGGTGGATGTACGGGTGACGGCGCCCCGTGAGGCCTTCGACGCCCTGGTCGTCGCGGCGCTGGGTCAACGTGGCTGGCAATTGACCCGCGCGATGGCACGTCGCGGATTGAAAGCCGGGGACCTGATCGTCTTTGCAACCGAGCCCCAGTTGGTCGCCGTCGTCGAGTCGGTCAGTCCCAGCGGCGTGGCGACCTGCATCGGCCCGCGATGGGGTCGCGTGGGGCGGTTCGTCATGAGTCTCGGTTTTCCAAAGGCGCGGCGAAACGAAGCGACAAAAGAGATCCTCAACGATCGTGTCACAAAGCCCGGTGTCACCCGATCCCGGCAGGCGTCCGCCACCCTGGCGGGCGAACTCTTCAGCATTGCGCTCCGGCCAACGTTTCAATAAGGCATCAAAACCGTCCCTGGAGACGTCGCGCGTCCTATCGACCTTGGGTTACACTGACCAAGTATGAGTGCAGACTCGAGCCTCGTCGGTTTCGCTGAAGCCGTCGTACGAGCCATCACCAGTGCTGGCCATCCGGCGATGCTCACCCAGAGCTTGCAGGAGGCCTGGCACCTGTTTCGCCACCTGTCCTCTGACGACCAGGCGGTGGAGCTGCTCCTCGAAAACGGGCATCTATGGGTGCGCTTGGAGGGCGGGGCCTCGACCCAGATCATGCAGAAGGTCGACGAGGCCGAGCGGTCGCGTAGCCTACGCATGATCACGGCGCTCTTTGGCCGGGCGTCCATCAAGCAGCTGACGTTCCTGCCCGGGCTCTCCTGGAAGGAACTGGGCACCGCCATCCCGCTGGTGGTGGGGGGCGGAGAGCAAGCCCGCTTCAAGCTGTGCCAGCACCACGTCTACCGGGTCCTGTGCCTGGGCGCGCGACCCGTCCTGCAGATCGACCGGAACGTCCCGCTGCCTGTGGCCGAGAACCTCGACATGTTCTACGTCGCCATCCAGGGCGTGAACCGTTTCGGGGCGGGGCAGGGCGATACGCCGCGCGACATCCTCACGCGCACCGCTCGGTACCTTCTGGGTCGGCTTGGCGATGCCGTGGAGGCGCGCGCGTTCATGGCGTGTCTCGATCTGCCCATGCGCAACCTGCCGCAGCCTTTGCAGCAGAACGCACTGAAGATGATGACCGATGCGCTCAAGCAGGCGTGGCGGCACGAGGTCATGGAGGCCTGCGACCGCATCGTCGCCATGGCTGGGGGGGCTCAGGCTCTCGGCAACCAGGTGGATGCGGCCGGGATCCCGCTGATCGGCTACTTCGTCGTGTCCCGGAGCATTCGTGAGGCCCTCGCGCCCAAGCCGGCTGCACCCGCATCCGGGGACGGCTGGGGGCGATTCTCCGGCACCCCCGCTCCCAACAGCGGCCTGAGACAGCAGTCTCAGCCCGTGGGAGGGCTCCGCGCCAGCAGCCAGTCTCTGCGTCAAGGGCCGGCCAGCGGCAGCGGCGCCGGGTCGTTGCGGGCCAACTCCCAATCCCTGCGGGCGAACTCCCAGACCAGCCGGCGCACGAGCGGATCGGGCCTCCACCGCATCCAGCGAACGCCCTCGTCCGGCGTCCACCGCGTGGGTGGCCCTGCACGCGAGGCGTCCGGGCTCATCCAGATGCGCCGCAGCCAGGCCCAGACCGGCGATCGGGGTGACGCGTCGGGGCTGATCCGGCTGGCCCGTGGGCCGGCCACTCAGCGGACCACCGAGTCCGGTGCCTTCGGTCTTGGTGGTCGCCGCCAGAACTCGTCGATTCAGCGCGCCCTCGACCCGCGCGTGGACTCCTGGATGGCGTCCTTCGAGAAGGTCGGACGGCGACTGCTGGACAAGGCCAAGAAGGTCGATGACCCCGAGAGTTACATCGGCGCCATCAAGATCGTCAGCAACGTCGGTGGTTACCTCCTCGATGAGGAGCGCTGGGCGACGGCGCTGCCGATCGTCCGGCTGCTGAAGTTGCAGGAGCGGCAGAGCGGGGAGTGGCCCGAGGAGCAGCGGCAATCGCTGGTCGACGCCCTGGCGCTGGTGCTTCCCCCCGAGGGGGTGGAGGCGATGGCGTCGGCCCTTCCCGATGCGGACTTCCTGGACCGGGTGGCTCTGCTCGAGCTCATCGCCTACTACCGGGCAGAAGCGGCGCCGGCGTTGATTCAGCTGGCGACCACCCGGCGGCTGACAGGCACCCTCAAGAAGGAGGTCGCTGCCTGCGTCGAGACCCTGGGCCAGGAGGCTGGCCCGGCTCTGTTGGATGCGATCAGTAAACACGGGCGCAAGTGGAACCGTGTGGCGCCGCTGATCGCCATGCTGGGCGCGGTCGGCTTCCGGGGCGGTCAGCGTCGGGTGCTCGAGTTCCTGCGTCACCCCCAGCCCAAGCTGCGGGAAGAGGCGCTGGTCGCTGTGTATAAGATGCTCGGCGACAAGTCGCAGCGCTATCTCATCGCGGCGCTCGACGACAGCGACCCGGGCGTCTGCCAGAAGGCGGTCGCGCTGCTGGCCGCTGCGGGTTCGAAGGAGGCGGCGTTCACGACGCTCATCGCCGACCTCATCGACATCGACAGCCCCGAGGACGCCCGGGAAGAGGGCCTGATCATCACGGCGGTGCAGGGCCTGCGTGACCTGGGCAACGTGAAGCTCAAAGAGAAGATCACCGCTGAGAGTGCGTTGATGAGCGCGCTAAAAGAGACCTGGGGCGGTGGTCTTTTGAGCCGGATTGGCGGGAAATCGGGGCGTTCTCCCGGGGTTCTGACGGCGATCTGCGAGACCCTGGGTGAGATCGGTTCGGACAAGGCCACCCAGGTGTTGCAGATGGTGCCGCGGGACGCCCAGGTGGGGATTCGAGAGGCGGCCGAGCAGGCGCTGCAGCGCATCGGTCATCGGGCGACGGCGGCGGTCTAGGGCTGGCGTTCGGCCCGGCACCGGCCCCGGCAAACGGCCCCGGCAAACGGCCCCGGCCCCGGCGAACGGCCCCGGCCCCGGCGAACGGCCCCGGCCCCGGCCCCGGCCCCGGCCCCGGCGAACGGCCCCGGCCCCGGCCCCGGCAGACGGCCCCGGCCCCGGCCCCGGCTAAACGGCCCCGGCCCCGGCGAATGGCCCCGGCCCCGGCCCCGGCAGACGGCGCCGGCCCCGGCCCCGGCAGACGGCCCCGGCCCCGGCGAACGGCCCCGGCCCCGGCGAACGGCCCCGGCCCCGGCGAACGGCCCCGGCCCCGGCGAACGGCCCCGGCCAACGGCCCCGGCTCCGGCAAACGGCAAATGGCCCCGGCCCCAGCTTCG